>ERZ1645187.1094-NODE-1094-length-25546-cov-22.102624_pt1 | contig 25546 bp, 23 predicted proteins | sample MGYA00575352_ERZ1645187 | MGnify/ENA primary metagenome ERZ1645187 (study PRJEB40837, sample SAMN11349314) | freshwater sediment metagenome | isolation source: river sediment | host: Sediment | place: India: Wazaribad , New Delhi | collected 2017-02-21 ...
TACGCAGTCACCAGTTCACACACGGCTTCCACCCACTTATCTTCTGAGTTCAGGCTTTCCACCAATGTGATACTCTCGCCCCCGTGTTCCTCGAACAGTTCCAGGTATTCTTCGCGAATTTCGTAAAGTGTCTCGAGGCAATCCGCCACGAATGCAGGCGAAAACACCAGCAATTTCTTTTTACCGGCCTTAGCAAGCTGCGGAATAACTTCTACGGTATAAGGTTCCAGCCACACTTCTTTGCCCAATCGGGATTGGAAGGTAACCGTAAATTTCTCTTTAGGCAATCCCAGTTTTTCGGCAATGAGTTGGGTGGTTGCGAAACACTGTGCACGATAACAATGCTGATTTATTTCCGTAATGGTAGCGCAGCAATCTTTATTTTGCAGGCAATGTTTACCGGTAACATCTCCGTTTTTCAGGTGCCTTGCCGGCAAGCCATGATAACTGAAAAGGATATGGTCGTAATCATCGAAGTTGTATTTTCGTCCCTGCGCCGCAAATGCTTCAATAAACAAGTCATTATCATAAAAATGATGAATAAATTTCAAGTCGGGAATAGTGAGCCATTTGCTCGTAATCTCCTGCACTTTCTGTATCACGGAACCGTTACAGGCGGAGGAATATTGCGGAAACAAAGGCAATACAACAATTTTATCTACTTGTTGCAAACGGAATTTTTCGAGCTCACTTTCCAAAGAAGGATTTTGATAACGCATGGCAAATGCCACCACATATTTTTGCGGATCGAGCGTTGCGCGTACTTTATCTGTTAAATCCTGTAAATGATACAACAGCGGCGAACCTCTGTCCTTATCCCAGATTTCACGGTAAGTTTTCGCCGAATTTCTGTAACGGGCAGGCACAATAATCCCACGCACCAGCAACTGTCTCGCCAGCCAGGGATAGTCAATCACGCGGCCATCCGTCAGGAATTCATTTAAATATTTGAATACATCGCTATTGGACGGACTGTCGGGTGTTCCGAGATTAACCAGTAATATGCCTGTTTTTTTTATCATGTGAGTCGTACTTTCGTTGTATGGGATTAAACTAAATTATCGAAGGCATTGTTCATCGCCACGATGGTTTTTTCAATATCTGCTTCGGTGTGCGCCGCGGAAACGAATCCCACTTCATAGCCGGAAGGCCCGAAATAAATGCCATTCCCGAGCAATTCGTGGTACACCTTCGCGAACAGACTCATCTTGCCGGAATCAATCTGATCGGCACGATTCAGGTGCGCCATATCAGAAAACGCAAACCAGAAAATCGAACCGATATTATAGATGGTTATCTCATATCCTTTCGCCTGAATATGGCGTTTAATGCCATCCACCAGCATATCTGTTTTCTGCTGCAACTGATGATAGAAATCAGGCTGCAGGCAAGCCGTCAGCTGTGCTACACCGGCGCTCATCGCTACCGGATTCCCACTCAGCGTACCCGCCTGATAGACACTGCCGACCGGCGAGATATGATGCATAATTTCCTTGCTGGCCGCATACGCGCCCACCGGCATGCCGCCGCCGATAATCTTACCGAACGTGATGATATCCGGCTGAATTTTATAAAGACCGGCAGCGCCTTCAAAACCTACGCGGAAGCCGGAAATAACTTCATCAAAAATCAGCAACACATTGTATTTCGTACAAAGTTCGCGCAGGTGCACTAAAAACTTATGTGACTGAATCAACAGTCCGTTGTTGGCCGGAATCGGCTCTATGATCACCGCCGCGATTTCGTGTGATAGATTTTCCAGCGTATTTCGGAGTGCCTCTTCATCATTCAGCGGCAACACGATAGTTTCATTGGCAAATGCCGCCGGAACACCCGCGGAAGTGGACTCACCGAATGTAATCAATCCGGAACCTGCTTTTACAAGCAAACTATCGGAGTGGCCGTGATAGCAGCCATCAAACTTAATGATTTTCGACTTGCCGGTCACGCCACGCGCCAGACGCAGCGCGGACATCACCGCCTCGGTACCACTGCTGACAAAACGAATCATCTCGATATATGAATGATTGGAGATAATCAAATCCGCCAGATGATTTTCGAGGGCAGTTGGCGCACCGAAGGATGTACCGTTTTTAACCGTTTCAATAATTGCCGTCTCTGTATGTTCATTGGCATGACCAAGAATCAGCGGCCCCCAGGAACAGCAATAATCGATATACTTGTTGCCGTCTTCATCCCAGATATAAGCGCCTTTTCCTTTTTTCATAAACAAGGGCGTACCGCCGACGGATTTAAATGCACGCACCGGTGAATTGACACCACCCGGCATCAGGGTTTTCGCCTTTTCAAAAAGTTGTGCCGATTTTTCGTTTTTCATATCGTTATATTATACAATTCATTCCATTTTGGCAAACGGATATAAAATATGGAATATTGACCTACTTCCGTTTCAAACCAGATTTTACCACCCATTCGTTCCACGATATTCTTGGAAATGGCGAGTCCCAATCCCGTACCGCTCGACTTGGTGGTGAAATTCGGCTCAAAAATATGGCTTCTTTTTTCCTCTGCAATACCAATTCCGTTATCTTTTATTGAAATTACGTAATCCTCCTCGCTTTCCAGCATATCAATATCGATGATTCCCTGCTGCTGCTCCGGGATAGACTGCGATGCATTTTTGATAATATTGGTAAAAACACGCATCAGCTGCTCCTTATCGCCCTTCACAAAACTGTCCGGAACGAGATGATGAATATGTATTTCGAGATTTTCCAGTTCATTAAATAACTCGACCGTCGAGACGAGAATCGGCGCCGCTTCGATTTTCACCAGTTCCCCTTGCGGCATTTTAGCGAAGTCGGAAAAGGCTGTCGCAATATTAGACAGCGTATCAATCTGTTCAATCAGCCGGTGCGAGATGCGTTCAGTCAGCTCTTTGATATCCGGCGAGTTATCCTTGATAGCCCGCTGCAAATGCTGAATACTTAGCTTCATCGGCGTCAGCGGATTCTTGATTTCGTGCGCAACCTGTTTGGCCATTTCACGCCACGCACCTTCCCGCTCCGATTTTGCGAGCAATCCGGCACTCTTTTCCAGTTCCGCCAACATGGCATTATATTGTTTTACGAGCCATCCGATTTCATCATCATTTTTCCACTGTATCGGCGAGTTGGTTTTACCGAATTGCACACTGCGGATATTATCGGCAATCAGCGTGAGTGAATTGGTGATGGAACGCGACAAGAACACCGCCAGCAATGCGGCGGCAATCAGGAACAGCACGTATACATTCACCAATGCAACGAGAAAATAAGATATGTCTTCGCGGAAACTTTTCTGTTTGCCGTAATACGGAAAATTGAAATACCCCAGAATCTTCCCGTTACTGCGGAACGGCTGATAGGCACTCAGATAAGTGAGTCCACCGATAGATTCATCCTGCACAAATTTGGATTTTCCTTTTATCACCAGATTGTAATAAGCGGTGGCATCCATACGGGAAGAACTCAGCTTGCGTTTGAAAATCTCCGGCTGTGAGGTCTGCAACAATTCGCCGTTCACATCGTAGACATTAATATCCAGCGCATGAATGGTGGACAGCGGTTTGATGTACTGGCGGATGACCTTATCGAATGTTCCGGCGCCGTACACGGGATATTCATCCACGTAATACTGAGCGGTATTTTTCATCACGGAGTTTACTTTTTTGAGCAAACGGGAATTATGAAAGATATTGTACTGATACTGGAAATAAACCATCGTCACGAGGCCTATCACAGCGAGCGAAAAAAGCACCAGTCCTATCATCGAATTCTGGATTTGCTTCTGAAGTGTATTGCTGCTAAAGAAGGAACGCACGGAACCTTCGCCCCAGAAACGATCGGAAAAACCCGTAATATCAAGTACTGTAAAGAAAATAAGGAAGAAAATAACCAGATAGGAAAATACCGAAAAGGTGCCGAGTATCGGCTTATCTTTTTCTGACAAAACCACCTGTTTATTCTTGCTGTAATAAATCATATGGCTGTAGCCATTCGATTTATGAAAGGTGAACTGTACATTTTGTTTCACCGGAAAATTAAAATCCACTTCATACTCAAAATCGCCTTTCTGCTTTACCAGATAATTACTTTCGTAAATGGCATACGAGTAGTTATCGAACTCTTCATCGTAGTAATTTTTCTGCTGATGCAACAATTCCGGATAAGCACTGTAAGAATTGAATATTTTGGGAATAAACTCCACAAACAAATAGCCGAGCACGACAGAATCTTCTTCCACCGGAAAATAACCGAGATATTTTTCTCCGTTTTCCTTAAAAGAAAGATAGTAAAAATGTGGTGACAACTTTTCCGCCTTGCGATAGAAACGCACCGCATTCAGCTTCTGAAATTCCTTCGGCATCAGGCCCATCAGCGGAAGGCCATCCTTGTTGTAGGAGTAGGTATTAATACTGTATCGCTTACTGAACAGCTTGAAATATTTGGTGGACATCCGCTGATCAATATCGACATTGTACAGGTAAGGATTTCTGAAATAGGTTTTAATAAAGTTATCCTGCAGAATCAGCTTTTCCGCCTCCATCAGACTGTACTCTTCTCCGATATCGCGCTCCGACACCAGCTCTTTCATCCGGTATTTCCGCTTCTCAATTTCTTTTTGTCCTGTATTGTACACCACCACCACGGAAGTCAGAAAACCGATAAAGGACAACAAGATAAGATTGGCCAGAAACTTGTATTTTTCATTGGACTGAAACACCTGCTTTTCATAATAGAAAAACACCAGGAAAGTAATCAGCCACAATGTGACAAACACCATATACCAGCCATTGGCGAAATCATACAGGAAATAACTGATAACTGCACCCGTCACTGAAAACACAAGTGCATAGGGCAGCATTTTCTCATCATACCCCAGTTCATACGTCCACTTAATGAGATACAACAAACTGGAAAAACCCAGTCCGAAGATGATGAGTCCGACAAATGTATATCTATCGAGGGAATTGACTGCATAGAAATTAAAGCTGATGACAGAGTTCTGAATAACGCTGTGCATGACATACAACAACACATAAAATAAAGTCACCGGCAACAGCAACAACCAGTATTTCCGAGCGTTTGCAACCGGATGTACGGGCGCATACCGCAGGAGCGACACCGCCCATGAAAACAAGAGCACCCGAATAAAAAGAACACCTAATGAATCGGCAAGATACGAGGAGGCAAATAGATTGGAAGAAAACAATAACGATGCTCTCGTAATCGAAAAGATGCCTACAAAGTTCACCAGCACATCCGTTCCTATAACGACGACGACAATCAGCGCCAGCGCGAGTCTGCTTTTCCCTTGTAGCAGCAACTTGCGCAACAACTGAAAGACCGCCCAGAACAACAAGACCAGTCCTATCAGCTCCAGTACAATGATATACGGATTGTACAAGCCGTGAATATTATCCTTTACACGCACCGAGAACAAAAGCTTATTTTCTATGTCTGTAACAGCCGTAGTTCTGGCGGTTTCTTTGCTGGAAATAATAAAATATTGCAACAAAGGATGATTCCATACAAATCCGTTTTTCAGAAACTGATTATTGCCCGAATACTGATTGTACACAGGTATCAGCGCGTACACATTTACACGGCCATCCGCAGACTCCTGATGCAATACCTGATAAAACCCATTATCTTCTTTTATAAACCGGATATCATGTTCCGACAGTTTGTCGATATTATTGGGAATAAAGGTATTGGAAGACCAGTAAGTCAGTTTATTATCCTTGTAGATATAATAGTACACGGATGGATCCGCCTCGAGTTTCCTCAGCAGACTACGGACCTCCACATAATTATCAGACTGCCTGATTAATCCGGGGTGATTGATAATTTTGCGTGCCTTTCGTTCACTGGCGTGCAGCCGTTTTTCAATGATTTTTTTCGCGCGGTTCACGTCGGGCGTGCGCACCTGCACTGCATCCACCACCAGACAGACAGACAACAACAGCAGACCGCAACATGCAGCCAGCCATACGCTATATTTCTGTAGAAACTTCAAGGTTTATTTTTTCAGGGACGCCTTCGCCAGATTCCAAATTTCATCGAGTTCCGCCAGCGTCATATCCTGCATATTTCGTCCCTGTTCCATCAAATATTGTTCCATCCATTGGAAGCGGCTCATGAATTTGGCATTCGTTTTATCCAATGCCCTTTCCGCGTCTACCTCAATAAAACGGGAATAATTCACCAATGCGAACAAGACATCTCCGAATTCCAATTCCGTTGCTTCCGCATCTCCGGAGGCAACGGCTTCTTTCAGCTCCGACATTTCTTCCTGCACTTTCTCCCACACCTGCGAGGCTTCTTCCCAATCGAAACCAACATGTTTCACCTTATCCTGTATCCGCTGCGCCTTGGTGATGGGCGGCAAGGAACGCGGCACGCCTTCGAGCACCGATTTCTTGCCCTCTTTCAGCTTCAGCTTTTCCCAGTTGCGTTTCACCTCTTCCTCGTCTGCCACCTGTACCTTCTCTCCCGTTTCCGCGTCTCCATAGATATGCGGGTGGCGAAAAATCAGTTTTTCACACACGCCATTTAAAACATCCGAGACATCAAACTGTTGTTGTTCTGACGCTATTTTACTGTAAAAGACCAGATGCAGAAACAAATCCCCGAGCTCTTCCTTTACCGACTTCCAGTCTTCCTGAATAATAGCATCCGACAATTCATAAGTCTCTTCCACCGTCAGCTTACGCAATGTCTGGATGGTCTGTTTTCTATCCCACGGACATTTTTCCCGCAAATCATCCATTACACCCAAAAGGCGCTCAAATGCGACCAGACGCGCATCTCTTTTATCAGCTATATTTTCCGTAGTCATTTCCGGCTAAAATTACGGAATATCGGGCATATAATGGCACTAAATAGCAACCAACGGCGGAAGAAGGGACTATTTCTGAAACAGCACATCCCCCTGAATAACGGCTGAAATCGGGTATCACATCGCATGAATACGGCAACAATTCCGTACTTTTACTGTTAGAAAAACATGAATATCAGACAAAAGCTGGACTACAGGAATATGCACCCTTTCACCCAGGGCATCATCGCTATGTCCGGCAGCATATTCATCGCACTAATCTGTCTGATGTGTCAGCGAAAAGGCATGCTGGTATGGAATCTGCTCACGGCTCCGGTCTTGTTTTATTGTATTTATAATCCTGTGCTCGGTATTCTCAGGCATGAAAAAAAACTGCGTTATACCGGCTTTTCCGTGCTGACATTAGTACTTATTTTTATGTTCACGCTATTTACCGGAAATCTGCTATCCATATATTCCTATGCAGAAAGCATTGAACTGCATTCCATCACCGTGTTGCTGGTTTTATTTTTCCTGCTGTTGCATTTTCTATCATTTGTGTACCAGCAGATTCTCCTTTTCCTGGAACAACTCGACGATTGAAAGATATAAATTTTTGTTAATCAGTTTATTCTACGTCTGAATCGGCGTATCTTTGTCAAATGGGAAGAGCGACCATACGCAATATCATCTTACTGGCATTCATCTCACTGGCCGGCATCATCACTACGCAGATTTACTGGGTGAAGAAGGCTTTGGATTTGCGGGAACAACAATTTGACCACAGAGCCTATATCGCCCTGAAGAGCGTGGCAGACCGCTTACTACAAGACACCAAACACCGCGTGCAGCTCGACGGCATCAACCGGAAAGCATCAAACTACTATACGCTCGATTTCAGCTCGCCGGTGAACGTGACCATGCTCGAAAACTACCTCATCATCGAATCAAAAAATCAGGATTTAAATACCGACTTCGAATACGGAATTTTTGAGTGTACCACCGACTCATTTTACTACGGACGTTTTATCAATATCCAGAACATAGGCAATATTGAGCGTCTGAAAATAAAAGCCAAGCCTTCCGAAAATTACTACATCGGCGTATTGTTTCCGAAAAAGGGAAATTACCTGCAGGACGATTTAAAGCTGTTAATCTTTTTCTCGGTGGTATTAATGGTGGTGATTGGCTTTTTCACCTACACCATTCTCATCATCCTCAAGCAGAAGAAACTGAGTGAAATCAAGAATGACTTCGTCAACAATATGACGCACGAATTTAAAACACCTATTTCCACCATCGCGCTGGCCAGCAATGTACTGATGCGTGACGACATCATACAGCAGCCAGAAAAGCTGAAACACTACGCGACCATTATTCAGGAAGAAAACAAACGCCTGAAAAGCCAGGTGGAATCGGTATTGCAGGTATCGCAAATAGAATCGCAGAAACTGCAACTCAACCTGACAACAGTGGATGTGCATGCACTACTGGAAAAAGTTATTAAGAATTTCGAACCGAGACTGGCTGAAATAGACGGACACATTACACTCAGTCTGCATGCTGCCCGGCATTTCATACTCGCAGATGAAGTGCACCTGACCAATATCTTCTACAATCTGCTGGACAACGCTATCAAGTACTGCGACAAGGTTCCGGACATACAGGTGAGTACGCTCAACAAACACAAAGGCATAGAAATATCGGTGAAAGACAATGGCAAAGGCATCAGCCGCGACGCGCACAAAATGATTTTCCAGAAATTCTTCCGTGTGCCGAGCGGTAACCTCCACGATGTAAAAGGTTTCGGACTGGGCTTGTTTTATGTTAAAAATATGATGAAATTGCACAAAGGGAAGATCGCATTGCACAGCGTACCGAATACCGGCAGCACCTTCACCTTATGGTTTCAGACTAAAAAAGAAAAATAGCTATGGAGAAGAAAGTGAAAATTTTACTGGCTGAAGACGATCCGAATCTGGGATTTGTAATTACGGACAACCTGTCTGACAAAGGCTATGCGGTAACACATTGTGTGAACGGACTCGACGCTGAACGAGCTATATTTAAAGAATCATTCGACCTTTATCTTTTCGATGTGATGATGCCGAAAAAAGACGGTTTCACACTGGCACAGGAAGTACGCGACAAAAAAGACGAGACCCCGATTATCTTCATCACTGCGCGCGAGATGCAGGAAGACAAGCTGAAAGGCTTCACAGTGGGCGGGGATGATTACATCACTAAACCATTCAACTTCGATGAGCTGATTATGCGCATTGAGGCTATTTTGAAACGCACACGGCCGAGTGCACCGGAGCAGAAAGAATTCCATTTGGGACAATATTTCCTGAAAGTAGATGAACTCAAACTGATTAAAGGCGAAGAGGTGACTTCATTAACCAAAAAAGAAGCCGCATTACTGGAATATCTCGCACGCCACGCCAACCAACCGGTAAAACGTGAAGATATGCTGGTAAAAATATGGAAAGACGACAGCTATTTTGCCGGCAGAAGCATGGATGTATACATCACCAAACTGCGCAAATACCTGAAGGATGATCCATCCATCGAAATACAGAACGTGCACGGCGTCGGCTTCAAACTGCTGCTGAAATAAATACTATTCTTTTACCGCCTTTTTCTTATCAAAGGCGAAAGAAATATTCACATAAAAATTGCGTCCTCTGCGCGGAATATTATTCCAGTCGGAGAAAGTAGAATAGTACGTATCCGCGATATTCTCCACGCCCGCGCGGAGATACAGCCTATGATCTTCGATGAAGAACATGTAACCTGCAGAGAAATTCAGAACGGCATAAGCCGGTGTGAGGTCTTCGCCATAGGCTTTGCTGTAAGCTTTCTGCTTGGCTGCTCCGTCCACCGCCAGTTCCAGTTCCAGTGATTTAATACGATATGCAAGGCTCATTCTGAAACTGAATGGCCGTATCAGCGGCAGGTTCTGACGTTGCTTATCCTGTCCGTAGCTATAGGTAAGCGCCGCCTTGGTTTTCCAGGATGGGTGTGGTTTGTATTCAACCGACCACTCGGCATTCACCATATTCACGGCGCTCAGCGATTTGTATTCGCGCACACCGCTCGCACCGATAGTCATAGGCAACACATCCGGATTAGGAATACCGATGATATAGTTCAGGATATGAAAATAGGAAACGGTAGCCTGTGTTTTCAGTTTGGAAATCTTATAGGTAATACCGGCTTCCGCTTCTATGGATTGCTCATTTTTTAAGTTGGGATTCCCGATATAGTCATATCTGTCAAAGCTGTTAAAAAGATAGAAACCGTATCCTTCCGATACAGACGGCGCACGCTGTCCGTATCCTGCGGCGACATTATATTCCATATTTTTCCGGCGATACGTATAAGATGTATTGGCGCCGAGCACTACTCTGTTCTTTCCGGCGTTCATCTCCGGATAAAAAATGCGCAGACTATTCAATCCGAAATCATCCGCTACGGTATTCCTGTGAAAACCGGCACTGGCGGAATACTGCAGAATATGTTGTTGATTCCAGGTGATTCTGTCCTGTGCAAATACACCTGCATAAGTAGTTCTGACATCCGGCCAGGTATACATGAACATAATCTGCTCTGCCGTATCTTTCGGATACATGGTCATCTCGGCTTTCGACTGATTGTAATAAGCATTCAGATTGAAGGTCATATCGTGTCTGCCTTTTTCCGCTTTTATTTTGCTGTACATACCGTAAGTGCTGGTCCAGCCGGGCATATCCATATGAATCGGAACAACCGGTCGTTTCGTATCATCCATTTCATGTAATACGTTATTGTAATACAGTTTGGTTTCCCACGAACGCAGCACCGGCGCGATATTCTCCACCAGATGCTGAACGGAGGCAATGGCAGCACGCGCACGCGACACATCCATCGGCAATGCCGGATAGCCGACATCTTTTGCCCTGTCGAAAATCACCGAAGCGACCATAGTATTATTGTCATTCAGTTTCCAACCCAATGTAGAAGACAGGTTGTATTTGGTGTATTGTGAAAATGGTACTGTAATTCTTTTACCGGCTTTATAATTTCCTGCATCGCGGTACATAAAATCCACTGCGGCAAAGAAACGCGAATGGATATACTTCACAGCGGCACCTGCCGTAAACAGATTGGCATTCGACTCATAGCCCACATCTACAGAGCCACTCCAGCCCGGATTGCAGAAATCGTGTTTGGTGCGACTCAGGTCGATAGCGCCACCAATAGTAGGGCCGTATTCCGCGCCCTGCTGCCCCGAAGAAACGCTGATTTCCGACAAGTTGGATACATCAACATACGAAGTGATGGGATCCATTTTATCGGTGCATGCGCCAAATATGTGCATTCCATCGATGGTAACATTCAAGCGCTCGGAAGACATGCTGTTCACCATTGGCTCCCATGCATAGTTGCCGCGTTTCACCATACTTACACGGGAAGTTTGCTCCAGATATTCTTCCAGTGTCGATAAGGGTTTCGACTGTTTGTTATAATTAATAAGAGGTTTACTGCTAACAACCACTTCCCCGAGTTTAACACTGAAAAGAGAATCCGGCAGCGTATCCTGTGCTCCGGCAAATCCCGCTGACAGCAGGCATATCCAAAGCATAATTCCTATGCGTCTCATAAGACTAAGATTAAAAGAAGGTCAGCATGCGGGTATAATTCTCTTCTTTCTGATGCATGCTGACACTTCTTATTAAAGATTAAAATTCCACTTCCAGGAACAGGCTGCTCGCCTCATTCTCTTCGGTTACGGCTTCGCCTTTCAGCACATCGCTGTCCGCATTTTTAAGCATCATGTTGATTTTCCAGTAACCAGTCATAGTCAACGACAATTTACCGTGATACAGGCTGTCTGCTGATTGATAGCTCAGATTTTCATTATTCGGAGAACCGTGATTTCCCATGCTTGGCATACGCGGATCGATATCAATCGCAAAGTTTTTCACTACCGGAAATGACATCTTGTTCTCCATCGTAAATAAGCCAACTTTAAAATCATTTACTGCCACCTGCGGTGTTTCCGGTGATACGAGCGCGATGATATATTTTTTGGAATCTGTTCCGGTAATAACCGTCACGCGTTTTCTGGTAGAATTAGGCACTGCCACGGTATCTTCTACTGTAAATGAATTCCCGCCGGTTTGATATTTCAGTTGCAAAGTCCAGCGTTCACTTGCATTTTCAGGCATCTGAAATACCAGATATCCTTTATACAATGTTTCTTTTCCGGCAACTTTCTGCACCTGTGATTTCGGGCATGCATGTGTCATTGACATCATGTGCATGAGTGGCATCCAATCAAATGCGGCATCTTTAGCGTATTCGCTGGTGGCATTATCTCTGATGCGCAGATACACATCGTTATAGCCGAGTTGCAAAGCACCGGATGTAGTATAAATTTCCACCGTGTTGGTATCATTGGCCATTTCCTGTACTTTTTTCAGTCCGGCCGTTTCGCTCACAGGCGTTGTTTCTTCTTTTTTACAAGCGTAAGTAAATATGCTTACTATGGCTACTGCCATTACAATGATTCTTTTCATGAGTTTGAGTTAATTGGTAATAATAAATAATCGACCACCGGCAACATATCGTGTCACATACCGGTAACTGCCGTCACAAAGACAGCGGATGATGTAATATTATACCAATAAGACAGGCGGATGAAAACACTCGGATGAGTAGCCATTGATATGCATATCTTTTTGAACAGGAATTTTCAACTGTTCACTGATGCAGATGGTGCAGGAAAAATCAAAAACAGGCAACACCTGTGAGAACATGGCAATGATTTCTACCGGAGCCAATGATTTAGAAGAAGAACTTCCGGAAGCGGTATCATCAAAAACGCCTTTGAGATTTTCTTTCAGGTGACATTTACCATTACACTTTTTTTCCGGTGCCATTTTATTGATACAAAGCACTTTTGAAATGTAATCGTAATTAATCGCATACTCTAATACAGGAACCACCGGCCGTACGACCATCAGGATTGCCAATATGAGTACACCTAATTTCACGCTGTAAAAATAGTATTATCGCTTATCATTTATTATGACAAAAATCAGTCGCCGCAAAGAAAACAATTTATTAACAAAGCACCACTATTCCTGTCCTTTGTTGGCCAGCAGATACAATACGGCCATGCGCACTGCCACCCCGTTTTCCACCTGATCCAGGATGATGGAATGCTCACTATCGGCCACATCACTGGTCAGTTCGACACCTCTGTTAATCGGACCGGGATGCATGATAACAATCTCCTTATCCAGTTTTTCCAACCGTTCGCGATTCACACCGAAATACAGTGCGTATTCGCGGAGCGACGGAAAATACTTGGTATTCTGGCGTTCCAGTTGTATGCGCAGCACATTGGCTACATCGCACCATTGCAGTGCTTCATCGACGTTGTGAATCACATGCACACCGAGTTGCTGAATATATTTCGGGATAAGCGTCGGCGGTCCGCAAAGGGTCACTTCCGCGCCTAATTTTTTAAGACAATAGATATTGGACAAAGCCACTCTGGAGTGCATGATATCGCCGATAATGGCAATCTTTTTCCCTTTCAGGTCTCCAAGTTTTTCCTGCATGGAATAGGCATCCAGCAAAGCTTGTGTCGGATGCTCGTGGGTACCGTCGCCGGCATTCACGATAGAGGCATCAATGCGCTCCGACAAGTAGTGAGCAGCGCCCGGACTCGCGTGACGCATCACGATCATGTCCACTTTCATCGACAGAATATTATTTACCGTATCCAGCAAAGTTTCACCTTTCTTCACGGAAGACGAGGATGAGCTGAAATTGATGACATCGGCAGAAAGACGTTTCTGTGCAAGTTCAAATGAAATACGGGTACGTGTTGAATTTTCGAAAAAGAGGTTGGCAATGGTGATATCGCGGAGCGTCGGTACTTTTTTTATCGGGCGGTTGATGATTTCCTTGAACTGTGTCGCCGTTTTCAAAATCAACTGAATATCATCCACTGTTAAGTGTTCTATTCCGATCACGTGCCTGGAGCTTAGTTGACTCATATTATCCGTTTTCAATTCCTGTTTTTTTCCGGCAAGCCGGCTTACTCATCTTTTTTTGCTTTCACAAACACCACTTCATTCTGTGGCTGACCATCCGCGGCCCATCGCACCTCCACATCCACCGCTTCGATAGTATCAACCATCTGTCCGACAAAATCCGGCTGAATAGGCAATTCGCGGTTAAACCGACGATCAATCAGCACTAACAATTCTACCTTAGACGGACGCCCCAGAGACAATAGCGCATCCATAGCCGCACGAATGGTGCGTCCGGTGTACAACACATCATCTATCAGCAGTACGACTTTATTTTCTATAGGGAAATCAATTTCCGTCACTTTCGCGTTCAACGTTTTTCCTCTGCGGAAATCATCGCGGTGAAAGGTAGTATCTATCTTACCCAAAGGCAAATCAATACCCATGAGCGCTTTTATTTTCGCGTGAATTTTATCAGCAAGGAAAACGCCCCGGGGCTGAACGCCGATGATTACGGTATTTTCTAAAGGAAGGGATTCAATAATTTCTCGGGACAACCGCTCTGTGGTCAGTTGTATCTGTGTACTATTTAATAGCAGCGTATCCGACATTGCTGCAAATATAGCAAAAAAAAATCATCTTAATCCTGTCTGATGGCAGGTATAACATAAAGAAAAAAATCCGGCCAGTGGCCGGATTTTTTCTTTATAAAATGAAATTTAGAGTTGTTTGATTTCTGCTACGAGATCCGTCAATGCCTTTTTAGCATCACCGAAGAACATGGAGCATTTCGGATCGTAGAACAGGATATTGTCGATACCGGCATAACCTGCATTCATAGAGCGTTTGTTCACCACGATATTTTTAGCTTTATCTACTTCCAGAATTGGCATTCCGTAAATCGGCGACGATGGATCGGTTTTCGCTGCCGGATTTACTACGTCGTTAGCACCCACCACGAGCACCACGTCGGTTTGTTCAAATTCCGGATTGATATCTTCCATTTCCACGAGCTTATCGTATTCTACATTGGACTCCGCGAGCAATACGTTCATGTGTCCCGGCATACGTCCTGCCACCGGATGGATGGCATATTTCACTTCCACACCACGCTCTTCGAGCAGTTTTTCCAGTTCGTGAATGATATGTTGCGCCTGTGCCACCGCCAGACCATATCCCGGAACAATCACCACTTTCTGAGAGTAGTTGAGCATTACCGCCAGGTCAGACACCTGTACGTCCTTGATAGTACCGGTTGTTTCAGTACCACTGGCCGCTGCTGCCCCACCGCCACCGAATGCACCGAAGATAACATTGCTCAGCGGACGATTCATGGCCTTACACATCGCCAGTGTCAGTAAAGTACCCGCAGAACCTACGAGGATACCACCGGTAAGCATCGGTTTGTTATCGTACAGGAAGCCGCCGAATGCCGCTGCCAGACCGGTGAAGGAGTTCAGCAAAGAAATTACCACCGGCATATCTGCACCACCAATAGGAATAGTGAAAAGAATACCATATACCACGGCTACCGCAAATAATACCCATACAATAACCGGCGGCAGACTCGTGCTTTGCAATACCACATATGCGGAGAATACCACCACTAAAAGTAGTAAAGCGTTATTCAGCATATTGTATTGTGGCAAACGGATAGGTTTATTCATTTTGCCGGCCAGTTTCAGATACGCGATGATAGAACCTGAAAAAGATACGGTTCCGATCACCATACCAGCGATGATGAATGCCATGGAGCTGTAGCCTTCGCCTGTTGCTTCAATTTTATGTACGACATGCGGGAATTCCGTCAGACCGATTAATGCGGCGCAAGCGCCCCCCATACCGTTGAACATGGAAACCAGTTCCGGCATTTTAGTCATTTCCACTTTTTTTGCGGTCATCCAGCCAATCGCTGTACCTATTGCGATAGCTCCGAAAATCAACGCCAGTTTGAAAAACTCACGGGATGTCAGACCTTCTTCATGCTCATATAAAAAGATGGTGCCCAGAATAGCGACTCCCATACCAAACGCACCAATCAGGTTACCTTTTCGGGCGGTTTTGGCATTTCCCATCATTTTCAGTCCGACGATGAATGTCACCGAACCGATTAAATAACTTATTTCTAATATACCTTTCATTGTGTTTATTTGTGCTTTTAATTCCGCGGCTTCAATACCGTGAAAATCATGATTTATTTTTTCTTGAACATTTCGAGCATTCGGTCGGTGACGACAAATCCGCCGACTACATTGAGCGTCCCGAGGATAACCGCCAGAAAGCCAAGTATCAGTGCGAAGATATTATCCGGCTCTGTATCCAGCATCACGATGATGGCACCCACGATTACTACACCGTGAATGGCGTTAGCACCGGACATCAGCGGCGTATGCAATACGGTCGGAACACCGCCGATAACTTCTACCCCTACGAAGATCGCCAGCACAATGAAATAAATCATTTCGCGATTTTCTACAAAAAAATTAAATATTTCCATTTTATTGAATTGTTGATGAATGAATGATTAACGACTGAAGTTTACGCTACTGAAGGATGCACTTTTTGTCCGTTGTGAACAATCAAACTACCTTTGGTAATCTCCTCTTCCATTTCCCATTTGAAACCGTCTTTTGAAGCCAGATGGTACAACAACGTCTGTATATTTTTAGCATACAAATCGCTGGCATTCATCGGCAACAGAGAAGGAATATTACCCTCACCGATGATGGTCACGCCGTTTACCACTATGGTCTCATGGAGTTTGCTGCCTACTACGTTGCCACCTTGCTCAACCGCCATATCCAGGATGACAGAACCGAACTTCATAGATTTCACCATTTCTTCCGTTACCAACACCGGTGCTTTGCGCCCCGGAATCAGCGCGGTGGTAATCACGATATCTGCTTCCGCTACATGCTTACCTACAAGTTCCTGTTGTTTTTTAAGGAATTCTTCTGATACGCCTTTCACATAACCGCCTTCCATTTTAATGGTATCATCGCCTTTTACCTCGATGAATTTACCACCCAAAGACATCACCTGTTCTTTGGTTTCCGGACGAATATCAGATACTTCCACGATAGCACCAAGACGTTTTGCGGTAGCGATAGCCTGCAAACCTGCAACACCTGCACCGAAAATCACCACTTTAGATGGCTTGATGGTACCGGCCGCGGTGGTCATCATCGGAAGAATTTTACCAATCTGATTCGCGCACATCAATACCGCCTTATAACCTGCAAGGTTAGCCTGAGAAGACAAGGCATCCATTTTCTGTGCACGGGAAATACGCGGCACAGCATCCATAGAAAATGCGGAAATACCGGCTTTTTCACAAGCACTCACGAGTTCCGGATTGGTTGCTGCCCACATAAATGAAAGCAATACGGCGCCTTTTTTCATCAGCGCTATCTCATCCGGTGTAGGCGCATTGACTTTCAATACGACATCTGCCTGCGCATAAACCGCATTTTTATCGGCTACGACAGCAGCGCCGGCATTGATATAATCTTCATCACTGAAGAAAGAATTCAAACCTGCACCGGCTTCTATCTGCACGGTAAAACCTTTGGCGACTAAATCTTTTGCCACCGCCGGCACCACGGCTACGCGGTTTTCTTTGAATTTAGTTTCTTTTGGAACTGCAATAATCATTGATTTTGAAAATTTTGTGTGCTAAAATAACAATGTTATCCTTTATTTTAAGCAATGTGGGTAAAAAATGAGGTTATGTTAAAATTAAAATGCATGCATTGTATCATTCCGCAGCAAAAAACATAAATAAGCCTAAAATCCACCCTGTAATGCTGTTTGATTGTATCTTTAATCATTCCAATTCATGCACAGAATTTTCCTGATACCGGTTTTATTTATCGTGGCCATTTGGGGCATACACATCGCCCATTATTTCGGTGGTTATAATTTTGACGCATTCGCGCTGTATCCGAGACAGACCGACACCTTCTTTACCATCCTCACCTCTCCGCTGATACATGCCGACTGGGAACATCTTGTTTCCAACACCTTTCCTATTTTGCTGCTGAGCGCTATCCTGTTTCTTTCTTATGAAAAAGCAGCCCTGAAAGTCTGGGTACTCCTCTACCTCTTTCCTCAGGCGCTGGTGTGGTTATTAGGCAGACCTTCCTACCACATCGGAGCCAGCGGCATTGTGTACGGACTTGCCTCCTATCTGTTCTTCGGCGGACTATTCCGCATGGATGTGAAAGCCATCGCTATTGCCTTCGCAGTGGCCCTGTTCTACGGCGGTATGGTGTGGGGCGTGCTACCCATTCAGCCGGGCATTTCCTGGGAATCTCATTTACTGGGCGCCATCGTAGGTGCACTGCTTGCATTTCGCCACAGAAAATCTCATTTATCCGAACAGGAACCATATATTCCGGACGAAGAACCAACAACTCCCGACAGAAAAACTTTTGATGATTTTATAAAAGAAAATCAGACACGGAATTAATCATTCGCGGTTTCCTTAAACGGATGGCGCACGATGTATTCCTGTGGTTTAATCCGCTTTAAAAAATAAGGCAATGACGCATTCAATAGGCGGTTGTTCATTTGCAGAAATGCCTGCAATGGCTTTGGCGTCGCGCCTATCGTAGTTTTTATTTCAGTTGCCGTGCGACCAAAATGAATAGTATGCACCCTACGCTGTATCGCCACCTCCACAAAATCCAGCAGCATCCTGTTGTACAATTTCAGCGATTTATTGTACTCATAATTCAACCCGATATAATGCACATGCAAATATCCCGGCTCTACCTGAAACAAACAAGCAAAACTCACGAGTTCCCCGTGCAGATAATAACCATACAACATGCATTTATCACCGTACAATGCTTTCACCTTTTTAAAGAAAGACACGTGCAATGTTGCCATATTAAACGCGACATGATTCACCACATTGGTATATAACTGCTCGAGTCGCGGCTCTTCCGTCTCTATATCCTGTATGGACAAATTTTTGACTACCAGCGCTTCCGATACTTTGAAGATTTTGCGGGAGCGCACTTTATATTTGGAAGACAACGATTGCATATAATCATCCATCTGCTGCCATTCCGGTCTCACGGACATATACATATCCGGTTCCGTCACAAAATCATGGAAAGAGCGCTGACAGTAGCGTCTGCAACGTTGACGGTCCTGCTGACTCACGCTGGCAATCAGGAAAGCCGCCGGTTTGGCGCGCGCAAAAGTATCGCGGACACGATGCAGGATATCGGGTAAAAATTCCAGTACGGCATCCTGGTCCTGCGCGATGATGCCCGTATCTCCGGTAAAAAACACATTTCCCACATTCAGCAGCGCGGTCGTTTTCCCGTCAAAAAAACGTTTCATCATATTTTTGAAAAGCCCGCCGGATTCGGTATGGTATTGCACCAGATTATGATAATGAAATACCAGCGACTGAACATACACCGCTCCCAGCAACTCTTCTTTCCTGTATAACAACACATAGCGAAACTGCATATCGGAAGGCAATTGTTCAATCAACTGCAGAAAGTCGAACCGCTGATAGAAAGGCGCCTGTGGGTGAATGCTATCCCACACAAGCTTTCCGACAGCTGCCACCTGTTCATAGACATGCAGCGTGTATTCATCGGACAAAGACAGTTGGTGTGGTTGCATAAAGGCGGTAAAGGTATAACGATTTGTATTAAATTTTGTTCCGGACGGTATCGCATCTAGGTTTTTTGAGGAATTGTAACTATTTTTAAGAAAAGAAACCCACTATGGTACGAGGATTTATTGCCGGCGTAATAGCAGCCAATGCCGGAGAATGGTACATGCACAAATATATTCTGCATGGAAAAGGCAAGAAAAAAGACAGCTTCTGGCGTTTTCATTGGGCAGTGCACCACAAAACAGTCATGCAGCAGAATTTCCGCGATTCCGACTATGAGCACAACATCCTTGCAGCCTGGGATCCGCAAAGTAAGGAAGTAGCCGCACTGGCCGCCGGCGCAACTATTGTTTCTCCTTTATTCTGGGTAGCACCTGGCTTTACCATGGGCGTTTGGGCATCTATGTACAATTACTACCGCGTACACAAGAAATCGCATTTAGATCCGGAATGGGGCTACAAATATCTGCCATGGCATTATGACCATCATATGGCGCCGGATCAGGATAAAAACTGGTGCGTTACCTTCCCGCTTTGGGATTATGTAATGGGAACACGTGTTCCATACAAAGGGACAGAACGGGAAAAACTGGATATTGCAAGACGCGCCAGAAAGGCAGAAGCAACCGCGGCCAAACAAAATGCGTCTTCTCATGAAGCACAGCCACAGCCGAAGTTCAACTAAGCCTGCGGAACGCTGATTATTTCATTAAAAACTACCCCATGAAAAAAAACACGCTTGTTTTTACATTGATATTATTCGCCTTTTTTACAGGCGGATGTAAACTGGTGGACAAACTCACACAGTTCACTATTCCGTATAAAACTTCCTTCACCGTATCACCGGTCTCCGTCATCGGGCTGCCGATTGACACCGACTTCCCGACACCGGAAATCACGACCAACGCGGAACAGACTTTCAGCAGCAATAAAACGGCGGCTAATCTGATTGAAAAAGTCTTACTGAAAAAACTGGAACTGACCATCACCAGTCCGGCAGACAAAAAATTCGATTTTCTCAGCGGTGCAAAAGTATTTCTGACGGCGGAAGGTCTGTCGGAAATCGAAGTCGCTTCCATCAGCGACATCGACGATGCTACTGTCGGCAATAAAATTGCGCTGACACCTACCACCAAAGACCTGAAAGACTACCTGAAGAAAGACAAATTTACTATTAAGGTACGCACCACTACAGACAAGACTGTCACTTCCGATATTGACATAGATATAAATGCTTCTTTCTTTGTAGATGCTAAAATTCTGGGAATTTAATATGCCGCGCCTTTCTTTACAACTCTGCTGTTTACTGCTGATTGCTACCTGCGTACTGTCAGGTTGCCTTTTCAAAGGCAAAGAACAACAAACTGACATCGACTGGTCGAAAAAAGACAGTCTGTCTTATCAGATGTTTATACTGGACACCACCGATGCAAGTTGCCAAGCAAAACAAGATATGTGTCCGCGGATACGGCTGGAATATCCTGTATTTAACACCACCGATAAAAAACTCGACAGTTTTCTGCAGGCCAATATCCTGCCGCAGTTACTATTGTATCCTGACAGCAATTTCAACAAGATAAGCGATTACATACATCATTTCTTTTCTTCCTACCGGCAGTTCCAGGAAGACATTCAATATGGCGGCCCTTCAGCAGGATGGGAAAGAGAAAAAATAGTGCGTGTTGCAGGAAAGAAAGGACTGCTATTTTCGCTGGAACACTACGAATACATGTATGAAGGCGGCGCGCATCCAAACAGTTATACTTCCTTCCACACATACCACCTAAACAATCTGAGTGAAGTGCGCATCGAAGATTATCTGCCGTTGCAGGACACAGGATTGCTGCGTATCGGCGAAGCTTATTTCCGTTCCGCTAATCATGTAAAACCCAATGAAACACTGGAAGATGTGGGTTATTTCATCTTCGGCGATTCGGAAGACTTTGAAGACAGTAAGGATTACGGCAAATTTCGGTTCAACGACAACTTTGCCATTACAGCCGATGGCATACGTTTTTTCTACAACACCTATGAAATCGGGCCTTATGTGGTAGGCGCGCCGGAGTTTACACTTCCCTACAAAGTCATTGAACCATTTCTAAAAAAACCACTTCCCTGATTACTGAATCACGACAGACTGTCTGGCCTGCACTTTTCCGGATACATCCGTCAATGTAATCCAGCACATGCCTGCCGGCAATTGATATTGTTTTACAGACACCGATACTTCCTGTTTTCCTGACGCAAGGTATGATAAAGGCAATGTTGCCAGCAAACGTCCCTGCACATCTGTAAACTGCAATGTGTAATTTCCGGCTGTGGCGGTTTCAACATTAATTGCTATGCGGTCGGTCGCAGGATTCGGGAATACCGTCAACTGCATGGATGCATCCACAACATTCTTTGTGATTGATTTAACCAATATACTGCTGGTGGCAAAGCGCTTGATATCATTTCCTGCGGCAGTGACCGAGATATTATATACACCAGCGTCCAGTTGCTGCGGTGCCTTGCTCATATAAGCTTGTTCTTTTTCCTCCCAGTAAAAAGTTAAGGCAACCGGCGCAGACGACACCAATTCGCCCTGTGCATCCATATTACGGGTCAGGAAGCCTTGTATATTTACTTGTTCCGGATGTTGCGGCCACTGCGCGAGACTCACTTTCACCTGTACGTCCTGTGCTTCATAAGTCTGCTTCTCGGGCAGATGCAATTGTATTGCCGCCGGTGAACCATCCTGTATAAATGCGGTCAGCGGTGTTGTACTTTTCAGTATCAGCGCTTCCTGCGGATAAGCCGATAAATCTACTTCATGCACCACATCAAAGAGCGATTTTGTGGACACATAGAGTGGCAACTTTGGCAATATTTTTCCATGTATATCGGTCACCTGTACCTCCTGCGAATAATCACCCACCACATACAGTTTTCGGTTCGGATGCGCAGCCATCAGCAATTCATTTCCCTGTTCGAACTGAACATCTGAATAAGGCTGAAATGCCTGCACGGAAAGTTGTTCCTGCGGCTGCAGCGGAGCTTTCCGCAAAACCGGATTCGCCTTAAAATATTCTATTTCCGGCTGTACGATATCCCACATATAAGAAGACAACAACACATCGATATGATTCAGATTGGACTGCTGCGATGGCGGCGGTTCGGAGATATTGACTGCCCCCGGACGGATGCTCGAATAGTATGGTGCGAGCCCGTCGAGGTACTGCTGATTCCGGGATGGATTATCGTACTTCGGCTGTACCTGCACGAGCCTGGAAATACTGCCGATAACAGACATTCCGGCACTCATCAGGTCGCCGGCCAGTTTTCCGAATCCCGGAATATCGAGACACAAAGGCTGATAATCCCGGAATACCACTTTCAGGATATCATCCGGAATGGCATCCGGCAATACGGTCGTGTGGTTCATTCCCCAGGCTGCATAGCAATGGAATTTCTCAGGCTGGTTCTGCGGATGATTATCCATCATCGGACGCACCACACCGGCCATATATGCGGTCTGCATCTGATAGGATCCTTTTCCCTGAAAGACAGGCCCCACAATCGGAATAGCTTCCAGAATCGGTCGGATAAACGGATTGGCAATCAGGTCGGACATCGGCGCGCCCCAGTAAGGTGTGGACAAGGTAATCACGCCCTGCACACTGTCTGCCAGTCCTTCATTGTACAAGGCCCATTCGATATCAAAACCACCTTTGCTGTGGCATACAGCAATCACCTTATTCGTATTGTAATGACGGCAGGTCTGGCGTATCATCTCCGCGATAACCCTTCCGTTTTTCTCAAATTCATCGCTGTAGGAATGAAAGAAAAAAGCGGATTTATAACCTGCGTTGTAACACTTTTCATACCATTTATTTTTCGCCATAAACCAGGCATATCCATTGTCAAACCAGCCATGTACAAAGACAATCACAGGCTGCTGCTCACTGTTGGGCGGCGTAGCGCCGAGTACGACACTATTGAGTTTTGCCGGCACGTCGCTGCAGCGCAACTGAGATGGCTTCGGGATAACCTTTGTCGTCACCGGCTGCGCAGACAACACGGATACAAATATGACACTCAGGAAAGACAGGTATAAATTTTTCATATCGCAATTTCGGGTTTCTATTTTACAATATACCATCCACGGGACCGGCACCTTCCCGCAACACCACCGGTTCATCTCCGGTACAGTCGATGATAGTGGAAGGCTTATAACCGCCGACGCCGCCATCAATCACTATATCCACGAGATTTTCATAGCGTTCGTAAATGGCGGAAGCATCCGTAATATAATCGATGATATCATCTTCATGATGCACAGAGGTGGTCAGGATCGGATGGCCGAGTTCCTGCACGATAGTGCGGGCAATTTCATTATCCGGCACGCGGATGCCCACCGTTTTCTTATTGTTTTTAAACAATTTTGGAATGGTATTATTCGCTTTCAGGATAAACGTATACGGGCCGGGCAGACAACGTTTCATCAACTTATAGGTCGGCGTATCCACGCTTACCGTAAAATCGCTGATATGGGATAGGTCGTAGCAGATGAAGGAAAAATTCATCTTTTCCGGTTTTACATTTTTGATGCGGCATATTTTCTCCACCGCTTCCTTGTTGTAGATATCACATCCCAACCCATAAACCGTATCTGTCGGATAGATAACCAGTCCGCCTGACTTGAGGCAGTCTACGACTTTTTGCATCTTGCGCATGTCCATATTATGTGGGAAAATCTCCAGGAACATAAGATGAAGTTACGCAAAATTCAGGGAAAAATCATGTTCTGGAACAGTCTTCCTCAGATAGTGGCCAGATTCGCCCATTGACAGATGATGCCGCCCATGATAATCATGCTGACTATCCAGAAGCCTGCATTGATGGCGATATAACTGAATCCTTTGCGTTCGAACAGCGCATTCACGGCCAGTACCGGCAATGCCAGTGCGACACCGGTGATACCTCCGTGCAGTGCACCGTGATTGAACGTACGGAAATCATTGCCGTATTTGGCCATAACATCTGTAAACAGCTGCATAGTTTCCGGTTCTTTAAAATGATTCTGCAGCATGGAATAAAATCCCATCTGATGTATGACAATACCTGACAGCAGAAAGGAAATGAAAAAACCCAGCAGATAGGTCAGTCCGAAAATGAGAAACATATTGGGACCTTGCTTAAGAGATTCTTCATTCAATGACGCGGATTTCATCCAGGCATTTCCAAACACCCGCGGATGATACCACACGAAACCGACGAACAATGGTACTGCCGAAGCAATCAGCAGTGTCAGAAAGAAATTGAGTTGCATAGCATTTGTTTTTGTAGCTGTAAGATAAAACTTTTAGCAATAAAATGTGTGGTGTTGAAGCAGTTAATTAAAAACGTTTGCATCCCGATTACCAATCAAAGTATAACACCATCTTAACAGCCATTCTACACATCCGCTATTGCCACTTATTCTGTATACATTTAACTTTAAGAAAAAAGAAACCATGAGATTTCTGATTGTATACAGTACCACCGAAGGACACACACGCAAAATTGCACGATTCATGGAGGAAGTGCTGCAGGAAGCCGGTCATCAGGTGGCCATCGCTGACGCTTCCGAGGAACCACCATTGCCGGAAAACTATGATGCCATCCTGATAGGTGGCTCACTGCATGCCCATCAATATCAGTCGGCCATCGCACATTATATCCGGGAACATATCGCACGGCTGAATAAAATGCCGGGTGCATTTTTCTCTGTCTGTCTGGCTGTGGCCTCCGACCTGCCGGAAGAACATGCGGAAGCCCATAAAATTGCCGATGATTTCCTGCATATCACCAACTGGAAGCCGCTGCTGGTTACTCAGATTGCCGGCGCGTTGCGCTATAGTCAATACGACTTCCTGCGACGCATCATCATGAAAATGATTTCAAAAAAAGAAGGCCGGGAAACGGACACCAGCAAGGACTATGAATACACCGACTGGAATGCCGTAAAACAATTTACACTCGATTTTGCCGCTAAGGCTATTCAGGAAAAATAAATATCTTTGTCTGAACA
>ERZ1645187.1095-NODE-1095-length-25541-cov-7.576081_pt1 | contig 25541 bp, 23 predicted proteins | sample MGYA00575352_ERZ1645187 | MGnify/ENA primary metagenome ERZ1645187 (study PRJEB40837, sample SAMN11349314) | freshwater sediment metagenome | isolation source: river sediment | host: Sediment | place: India: Wazaribad , New Delhi | collected 2017-02-21 ...
TTTTTTCACTGGCCATGCCCCGCATTGGAAAAACCGGAAAAATGACGCTATAATTTGAGGCTTGTTCCTCGATAGCTCAGTCGGTAGAGCGCCGGACTGTTAATCCGTAGGTCCCTGGTTCGAGCCCAGGTCGAGGAGCCACTGATAGGCCTTACGGCGACTGGAAGCCCTGCTACTTAATCGGTAGCAGGGCTTTTTCACTTTCCGGTCCATGGGACACTGACGGGACATTTACCCGCCAACCATCGCGACAACTCGCCATAATTGACCGCAGCCCAAGGCGCCGTGGTTGCGGCACAACAACGCAATGCAACGACGCGGGACATCCTGAGCTGTGTTCTTCGAACTATGCAGTGAGTCCCCGGGGAATCGCTCAACCGCATTCAGGAGTCGCCCATGGCCACCATTGAAGCCCGCCGCGCTGATGACGGTTCGATATCCTACCGGGTCAAGGTCCGCCTCAAGGGGCATCCTGCCGCCACGGGCACTTTTCAGCGCCTCACAGACGCCAGGCGCTGGGCACAAAGCACCGAAGCGGCGATTCGCGAGGGTCGTTATTTCAAGACGCCAGAAGCGACCCGTCATACCCTGAGCGACTTGGTGGATCGCTATGTTGATGAAGTGCTGCCCACCAAGCCCAAGAACGCGTCCAATTCAAAGCAGCACCTGTTGTGGTGGAAAGACAAGATCGGGGCCTACTCACTCGCGGACGTCACACCGGCCCTGGTCGTTCAATGCCGGAATGACCTGCTGGCGACCACCACTCGGCGTGGCACCAAAATGGCGAATGCCACCGTCGTTCGGTACATGGCTTCACTCTCTCATGCGTTTAGCCTGGCTGTAAAAGACTGGCAATGGGTTGACGATTCCCCATTGCGCAAAGTCAGCAAGCCCAAAGAACCTCGCGGGCGAGAACGATTTCTGTCCGACAGCGAACGTGCCGCGCTGCTGCAGGCCTGTAAAGCTTCGTCCAGTCGATACCTCTACACGGTCGTGGTGCTGGCACTGTCAACCGGGATGCGGCGCGGCGAGATCATGAGCCTGCGTTGGCCCCAGGTCGACCTCCCGCGGGGTCGTATCCTGCTCTATGAGACGAAAAACGATACCTCCCGAGCCGTCCCACTGACGGGCCTGGCGCTCACACTGATGAGCGATCTTGCCAAGGTGCGCCGAATCGACACGGACCTGGTGTTTTCCGGCGAGACCGGTGCCCAACCAGTTGATTTGACCAAGCCTTGGACCACAGCGCTCAGTAGAGCGGGTCTAGCCAATTTCAGATTCCACGACCTGCGACACAGCGCGGCCTCTTATTTGGCGATGAATGGAGCCACCACCATCGAAATCGCCGCTGTGCTGGGGCACAAGACGCTGCAGATGGTCAAACGATACAGCCACCTTGCAAACAGCCACACCAATAGCGTCGTGACTTCGATGAACGAGAAAATTTTCGGAGGAACCGAGTGAGCCTCGTCATCACATTGGGAAAGGAGGCCTACCTACCACTTCGTGCGGTGCCGATCGTGACGTCTGGAATATTGAATACACCGAATCTGGCAGACATGATTTCGGACCCCGATGCATTTTGCGGCGTAATTTACAACCCCATCATTTCGGTCTTTGCCTACCAGAATCGAGGTAGGCCGCTGCCGGTCGACTATCAGTCATTCGCCCTTTTGCGCAGCAAGTCCCGCAAAGAGTCTCCACTGAAGAGTTGCCGACACCTTCCTGCCGGCATGTTGGTTCGGCGCAATGCTGCGCGCGAAGGGTTCGATCTTCTTGTGCAGGAGATTGCGCCGACTCGGCCTGGAATGATCAAGCCCGCGCAAACCATATGGATCGAAGAGCCGCCGCTTTCAGCGGACGACTTTGCATTCATCCTGGAAGGATTGCCGCATCCCAGGTCGAACAGCGCGGTCGAACTCCGGGCGAGGATGCTTGAACTAATTGAGAACGTCGAGCAACAGGTTGCACGTGAAGGCATTACCTTCGACCGGAGCGCTATGCCCGGAACAAAGAGGGCATGGAGCGAACTCCTCGGTCGATTGGATCCGACACTCGTTCGAAGCCCGGCCACACACGAGGAACATTTCCGAGCAATGGGTTTACGTTGGCGGGCCGGCAGCCGGCCCGAGCAACTTGACCGCATTCGCGCCGCGATGGGGATAGCAATTTAAGTTGTCAAGTGGGGTAACAGGGGTGATTTAGAAACGCATTTCGCCCCCATCACCCTCATTTTTCTGTAGCAGGGAAGCTCCTACATTCGCTGCAAGCCGCGTTGATCGCTCAATTCCGAGCCATCACACGCAGGCTTGCAAAGGAAGCCCCTCATGACTACAGAAATCCGACCCGGTCAGGAAAAGTCTGACCAACACCCGACGCTGCCTGCGCAGGTTAGCAAGGCTGCGGGCACGTTGCCGCAGCTCATCCCGGTGACCCGCTGGAACAGTCACCATCCCTGGCCCCCCATTGGCGGCCTTCGTCACCTGATCTTCTTCGCCGAAACCAACGGCTTCAAAAAGGTCATCCGTCGCGTCGGTCGGCGCATCTTGATTGACGAGCAGGCGTTCTTTGCCTGGGTTGACCAGCAGGGAGTCGCCAAATGAATGCCCCCGCATCAAGCCACAGCCTGGCTGACGCTGACATCCTGGCGACCGCTCTGATCTCTGACGAGCCCGAGATCATGGGCGTCGACCAGCTCTCGCCTGAAATGCAAGAGCACATCTTTGCGGGCCGCCTGCAGGGCAACCACCTCGTCAGCGTCCGGTGGCTTACCGGCCAGTTTTCGCTGATGTTTTGCGAGCCCGGCTGCCGTTGGCCAGACCCGAACAAAGTCATTGAAGCCTACCGCCAGTGCATCCATACAGCACAGACATTCCCTGAAGGAACCCAATCATGAACACGCCCACACTCACTACCGACCTGGTCCAGGCCAACACTTTCCTGAACGCACTCGATTCGGACGGTATCTTCTCATTCCAGACCTTCCCTGAAGGTGATGTTCAAGGCAGTTCACCCCACCCTTCCATCCTGCACGGCACCCTGGCGGAGCACGCTGCTCGGCTGACACAGCTCAATCACGCGGGCCATGCCATTTTTGTCATGGTCAATCAGGGTGATCTCAATGGGCGGGGCTCCCGCAACGTGGTGCGAGTCCGTGCGCACTTTGTGGATCTGGACGGCTCGCCGCTTGAACCCCTGTTGGACGCGGAGCTTCCGCCGCACATCGTCGTCGAGTCAAGCCCCGGACGATGGCACGGTTACTGGCGGGTGGGGGACTGCCCGTTTACTGAGTTCAAGGCGCGCCAGCATGCCCTTGCCGCGCGCTTCAACGGCGACAAATCTGTTTGCGACCTGCCGCGCGTGATGCGCCTCCCGGGGTTCTGGCACCTCAAGTCAGCAACCCCATTTCAGACCCGTTTGATCAAACCCGCATGCAAAGGATGAACAACATGATGCCCCTTCACTCGACCCCTGCCCTGGTCACCTGGGATCAACTGCAGCAACAGCTTGGCCTCTCCAAGGCCAGCCTCCCCAATGCCTCGCGCCATATCGTCACCCCGACGATGCCGGGTGCCATGCTGGAGCAGCTGATGCAGCAGAGCTGCAAAGACGGTGAACGAACCGCCCATCTGACGAGGCTTGCCGGCAGCCTGCTGGCCAGTGGTTTCGATCTGGACGAGTCCATTGAACACTGCCATCGCTGGAACCAAATCAACACGCCGCCGCTGGACGACAACAAGATTGAAAGCACGTGCGAATCGATTCACAGCATCGACCAACGCAATCACCCCGAACGCTACCGTCAGCCCCCGGCGGCGGAGCCCCTGTTCGAACTGCGCGCCGGCCGCATCGATCACTACCTCAGCACCAAACCGCCCGCCCGCCGTTGGCTGCTCAAAGACCTGGTGGTGCTGGGCAAAGTCGGCGCCATCATCGCCCCCGGGGGCAGCAGCAAATCGCAATGGCTTCTGCAACTGGCGATCGGGGTTGCCTCCGGGGTTCCGGTCGCCGACCACTGGGAGGTTGGCGAAACCGGCGGAGTCCTGGTCTTGTTTGCTGAAGACGATGGCGATGAGATTCACCGCCGGATCAAGCGCATTCAGGACCATCTGTTGCTGGCTGGGCATGCCGACAAACTGGCTGGCTTGGCGGATCGGCTTTACATCTTTTCCACGATTGGCACCGACACCTTGCTGACCAGGCGGGATACCTCAGGAGAGGTCTCGACCACGACAATCGTCGATCGGATCAACGCGCTGGCCGAACAAGTTCCCGAACTGCGCCTGATCGTGATCGACCCCGGCTCCCGTTTCCGGGGTGGGGAAGAAAACAGCAACGAAGATGCGACGCGGTTTGTCGAAGCACTGGAGACTTTGGCCAAAAAGACCGGGGCCACGGTCATGCTGGCCCACCACACCAACAAGGGCAGCTACAACTCCGACAGTGAACCTGGCCAGGGCGCATCGCGGGGCGCCTCGGCACTGACCGATGGTCTGCGGTGGCAGATGAACCTGGGGCGAATTTCGGACCGGCAAGCAACCGCCATCGGCGTCGGCGTTAGCAAGGAAAGCCACGGAAAATACGTGGCAGCAACCGTCACCAAGACCAACTACTCGGCGTTCCCGGACCCCGTGTTGCTGGAGCGGTGTGAGGATGGCTACCTCACCGCAGTTTCTCCAGCTCAGGCCAAGAAGCACGCCGAGCAGGATGCCATCGTGAGGGTCCTGAGGGTCATGGAGCACGACGCAAGGCCCATGACCGCCCGACGCCTTGAGGACCACTACGGGGGCCTCAACGGCCCCCTGAAGATGGCCAAGCAAAAAGTGCGTGAGGTCGTCAAGTTGGCCGTCAACCGGGGACACTTGCAGGGTGCCGACCGCAAGCCGCTGACAGTGACCCACCTGGGGCGGAACATGCTGAGGTGCTTCCCGGCTCCTGCGGAGGTTGCGCCGCTCGCTCCGAAAACACCGCCACGCAAGAAACATCAATGAAATCAATCACTTACACGCGCCGGACTAAATACTAGCCGCCGCAAGAAAATGAATGAAATCAACGACTTAGCCTTGCGAGATTCCCCCTATAGAGAGAAAGGGCCACCGCCGGTGGCCCTCTTTTCTCGTCCCCACGCCTCAGCCATGATCGCCGGCAGCCCCACCTCTGAAAGGCGCTGCGGGTGCCCACATGTCGGCAAAAACCGAGCGGTTTGGCCTCCACCACCAGTGCGGGATGCCAAACTGTCCGAGGCATCGCCTTCACGGGCGGTGTATGACGTTGGTGGCGAACCCGTTCCAATCGAAAGGCAGTCGAATCAAATCGCGACCAATCTTGGTCGAGACCTGCGGCAAGATTCCGTTGTCGAAGAGCAGACGCACTTCGTTCTCGTCGTTGTAGCTTGTCTGGATGGTCGCTGCACTGAGTGCGAGCAACGCTCCTGAGGACTCCATGCGTCGCTCGACTTCTTCCGGTTTCTGCATGGCGCGAATGGTTCCTCCTGGTTGGTAATCCGCGTCGATTACCCATGCCCTGTGCATATAGTTTGAGTCAGTGAGAAGCATCACTCTGTCTAGCAGCTTCCCAATGGTTGTCTCGACGCGAACAGCCGCCTTGCCGTGAGAAAAAGCAGCCCAGTCATCTTGCGTCGGGTATTCACGTGACGTCCAACAAAGTGCGAAGAATTCCTGAACTACGCTTCCAAGGTGAACGAACTGACCAGTTACCGGGTCTTTCTTCTTGACCAACGAAAGCGGATTCTCGAGCGGACTGCTCCATACGTTGGCGTCTGCGCGCGGCATAGTCAGGCAGGCGTTCATTAGATCATCTTGGTAATGCCTCTCTTGGAAGATGCGGTAGATCTTCATCGTTGGATCAAGGCCAAAGCTGTTACGACGCTGGTACTGCTCGTACATCGCAACGTCGCCGGACGTTACTCCGCGATGATCCAGGCGCCGGACTTCACTTTGCGCCAACTCAAAGTTACCAAGCCTGTCGCGGGCAGAAATCGTTGAACTGCTACTGCTCATAAGCGTACTCCCTTAAGGCTGCTTTGCCACTAGGCAAGCGCCAGCAAACGTGAACCAAAGACTGAAAGGAATTGTCGCGCACAATGGTCGGGCCCACGCTGGCCTTCGCCATCAGCCCAAGCCACACAAGCACATGGACTTGAACTACTTTCTTCATCAGCGCGCCGAATTCATCCGGAATCTGTACGAAACAGCAACGGCGCCAATGTTCGATACAAAGCGCCGGATCGAATCCAACGAGGCCCCGTTCGACAGCCCGCCATATAGCGAAGACGGGGAACCAGCCTTCCTAAACGAATGGCTGCAGGCCGATGTGCAAATCGAAGTCATAGGTCGGGCCAGCGTCTCTCTGCTGTCGGAAGCGCTGAAGCAATTTTTCGTGAATTTGGAGAGGTGCACTTTGCCAGGCAATAGGCCTTGTTCGAAAGCCAGCCGCAAAGCGTTCGAGGACGGGTTTCTAGCTGGCTATCGGGCGTGTTTTGCTGACGCGTTCGGGATCGACTGGGCCGCATGCCCGGCAGACCTAGCCGTCGTTGAGCAGGTAATCCTTGCCCGCAATCGCGCGCAGCACAACGACTTGGTGTTGGATCACATCCAGCTCGACGACGCCACCCGTAGCAAGTTCCCGCGACCATTCTTCATGCGCCCAGACGAATCGACGCTAGACAACTGTGGCCCGTCCATATTCATGAACCCCACACTGCACATCAACCGGGAAACGCTTCTTGAGGCCATCGCCAATGTCGAGCGGTTATCCGCCTGGTTGCAAGAGAGCATCGAAGCATGGGAGGGCAAGCGATGAGCAGACTTGAAATCATCAGCAATACAACAAAGAGCCTCTTTTTTTGACTGAACCAGAACGAGATGCGCCAAAGTTGGCGGGCAACAATCGACACTCCAGTCCGATACTGTGAGAGGCGGCAGCACCGGGCATTGCCCCCCGAGGTAGCCGCAGATCATCGATGGAAGCTCCGATCCCTCAGGTGTCATCGGCAAGGGGAGTCGACCAAGCGTCGACGCTCTTTAAGATCGGCCAGTCCCTCATACCGACATCATGAAAATATTCTGGTCTTGGCAATCCGACACACCTCCCACAAGTGGGCGGGACTTCGTCAAGTCTGCCCTGACGGAGGCTATCGCGCAGATGACCCAAGAGTTGGCCCTGTCAGAGGCAGAACGTCCGGAGCTTGACCACGACACCAAGGACGTTCCAGGTTTAGCTCCGATTGCTGACACAATTTTTGACAAGATCAACAGTGCTGCGCTATTTGTCGCCGACGTCACGCTGACCGGCGCAACGCCCGACGGCAAAAAGTGTCCAAATCCCAACGTGCTGATCGAGTTAGGGTACGCACTTAGGGCATTGGGCCCCGAGCGTATCGTCCTGGTCGCCAACAGCGCTGGCGGATTCCGGCCGGAAGACCTCCCCTTTGACCTTCGACATCGTCGCGGGCCGATCACATACGAAGTCGGGGTAAGCGCCGATAAGGACACGAGGACCAAAGCAAATAAGGCTTTGGTAAAAGAGCTGGCCTCGGCACTGCGGAACAACTTGGGAAGCTTCGCTCCGGGGCCAGGCATAGAGCCCCCTCAGTACCCGTCTATTCCGCAAGATCGGGCAATCTGGTTCGCGCCTACCCAAGAAATCGGGCTACACGACACGGTCACGGGCAAGTTACTTGCCGGGATTGGCATTGCCTACCTTCGCGTTGCGGCATCGGGCTGGACAGGGAACAGGCCAACGCGGCTAGACATCCTGAGGAAGCCGATTGACCCTTTCGGCGAGTGGCGCAACGGATCGGCGGCTGTGCCGAATGAGTTAGGCGTGGTTTGTGCTGGATGGTATCGAAGCACTGATGAGGTCACCGCGCTCACGCAGTGGTTCGACAAGACCGGCGAGATCTGGGGCATCTCTCCCGCGTACGGGTTTGAGAGCGATGGCCATCGACAGCTAGCTACTGTAGCTTTAGCGCGACAGTGGCGCGCTCGACTTCGGCAGTGGGTTGCATTGTTCGAACAGCTAGGCGCTAAAAAGCCTCTTAGGGTAGAGGCAGGCATAACAGGCATCCAGGGAGTCGTGTGGCCGGGTGACGGCTTACTTGGGCGCCGGAAGTGCATGGAACCCGACGTCGTGCACGTACGCAGCGATAGGGACTGGAGCGACGACGCGCAGCTTCGTTTCCTCACGGATGTCTTCGGTAAGGTCTGCGATAGCTTTGCCATTGAGAGGCTCCAACTCGAACAGGTTGCAGCGATGGCAAGCTAGACTAAAGCCGTTTTCCCTCAGGGAGTCGATGATCCGGCTAAAAAGGAGCACATATTCATTGGATGCGTCCGGTGGGCTTGATACCTGTCGCGCTTGCTGGTCTCCACCGTCACGGTCTTCTCGAACGTGAGATCCGATAGCGATTCATTCGAGCGGTCGCCGAACGTTTATTACTTCTTAGGTGCGTCGATCCCGCACAGGCGGATCTTGTGCTGTACCTTGTCGGCGTTGGGGTACGGTCACCGTAACGCCGCCAGCGATGCCGACTACCAGACCAGTGTTGGTCTAAGCATCTACGCCGAAGGACTGCGCCAGAAGTAGAGCGCGGAAGAAAACATTCATTGATTTAAGCATCGGTCGGTAGAGGCTTACAACCGAGGCTACTCTGCCCAATCATGAGGAGCCCCAAACACCCGCTCAGCCACCACCGCCCATGATCGTGAGCAACTCCGCGTCCGACAACCGCTCCAGATGGTTCAGCCTATTCTGACCCTCGACGTTCAGCTCCACCCGCCTGACCGCCGGCGAGTAGTAGCCCAGGATCTTGGCAACGGTGCTCATCGCGGAAATCATCGCCTCCGGGTTCTTCAGCTCGCGCGCCAGCTCGAACACCGCCATCAGATTGTTCACCACCCCCTCCCGCGTGATCTCCAGCTCCCGCGCCAGCGCGGCGCCCCGGCGCTGCAGTTCGGCCTGAATGTCAGGTTTGGTCAGGTTTTCCGCCGCTATCGCCCGGCTGGTCTTCGCGGAGTACCCGCTGCGCACAGCCGCCGCAGCCCCGTTCAGATCGACCATGTACTCGTCAATGAACCGGCTCTGCTTCGCCGTCAGCGACCTTGGGGCGAGTTCATTTTTCATAGCACGATTTTAGCTGCCCATGCGCCCAAAAGCACGTGAAATCGCTCGCCAAAACTGCCTTCCGATTCGCCTGAAATACCCTGCCAGCCGGCGCCATAATCAGCCCTGCAGCCCGGGGGGACTGCCCTAGCGCCTGCTGCCCGCATCACCAACAATAATTGTCGAGATGACCGCCAACGCATTCCACAACATTGCCCAGGTCGAGACCAGCCTGTGGGAAGCCGCCGACCAGCTCCGCGCCAACTCCAACCTCACCGCCACCGAATACTCCATGCCGGTGCTGGGCGTGATCTTTTTGCGCCACGCCACCAACCGTTACCAGTCGGCCCTGCAAGCCATCGAAGCCGACCAGGCCGCTGGCACGATGCCCAAGCGCCCACTGGGCAAGGCCGATTTCATCAAGCGCCGCGCCCTCCTGCTCCCCGAAGCGGCGCGCTATGACTCCCTGCTGAACCTGCCCTCTGGCGCCAGCCTTGGCGGCGCCCTGGTGGCCGCCATGAACGCCATCGAGGCCGACTTTCCCCCACTACAAGGCAGCCTGCCCAAAGACTACGACCGCTTCGACAACAAGCTGCTGGAGAACCTGCTGCGCTGCTTCGACTCGCAAGCACTGCGCACCGCCACGGGCGATGTGTTTGGCCGCATCTACGAATACTTCCTGATGAAGTTCGCCATGCAGGGCGCGCAGGACAACGGCGAGTTCTTCACGCCGCCGTCGCTGGTGCAGACCCTCGTCAACGTCATCGAACCCGACCATGGCGTGGTGGCCGATCTGGCCTGTGGCTCGGGCGGCATGTTCGTGCAGAGCAGCCACTTCATCGAGCAGGAAGGCTTCGAGACCATGAAGCGGGTCACCTTCTATGGCCAGGAGAAGACCCCCACCACCATCCGTCTGGCCAGGATGAACCTGGCCGTTCATGGCCTGGAGGGCGACATCCAGGAGGCCAACACCTTCTACGAAGACAAGCACCGCCTGCCGGATGGCCGCCCGCTCTGGGGCAATTGCGACTTCATGATGGCCAACCCGCCGTTCAACGTGGACAAGGTCGACGCCGAATCCATCAAGACCGACCGGCGCCTGCCCTTTGGCCTGCCCGGCGTCAACAAAGACAAAAACGTCTCCAACGGCAACTACCTGTGGATTTCGTACTTCCACAGCTACCTGTCCCCCACGGGCCGGGCCGGCTTTGTCATGTCGTCGCAGGCCAGCAGCGCCGGCCATGGTGAAAAGGAAGTGCGCCGCAAGCTGGTAGAGACCGGCGATGTGGACGTGATGGTCGCCATCCGCTCCAACTTCTTCTATACCCGCACCGTGCCCTGCGAGCTGTGGCACTTTGACCGCTCCAAGCCCGCCGAGCGCAAAGACCAGGTGCTGATGCTCGATGCGCGCAATGTGTACCGCAAGGTCACCCGCAAAATTTACGACTTCTCGCCCGAGCAGCAGGCCAACCTGGCCGCGATCGTGTGGTTGTACCGGGGGCAACAGGCACGTTTTCTGGGGCTGGTGCAAAACTACTTCACCCGTCTGGGCGCCGAGGCCGCCGCCGTCGATGCCGCGCTCACTGCGTTCGAGGCCACACTGGCGACCAGCCGCACGCCGCTGACAGCGTTCGTAGGCAGCGTGAAGGCCATCAAAGCCCTGCCGCAGGACAAATGCCAGGGGCTGACAGATGCCATGGCCGAATGGACCAGCGCCACCACCGCCTATGCCAGCGACCGTGCCACGTTGGTGGCCGGTCTGGCGGCCTTCTGCAAGAGCGTTGCCACGCCGCCGCAGACCAACAAGTCCCAGCACACCGCCCGACGTGCCTTCGACCCTCTGGCCGAATCGGCCCGGGGCCTGGTCAAGCAGATCGACCTGCTCTGCAAACTGGCTGCGCGCACCGCCCAACTGGCGCAAGAGCTGGCCGCACACGATGAGGCCGCCGGATTCTTTGACCGCCGCGCGATCAGCAAACTCACCAAGCAGCTTGACGAAGAGCGCAAGTCCGCCGTCGAACAGCTTAAAGAGGGCACCTACCTGCACCGCCAGATCGTCTGGCTGCAAGACCGTTTCCCCAAGGCCGAAATGGCGGACGTGCCGGGCCTGTGCAAAGTGGTCACCCGCGCCGAAATCGAAGCCGCCGACTGGAGCCTGACCCCCGGCCGCTTCGTCGGCGTGGCACCTGCCGAGGTCGATGAAGACTTCGACTTCGAGCAAACCCTGCGCGACATCCACCTGGAGCTGGCTGACCTAAACAGCGAGGCCGTGGATTTGGCGGCCAAAATTCAGACCAACTTTGAGGAGTTGGGCGTATGAGTTGGCGCGTGTCGTCACTCGATAGCCTTTGCACGAAAGTCTACTCTGGCGGAACGCCGTCGACCAATGTGGATGCTTACTACGGCGGGGAAATTCCATGGCTGCGAACGCAAGAGGTTACTTTCAATCGAATTAAAGACACTGAAGCAAAAATTACAGATGCGGGTCTGAAAAACTCTGCGGCCAAGTGGGTGCCTGCCAATTCAGTGATCGTGGCGATGTACGGCAACTCGGCCGGTCGATCAGCCATAACAGAAATCCCTTTAACGACCAACCAAGCTTGCTGCAACCTTGTTGTCGATGAAGAGAAAGCGGACTTCCGATTCGTCTTCTATTCGCTGTTGTTGGGTTACGAGCGCCTAAAAGGGCTCTCAAGAGGGGCCGCTCAAAATAATTTAAATGCAGCTCAAGTTAAAGCATTTGAAATTAATACGCCGTCTGTTCACGTACAACGCGCCATTGGTGACCTAGTGTCGTCATACGACGATCTGATCGAAAACAACCGGCGCCGCATGGCCCTGCTCGAAGAGTCCGCCCGGCTGCTCTACCGAGAATGGTTCGTCCGCCTGCGCTTCCCCGGCTATGAACACACCCCCATCGTGGATGGTGTACCGCAGGGGTGGCTCAGTGTTCCGCTTGGCGCGATCTGCACCAAGATCGGAAGTGGATTTACACCCCGTGGCGGCGAAGCATCCTATCGCTCTGAAGGCGTTACCCTGATTCGCAGCATGAATGTGTACGACGACAGATTTGACGATGGTGGGTTGGCGTTCCTGAGTGATGAACAGGCCGCTACGCTGGCTGGCGTGACCGTTGAATCGAAGGACATTCTTATCAACATCACTGGCGCTTCAGTTGCACGGTGTTGCATGGCACCGGAGCGTTACCTTCCTGCTCGAGTGAATCAGCATGTGATGATTATTCGCGTCGATCCAGAAAAGGCTGATCCGTTCTTCGTGCACAAGGCCATAAACAGTGACGGGCAAAAGCGTCAGTTGCTGAGCTACGCGCGTAAAGGTTCAACCCGGGAGGCGCTGACCAAAGATGAAATGGCACGCTTTGAGGTGACCTTGCCAACAACAACACTGTTGCGCCAGTTCGGCGAGATCGCAGCCACCGCGTTTCGGCAACGTGAAGTTCTGGCACTCCAAAACCAAAAACTCCGCACCGCCCGCGACCTGCTGCTACCGCGTCTGATGAGTGGAGAATTGGCGGTATGAGTCTAGAAGACCAGCACACCGACCTCAAATCCCTGCGCACCGTCACCGGCAAGTCGGCGGACTGGGAGGCGCTGGCCAGAGACTGCGTGTGCTTTGCCAATGGCGCCGGGGGCCGCTTGCTGATTGGCATCGAAGATGGCCAGACCTTGCCGCCCGCCGGCCAGGTGGTGCCGCCCGAGATGCTGGACCGGCTGCGCAAACGCATGGGCGAGTTGACGGTGAACGTGCAGGTGCTGCCCAGCCTACAGCGTGCAGCCAATGGTGGTGAATTCATCGAACTGGTGATTGACCGCGCGCCCAGCGTCGCATCCACCAAGGATGGTCGCTATTTCCTGCGCATCGGTGACACCTGCCAGCCGGTGCTGGGTGAGGACGTGCTGCGCCTGGCCAATGAACGTCCCGGCCGGCCGTGGGAGGCGATGGACAGCGGCGTGCCGCGTGCCGCTGTGGACACCTACAAGCTGGCGGGTTTCGTTCAAGGCATCGTGGCTTCGGATCGCGTGAAAGAGTCGGTCAAGGAAAAAGGCGCGGATGCGCTGCTGACGCATTACGGCCTGGCTCAGGGCCATACCCTGACCCGCCTGGGGGTGCTGCTGCTGGGCAGCGCCGCAGACCGCCGCGCCCTGGGCACCGCGCCGCTGGTCCAGGCCATCAAGTACGACGAGCACGGCCAGAAGATCAACAAATGGGTGTGGGACGACTGCGAGTTGTCCCCCGTGGAACTGGTGGATGCCGTGTGGCGCGAGGTGCCGGATTTCCGCGAGAGTTACGAGGTGGCCGAAGGCCTGTACCGCCGCAGCGTGCCCGCCTACGACGAGAAGGTGGTACGCGAACTGCTGGTCAATGCGCTGGTGCACCGGCCTTACACGCAGCAGGGCGACATTTACCTCAACCTGTACCCGGAGCGGCTGGAGGTGGTCAACCCTGGCCGCCTGCCGCTGGGGGTGACCCCGCGCAACATGCTGCACGCCAGCCGCCGCCGCAACGACGGGTTGGCGCGGGTGTTCCACGACCTGGGCCTGATGGAGCGTGAGGGCAGCGGCTTTGACCTGATCTACGACCGCCTGCTGTCCCAGGGCCGCCCGGCGCCCGTGCCGGAGGAAGGCGCGGACTGGGTCAAGGTGACGATTCAGCGGCGCATTGCCAGGCCGGCAGTGATGCGGCTGCTGGCCGAAGCCGATGCCCGCTTCCAGCTGACGCAACGCGAGCGTATCACCCTGGGGGTGCTGGCGCAGACTGAGGGCATGACGGCCCGGGAACTGGGGGCGGTGCTGGAAGCCGATGGAGGGGATGATTTATCGGCGTGGCTGGGGCGCCTGGTGGCGACCGGCTTGGTACTCACGGCGGGCAAGACTTCCGGCATGCGCTACTTTGTGGCACCCGATTGGGTGCGTGGTGCCCAGCTCGACCGGCAGACCACCTTGAGTCGCATCGCGCCGCACCGCTTGCAAGCCTTGATCGTAGAGGATCTGGCACGCTACCCGGGTTCGTCCAGTACGGATGTCAACCGGCGTATTGGTGCGGAGATTTCGGCCAAGACCGTGAAACGCGCGCTGGATGATCTGGCGGCTGCCGGACAGGTGCGCCATGACGGGGAGCGGCGCTGGCGGCGTTACAGCCTTTCCCTGCAGGAGCCTAAAGGACACAACGAGGCGAAGTTGCAGTGACACCGCCAGGTCATGAGCCGACGATGGGCTGCAACCTCATGATTCGTATGAACTTTTTTAAAGGACAAGTTACCGCCATGTCCTTTATGAACCGTCGAGTTGTCCGATAGAAACAAGCGCATGGCCTACACCGACATCAACAGCGAAGACCGTCTGGTGCAGGCCACCTTCGCGGAGCATCTGGCGTCAGTGCTGGGCTGGGACAGCATTTACGCCTGGAATCAGGAAACCTTTGGCCCGGCCGGAACCTTGGGCCGCAGCAACGAGCGCGATGCGGTGCTGGTGCGAGACCTGCGCACGGCGCTGGTCAAGCTCAATCCGCAGTTGCCGCCGCCCGCCATTGAGGAAGCCGTTACCAAACTCACGCACCACGACTTCTCGCGTTCTCTGCTGCAGCACAACCAGGCCTTTCACACGCTGATCCGCGATGGCGTGCCGGTGAGCTACCGCAACACGCTGGGCCACCAAATCTACGCGCAGGCGGCGGTGATCGACTTTCGTCATCCGGCCAACAACCGGTTCTTGGTGGTCCGGGAGCTCAAGCTGACCGGCCTGCGCACCCCCAACTACAACCGCCGGGCCGATCTGGTGTGTTTCGTCAACGGCCTGCCGCTGGTGTTCATCGAGCTGAAGGCGGTATACAAGAACATCCGCGCGGGTTTTGACGGCAACCTGCGCGACTACATGGATGAGAACGTCATCGCCCATGCCTTCCATCACAACGCCTTCCTGATCGTCAGCAACGGACACAATGCCCGTTTCGGTTCCATCACCAGCACCTGGGAACACTTTGGCGAGTGGAAACGCCTGGACGAAAAGGACGTAGGCAGTGTCGCCGCCGAGGTGCTGTTAAACGGCATGCTGGCCAAAGAACGGCTCCTCGACATCCTGGAAAACTTCATCCTGTTCGACGCCAGCAAGGCAGGGGCCGTACGCAAGGTGGTGGCTCGCAACCACCAGATGCTGGGCGTGAATCAGGCGGTGGCCTCTGTGGTGCGGCAGGAGGCTTTGAAGCGCGAATTCCCGACCGGCCAGCGCCTGACCCATCGCACCATTGAGATACCTTACATCGAGGCCGACAGGGGCGCCAATGAATCGACGGCGCTCGTCCCCATCGCTGCCGAGCCCGCGCCGCAGTATCTGCAGATCATCGAGCGGGCCCACCCGGATCTGGGCCGCCTGGGCGTGGTGTGGCACACGCAAGGCAGCGGCAAGTCGTATTCGATGGCCTTCTTTGCCGAAAAGGTGCGGCGCACCGTGCCGGGCAATTTCACGTTTGTGCTGATGACCGACCGGGAAGACCTGGACAGCCAGATTTACAAGACCTTTGTCGGCTGCGGCGTGGCCGACGCGATGACACCCCGGGCCAGCTCGGGGCGGGAACTTCAGCAGTTGCTGTCACAGAACCACCGGTATGTGTTCAGCCTGATCCACAAGTTCAACCAGGAGGTGGCGCCGGACGCACCCTACAGCGAGCGCGACGACATCATCGTGGTGTCTGACGAGGCGCACCGCACACAGTCGGGCAAGCTGGCCCGCAACATGCGCATGGCGCTGCCCAATGCCGCCTTCATTGGCTTCACCGGCACGCCGCTGTTCAAGCACGACGAGATCACCAAGCGCATCTTTGGCGACTACGTGTCGCGCTACGACTTCAAGCGCAGCGAAGAAGACGGCGCCACCGTCAAACTGGTGTATGAGAACCGCGGCGAGAAACTGGGCCTGGCCAAGCTGGACCTGAACGACCGCATTGCCGCCGCCGTGGATGCCGCCGATCTGGACCCAGACCAGACCGCCTTGCTGGAAAAGCTACTGGGCAAGGACTACGAGGTGATCACAGCCGACGAGCGACTGGAGCGCATCGCCAGTGACTTCGTGGAGCACTGCAGTACGCGCTGGGAAGCGGGCAAGGCCATGATGGTGTGCATCGACAAGATCACCTGCGCCCGCATGCTCAAGCTGATTGGGCCGAAGTGGAAGGCCAAGGCCGCTGCTGTGCGCGTGGAAGCGCAGGCCCGGCTGGCAGCCATCGCCACCGCGCCGGACGATGAAGCCCGCCAGATGCTACATGCGCAGCGCGACCGGCTGCTGGCCAAGGCCGCGTGGATGGATGAAACAATCATCGAGCTGATCATCAGCGAGGCGCAAAACGAGGTGGCCGACTTCAAGCACTGGGGCTTTGACATCATCCCCCACCGCTCGGTGATGAAGCTGGGCTTTGAGACGCCAGACGGCCAGCGCGTGGATGTGGAAACCGCGTTCAAGAACCCGAGACACCCGTTCCGCATCGCCGTGGTGTGCGCGATGTGGCTCACCGGCTTTGACGTGGAGTGCCTGTCCACCCTCTACATCGACAAGCCCATGCGGGCGCACACGCTGATGCAGGCCATTGCCCGCGCCAACCGGGTGTACCCCGGCAAGGACTTTGGCCTGATCGTCGACTACAACGGCATGCTGAAAAGTCTGCGCGAAGCCCTGGCGCAGTACGCGCTGGGTGACGATGGCGGCGAGGCCGAGGTCGTGGCCCCCATCGAAGAGCGCGTGGCGGCGCTGGCCGATGCCATCGCCGTGACGGAAGCCCACTTGCGGGGCCTCGGGTTTGAGGCCAGCAGCTTGCTGGGCACCAAGGGGTTCACCCGTATCCAGCTGCTGGCCGATGCGGTGGAGGCGGTGTACACCAGCGACGAGTCCAAGCGCCGCTATGAAATCCTCTCACGGGTGGTATTCAGCCGCTTCACGGCGCTGCTGGTAGAGCCGTCGGCGCTGGTCTATGCCGAGCGCCATGACAACATCGAGGCCATCTACAAGAAGCTGAGCGAGCGCCGCGACACCGCCGATGTCAGCGAACTGCTCAAGTTGCTTCACCGCATCGTCAATCAGGCGATTGCGACTCACGATGCGGGCGTTGACCAGGCCACGGGGATGACTGTGGACCTGTCGCTGATCAACATGGAAAAGCTTCGCGACGAGTTCGCCAAAAAGGTCAAGCGCAAGGCCACGGCGATCGAGGACATCCGCCAGATAGTGGAAGAGAAGCTGGCCCAGATGCTGGCCCGTAACCCGCTGCGCATGAACTACGAAAGGAAGTACCAGGAAATCATCGCCGCCTACAACCAGGACAAGGACAGAGCGACGATTGAAACCACTTTCGCGCAGTTGATGGACGTGCTGGCCGGTCTCGACGTGGAACAGCGCCGCGCCGTCGAAGAAGGCCTGAGCGAAGACCAACTGGCCCTATTCGACCTGGTGCAGCGCCCCGACCTGACCAAGGCCGACCGCGAGCGCATCAAACAGGCCAGCAAAGACCTACTGGATGGTGTGCTGAAGGTCATCGCCACGCTGGACCATTGGACCGAAAAGGAACAGACTCAGGCGGAAGTGGAGACCTTCATCCAAGATCACGTTTACCTGTCCTTGCCCGAGCCACCTTACACGCCAGACGACAAAGCGCAGGTGGCCCAGTTGGTGTACCGGCATATCTGGCAAAAGAGTGTGCGGGATCGGTTCGCCGGTTAGGCCGCGCCATGAGCGACGCAGATGCGCTGGACGCCCAAGTCAATCAACTGGCGGTGATGATGTTGGTGGTTGGGGGCCCGACCGCGTTGGCGCCACTTCAGGGCACGACACGCTTTGAGCGCATGGCAAAAGAGCTCGAGTACGCCATCAGGCATACCAGTGGGGCAGAAATGGCGGAGTTGGTCAGCTTCCTGGGGAGCGATGCAGGCTCAGCGATCATTCGCCGCGTGACGGGGATTTGGGGGCTGGCTGAAAGACTTTTGGGCGGTACCGCCGATGAACTCTCGGGCATGGTGACGGCATTGCGAGGCGACCGCTTCATGGATCATTTGGCTCAGCGTCTTGGCGAAGCGTCCTCTACCGTGACCGATGCCCTGCAAAGCGGTGCCAGGAAACTGTCATCGCTGGCAAGTGAGTTGAACGGAAATCCGGCGGAAGCCGGCCCAAAGCTCCTAGTCCTCGTTCTGTCGTCGGTCGCCGCTTCCGGAGGTGTGGATGGCAATGGCGGCGTGCCCGACCTGGATCTCCCCTTGATGGGAATCGGCGCGCACCGTTCGCCGTTCACACACTCCATCATCATCGGAACGGCACTAGAAACTGCGCTGCTGATGCTCATGCGCGTTGTACTCTGCACTCACAAGAATCTTCCCGCCGACCATGATCCGTTGTGGAACGAATTCTCGCGCCGGTCCGTCGAGATACTTCAGGCTGCCGGCAAGGGGGCGAGCATTGGCATTGCCTACCACTTGATGGTTGACGCAGTCGCGCAGCCTGGCGCCTACCACGGGATACCCTTTGATATGCCAATCGAGGCCCATCAGACAATCATGGGTTTGAACAGTGTGGCAGAGGGCGCATGCGTCGGAACATACCCTTGTGTTGAAGGCGAGCATGAACGAAGGATTGTCCTGACTTGCCTGCGCTGCGACAGTGAGCTTGGTGTCGCGAAGGGACGGCCGTTAGACATCTACTGTCCAAGCTGCCAGTCTGAATTACGCATGAAAACCTGACCGATGATCGGCTCAATCCCATGGTCTTGTTGATCGCACTCATCCCCGCGCTGGCTGTACTGATCACTTACTACATCACCGACAGCAAAGCAAAGACGACGGTGGCTGCCCTCATCGCGGCGGCGATCGGTGTGTTTACGGGAAATCCGATCTATGCACTGCTTGACATTGCGTTTGTCGCTGGCGCGTACTGGATCGCCATGTCGAACTTAAACGATGACGAAAAGGCAAGGCTTGAAACAGTTGCCCGGCTGAGACGGGTCGAAGAAATGGAGCGAAATCGAGACGGCACAGACCTGATTGGTGACCCTGCGAGCGGCTGGGAAGACCGCTGCGCTGCGATGGACAAGGCCATCGCCGAACGCAGAGCCGCCAGCAAGGCGAATGCCGCCGCACTGCTGGCCAGCATGGAGGCGGAGCGCGACTCATCCACCGCCGCCGACGAGGGCTGGGAAGAGCGCTGCGCCCAGATGGACGCCGCGCGCAAGGAGCGCGTTGCGGCCAACAAGGCGAAGGCCGCAGCGCTGCTGGCCCAGTTCGAGGCCGAGCGTGACGCGTCTGCTGCTGCTAGCGCTCAGAGGGCTGCCATCCAAGCCAGGGTTAACGCACTTGTGAATACTCCTGCCAATTCGCAACGCCGCTCGGCGCACTTGGCTCAGATGGAAGCTGAACGTTTGGCACCCGAGGGCGTCACCACAATTCAAGAAAAGCGGGACCAACGAAATACAAGATGAGTGAGGACCACATATGCGGACCGCACCAGTTTGCCGGTGCATAGCGGTGGTCGAAGCCTCAGGTGCACCGAGCATGAAGTGGAGCCTTCGACTCCGAAGCCCGGCACGTTGTCGGGCGGAAACGGCGGCGCATCTCTCGGAAAAGTTTCCACGAAAGAAATAGATTTCCCACATAGCCCGTCGCATTCGAGGGCGCGGGTCCTAAGTAGGGGAAGCGTGACAACCAGGGTATGGCTTGGGATCGGCTTTCGATTCAGGCCATAGGGGACTCTTCAGCATGTGCTGCCGGAGCCACAGCGCTTGAATGAATCGCAGTTCATCCAGGTTGGCGCAGTCACCACAACATCCAGGAGCGTCAATGAAGGTTGACGCCAATGTGGAGCGGGAGGCTCCAAAGGCAGCAGGTGTCAGGGCTACCCAGCCAGTTGGCGTGACTGACGCGCAGGTTCAGCTCCGGATCTGTCGAGTCATGCGTAATGTGCTGAACGATGGCAGTTGGGACACAGACCAACCGCGTTGGCGACTGTGTCCTCTCCGCCCTCAGACAATGGCAATTTGTGATGCACCTCAAGAAAGGGGGTGCCGTCCTTGCCGCGCACAAAAGGAGCTGGCTTGCGACAGACCTCGCAGTGTCCCGCGGCGCGCAAGAGTACCTCGGCGATTACGTCCGGATTGCGTCTAAAGACGGTCGTTGTCGTCTGAACGCGCTCAGGAATCGGGGGCGCCGCCGCAAGTCGGGCGGCTCGTACTTTCGAGTTGTCAGCCAGCGAGCGTTGCACAGCCGCCCACAACGTTGCGTCACTTTCAAGGACACCGTCTCGATCTGCCGCTGGTTCGCCATTGACGACACTGCATGCGTAGGCGTACAGCGACGCGCAATGATGTTGTGAGAAATTCGACTTCTGGCGAATTTTGCCGCTGGCTGTGGTGCAGGCCAATTTCAAAAATTGATGATGGTTGTCTCGCAGTCGGGCGAGATGATCAACCACTACGGCACGACTTTCGTCAGGCTGGGCCTGGGTGCTGATTAGAAAAGTGCCGGTGTAGCACCAGTGTTGTGTGCCGACCGACTTATAGAACAGCTCGTTGATGTGCCCAAACCTGTTTGGCGTCTCGATCTTTGTGAGGCAATCAGACCCCGCCAGCAGGATGCGGATGTCTGAGAAGGGCGTGTCATGATCTTCCCCTGACTCTTTTGCGCTGAAGAGGGTGTAGCGCCAGGTCATGGCCTCGACCTGCCCGACGTTCAGTCGAAAGCCACTTTCATGAAGCGTAATCGACCAGGCGGCTGACCCCAACTGCTCACAATACGTGATGGCATCGAGGAGTTGGCCAAAGATGACTTTTTGATCGGAGCGAAGCGGCACCACTTCGTTAAACATCGTGGCGATCTCAGCCACACTCATATCGCGATCTGGTTTCATGAATGAATTTATCCCTTGAGGTTCATGTCCTGAGCAGGATCGTACGCCGGGGGAAGGGGAGGTGTCGATTGCCAACGAGACTATCGAAATTCAGAAAATTCTGATTCTGAAAAATTTTTCGGCTTCTTAAAAATAGAAGCCGCATCCGTCTGCGGGGGACCCCTCACCCGTGGCTTTAATTCGGCACCCCCGGTTCGGAATTCGTTTCCCCTCTCATGAATAGGGGACCCTAATCCCCCGACCCGCAGCCGCTGACTACAGCGGCTGCACCGGTCATCTCCTTTGCCTTCATGCCTCGCCAGTCCGGTGAGGGTCGAAGGTTTTCTTCAAAGGAGTCTTTCATGTTCACGACCGGTCTGGCCATCTTCCTTGGCCTTGTCTTCATCTTCATCAAGCTGCCCCGGCGCACCATGCTGCGATGGCTGCGCTATGACGTTGTGCTTGACGTCGCTGTCACGCTCATCGTGCTGGCCATTCACTTCGGCACCTTCTCTGGTGTCATGGCTGCCACCTTCGCCGGTCTGCTGACCAGCGTCGGCACCAGCCTGGCCAAGCGCGCGTTCGGCTACATCCAGGGCGACCACTACTTTCCCGGCCTGATCCGTCTGGCGGTGTGACGTGGCCTATCCACGCCGTGCCCGCTACATCCGGCGTTATCGGATGCCCAGTCTCTGGAACACCCTGCGGTTCCGTATCTCTCTTCTCCCCGTCTTCAATCCCCTTTCGAGGTTTCCCATGTCTTCACGTCGCAATCACCTGATCCGCACCGTCGCCACCGTCTGCGGTGACATCGCCGTGGGCGTCGCCATGGCGTCCGCCTGTGTCTGGCTCATCGAGGCCGCCACGCTCGGCCTGTTCCTGAGCTTCCTGGTCTGGCTGCTGGCCGCGATCCTGTCGCTGGCTTTGAGCCAGTACGTGGTGCACCCCCTTTGCAACGCCCTGCTTACCGACCGCAAGCTCGACCTGGCTGTCGACGCGCTGTCGGGGCTGGCCGACGTCGCCACCGTCGCCAGCGCTGAACTGGCGGATGGTCTGACGCACTACGCCCGATTGGCCTTCTCAACCTTCGCGTCCAAGCCACTCCGGGCGGCCTGACCCCGCCCTGAAGCAGCCAACAGCCTGCCGCGCTGAAGCGCGGCACCTGTTCTGGCTTCCTGGCCGGTTCCCGGTCTTGTTCCCCTGTTGTTACCCCTGCCCCGTCCAGGTTCGTCCTGCCGGGGCTTTTTCATTGGAGTCCATCATGAAATCGCAAGTCACTGACCTGTACGCCGCTGTCACGCAGCAGATCATCACCGCACTGGAGGCGGGCACCCCGCCCTGGGTGTGCCCCTGGCATCGCGGTGGCGGCAGCGTGATCCCTGCCAACCTGAGCAGCGGTCGGCCCTACCGCGGCATCAACATCCTGTTGCTGAATCTGCAGCAGATGGCCTGTGGCTACGCCACCAACCGCTGGCTGACCTACCAGCAGGCCCGTGCGCTGGGCGCGCAGGTGCGTCGTGGCGAGTCCGGTACCGGCATCGTGTTCTTCAAGCTGCTGGAGGCGGATGGTGCGGTGCGCACCGCTCGCCATGCAGCCAACGACGAACCCGCGCGCAAGGTGATCCCCCTGTTGCGCTCATTCACGGTGTTCAACGCCGCCCAGGTGGACGGCCTGCCCGAGGCCCTGACGGCTGTCGCAGAGCCACCCGAGGGCTGGACGCCGATCTCGGCCGCTGAGGCGGTTCTGGAGCGCTCCGGGGCTGACATCCGCCATGGTGGCGACCGGGCGTTCTACCGGCCTGCCGACGACGTGATCCAGCTGCCGCCGCCAGCGCTGTTCCCCCAGGCGACCAGCTACTACAACGTCGCGCTGCACGAGCTGACCCACTGGACCAGCCATCCGGACCGGTGCAACCGGCAGTTGTCCAGCCGGGCACACCTGGCCAGCTATGCCTTCGAGGAACTGGTGGCCGAGATCGGCTCGGCCTTCCTGTCGAGCTACTGCGGCCTGCCGGGCGAGATGCAGCATGCCAGTTACATCGCCAGCTGGCTGCAGGCGCTGCGCAACGACAAGCGGCTAGTCTTCACCGCTGCGTCGCTGGCGCAGAAGGCGGCGGATTTCCTGATGCCGCCATTGGCCGATGCACCGGCCGTAGAAGGCGCCGCGAGTGCCGAGGTGACCGCATGACCGCCATCACGCTTTACACCCGCCCCCAGGTGGTCCAGCAGGCCCTGGCGCTGCTGGCCTTCGAGGTCCGCGAGGCCGATGCGCTGGCATCCCCGGATGCCGTGCGTGACTACCTGCGCCTGCTGCTGGCCGACCGTCCGCATGAGGTGTTCACGGTCCTGTTCCTGGATACGCAGAACCGGGTCATCGACACCCTGGAGATGTTCCGCGGCACGCTGACCCAGACCTCGGTCTACCCGCGCGAGGTGGTGGTCGAGGCGCTGGCGCGCAATGCGGCGTCGGTCGTCCTGGCCCACAACCACCCCAGCGGCGCGCCTGAGCCGTCAAGGGCTGATGAGTCGCTGACGCAGATTCTGAAGTCTGCGCTGTCGCTGGTGGATGTGCGCGTGCTGGATCACTTCATCGTCACCCGAGGGGGCGTGGTCAGCTTCGCGGAGCGCGGGCTGCTGTAGCAGGCATCGAGCGCATCACGACGTCGGGCGCTTCCCTCTCAACACGTCGCTGTTTCACGTCACCTTCCGCCCGGTCGCGTTCGCGCTCGCCGGGCGTTCTTCTTTCTCAACCCTGGAGTTTCATCATGAGTACCTCTGCCGGCAACTACTTTGCCACCCTCAATGCCATCAACGTCAACGAGCACATCGAGAAGAAAGGCGGCTTCAGCTATCTGAGCTGGCCGTTTGCGGTCGCTCAGCTGCGCCTGGCCGACCCAACGGCATCCTGGGAGGTGCGCCGCTTCAATGGACTGCCGTATCTGGCCACCGAAACCGGCGTCTTCGTCGAAGTGGCCGTCACCGTGCAAGGCGTCACGCTGAGCCAGATTCACCCGGTGCTGGACGGCCGCAACCGCCCCCTGCTGGCGCCGACCGCCTTCGACATCAACAGCAGCCTGATGCGCTGCCTGGTCAAAGCGATCGCCCTGCACGGCCTGGGGCTCTACATCTACGCGGGCGAAGACCTGCCCCAACCGCTGGCACCCGATGCATCGGCAGCGAACGACGAGCCGCCTCCAGCCGCTAATCGGGGCGAGATGCGCGAGGGGACGCGACCTGCACCACGGCCGGCGATGGTGGCGACCATCACCAAGGCGCAGCAGGCCCAGATTCACAAGCTGGTCATTGAGGTGGGGGTCGACCTGGAGCGCATGCTCAATTACTTCGGTGTCAATGCGCTGCAGGACATCAAGGCCACCGACTTCCTGCGCGTGGTCCGTTCGCTGGAACAACGCAGGAGCGCCGCATGACCGCGCGCACCACTCCCCTATCCTTGCCCGCACCGGTCATCGTCCGCCTGACCCAGGGCAGTGCCGAATGGCTGGCCTACCGGCTGGGCAAGCGCAATGCCTCAGAGTCGGCTGCGGTCCTGGGTCTGAGCCCCTGGACCACGCCGTACCAGCTCTGGCAGGTCAAGACCGGGCGCCTTGTACAGCCGGTCACGATGGCCATGCAGCGGGGCACCGATCTGGAGCCTGCGGCCCGTGCAGCTTACGAGGAGCAGACCGGGCTGGTCATGCAACCGCTGGTGCTGGAGGCCGGGGTCTACAGCGCCAGCCTGGATGGCCAGACGCTGGAGGGCGAACTGATCCTGGAGATCAAATGCCCGTTGCGCGGCATGCGTTCTGACCTATGGCAGGACGTGGCTGCCGGCCAGGTGCCTGAGCACTACATGGCGCAGGTGCAACACCAGCTGATGGTCAGCGGCGCCACCACGGCCCATCTGTGGGTGTTCGATGGCGAGCGGGGGCTACTGCACACCATCGGCCGTGACGAAAGCCTGATGGCGCGTATCTGCGAAGCATGGGATGCGTTCCAGGGCTTTCTGGACAGCGACACCCCGCCGCCGCTGACGGAAGCGGATACGGTGGTCCGGACGGATGCAGCCTGGATCAAGGCCGCGGAGGCTTATGCAACGGTCAAACGCGAAGCGGAAGCCATGGCTTTGCGCCTGGAGACAGCACGGCAGGCTGTGATTGCGCTGGCCCAGCATCCGCGGGAGCAAGGTGCGGGGGTCACGGTCACGCGGTTCTGGAAGCAGGGCAATGTGGACTACAAGCGAGTGCCGGCTCTGCAGGGGCTGGACCTGGACGCATACCGGGGCAAGTTGCGGGAGGAAGTGCGGATCACGGTGGATTGAGAGCGATTCGTCGGTGTCCCATGGGACACTGGCGGGACACTGGGGTCCAAAAATTGCCGACTGACCCCAGCACAGTGCCACACGGCACCTACATTAACCTATTGATTTAATTACTGTTATTTGTCGTGATGATTTGGCTTGTGTTGTTTAAAACCGACTGTTAATCCGTAGGTCCCTGGTTCGAGCCCAGGTCGAGGAGCCAAAACAAACAAGGGCTTGCACGTGTGTGC
>ERZ1645187.1096-NODE-1096-length-25499-cov-6.500865_pt1 | contig 25499 bp, 26 predicted proteins | sample MGYA00575352_ERZ1645187 | MGnify/ENA primary metagenome ERZ1645187 (study PRJEB40837, sample SAMN11349314) | freshwater sediment metagenome | isolation source: river sediment | host: Sediment | place: India: Wazaribad , New Delhi | collected 2017-02-21 ...
GCTACCTTCTCGTCCAGGTGCTTGGGCAGCACATAGACCTTCTTCTCGTACTTGCCGGGGTTCGCCCAAAGCTCGATCTGCGCCAGCGTCTGGTTGGAGAACGACGAGGACATCACGAACGAGGGGTGACCCATGGCGTTGCCGAGGTTCACCAGCCGCCCTTCCGACAGCAGGATGATCCGGTTGCCCTTGGGGAACTCGATCTCGTCGACCTGCGGCTTGATGTTGGTCCACTTCATGTTCTTCAGGCCGGCGACCTGAATTTCGTTGTCGAAGTGGCCGATGTTGCAGACGATGGCCCGGTCCTTCATCTGCCGCATGTGATCGACGGTGATGATGTCCTTGTTGCCCGTCGCCGTGACGTAGATGTCAGCGCGCGAGAACGCATCCTCGATCGGCGCCACCTCGTAGCCTTCCATCGCGGCCTGCAGCGCGCAGATCGGGTCGACTTCCGAGACGATGACGCGGCAGCCGGCCTGACGCAGCGAGGCGGCCGAGCCCTTGCCGACATCGCCGAAACCGGCAACGAAAGCGACCTTGCCGGCCATCATCACGTCGGTGCCGCGGCGCAGCGCATCGACCAGCGATTCACGGCAGCCGTAGAGATTGTCGAACTTCGACTTGGTGACCGAATCGTTGACGTTGATCGCCGGGAACAGCAGCTTGCCCTTCTCGGCCAGCTGGTAGAGGCGGTGCACGCCGGTTGTCGTCTCTTCCGACACGCCCTTGATGGACCCGGCGACCTCGGCGAACCAGCCCTTCGGCTTCTCGGCCAGCAGGCGCTTGATCAGCGCGAAGAAGATCACCTCTTCCTCGGAGCCGGGCTTGTCGAGGAAGGCGACATCGCCCTGTTCAGCCCGGAGGCCATGATGGACCAGCATGGTGGCATCGCCGCCATCATCCAGAATCATGTTGGGGACGCCGCCGCCGTGCCAGTCGAACAGCTTGGCGGTGTAATCCCAGTACTCGACCAGCGTCTCGCCCTTGTAGGCGAAGACCGGGATGCCGGCAGCGGCGATCGCTGCGGCGGCGTGATCCTGCGTCGAGAAAATATTGCACGACACCCAGCGGATGTCGGCGCCGAGCGCCTTCAGCGTCTCGATCAGCACGGCGGTCTGGATCGTCATGTGCAGCGAGCCGGCGATGCGCGCGCCCTTCAGCGGCTGCTTGGCACCATACTCCTCGCGGATGGCCATCAGGCCCGGCATTTCGGTTTCGGCGAGTTCGATTTCCTTGCGGCCGAAGCCCGCAAGACTCATATCCTTGACGATATAGTCCATGACCCTTGATCCTGATCGCTGTTGACGTGGCGGCTCTATACCAGCCAGCGGACGATCCGGCAACAAGGATATAAAGACATGTTTATGTCGGAAATTCCGACAGCGAAACTATTCGTCCTCGCCGAAGCGGTTGCCCACCAGCGCAGCAATTGCCTCCAGAGCGGCGGCGGCATCGTCGCCAACGGCCGCAACCGTGATGCTGGTGCCCTGCGCGGCGGCCAGCGTCAGCAGGCCCATGATCGAGGTGCCGCCCACCGTCTCGCCGCAGCGATGCACGCTGATGGCGGACGTGAACTGTTCGGCACATTGCACGAATTTGGCCGAGGCGCGGGCGTGCAACCCCTTGCGGTTGATGATCGGCAGGACGCGGACCAGCGCGCCTTCCGGTATGGTGTCATCTGCGCAGGGGGAAAGATCGTTCATTTGCCCTGAAGCACCTTGCTGGCGATATTGATGTACTTCCGCCCTGCCTCCTGCGCGCGGGTAACGGCCGATTCGAGATCGTGCCCTTCGCGCAGGCTGGCGAGCTTGACCAGCATGGGCAGATTGATGCCGGCGACAACCTCGACCTTCGCCCCATCCATCGCCGAGATGGCGAGATTGGACGGCGTGCCGCCGAACATGTCGGTCAGCACAACAACGCCATCGCCCGATGCCACCTCGCGGATCGCCTCGACGATCTCCTTGCGGCGCATTTCCATATCATCGTCGGGGCCGATGCAGATCGTCGCGATCTGCTTCTGCTTGCCGACAACGTGCTCCATCGCAGCCCTGAACTCTAGAGCCAGGCGGCCATGGCTCACGAGAACCAGTCCGATCATGTGACGACCTTGGAAGTCCGGTGCCCCTCGGAGGCTGTAACCCCGGCTTCAGAAAAGTCAGCCATTTTGTGCAGTCGCGGAAAAAGTGCAAGGGGGCAACCGCAGAAATCCGCTTTGGATGGCTTTCACGCCTCGGGCGCGGCCTTTTTGCCCAATTCCTGCAACCGCAGCGCGATTTTCGCCATGACAAGCGCCACAGGCTCGCCGGCCGCGGCCTTCATGAGGGGGAGGCAGACTCCGAGCACCTCGGTCACGGTTTCGTCATCCTCCGGCAGGCGGGAGGGCGGCCCGCCCCCAAAATCCACCACCAGCGACAGGCGGACGGCCTCTTCCCACCGCACCGGCACCGGCCCGAGGCCGCGCCATTCGGCCCGGCCGGCAATTGCGGGATGTGGCCGCGCCAGCACGCGACCGCCATGCACTGTCAGGCCGATACGATCATCGCCAACCCAACGGGCAAAGCGCCCGGTGCCTTGCGCCTCGGCAACCAGAAGGCTGCACAGCGCGGATTTGCCGCTGCCGGAGGGACCGCGCACGAGCACCCCCGCCTCGCCGAGGCAGATGCAACTGGCATGGACATAGACCGTGCGCTGCGCCGGCGCCAGGGCGGCGCTCACGCAGGCACCGGCAGGGTGACGATGAACCGCGCGCCCTGAACGCGCCCGTCCGGCCCGATGCGGTTTTCGGCACGGATTGTGCCGTGGTGCGCCTCGACGATCTGTTGCGAGATCGACAGGCCGAGGCCGGAGTTCTGGCCGAAGCCCTGATCGGGGCGGTCGGTATAGAACCGCTCGAAAATGCGGGTGAGCGCATGATCGGGGATTCCGGGGCCCTCGTCCTCGACCATGACGATGATGATGCCGTCTCGACGGCGGCAGGTGACCACCACGCTCTGCCCGGCGGCGGAAAACGACCGGGCGTTGTCGATCAGATTGTTGAAGACCTGAACCAGCCGCGAATCGTGACCGATGACACCGAAGACCGACCCGGCCGCCCCGGCGGGATCAAGCACCAGCCGGACCGAAATACCCTTCTTCTGGCCAAGATCATCGGCCATGCCGACCACGGTTTCGAGCAGGCGGGCAAGATCGACCGGCGCCGCTTCCGAGCGGGCCAGTTCCGCATCCAGCCGGGAGGCGCTCGAAATATCGGTGATCAACCGGTCGAGCCGGCGGACATCATGCTGGATGACTTCCATCAGCCGCGCGCGGGAGTCCTCCGAGCGCGCCAGCGGCAAGGTTTCGACCGCGCTGCGCAGCGATGTCAGCGGGTTTTTCAGCTCATGCGCCACATCGGCGGCGAAGCTCTCGATCGCCTCGATCCGGGTGTAGAGCGCCTGTGTCATATCGCGCAGCGCGCCCGAAAGGTCGCCGATCTCGTCCGACCGATCGGAAAAATCCGGGATTTCCTCGCGGGCCTGAATGCTGCGACGCACGCGATCGGCCGCGCGGGACAGTTTGCGCAGCGGTTCGGCAATCGTCCCGGCGAGCAGAAGCGACAGGATGAGCATGACCCCTGCGGCGATCAGGAACACCATGAGAATGCCAAGGCGCTCGTCGGCGATCACCCGGTCGATGTCACCTTCCTGCGTCATCAGCATCAGTGCCCCCTGCACCGTGCGGTACTTTTTGACCGGCACGGCGACGGAGACGATGGTCTGGCCCGAGGTTGTCACCCGCACGACGCTGGACTGGCTGCCGGTGAGTGCGCGCTGCACCTCCTGATAGCTGCGGGCCGAGGTGGCATCCTCATAGGTCGGCACATCCATCCGGCCGACGCGCCGTTTCAGCGCGCTCCAGCTGCGCTCGAACAGCGTGGCTTCCTCGTCCTCGCCCGGCGCGGGCAAATCCATCTTGAGAATCTGGCCGGCCGAATAGAAGCTGCGGGTATCGAGCAGCTGCAGCCCGTCGCGATCGAACAGCCGCGCGCGGTTGCGCGTGGGGCCGACCAGCCGGCGCAGGGCCGGAGCGACGCGCTCGGGATTGATCGAGAATTCGATGGCCGCCTGCGATTCATCGACCGGGCCGGGCGCATCGCCAGCCTGCATCTGCAACAGCTTGTCGGGATCGACGGTGATCGAATCGGTCTCGACCGTGGCGGAGGCGGCCACCGCCGCGGCGATGATCTCGGCCTGCGTGTACAGCGACTGGACACGCGCATCGATCACGCTGTCGCGCGTCTGGTTGAGCCAGAGAAAGGCAACCAGCAGCGCCACCAGACCGCTGAGATTGAGCAGGACAATCCGCCGCGCAACCGACGACGACAGCCGCCGCCACAGAGACCGCCAGAGCCGACGGAGGCTGACGCGCCAGCGGGCCGGCGGGGGCGATGATGCCTCATCGCCCGGAAGTGTCCTGTTCCGGTCCAGCACGCCCGCGTGTTCCTCAACGGCTCTCAGGCTTCCTTGAAGCGATAGCCGACACCATACAGGGTTTCGATCATCTCGAAATCATCATCGACCACCTTGAACTTCTTGCGCAGCCGCTTGATGTGGCTGTCAATCGTCCGGTCATCCACATACACCTGATCATCATAGGCCGCATCCATCAGCGCATTGCGGCTCTTGACCACGCCCGGGCGCTGGGCCAGCGCCTGCAGGATGAGGAATTCCGTCACGGTCAGGGTCACCGGCTCGCCCTTCCAGGTGCAGGCGTGGCGCTCGGGGTCCATCCTCAGGTTGCCGCGCTCCAGCGCCTTGGCATCAGCCTCTCGCGGGGCGGGGGGCGCATCCTTGGCGCCGACACGGCGGAGCACCGCCTTCACCCGCTCGACCAGCAGGCGTTGGGAGAACGGCTTCTTGATGAAGTCATCCGCACCCATCTTGAGCCCGAACAGTTCGTCGATCTCCTCATCCTTGGAGGTGAGGAAGATCACCGGCATGTCGGATTTCTGGCGCAGGCGGCGCAGCAGTTCCATGCCGTCCATGCGCGGCATCTTGATATCGAAGATCGCCATGTCCGGCGGGTTCTGCTTGAGCCCGTCAAGCGCGCTCGCCCCGTCCGTGTAGGTCTGGATGCGGTATCCTTCCGCCTCGAGCGCGATTGAAACGGAGGTCAGGATGTTGCGGTCGTCATCGACCAGAGCAATCGTTGGCATGGGTTTTCCCGTATTGCGCGCCAGACCCTGGCCGCAGACTTTCGACATCGAGGCATATGCGAACAAACGCAGGCCAAATTGTGGCATTGACGATAATCAAAGCCGCAGCCTCTGGAAAGACCCAAGTCTGATGCCGACATAGATCACGCACAGGAGGCACGAGCATGGCGCTGGACCCGAAACTTGCAGCGAACATGGCACCGGGGTTCGCGCCCGTGCCGCTGGCCAAGCAGCTGCTGCGCTCGATCCGCGCCGGGATGCTCGCCACCCTGACGGCCGAGGGCGCGCCGTTTGCCTCGCTCACCTCGGTGGCGACGCTGCCGGATGGGACGCCCCTCATCCTGATCTCGCGGCTGGCGCTGCATACCCTGCATCTGGAACGCGATCCGCGCTGCTCGCTGCTGCTGAGCCAGACCGGCAAGGGCGACCCCCTCGCCCATCCGCGGCTGACATTGACTGCCCGTGCCCGCCGGATCGACCGCGACAGCGCGGAGGGCGACCCGGTGCGGCGGCGGTTCCTCGCCCGCCACCCCAAGGCCGAACTCTACGCCGATTTCCCGGATTTCTCATTCTGGGCGCTTGACCTTGTCCACGCCCACCTCAACGGCGGCTTCGCCCAGGCGTGGGACGGGGCGGCTTGCGAGATCATCACCGAATGCAGCGGCTGCGAGGAGATGCTCGCTATCGAGGACAGCGCGATCGTGCATATGAACGAAGACCACGCCGAGGCCGCCACGCTTTATGCCACGCGCCTTGCCGGCCAGCCCGCCGGCCCCTGGCGCGTCACCGGGCTGGACCCGGAGGGCGTTGATCTGATCGCCGGCGACCGGACGGCGCGCGTTGCCTTTGCAGAACGGGTGTCCTCCGGCGCAGGGCTGCGCAAAGCCCTTGCCGCGCTTGCCGCAGAGGCGCGCGCCAAGGCTGACTGACCATATGCTGCATGCAGGATGACATCGTACAAGTTCAGACACCCATGTGCGCAATTTTAGCGTTTTGTGCGACTTATCCGAAGGAACGATGGCAAATTTGCCCCGGTTTTCCCGGCGAAGAGTTGGCAAATTAAGGTTTTCTGTTAGGGAACCCGCCATTGAATAAACGCAGGTTTCACACCTCGTTTCTATCACGTCCGCAGATCGGGAATCAGTGGACGCATGTCCAGCGCCGCGCCACGCGGCTCGTCGGAAAAAAGGAAGGGCCACATGGTCACTAGCGGCGCATTCAACGCAACGGTTGGGGCAAACAGCTTCGGCTTCATCAAGCCCCGGGCCATCATCTGCAACCTTGAGCCCGCCGCTCTTTATGAAGAATCCATCCGACGTGGCGAGGCCAACATCCTCGCCGGCGGCGCCATCGTGGCCGAGACGGGCACGCATACCGGCCGCAGCCCGAAGGACAAGTTCACCGTCAAGGATGCGCTGACCGCCAACACCGTGTGGTGGGACCAGAATGCGCCGATGACACCCGAACATTTCGCGACTCTGCTGGCCGACTTCAGGGCCCATGCGGAAGGCAAGGACCTGTTCGCGCAGGATCTGGTCGGCGGCGCCGATCCGGTTCATCGCGTCCGCACCCGCGTCTACACCGAGATGGCCTGGCATTCGCTGTTCATCCGCAACCTGCTGATCCGTCCCGACCGGTCGGACCTCGCCGCCTTCGTGCCGGAGATGACGATCGTCGATCTGCCGTCGTTCAAGGCGGACCCGAAGCGCCATGGCACCCGCTCGGAAACCGTGATCGCCTGCGATTTCACCAACAAGATCGTGCTGATCGGCGGCTCGGCCTATGCCGGCGAGATGAAGAAAAGCGTTTTCACCTACCTCAACTTCGTGCTGCCGCCCAAGAACGTGATGCCGATGCACTGCTCGGCCAACGTCGGCAAGGATGGCGATGTCGCGCTGTTCTTCGGCCTTTCCGGCACCGGAAAGACCACCCTGTCGCAGGATCCCAACCGCATCCTGATCGGCGATGACGAGCACGGCTGGGGGCCGGAGGGCGTCTTCAATTTCGAAGGCGGCTGCTATGCCAAGACCATCCGCCTCTCGCCGGAGGCGGAACCGGAGATCTATTCGACCACCCAGCGCTTCGGCACCGTGCTGGAGAACGTGGTGTTCGATCCCGAGACGCGCATCGCCGATTTCGACGACGAATCGAAGACCGAAAACACCCGTTGCGCCTATCCGATCGAGTTCATCTCGAATTCCTCGCCGACCGGCCGCGCCGGCCTGCCGAAGAACATCATCATGCTGACGTGCGATGCCTTCGGCGTGATGCCGCCGATCGCCCGGCTGACCGATGCCGAGGCGATGTATCACTTCCTCTCCGGCTATACCGCAGCGGTGGCCGGGACGGAGCGCGGCATCACCGAGCCGACGGCGACGTTCTCGACCTGCTTCGGCCATCCGTTCATGCCGCGCCACCCGACGGTGTACGGCAACCTGCTGCGCGATCTCATCGCCAAACACGGGGTCAACTGCTGGCTGGTCAACACCGGCTGGGCCGGCGGCAAGCCGGGCGTGGGCAAGCGCATGCCGATCCGCGTCACCCGCGCGCTGCTGACCGCCGCACTCGACGGTTCGCTGAGCAAGGTGCAGTTCCGCAAGGACCCCTACTTCGGCTTCGATGTGCCGGTGGCGGTGCAGGGCGTGGACAGCGACCTGCTCAACCCGGTTTCGACCTGGGCCGACAAGGCCGCCTTCGAGGAGACCGCGAAGAAGCTCGTCGGCATGTTCGAGAAGAACTTCAAGACCTTCGAGGCGCATGTCGACAGCCTGATCCTCAACGCAGCGCCCAAGCGCGCGGCCTGAGCGCAGCGCCCATCTGATCGAGTGGAAGCCCCTGCCCCGGCGGGGGCTTTCCTTTTGGTCGATTGCCCGCGAGGATAGCGGCGATTCCCTCCGGCGCGCGGCGCATCCTCACCATGCCTCTTCCCAGCCTGTTGCTGGCCCTCTCGGTTGTCATCGTCTGGGGCCTCAGTTTTGCCGCCATCAAGTTCGGCGTCGATGAGCTGCCGCCGCTGTTCCTCACCGCGCTGCGGTTTCTGCTGGCTGCGCTGCCGGCGGTGTTCTTTGTCCCCAAGCCCGCCGTTGCCTGGCGCTCCATCGCCGGGTTCGGGTTCATCCTCGGGGTGGTGAAATTCTCCGCGATGTTCCTCGCCATCAAGGCGGGGCTGCCGACCGGCCTGTCCTCGATCCTGATCCAGACGCAGGCGTTCTTCACCATCGCCTTTGCCGCGCTGATGTTCCGCGAGCGGCCGACGCGCATCCAGCTGACCGGCGCGGCGGTGGCCTTTGCCGGGGTATGCCTGATCGCGGTGAGCAAGGCGACGCCGGTCCCGCTCGGCACGGTCCTTCTCGTCCTGTTCGCCGCGGTGTGCTGGGGGCTGGCCAACATGGTGGCCAAGGCCGCTGGGCGGACGGATATGCTGGCCTTCATCATCTGGTCCAGCCTCATCCCGCCGATCCCGCTGTTCTGCCTGTCGCTGATCTTCGAAGGGCCGGGAGCAATCGCCCACTCGGTCCTCACCGCCTCGTGGCGGGCGTGGGCAGCAACCGCCTACATGATCTATGGCGCCACCCTGTTCGGATTTTCGGCCTGGAATTCCCTGCTTTCGCGCCATTCCACCGCGTCCGTGGCGCCATTCGGCCTGCTGGTGCCGATCGTCGGCATGCTGGTCGGCGGGCTGCTGCTGGGCGAGGCGATGCCGCCAGAACTGATCGCCGGCGGCCTCATCGTGCTCGCCGGCCTGTCGCTGACGTTGTTCGGCGAACGGCTGATCGCCCGCCTGCGCGCAGCAGCCTAGGTCTTGTTCTCCAGCATCCGGCCGACGACACGGGCCGTGTAATCGACCATCGGCACAATCCGGGCATAGTTGAGCCGCGTCGGCCCGATGACACCGAGAACACCGACGATCCTCTGCTGCTGGTCGCGGAACGGAGCGGCAATCAAAGACGAGCCTGAAAGCGAGAAGAGCTTGTTCTCGGACCCGATGAAGATGCGCACGCCGTCCGCCGTCTCGGCGCGTGACAGCAGGTCGATCACGTCCTTCTTGGCTTCCAGATCGGCGAACAGCAGGCGGATCCGCTCGAGATCCTCGGCGGCACGCACATCCTCCAGCAGGTTGGCCTGCCCACGCACGATCAGCTGCGTTGCCCCGCCGGCGCCTTCGCTCAGGCTGGCAAGCCCGCTGGCGATCAGCCGGGCGGAGAGCACGTCGATCTCGCTCTCCATTTCCTGCTGGCGGGCCTCGATGTCGCTTCTCAGCTCACCCAGCGAGCGGTTGCTGAGCCGGGCGTTGAGGTAGTTCGATGCCTCGACCAACGAGGAGGCCGGCAGGCCCGGCGGCAACGGCAGCAGGCGGTTCTCAAGGCTGCCGTCATCGCCCACCAGCACCAGCAGCGCCTGATCCGGCGCGAGACGGACAAACTCAATATGCTTCCAGCGCTTGTTGGCCTTGGAGGTGAGCACAACACCCGCCCCGCGCGAGACGCCGGAAAGCAGCGCCGAGGCTTCGGTCAGCACATCGTCGAACGAGCGGCCCTTGGACGAAGCGCCGCCGCCGGCCGCGCGCACCTGCGCCTCGATCCGCTGCTTTTCCTCGCGGCTGACATCGCCAACCTCGAGCATCGCATCGACGAACAACCGCAGGCCCAGTTCGGTCGGCAACCGCCCGGCGCTGGTGTGCGGCGCATAGATCAGCCCGCTGTCCTCGAGATCCTGCATCACGTTGCGGACAGACGCCGGCGACAGCGGCATATGCAGCTGACGGGAGATATTGCGCGAGCCGACCGGTTCGCCGGTCGTCAGGTAACCATCGACGATCCGGCGGAAAATATCGCGCGCCCGCTCGTCAATCCCCTCCGGCAGACCGGACGGCGGGCGGAAGGGGGAAGCAACAGACATCGGGGACAGCCAGGCCTCTTCAGGGGTCCTCAATCTGCCATCTCGACCATCGCGCGGCAAGAACCGTTCAGCGCTTGTGCAGTGCCCAACAAGTGCCTAAAAGCGAGCCATCTTCATGCTCGGAACCAGACAGATGCGGCCTTCCAAACGCGCGCCGGACGAACTGCGCAAAGTCACGCTCGAACGCGGCGTCGCCCGCTATGCGGAGGGCTCCTGCCTTGTCAAATTCGGCGAGACGCATGTGCTGTGCACCGCCTCGCTGGAAGAGCGCGGCCCGCCGTGGCTGCGCGGCACCGGCAAAGGCTGGGTGACGGCGGAATACGCGATGTTGCCGCGCGCGACGCTGGAGCGGACGCGCCGGGAGGTCACCTCCGGCAAGCCATCCGGCCGGACGCAGGAAATCCAGCGCCTGATCGGCCGGGCCTTGCGCGCGGTCGTTGATCTGCCGGCGCTCGGCGAGCGCCAGATCGTTGTCGATTGCGACGTCCTTCAGGCCGATGGCGGCACCCGCACGGCAGCGATCACCGGGGGCTGGGTGGCCCTGCGCGATTGCATCGAATGGATGCGCGCCCGTGATCTGACCAAGGGAAACCCGCTGAAGGATCATATCGCCGCGGTTTCCTGCGGCATTTCCAAGGGGGTCCCGGTGCTCGATCTCGATTACGCCGAGGATTCGACGGCCGAGACGGATGCCAACTTCGTGATGACCGGCACCGGCGGGCTTGTCGAAATCCAGGGTACGGCCGAGGGCACGCCGTTCTCGCGCGAGGAACTCAACCGGATGATGGATCTGGCCGATGGCGGCATCCGCCGGCTGATCGACCTTCAGAAGATGGTTGTCGCCTGATGCCCGGCGCCGGCACCCGCCGCCTTGAAGGCCGCGTGGTCATCGCCACGCACAATGCCGGCAAGTTGAAGGAAATGAACGACCTGCTGGCGCCCTACGGCATCGAGGCGGTTTCCGCCGGCATGCTGGGCCTGCCCGAGCCGGTGGAAAACGGCACGATGTTCAGCGAAAACGCCGGCATCAAGGCGCGCGCTGCCGCGACCGCCACCGGTCTGCCGGCCATCTCGGACGACTCGGGCCTCTGTGTCGACGCACTCGATGGCGCTCCGGGCATCTTTACCGCCGACTGGGCCGGCACGCCGCGCGACTACTATGCCGGCATGGAGCGGGTGCGGACGGAACTGACGCGGCGCGGCCATGAGCCGACCGGCGAGAAGGCGCATTTCGTCTCCTGCATCGTCGTCGCCTTTCCGGACGGGGCCGAGCAGGTGTTTGAGGGACGGGCGCATGGCACGCTCGCCTTCCCGCCTCGCGGGGAGCACGGCTTTGGCTATGATCCGATCTTTGTGCCCGCCGGGGAGACCCGCACCTTCGGCGAACTGTTGCCGGCGGAGAAGAAGACCTATTCGCACCGCTCGCAAGCTGTCGCCCGGATGATCAAGGCCCTGCTGACATGACGACGCGCCCGCCTTTTGACGCCGGCTTCGGCATCTACGTCCACTGGCCGTTCTGCGCCTCCAAGTGTCCCTATTGCGATTTCAACAGCCACGTCCGCAAGGGCGGCATCGACGAAGCGCGGTTTCTCGCCGCCTATCGGCGGGAAATCGCCACCTGGGCCGAGATGACACCGGGGCGCACCGTCTCCAGCATCTTTTTCGGCGGCGGCACGCCCTCGCTGATGGCGCCGGAGACGGTGGGCGGCATTCTCGACGCGATCGGCGCGGCCTGGCCGGTGGCGCTCGATGTGGAAGTGACACTGGAAGCCAACCCCACCAGCGTCGAGGCACGGAAGTTCCGCGGCTACCGCGCGGCGGGGATCAACCGGGTCTCGCTCGGCGTCCAGTCGCTGCGCGATGAGGAACTCGTCCGCCTCGGCCGCCTGCATACGGCGGAAGAGGCGCTGGCTGCCGTCGGCGTCGCAGCCGCGACTTTCAACCGCTATTCGTTCGACCTGATCTATGCCCGGCCCGACCAGACACCCGACCAGTGGGGCGCCGAACTGAGCGAGGCGCTGGCCTGCGGGCCGGAGCACCTGTCGCTCTACCAGCTGACAATCGAGCCGGACACCGCCTATGACGATCTTGCTCGGGCCGGCAAACTGATCATTCCCGACACCGACAGCGCCCGGGCACTGTATGACACCACGCAGGAGGTGACGGCCCGTCACGGCCTGCCGGCCTACGAGATTTCCAACCATGCGCGGCCGGGGCAGGAATGCCGCCACAACCTCCTTTACTGGCGCTATGGCGAGTATGTCGGCATCGGCGCCGGCGCGCATGGCCGGGTCTATTCAGACGCCGGGCGCCTCGCGCTTGCCAACGAGAAGGGGCCCGAGGCCTGGCTTGGCCGGGTGGAGGACGATGGCTCGGGCTTCATCACGCGCGAGATCCTGACCGCCGAGAACGAGGGCGATGAATTCCTGCTGATGGGGCTTCGCCTCAGGGAAGGGATCGACCCGCACCGCTTCGAAACCCTGCGGGGCCGCCCGCTGGATGGCGAGCAGGTGAGCGAACTCATCCGCTACGGCCTTGTGCAGCAGGATGCCGACGGGCGCATCCGCGTGACAGCCGAAGGGTTTCCGGTTCTTGACGCGGTCGTCGCCGATCTCGCTGCCTGAGGGGCAGGCCCGAGGTTTCCGCCGCTCCGGCTCCCCGGTCAGGTGCCTGAATTGCCGAAGCCACGCGGCGCGGCCTGAATGACGCTCGCGCCCCCGCCGCTGCCGATCTGGTAGATCGCCAGACCGCGGTCATTGGCACCGTCCGCCCGGAAGCGGAAGACACCATCCTGCCCGCTGAAGCCCGAATTGTTGGTCAGCACCTGCTCGGAAAAGCGGCTCGCACCCTGCGTGCGCACCAGCGCGCTGAGCAGTGCGGTCGCGTCATAGGACAGCGTGGCGATGCGCGTCGGGTCCGCGTTGAACCGCGCCCGGTAGCGCTGGGCGAAATTCTGGAATCCGTTGTTCTCCGGCGCGGCGAACCAGCCGCCGCTCAGGCCGGCGGTCTTGAGCACCCGCGCCTCGTTCCACACCCCGGTGCCGAGCAACTGGACATTGCTGCCGATCCCGGCAGCGCGAATCGCGGTCGCCACCGCGGGGATGCCGTTGCCATCGTCCGGGATGAACAGCGCATCGGCCTGGCCGATGCTGGCCTTGACCTTGGCCACGGCGGCATCGAGCGAGGCCTTGCTCGGCTGATAGCGCTCCACCACCACGACGCGCCCGCCCGAGGCGGTGACCGCCTGCATGAAGGCCGCTTCGGCGACATTGCCATAGGCACTCTGCGGGATCAGTGCGGCGAAGGACTTCTTGCCCTTGCTTGCAGCGAAGGAAACGATCCGCTGAACGTCGGTCTGCGGCATGAAGCTGAGCAGATACACCCCGCGCGAGGCGGTTGAGGCATCGGTCGAGAATGCGATGACCGGCTTCTGCGCCGCGCGGGCCACCCCTGCCACCGCCTGAACCGACGGCCCGAACAGCGGGCCCATGATGGCCTGTGCCCCTTGCGACAGCGCCTCCTGCGCGGCGGCCTGCGCGCCTTCCGGTGTGCCCTGGTCATCCTTGACGAGGATGGTCAGTTCCTGGCTGTTGAACTCGGCGATCGCCATCTCCGCGGCGTTGCGCAGCGACTGGGCCGGCACCGAGCCGTTGGCCGAGGAGAGCGGCAGGATCAGCGCGACATTGACCGGCCCCGTGCCAATCGTCGCGCCGGTCACCGGCTGCCCGGTCTGCGGCGTGGCGCCGCCGCCGGACTGGGAGAACTGCGGAAAGGTGGAGTTGATGTCCGAACAGGCGCCAAGCGCCAGTGCGAGGCCGGCAACTGCTGCTGCGCCCCTGACCGGGCCGGCAAGCGAACGGAAAGACCCAAGGGAGCGCCCCAACTTCACCATCATAGCCTCGCCAGTAACCGATTCCAGAATTCGCCCGATCATACCCATGCGGCAGATTAACGATAACACAACCAATCCAACCAAATGGTTAAAATTTCCGTCAAGGTTAACCGCCGGCTGCCGCCACTGGCCGTTGCCCTGCGCATTTCGACGACAACAGGTTTTTCGGCTTGCATCAGGCGGTGGAAACCGTTGCAATCGGGCATGACATCCACGTTCTTCATCGATGGCATGGCCGTGCCGGCCGATCCGCTGGCGCCGGGCCTGCATATCGTTTCCACGCCCATCGGCCATCTCAAGGACATCACGCTGCGCGCCCTGCATGTGCTGGCCTCCGCCGATTCCATTCTTGCCGAGGACAAGCGCGTCACCCGCACGCTGCTGACCCACTACGGCATCCGCACACCGCTGATGAGCTATCACGAGCACAATGCCGAGGCGATGCGCCCGGTGGTGATGGAGGCGCTTGGCGAGGGCCGCGCGCTGGCCCTCGTTTCGGATGCCGGAACACCGCTGATCTCCGATCCCGGCTACAAGCTGATCAATGCCGCCATCGACGAAGGCTTTGCCGTATCGGCGGCGCCGGGCGCCTCGGCCCTCCTCACCGGGCTGGTGCTGGCCGGCCTGCCGACCGACCGGTTCTTTTTCGAAGGGTTCCTGCCGGCGAAGACCGGCGAGCGGAAACGGCGCATCCGCGAGCTGGAAGCCATTCCCGGCACGCTGGTGTTCTATGAAGCGCCGCACCGGCTGGAAGAAACGCTGGCCGACCTTGCCGATGTGCTGGGCGCCCGCGCCGGCGCCGTGGCGCGAGAACTGACCAAGAAATTCGAAACGCTGCAACGCGGCCCGCTGCCGGCCCTGCACCGGCACTATGCCATCGACGAAAAGCCGCGCGGCGAGATTGTCATCATGGTCGCGCCGCCGACCGAAACCGTCGCCGAGATCGACGATGCCGCCATCGATGCCGCGGTGATCGCGGCGCTGGCCGACCATTCGGCGCGGGATGCGGCAACCATGGTGGCCGCCCGGCTTGGCCTGCCGCGCCGGCGGGTCTATGCCCGGGCGATGAGCCTTCAGCCCCGCCTGCCCCGGGACGAGGACTGAACGGTGCAGGCCAAGCGAGCGGCCTATCTGTTCGGCATCGAGGCGGAATGGCTTGCCGCTGTCTTGCTGCGGTGCAAGGGCTACCGGATTCTTGCCAGGCGCTTTTCTGCCGCCGGCGGCGAGATCGACCTTGTCGCCGCGCGGGGCGGCACAGTCATCTTCGTCGAGGTCAAGGCGCGGGACAGCATCGAGGCGGCGCGCCTGACCATCACGCCGGCCAAATGCCGCCGCATCGGCCGGGCGGCGCGCAGCTACCTTGCCCGCCTGCCACGCCTGCCCGAGACCATCCGGATGGACGCGGTTTTCCTCGCGCCCGGCACATGGCCCCGGCACGAACAGGGCATTTTCGATCTCGACCTGAATTGACCGGCACGGCCATTCAACGAGTGGCCATCGCCGTTGCGATCCGTTAAGTTTGCGCTGCAACAGGAACACCCGGCCATGGCATCCTCTTCCCTCCTTGTCGCTGTCCAGATGGATCCGATCCAATCCATCAATATCAAGGGCGATTCGACCTTTGCGCTGATGCTGGAAGCGCAGGCGCGCGGCCACCGGCTGGTCTATTACACCACCAACACGCTGGCGATGCGTGACGGGACGGTGTTCGCCTCGGTGCGCCCGGTCAGCGTGCGCGATGTCGAGGGCGATCATTTCACCCTCGGCGACGAGCAGCGGATCGATCTTGCGGGGACGGACGTGGTGCTGATGCGGCAGGATCCGCCGTTCGACATGAACTACATCACCGCGACACACCTGCTGGAGCGCATCCACCCGCGTACACTGGTCGTCAACAACCCGATGCATGTGCGCAATGCGCCGGAGAAAATCTTCGTCACCGAATTTCCGGACCTGATGCCGGCAACGCTGATCACCCGCGACAAGGGCGAGATCAACGCCTTCCGCGCCGAGCATGGCGACATCGTGATGAAGCCGCTCTATGGCAACGGCGGCGCCGCGGTGTTCAAGGTCTCGCGCAACGATCCCAACTTCGGCTCGCTCTTCGATCTGTTCTCGGTCACCTTCCGCGAACCGTGGGTGTGCCAGCGCTTCCTGCCGGAGGTGAAGCACGGCGACAAGCGGATCATCCTCGTCGACGGCGTGGCTGCCGGCGCGGTCAACCGGGTGCCGGCGGAGGATGATATCCGCTCCAACATGGTGCGCGGCGGTGCAGCCCGCCCGACTGACCTTTCCCCGCGCGAGAAGGAGATCTGCGAACGCATCGGCCCGGCGCTGCGCGAGCGCGGGCTGATCTTCGTCGGCATCGACGTGATCGACGGCAACCTGACGGAGATCAACGTCACCTCGCCCACCGGCATCAGGGCGATCAAGCGGCTCGGCGGGCCGGATCTCGCCGTCACCATCTGGGATGCGATCGAGGCGCGGATCGGAGCGGGCCAATGAGCCCGCCACGGCCTGCGGCTGCGGGCAAGACCCCGGCCTTCCTGCCCGCAGAGGGCGCCTCGCTGTGGCCGGCGGATGCCGGGCACCTGTTTGAACTGGCGCTCGATTCCATCGAGCCCGGCGCCGCGCCGGACAAGATGCGGGCGGAGATCGTCCGTTGGGGCAAATCGGTGCTCGCCACCGCGCGTGATCAGGCCCATTCCATCCTGCTGACGCAGGGCGGCATCGCCTGCGCCCATGCCCTGTCCTCGGCGCAGGATACGATCATCCGGGCGCTGTTCCGGTTCGTGACGACACGGCTTTATCCGGTGGCCAATCCCTCCGCCGGCGAGAGGATCGCCGTCTGCGCGGTCGGCGGCTATGGCCGTGAGACACTGGCGCCGGGTTCGGATGTCGATATCCTGTTCCTGATGGCCCATTCAACCCCGTGGGGCGAGAGTGTTGCCGAGGCGATGCTCTATCCGTTGTGGGATCTCGGGCTCAAGATCGGCCATGCCACGCGCAGCGTCGAGGAGTGCATCAAGGCCGCCGAGGGCGATCTGACCGTGCGGACCGCGCTGCTCGAAGCACGGCTGATCTGCGGCGACGAGCCGCTGTTCGAGGCGTTCCAGACACGGTTTGACAAGGATGTGGTGGCCGGAACCGCTGCCGATTTCGTACAGGCCAAGATGCAGGAACGGGAACAGCGCGTCTCCCGCGCCGGCAATTCGCGCTATCTGGTCGAACCGAATGTCAAGGAAGGCAAGGGCGGCTTGCGCGATCTTCAGATGCTGTTCTGGATCGCGCGCTATGCCTACCGGGTGAAGACGCGCGAGGAACTGGTCGATGTCGGGCTGTTCACCCAGCGCGAGCTTGATCTTTTCAACCGCTGTGACGAATTTCTCTGGCGCGTCCGCTGCCATATGCATTTTGCGACCGGGCGGGCGGAAGAGCGGCTCAATTTCGAGCTTCAGCGCGTGCTGGCCGAGCGGCTCAGCTATCGCACGCGCGGTGCGCTGAGCCCGGTCGAACGGTTCATGAAGCACTATTTCCTCGTCGCCAAGGATGTGGGCGACCTGACCGCGATCGTCTCGGCCGCGCTGGAGGCGCAGGAAACGCGGCCCACCGCGCTGTTCGACCGGTTCATCGGCAAGTTCCGCCGCCGGCGGGCACTGTCCGGCACCAAGGACTTTCTGGTCGATGCCGGGCGCATCACCGTGGCGGATGACGACGTGTTCGCGCGCGATCCGGTCAACCTCCTGCGCGCCTTCTGGTATGCCGACCGCTACCAGCTGCCGATCCACCCCGATGCGACGCGGCTGATGACCCTGTCGCTGGGCAAGATCGATACCAGACTGCGCGAGGACAAGGAGGCCAACCGGCTGTTCCTCGATATCCTGACCTCGCGCAACGGCAACCCGGAGACCGTGCTCCGGCGGATGCATGCGGCCGGCGTTCTCGGCCGGTTCATCCCTGATTTCTCGCGCATCAACGCGATGATGCAGTTCTCGATGTATCACCACTACACCGTGGACGAGCATACGCTGCGGGCCGTCGGCATCCTGTCCGATCTCGAATCGGGCCGGCTGAAGGACGATCATCCCGTCGCCCACGAGATCATGCCGAATATCCCGAGCCGCACCGCGCTCTATGTCGCGCTGTTCCTGCACGATATCGGCAAGGGCCGCGAGGAGGCGCATGAGCTGGTCGGCGCCCGCATCGCGCGCGATCTCTGCCCCCGGCTCGGCCTGTCGCCGGGCGAGACGGAAACCGTGACCTGGCTGGTCGCGCATCATCTCGACATGTCGCAGACCGCGCAGACGCGCGATATTTCCGATCCGCGCACCATCACCACTTTCTCCTCCACCGTGCAGACCATCGAACGGCTGAAGCTCTTGCTGGTGCTGACCATCTGCGACATCAAGGCCGTTGGCCCGGGCGTGTGGAACGGCTGGAAGGGCCAGTTGCTGCGCGGCCTCTATTGGGAAACGGAGGCTGTACTGGCCGGCGGGGAATCAACCCACGAGCGCGATTCGCGGGTGCAGGCCTCGCGCGCGGCGCTGCGCCAGCAGCTGACCGACTGGACGGACGAGCAGTTCACCGCCTATGCCCAGCGCCACAACGCCGGCTATTGGGCCAAGGTGGACCCGGACCGGCAGGTGCGCCATGCGCGCCTGCTGGAAAAGGCGGACCGGACGGGCGAGAAGTTCCTCACTGAAATCTCGACCAGCGCCTTTCAGGGCGTCACCGAGATCACCGTGCTCGCCATCGATCATCCGCGCCTGCTCGCCATCGTCACCGGCGCCTGCGCGGCAGCGGGCGCGAACATTGCCGAGGCGCAGATCTTCACCACCTCCGACGGGCTGGCGCTGGATTCAATCTTCCTCTCCCGCGCGTTCGATCAGGATGCGGATGAACTGAGACGCGCCGAACGGGTGGCCACCCACATCGTCAAAGCGCTAAAGGGCGAAATCCGCCTGCCGGATGTCGTTGCTTCGCGCGCGGCGCTGGTCAAGCGCTCCACCACCTTTGTGGTCTCACCGAATGTGTCGATCGACAACCAGCTCTCCGCCCGCTCGACCGTGGTGGAGGTCACCGGGCTCGACCGGCCGGGCCTGCTCTACGAACTGACCACCGAAATCGGCAAGCTCAACCTCAACATCAACTCGGCCCGCATCATCACCTATGGCGAGAAAGCGGTAGACGTATTCTACGTGACCGACCTGACCGGCGGCAAGATCGAGCAGCCGACCCGGCAGGCGCAGATCACCAAACTGCTGCTCGAAGTGCTGGAACCGCCGGCGATTACCGTCACCACCCCTTGATTTTTGCCCCCCGGGCCGCGATATCCGGCCCGTCATTGCGTTTGCTTGCAAAGAGGTTGCCCCCCGTGTCGACGCCTGAAAACAACTCCCCCCTGTCGCAGGACGAGATGCCGGAAATCCCCGTGACGCAGCCGGAAGCGGCGCCCGATCCGCTTCTCCTCGCGCAGGCCGAGGCGGCCGACTTCAAGGACAAGCTGCTGCGTACCCTTGCCGATATGGAAAACCTGCGTCGTCGCACCGAGCGTGAGGTGGCCGATGCCCGCAGCTATGGCATCACCTCCTTCGCCCGCGACATGCTGACCGTGGCCGACAACCTCAACCGGGCACTGGCGACCCTGACCCCCGAGGCGCGCGAGGGCGCGGGTGAGGCGATCAAGGCGCTGATCGAGGGCGTGGACCTGACCGAGCGCGATCTTCTCAAGACACTCGAGCGCCACGGCGTGAAAAAACGCGAGCCGGTGGGCGAGAAGTTCAACCCCAACTTCGATCAGGCGATGTTCGAGGTGCCGGACGAGAGCAAGCCCAACGGCACGGTGATGCAGGTCGTCCAGGCCGGCTATATCATCGGCGAGCGGGTGCTGCGCCCCTCGATGGTCGGCGTCACCCGCGGCGGGCCGAAGGCCTGACCGTCAGCCGGGCGAGACGCGGCGCAAGGTGAGGTTGACGCGGCCATCCTCGGCCACAAGGGTCGACGTGCCCTTGAAAAGCCGGTCGATGCCGTGGAAACACAGCCGCGAAGCGCCGCCGATGACCACCACATCGCCGCTTTCCAGCCGGCAGGAGCGCGTCGGGCCGCGCCGCTGTTCGCCGCCATAGCGGAACAGCGCCGTCGCCCCCAGCGAGACAGAGACGACCGGGGCGGCCAACTCCTGCTCGTCGCGATCCTGATGCAGGCCCATCCGCGCATCGGCAGCGTAGTAATTGATCAGGCACGCCTCGGGCGGCGGGGCGCCTGCCGCCACCTGCCGCCACAGGGCCACCAGCACCTCGGGGATCGCCGGCCAGGGCGCACCGGTTGCCGGATGGAGCGGCTGGTAGCGATAGCCCGCCTCGTCCGACACCCAGCCAAGTGTGCCGCAATTGCTCATCCGCACCGAAAAGGGCTGACCGGTCTTCGGCATGCGCGGGGTGAACAGCGGGGCGGCGGCAACGACCGACCGCACCTCCGACAGCAGCGATTCCTGTTCCGAACGGCTGAAAAACCCGGGAAAATAGCATAATCCTGGCTGGAATTCGATCATACCGCCTTCCACATCACCGTCGTCGCATCAAACGTGCGCGTCGGGCTCAGCGCGTAATTGGGGATCGAGCCGACCTTCGTCCAGCCCATGCGCAGGTACAATCGCTCGGCGGTGCTGCCGGTCACGGTATCCAGCGTCATCAGACTGCGGCCATGGGCACGCGCCACATCATCAAGCGCAGCCAGCAGCGCCTCGCCCACGCCTTGGCGCCGGGCGGCGCTGTGCACCAGCATTTTCGCCACATCGGCGCGGTGGCGCTGGTTGAGCGGGGTTGCCAGCACCAGCTGCACCGTGCCGACGATGCGACCCTCCTGCCGTGCGGCCAGCAACACGCGCTCACCCCGCCCGATGCCCGGCAGGACGGTGCGCCACCAGCCACGCGCATCGTCTACCGTGAACGGCAGGATGAACCCGACGCCGGCCCCGCCGGCCACGCAATCGGCCAGAATGGCGGCGAGATCGTCGATCCCGTCGGTTGCCTCGTCTTCCGTCAGCGCACCGATTTCCATCGTCATATCAATGCGTTCACCCCGCAAGACCGAGCACGTCCGCCATCGAATAGACGCCCGGCTTGCGCCCGGCCAGCCATTGGGCCGCGCGCACCGCACCGGAGGCGAACAGCGCCCGGTCCTCGGCGTGGTGCCCCAACGTGATCCGCTCGCCCGGGCCGGCGAGGATGACCGAATGATCCCCGATCACCGAACCGCCGCGCAATGTGGCAAAGCCGATGTCGCCCGGGGTGCGCGGGCCGGTGTGGCCATCGCGGGTCCGGACGGAGCGCTCGGCCAGCGCGATGGCCCGCCCCTTGGCCGCCGCCTCGCCCAGCATCAGCGCGGTTCCGGAGGGGGCATCGACCTTGTGGCGGTGGTGCATCTCGACGATCTCGATGTCGAAGTCCTCTCCCAGCGCCTGCGCCGCCTGACGGACCAGCGCCATCAGCAGATTGACGCCGAGGCTCATATTGCCGGACCGGACGATCGGAATCACCTTGCCCGCCTCGGCGATCACGGCAATATCCGAGGCGGAAAGTCCTGTTGTTCCAATGACATGGAACAGGTTCGCAGCCTTCGTCCTGTTAAGGAACGACAGCGTTGCCGCCGGTGTGGTGAAGTCGAGAATCCCGTCTGCCTGCGCAAAAGCCGCAGCCATATCGGCCACGATCGGCACCCCCAGCGCGGGGACGCCGGCGAGCGTGCCGGCATCTGCCCCGAGGTGGGGGGAGACCGGCTGTTCCAGCGCGCCGGCAAGGGTGACGCCCCTGGCTTCGGCAATCGCACGGATCAGCATGCGGCCCATGCGGCCACCGGCACCGACAACGGCCAGTCTTACATCAGTCATGGTCAGTTATCCCGGCTGCGGGCCATCATAGCCCTCGATAATCACAACATCTGCAGCGGAAACAGGGCCGCGACGGAAGCTGAGCGCATGTTGATATTCCGCCGAATGAAAGCAATCGAGCGCGGCCTGATAGGTCGGGAACTCGATGAGGACATTGCGCGCACGGCTCATGCCTTCCTTCAACTCGAACGCACCGCCACGCACGAGGAATTTCGCACCGTACTTCTTGAATGCGGCAGCGTTGTGCGCGACGTAATTCTTGTACGCCTCGGTGTCGTAGACATCGACCCGCGCGATCCAATAGCCCTTTTTCATGCCTGCGCTCCTTCCGTTTCCCCTCTTTAGGGCATGAAAGGCGCGCGCCGGTCAACGCCGAACCGCTGGAACCGACCGCCATCGTCGGCAGCGAACACAGGGGGGAACAGCGGCGAGAAGGACCGGAGCACCGGTCCTCGACGCAGTCTTCAGGCCGCGCCGGCGATTTCGGCCACAATGGCGCGGGCGGCGGCCGCCGGGTCCGCCGCGCCGGTGATCGGCCGGCCGACGACCAGCCGGTCCGCCCCGGCGGCAATCGCCTCGCCCGGGGTGAGCACACGCTTCTGGTCGCCCTTGTCGCTGCCGGCCGGGCGCACGCCGGGGGTGATGATCTCCAGCCCCTGGCCCACCGCCTCGCGCACGAGGCCGATATCGAGCGGCGAACAGATCAGCCCCTTCGCCCCGGCCTCATAGGCCTGACGGGCGCGGCGGCGGACGAGATCGTTGACGCCCATGCCGTAGCCGGCCTGCGCCAGATCATCATCGTTCATCGAGGTGAGAACCGAGACGCCGAGAATGCCGAGCGGGCTTGTGCCCTTGCCCTTCACGGCGGCAGCCAGCGTCTGCGGATAGGCATGGACGGTGAGATAGGTCGCGCCGAGGCCGGAGACGGCGGCGGTGGCGCGCTCGACGGTGGCGGGAATGTCATGCAGCTTCAGATCGAGAAACACCTTCTTGCCGGCGCCGATCAGTTCACCGGCAAGATCGAGCCCGCCGGCATAGACCAGTTCCTTACCGATCTTGTAGAAGCTCACCGCATCGCCCAGCTGCGCGACCATCGCCCGCGCCGCCCCGGTGCCCGGCAGGTCGAGCGCGACGATCAGGCGGTCTTTGGCGTCCACGGTCATGGCAGGGGCTCCGGCGGCGGGGTTTCGATGGGATGCCAGCCGTACAGCACGGAACGCGGGGCAAGCGCAAACGCAAAATGGTTGCCGCCACCGCCCGGGCCCTGATCCTCGCTGCGGGAGATGGCGACGCCCTTCAGCGCGCATTTGAGCAGGGTGCCGACCCCGCCATGGCCGACGAAGAGGGTTGCGGCCCCGGGCTGTTCCGCCACCACCGCCGACACGCCGGCAAGGATGCGCGCCTGCGCATCGGCCGCGCGCTCCCAGCCGCGGATCGACTGCCCGGGATGGGCGAAGAACCGGTCCGCCGTCGCCTCGAACTCCGGCGGCGGCAGGAAGCCGGTCGCGGAGCGATCGTTTTCATGAAAATTCTCCCGCACCTCGACCGGCAGGCCGAGAACGGCGGCGAGACAGCCGGCGGTCTCGATCGCCTTGTCTTCATCGCTGGAGATGATGCGCGAAAAGCGGCGGAGCCAGTGCTGCGTCGCAAACGCCTCGGCCCGGGCGCGGCCGACGGGCGACAAGCCCCAGCGCGGCACCGGCACGGCGGGGTCAATGCTCACCTGCGGATGGGTGAGATAGAGATGGATGGTCATGCCCGGCGGGTCCCCCCCCTGTTGCGGCGGATGCCGCCGGGCAGGAGGGTATCAGGCCTTCAGCTTGCCGGCCATCGAGACGAGGCGGGCGAGCGTCGCCTTGAAGAAGCCGGCGGTGCGCTCGTCAGCCAGCGCACCGGTCTCGCCAAAGGCGGTGCCGGCGTTGCCGACGGCCACCATCTCCGGCACCAGCGTGGCGCCGAAGCCCAGCTCCAGCACCGTACGCATCTGCGTCAGCCCGCGATAGCCGCCCATCGGCCCCGGCGAAGCCGCGCCGAGCGCGACAACCTTGCCGGCAAGGCCGGTGGCCGGGGCGCCGGGCTTGGCCACCGTGGCCCAATCGAGCGCGTTCTTCAGCGCCGGGGCATAGCCGGCGTTGTACTCGGGCGAGGCGATGAACAGCCCGTCATGCGCATCGATCAGATCGCGCAGCTCGGACGCCTCCTTCGGCGCGTTGCCGAAGCCGGTGGCATCGACCAGCGGCAGCGGATACTTGCCGAGGTTGATGAAGGTCACCTCGGCGCCGAGCGCCTGAAGCTCACGCGCGGCCAGCGCCGCGAGCATGCCGTTGACGGACCCCTCACGCGAGGATCCGGAGAACACAAGAATCTTGGCAGCCATCGTTGCTCATCTTTCCCAGAAAAACAGTGTTGAACGTATGTGGGGTATCTTGCGCGGCTTTGCCACAGCGCATCGCAGGCGGAAAATCACGCGATTGTTTGCGTTGATGCAAATATATCAGGCGGGATGGTAGGTCCACACCCGGGCGGGGGGCAGGTTCTTCCAGATGCGGCGGGAGGCCTTGCCGCGAATCGCCTGGCCCTTGAGCGGGATCGGCGAGGTGGGCCCGTAGGTGAACTGGATGAACGGCGCGGCGGGGTGCATCAGCGAGAAGGCCTCGCGCACCAGATGGAGGCACTCCCAATCGGGCTTGGTCTTCAGCGGCAGGGAGGAGACGACGGCAGCCAGCGGCGCCGCGACATGGCCCTTCAGCGTGCGGGCGATGGTATAGGCGTCGCCCTCGATCACCCGGACACCGGGGAACCGCTCCCGCAGCAATTTGCAGAAGCCGGGGTTGAACTCGATCAGCACCAGCCGCGCGGGCGCGACCCCATGGGCCAGCAGCGCCTCGGTCACCGGGCCGGTGCCGGGGCCCAGCTCCACCACATCGCCGGGAACGGAGAGATCCACCGCCTCGGCCATGGCGCGGGCCAGCTCCGGCCCCGAGGGGGAGACAGCGCCGGTCTTCAGCGGATTGTTGAGCCACGAAAGGATGAACCGCGTGTCGTCATCCAGCTTGATCTTCGGCTTCCTGAACTTGAAATCCGGTGTTTTCAGCTTGAAATCGAGTTGCGGCTTCTTCCACCGCAGCGAAAACTCGCCGTTCGTCACGGACACCTCGAAGTCCGCCTTCTCAAACCGGAACTGACGTTGGGGAGGGGCGCTCAAGGGAACTCTGACGCTGGGGGGCTTTACACGGTCACGAAAATGTTAAGCCACGAAACGGTAAAGGGCAAGATAACCCCCGGCGCAATTCTCGCCCCGGGGGAAAATCCCCCCTCACGAGCCGAAGAAATCCTTCTTCATCCGGGAGAAGAACCCTTCCGTCTCGGGATGGGTGACATCGGACGAGCCCTGCTCGAACTCGCGCAGCAGTTCCTTCTGCCGCTTTGTCAGGTTCTGCGGCGTTTCCACCACCGTCTGGATGAAGAGATCGCCCCGGTCCTTCGAGCGCAGCACCGGCATGCCCCGGGCCTTTACGCGGAATTGCTTGCCCGATTGCGTCCCCTCCGGGATTTTCACCCGCGCTTCAGACCCATCAAGCGTGGGTACCGCAATCTCGGTGCCGAGTGCGGCGGCGACCATC
>ERZ1645187.1097-NODE-1097-length-25492-cov-14.807249_pt1 | contig 25492 bp, 34 predicted proteins | sample MGYA00575352_ERZ1645187 | MGnify/ENA primary metagenome ERZ1645187 (study PRJEB40837, sample SAMN11349314) | freshwater sediment metagenome | isolation source: river sediment | host: Sediment | place: India: Wazaribad , New Delhi | collected 2017-02-21 ...
GACACGATCATCGGCCGGTCCAGCGTCCAGCGCGCCATGAAAGGGGTCATGCAAGAGGTCGCGCACATCGCATCACCCTCCGAACACGATGGCGATCTCGCGCTCGACCGCCTCGGGGCTGTCGGAGGCGTGGATGGCGTTCTCGCGCACGATTTCGGGATGGCCGTAGAGCTTCCGGATCGTGCCGTCCCGACGGTCCGCGGGCATGGTCGCCCCGACCAGCGTGCGCAGGTCGCCGATCGCATTCCGGCCCTCTTTCTCCAGAACCAGGGCGAGCACGTCGCCCGAGGTCATGAAGGCGATCTGCGGCTTGTGATGCTGTTTGCCGACGAGATCGCGGTAGAGATCCCCGGCCTGTTCGCGCGACAGTCTCGTGAACAGGACGCGGACGGACGTGAAGCCGTTGTCGCGCAGGATGGCCTGGATGGCGCCGGCTTGGCCGGCGCGCATGGCGTCGGGCTTGATGATGGCGAAGGTGCGGGTCATGGGATCAGCCCTTCTTTCCGCGCTTGCCGCCGGCCTCGCCGGCGCCGTCGGCGCTCTGGACCGGCTTGTTGGAGGCCGCGAAGCGTTCGATCCGCGCCGGGTCGATCAGGTCGATCTCCGCCGCCCAGGCGTCCATCGCGCGCTGGACCAGCAGGTTGCCGGCGTTGAACGCGTGGACCACGCGGCCCTGCGCGGTCGACAGGGGCGCGAAGATCTCGCCGCCCTCGCCATGATCGTCGAACATGGTCAGGGTCGGGACCGCGAAGCGGCCGAAGCCGAGCTGGCCCATGCCGCCGAGGCGCTGGGCGTCGAGCAGGCGCGCCAGGGCCCGCAGGAACAGGCCGAGATGGGCGTGCGAACCGTCGATGTCGAAGCGCAGCGCGAAGTTGACGCCGCGCCGCACCGCCTCGACCGCGTGGAAGGACTGGACGCCGCGCACGGCCTCGTCGTCCTCGTCCTTCTTGCCGCGCGCGGCGCGCGTTTTCGCAGACGCGTCCTGATGACGTCCGACGGCCGCCTCGTAATCCTCGATGATGGCTTGCTGCGTCTCCACGTCATTGAACGCCGCGACATCGTCGTTGCGGCGCTTGAACCGGACCTCGGTGAGGCGGCCCTGGTTCATGAAGGCGCCGGCGCTCTCGGGAACGAAGCTCGCGGAGGCCTCGCACACGGCGATCGCGTCGTCGCAGCGCAGGTTGGAGCGGAACATGCGCGGCCCGCCGCCGAACAGGCCGAAATAAGGATCGGCCTCGGCGGCGCGGACTTCCTCGAAATTCGGCGGGACGCCGTCGGGCGCGCCCGCGGCCGCGCCGCATTGCATGACGGCGAAGGCGTCGAGCGACAGTCGCTGGCCGCGCTCGATCAGCACGTTGTAATACTCCCGGGCGGCGTAGCGGCGCAGGCGTCCGCGCAACGAGTTCGCCGGCACGACGGGCACGTTGACCAGCGGCGCCTTGCGCCTGTCGTCCGCGGATTTCATGGCCTCCGGCTTTTTCGCATCGTCGTTCGCGTCGAGATCGTCGAACCCGTCGTCATCGCCCTGGTCGATCGGAGCCGGCGCGAAGACGGCCGGGAAGGGCGCGTGGCGCGTACGCACGCAAGGGAAGCCCTTGTCGCCGGGGACGAAGCGTCCATCCAGATCGACGCGCCCCTGGGAGGGGTCGGCGATGTTTAGTGGGGAGAGCGTGGTGAGGATGCCGGAGATTTGGAACATGGAAGGGCTCGTGCGGTGGAGAGGGAAAGGAAGACCGCCGGCCGGAGCCGGCGGTCTCGTTCGAACACGGTCAGAAGTCTTTGGCGAACACGACAGTATCGGTGGCCTTCGCGACACAATAGAAGCGGCCCTTCATGCGAGGCTTCCACGATGGACCGAAAATCAACACGCCCTCAGCAGCGTCGCATTCCGCTTGAAATTCAGCGGTTTTGACGTCGGCTTTTTGGTCAGAAATGTACCAGTTAATGTAGTAGGGAGCAAATAACGCAAAAAGGACAAGCATAAACAGCTTGACATTCCAGATGATGAAATGTCCGTCCAACTTTTCAGAGTTGCGCGATGTCGTGGCATGTTTGTTCATCTTCCTTACGCTCCTGTTGTGATGAGTGAGCCACCGAAAGGCGAAAGCAGCCGCTCCGGCCGTTCCGGCGTGACGCCGGCGCGTTTGGCGAGCGTCGCCAGCGCCCAGGTCTCGCCGGACGTCAGCTCGCGCAGCTTCGCCAGCCACGGCGCGGCGCGCGGCGCGGCCGCCACATCGTTGCGGATGCGGGCGTGGGCGGTTCCCGTCATCTCGCGATCGAGCGAGACATAGGGGTGGCGGGCGAAGTTCTCGGGGGCCGGCTGTCCCGGCTCCAGCGTCGCCAGCATCGCCTCGCGCGCCCAGTCGAGCGCGGCGAGCAGGACCGGGCGACGGATGGTGAGCAGGCGCTGGCCGAGCCGCACGATCTGGAGATCGTTCGACAGCGTCACCGGGGTGCGCCAGACCAGATGCTGGAGCATCGAGTCCGACACGACGGCGACGTAGGGCGGCTCGGGCGGCGTCAGGAAGAACCAGGCGCGGTGGACATCTTTCGCGAGCGGATAGGCGCCGTCGCGGGTGACGACGACCTTCTGCAGGGCGCGCATCGGGCCGATCGTCAGGAACGGCGCGCAGGCGCCGCAGACGACGCCGCTGCGGGTCGCCAGCGACAGATCGTCGGTGAAGTTGTTCCCGAACGAGGTCGGGACGGCGAGGTCGCCTTCGGCGATCGGCGCGCCGCAGCAGGCGCAGCGCGTCGCGATCCGCCATGGCGTCCCGACGCGCGCGCCGCCGAGGGCCTCAAGAGCAAGTTGCGTCGCGCGCATCACGCCGCGGCCTCCAGGCGGCCGCGCGCCGGCGAGGGGGCGATCCGCCGGCGGGAGAGGCCGCCATAAACGCGCTGCATCTGGCCGTAGCCGCGAGCGGCGAGACGCCCGACATGCCAGACGCCGTCGAGACGCAAGGGCGAACGCACGACGAGATCGCAGGCCATCAGTCCATAGGCGGGCTTCTGGCCGATCCCGGAGACGCGTTCGCTGAGGAAGCGTTCGACGGAGACGATCTCCCAGGGCTGGGCGGCGACGTCGATCTCCTCGATGTCGATCGGATCGTCATAATCGCCGGTGGCGAGCGCCAGGTCGCCCTTGTGCAGGTCGGCGATCTGACGGGCGACGCCCTCGCGCAGCGCGCGCAGGATGGCGTTCCGGATCTCGGGGATGCGCAGGTCCTCCCGGCCATGTCCGAGGCGGCCGAGCTTCTCGTGGAGGCGATCCTTGCGGCGTTCGAACACCAGGCGGGCGATGCTGTAGGTGACAGGATAGGGCGACAGGCCGACATGGGTCTCGCCGTAATTGCGGACCTCCCGCGCCGGCTTGCCGGTCCAGTCCGCCACGAGCCGGCGCGCGGTCGATCCGTGTTTTTCGATCAGATCGACGCCGCGGGCGCCGACGCCGAAGATCTTGATCCCGCCCGGAAAGCCGCCGAACCGGATCGGCGAGGCGCCGACATTGCCGGCGTGGAAGAACTCCCCGGGAAGCACATGGTCGGCCGCCCCGCTGAGCCGCGCCAGAAAGGCTCGCTCGGAACGCCCTGGCGTGAGGGCCTCGACATGGATGCGATTTTTCGCAGCCTCTCCGATGTGAATCTGCAATTCGCACCACATGCGATTTCGCTCCTCGTTCTGGTTTCAGGTTATCGCCTTTGTCGGTTTTCGCACGTTCTTGACCGACGCTCTGCGTAGGGCTTAATCTGATTAAGCCTATCAAGCATGGATGCGAAAATCGATGTCGTCAATCGTCACCTGCTATTTTCCCGAGGCGTTGGCCCCCGGCGTCGCCGGCAATCGCTCCGAATGGGCGCGCGGCCAGATCGCATCCGCCTTGTCGGCGCGGTTGGAGCCGGCCGACATTTCGTCCATCCCTTTGAGGCGTATGTCGGTTTCTTTCGATCGCGGGATTCTCGCGCAGATCGACGATCTCGCCCGGCGCCGCGGCGTGGCGCCGGGGAGGATGGCGGGGCAGCTGCTTCAGGCGGCGCATCTGGCCGGGCGTCGCGGCGACGCCGTTTGCGAAAGTCGCGAATCGGGGGCGCGTACGGCAGCCGGGAGCGAGGCCGATGACGCCTGGCGTCCGGAGCAACTCCGCCTGCTCAGCGCCGTGCGGCCACCCTTGCTTCAGGGCAGGATCGTCTTCGCCGAGGGCGGCGCCGGCGTCGGCAAGTCGCGTGTGATCGCCCGCCTCGCCCGCGAGGCCTTCGAGCGCGAGCAGGCCAAGCCCGCTGCCTTGCGTCAGCCGATCGTGATCGCCGTGCCGACCATCGTCACCCTGACGCATTTCGTCGGGGAGTGGCGCGCCGTGGAGGAGATCCGCGCCGGCGCCGAACCGGCGCGGCTGGCGATCGTGCTCGGGCGCGGCCAGTTCGTATCGCGCCAGGCGATGGCCGACATCATCGAGGAGGAAATCGCCGAAGCCGGCGCCAAAACGGGCTTGTGGCCGGCGGCCCGGCGCTGGCTCGCCGACGGCGCGCCGCCTGGCGCGACGCCGGCGACCGCCATGCTGGCGAGCGTCCATCCCGGATTATCCGGCCTGGTCGCCGATCTTCAGGCGATCCAGCCGGATTTTCCGGTCGACCAGGCGGTTCTGGGGGCGCAATCCGATGGGGATGAGGACGAGGAAGACGTCGCCTGCCACCGCGCCTTGCGCGAGGCGGCGCAGGACTCCGACGTGATCCTGACCACCCACGCCATGCTGGCGGTCGACGCGATGAACCGGACGCGCCGCGAACGCCGGCGGCGGGCGATGATGGAGGCGGGACGCGACGTTCCCGAGGAAACCGCGCCCGACATTCTGCCCGACCGCGCTCTGCTGCTGATCGACGAGGCTCATCTCTACGAGGACGCGCAGGCGTCGATCATGTCGGACGGCGTGTCGCTGTTCGCCTTGCGCTCGCATCTGGCCGCGCTGACCCGCGCTGGCGGCGCGGCGCGCCTGAAGCGGCTCGCCGCCGAGGGCGTCGCCGCGGCCGATGCGGCGATCGAAAGCCTGCGGGAGTTCGAGGACGATTTCAGCCTACCGATCGACGGACGCCGGCGCAAGGTGGCGCGGCGCTGGGCGAAAACGACGCCGCGTCTCATGGATCTGGTCGCCGCGCTACGCGGTTTCGCCGGAGAGGCCAAACGCGTGAAGGCGCCGGGCGCAAGGACGCGCCGCGCGCGCGGCGCGGCGGAGATCGCCTTGCGCGCCCTGACCGCCTTCCTCGACCAGAGCGACAAGGTCGCCTTCCGCACCTTGCAGGTGCAGTTTTCGGCGGCGCGCCGCTATCCGACCCTGGTGTTCGGGCCGAAGAACGTGCGCGCGCAGCTGCGCACGCTCTGGGAGAGCGCACCGGCGGCCGCCTTGTTCTCGGCCACGCTTTATCTGCCGACCAAGGCGCATGGGGTCAGCGCCTTGCACATGATGACGACGCTGGCCGTTCCGCAGGAGCGCGCCGCGATCATGCCGCCCGTGCATCCGGACTGGGCGTCGACGACGCCGACCTTGATGTTCCCCGACGCCGCCGCGGCGAGGCGCCTGGCGCCGCCGTCCTCCGATCTGGAGCCGGCGGCCGTGATGAAGGCCTTGTCGCGGTGGAGCGACGCCGCAGCGGCCGCGATCGCCCGCATCGCGGATCAGGCGCCGGGCGGAACGCTGGTGCTGATGACCGGCTACGAGCGCGCCCGCCTTGTCGCGGGCCGACTGGAGACGGCGCTGGGCGACCGACTGATCGAACAGACCGCCGCGCAATCGGCGGCGGTCTGCCGCACGCGCTTCGTCGAGCTGCGCCGCGGCGGCGCGCGGCCGGTCTGGATCGGCGTCGGGGCGGCCTGGACGGGGCTCGATCTGCGCGACGAAACGGTGGTTTCGGGCGCCGACGACATGCTGCTGACCGACCTGGTGATCCCGAACGTCTTCAACACCACGAAGAGTTCGACCGACATGGATCGCGAGGAGCGCTTCGGCTTCGAGGCGATCCGCTCCAAATCGCTGTTCACCCTGCGCCAAGGCCTGGGCCGGCTGGTGCGGCGCGAAGGCCTGCGCGAGCGCCGGATCTGGATTCTGGACGGACGTCTCGCGCGCGGCGACGCAAGCCTCGTCGGCCATCGACTGGTGCTGGACGCCTATCCGAAGCGTGCGACGTTCGCAATTGCAGGCTAACGAAAGCCGGAGCGCGTCATCTTCCGTCATCCCGCCGCCGCAACAGCGTCAACAGGATCGCGCCGGCGGCGGCCGGCGCGCCGAGAACCAGGGCGGCCAGCGACCAGGCGCCCATGACGCCCATCGCAGCGTCCATCACCAGGCCGCCATAGGGCGCGAGCGCGATTTTCGCGCCGATGGTCGCCAGATAGGCGAACGCCACGAACAGGGCGACCTTGCAACAGGTCGCGAGCATGTCGAGCGCCGTGCGCAGCATGGCGGCGGCCATCACGCGACGCCTTCGGGTTGGTCCGCGCGCGCAGGCTGCGGGGCTGCCGACAGGTCGTCGTCTGACGCCAGGTCGGCGTTCATCCGCGCGCCCCAGTCGTCGGCGTTCTCGGCGATCGAGGCGGCGATCTCGGCGATGAAGCCGGGCCGGTCGGGTTTTGCGAGAAAGGCGCACAAAACGCTGATTTCAAGCGCTTTCTCGACCATCAACCCGATGATCTCGTCGGCGTCGGCGACGTTGAGTTCGGATTTAACCCGTCGTAGGCGGGCGGACCAGTTCGGGTCGATCGCCGGAGCGGCGAGCGCGCCATGCGGTTGCGTCGCCTCCAGCAGCTTCAGGGCGGCGAGGCGACGAGGGCCGATCGCCATTTTCGCATTTTCGCAGGCCTTGTCGATTGTCAGGACGCCGTCATCCGAGCGACGTTTGTCGATCTGCCGAAGGATATCGACGCTTTGCGGATGGTCGCTGCGCGCCAGCAACGTGGTGAGCAGAAGCATGTGCTGGTCGTTGACCACGAGGATCATTGCGATCATCCAATGTTGATATTCTCTTAATATCTCCTGTTCTGCGAAAATCGCAATCAGTATCGATCCGTCATCATCGCGGCATTTTGGGATGATGAATGATTCTTTACTTATTTCAAGCAAGTTTTAGATAAGTGTGGCGATGCTAATCCAGAGCGCGGCCGGACCGCCACGAACTCCAGAGAGGCTGCGTCGGGTTCGGGTCGAACTCCCCATATTTGCTGATCTGGCGCACAGGGACGGGGCCGTCGTGAAAGCAGGGGCCGGTCTGCCGGATCTTGCCGCCGTAGCGCGGCGTCGAGGCGCAGCCCGACAGGGCGCAAGCCAAGAGACTCGCGGCGGCGCTCGCCAGAAAAATGCGCGCCCGTCGTTTCCGCATCGAAGACACCTCAGCAGAGTGGAGGGCCGACAGCGTCGCCATCGATCAGACCGCAATCGGTTTTCTCGCCGACGCCGGTGAGCGTGCAGATGGGCAAGCGGCTCATGAAGATCTTTCTTCTCCCGGCCTGCGCATCGTAATCTGCTTCAGGACGTCATAGGCGAACCTGTCGACTGGCGACGGCGCATCCAGGCCTGAAGACCAGATCGGCGTCATTTTTTCAAGATGAGACCACACGGAATCGAGAAACTGCCTGTCGTAGTAAGCGCCATTCACCCCGAGATATGGATAAGGTGCATCCGATTTCTGCGGCGGCGCATTGGTCATCATGTGATTTCATCCGCTTGACACGATCAAAATCTATCGTATCGTGTCTCAGCGTGTCAAGAGGTCCTTTGCGAAAATGAAACGCGGTTACATCCGCCTGTCGTTGACCGGCCCCAGCGAAAACGCCCAGCGCGCCGCGCTGGCTAAGGTCGGCGTCGACGACGTGACGGTGGAGCCGATCCCGAAGGCTGTCGCGCCCGGCCGGCATGCGATGCGCGATCGCCTCGCCGCGACTCTGCGACCCGGAGATCTCGTCGTGATCGCTTCGCCGGGCTGCATCGGCGCCGGCCGCGCCGACGTGTTGATCGCGCTCGGCCAGATCGCCGCCGCCGGCGCCGGCATCCATGTCGTGAACGCCGACGCGACGATCCATTGGTCGCAGGAAGCCGTTTCCGCGGCCATGTTCGCCTTGCAGGCGGAGACCGAAAACACGCAAGGGCGGGCGCGCCACGCCCGCGCCGCGCGCGCCGGGGCAGGCGAAACGCACTTGATCGACGTTGTGCGCGCCCGTTCGGACGTGAAGGCCTTGTGGCGCGACGTGCGTCTCACCGCCGCCGATATCGGCAGGCGCACAGGATTGAGCCGCTCCACGTTGTATCGGGCCTTCGGCCCGCGCATGAAAGCTGAGCGATGACAGGGAAGCGCGATCAAATGCTGCAGACGTTCCATCGCGGGTCGCGCAGCGCCGACGAGATCGCCGCAGCGATGGGTTATCGTCCCGCCCGATCCGAACGGCCATTCTGCGCGCTGGAGCGCAAGGAGCTGGCCGGACGCACGCCGCCGCGCGATCGTTGGTCGGCGGCGAACTGGTTTGCGAAAAAGGACGCTGCGACATGCTCTACGCTTACATGAACATCTTGATTCCGGTCGCCTTCATTGTTTTCGCCCTCACCATGTTCGCGATCGTCATGAGTTTTGGCGTCGTTGAAGAGCCAATGAGCAGGCGCGATCGGAGGAATTATCAGTGAAGTCAATCGAAACAGACCGTGCAGGATGGCTCGCGCTCGCCGACGAATGTCGTGACGCCGAAGAGCCCTCGGACAGGCTCAACGCCGCGCTGGCGGTCGCCTTCAACGCCTTCGATTTCCGCATTGGCGACAATGGGAGTTGGGCTATTTTCGATCCGGCTCAGACCGGCCTGCGCTACGCGATGGCTTGCCGGACGGAATCGCAAGAGGGCGGCGCCGCGGCGGCGCGGGCCGACATGACCCGATGCCTTGCCGGTTTGCTGTCGTTGCAGCCTTACACCGCCTCGATCGACGCCACCCGCCTGGCGATCCGCAAGATGCTGCCGGGTTGGGCGATCCGCGTCGGCGAATGCCATCTTTCCGATGACGCCTGGCTGTGTCCGGACTGGAACGACCCCGCCCATGGCGCGCGTCTGCGCGCCGCGTATGGCGAGCCCGCCATTGGCCATTGGACCAACGACGGAATCGACATCGACCGCCGCCCGGCCGGCCAGCCGGCGCTCGCACTCTGCGAGGCGGCGTGCCGGGCGATGGCGGAAGTCGTCGGGGCGCGCCGCACGGGGGACGCCTCATGATCATCCCGCCGCATCTTCTCGTCGCCCTCGCGCTGTTCGGCGTGACGCCGTTGCTACTGATCGGCGCGGCGATCCTCTACCGCAAGACGGCCATGCAGAGACCGCGTCCGCAACGGGTCGCGTCGATCGAGGAAGACGACGCCTCCTCGGAGGTCGCCTGATGCGCGCGCTCACGCTCTGGCAGCCCTGGGCGAGTTTGATCGCGATCGGCGCCAAGCCTTGGGAGTTTCGCTCCTGGCGCCCGCCCGCCGCGCTGGTCGGGCGGCGTCTGGCCATCCACGCCGCGGCGCGGCCGATGAAGGTCGAGGAACTGGTCGCGATGATCGCCGGTCTGCGCGGACATCCGCGTTTCGAGCGGCCGGCGCTGATTGGCGAGATCGCCCTGCCGTTCCTGCTCAAGGCCCTCGAAGGCCTGCGCGCCGGGCCAGCGACAAAGGGTGAATTGTTCGACGCGCCGCCGGCGTTGCGCCTACCGTTGAGCGCCATCGTCTGCACGGCGAAGCTTGGCGAACCGCGTCACGGTCTTGACTGCGCGCAGGAGATGGGCCTGCCCGTCGATCGTCGCGTCGAGGCGCATGCGCAGTTCAACCTGGGCTGGCCGATGCTCGACGTGCGTCCGCTCGCCCCGCCATTGCCCTGCCGCGGCGCGCAGGGGCTATGGGATGCGCCGTTTTCCGAAGGCGAAATCGTTCTGCATGAACGCGCAGCGTTCGATATGGAACGTGCAGCAAGGGCTTCATGATGGCCGTCTATGTCGACGACGTCCGGCATCCTTACGCCGGCATGAAGATGTGCCACATGTGGGCGGATTCGCTCGACGAGCTGCTCGCCATGGCCGACTGCATCGGCGTCGCCCGACGCTGGCTCCAGCAGCCGCCAAAGGCGTCCTGGATCCATTTCGACATCGCCCTGTCGAAGAAGGCGCTGGCGCTGAAGGCCGGGGCGATCCTCACCGATCGTTACGGGCCGGTCGAGCATGTCGCGCGGCTCGCGGGAGACACGAAGAAGCTGGAGATGGTCGCGCGCTGTCGCGCGGTCAGAACGCCATGAGGCGAACGAAAAAGGAGAAAGCGAGTATGTCCAATCTTGATGCCGGTTCCCACCACAACGCCATCTGGAAATGCCCGCTGTGCGGATGCGGCGCGATCCCGCCCTCGACCTGGGAAACGCCCAGGGACGCGCCCTATCCGCGAAGCTCGGGCATCCTCTGTTCGGTCCAGCATGACATCGAAGGCGAGCCGCGCGGTTGCGGCGCTATCATCGTCTACACCTTCGACAGCGAGACGGCCGCGCCGATGGTCGAGACGCGCAAGCGCGATGATGATGTCGACGTACAGATCGACGTCGACGCGCAGATCGCCTGGGAGACGGACGCGCTGCAGAGGTCGGGGCGACCGGGCTACGCGGCGCCGCGCGCCCAGCTCGCTTTCATCGACGCTCGCGGCTGAACGACGCGCCGGCGCATTCAGGCTTTCGCTGCGCCATGCTAGACTGGCCGGAATTCCTGGAGACCCGCCATGCTGACGCAGCGGATGCGCAACGATTTCATTGCCGGCTACGTCGCCGCGATGCAGGCAGAAGACGTCGACGAAGCCGTTCTGGCGGCCGACGCCGAAGCTTTTCTCGACCAGCTTCCCGAGGATGGCTTCGGGCGCACCGCCCTCGACCTGACGTTCGACTATTGTCCAGGCGATTATCGCGCGCGCGACGCAGGCGGCGACCTCGCCCGGACGCGGCGCGGCGAAACGCCCGGCTTCGGGGATCGGCGCGCCGGCCCGGCCTGCGAGGATCTGCATGATCTCGCCCTGGCCTTCACGCCGCGGTCGAGCCGGCCCGATCCGGGTGACAACGCCGCGCCGGCGCCGTAAGCGTCGCGGCGCCCGAAAGAACGAGATTGCCATGTCGTCCATCGTGATCGGCCGCCGGCCGCAACCGCTACGCGAACCCGCCATCGTCATCGAGATCTGGGGCCATAGCATCCAAAACGGCGTGCGCCGCCTGATGTCGAACGACGCCTACGTCGTGATGACGGCCTGCATTCCGGGTTTGCAACCCGACCATCTCGATGAAGGCGTCGGAACCTGGCCGGTGCTGGATCACAACAGCGAACGGCCCTGGGCGACCGGCGCGTCGCGAGAGGTTTCCGAAGACGAACTGATCGCCTATGCGCGCACGCATCTGGCGGAGGCGGAGCGCGCGATCGCCGTCTTGCCTGGCGTCTACGCCGCGTTTCCCGCCCTGCTGCGCGCGGTCGAGGACGCCGATGTTTCGACGCAGGACGCCTATGAGGCGGCGTGCCAGCGGCTCGGCGCTCGCGTCATCGAGCCGAAGGATCTCCGGCTCGCCGGCGATTTCAGGTTCCCCGAGTATCGCGGAACGCTCGACGCGCCGTTCGAGGAGTGGCTGACGCGCAATCTCGCGCAGCAGCGCGCCTGGACGATCGAACATGAACGGCGCGAGATGGCCGTCATCGCCCGTTCCGGGCAGGCGCAGGAGCGCCGCATGGCCTATGAGGAGGCGCAGGCGCGACCGGTCGCGTGCGTCTACGAGGCGCTTGTCGTCGGCGGCGTTCGCGATCGCTTCGACGGCGTGCGCCTGCACAGCGTCGTCGAGATTCTCGAACATGTCCGGATCGACGACGACATGCCGTCGATCCACGGTTCGCATCTGCTCGGCCACGAAGGCGAGAGGGGCGCGCGCGTGCGCTTCGAGATGCGCAGCCTTGACCCGGCGGATTATCCCACGCCGGCGCAGGAAGACGACGGGCCATCCGGTCCGTGAGTTATGGTTCCGGCGCGTCGTTCCAGCCGTAAGCGTAGGGATCGTCGTCCTGTAAATCGCGACGCACGTCTTGCTTGGGCTCATGCGGCGTGCCGCCATAGGCCAGCCGCTCGTAAATCTCGTGCAGCGCGCCTTCGTCGAGCGCTCTGTCGACCATGCAGCAAGGGAATGGCTGGCGCATGAAGAAGCGCTTCTGGCGCGCGTCGAGATCGCTCCAGCGCACGCCGTCGAACACCTCGATCGCGTCGGCCAGGAAATCGCGGATCGAACTGATGCGCTGCTGGCCGTCGAGCAGCCATCCCGCGCGCGGCGCGCGCCGCGCCTTGTCGCCGACCTGCTCCCAGTCGAAGGGGACCGCGACATAGCTGGTCGCGTTGAGGCCAAGGAAGATCGACTCGATGAAGCGCGATTTCTGTTCGTCGCTCCACACCTCGCCGCGCTGGAACGGCGGCAGGATCCATGACATCAGCCGGCGTTCGCCGGGATCGATCTCGTCGGCGCCGGCGGGCTCGCGCGTGAGGTGCTCGATGTCGTAGGCGCGGACCTGCGCGTCGAGGATGGGGGCGGGCAGATTGGCGGTCATGTCGTGAGGCTTTCGTCGTGCGTGGCGTCGAGATCCTCCAGCGCCAGAGCTTCGACCTCATCCCACGACAGGATATGGCCGTCCATTTCTTCCGGCGTCGGCGCACTCCAGGTTTTGGGCTCCATCATGTTCACATAAGGCAGCCGCGAGAAGGCGACGCCCTCGACCTTCATCGGCGCGCCAAGTTTCGGCGGCCCGCCCAGGCCGGCGAAGCAGCAGGGATGGCCGCCGCCCATCGGCGAGGCCGCGGGGCCGGCCTCCAGCAGCACGAGCCGGCGTTCGCCCGCCTCGTCGGCGATCTCCAGAAAATCGCAGGTGAAGGCGACGTCGTCGCGGCCGAAGTCGCGCTCCAGGCTGTCGAGCAGGCCGACGGGAGCGACCTCGGGCTTCATCTTGCGCGCGAATTCGATGTCCATGAAACGCGGCCAGAGTTTCAGGTCGCGCGCCGCGTCGGCCAGCGCCTGCGCCTTGTCGCGCGCCTCCAGCATCAACCGGGCGTTGTCGGGCGAGATCTCCATGCCGATCTGCGGATAGTAGTTCGACACACCGATCACCTTGCCGCCTTGCACGAAGGCGCGCAGCTCGATCGGCCAGAAGCCCTTGCCGACGAAGGGCGAGCCGGCGCGGTGGGGATCGTCGGCCTCGACGAAGCGGGCGGGACGCACCCAGGGGCGGGCGTAGAAGATGCGCGGACCGACCGGGCCTTGCGCGCTCGCCTTGACGATGCGGTCGTCGCCGACGTCGACGAAGCGGCGGTTGCCGCGCCGGACCCAGCCCGGGCCGACGGCGAGATCTGGACCAAACGCCGTCTCCGGCGCCTCGGGGCCGGCGAGGCCGCAGCCCGACAGCGATTTAAGGTTGGACGAGCCGCAACGCGCGAAGCGCACCATCCAGCCTTCGGGCACGTCGTCCATCGCCGCCGCGCAGCGTTCGACGAGCTTGGCCAGGTCCGTCTCGCCGCCGGCGCCGAGCGGGTCCGCGGCCGCGGCTTGTCCCGCGTCGATCAGCGCGATCGCCGCGTCGACGTCGCGCGCGCCGTGGACGGCGAGGCCGCCGAGAAATTGTTCCAGATCCTTGGACGACAGCGCGGTCAGGCGGGCATGCTCATCTTCGGTCAGCGCCAGGACGGGCCGTGCCGGGATCGTCTCCAGTCCGGCCTGCTCGGCCAGCGTCAGCCACATGCCGAGATCGCAGGCGTCGAAGCCCTGGTCGAAAACGCGCGGCGCTGCGAGGCCATCGTCCGCCAAGGCGGAGGCTGTCACCCAGGAGCCGGTTTCGTCGGCATGAAAGCGCGCGGCGTCCGAGAAGCCGGCGAGCGCCGTGACACGGCGTTCGAGGCTCCCTCGCAGGCTTTTGGCGAACAGGGCGATCATGTCGCGCATCGTCGTGACAGCCGATCGACGATTGGCCTGCTGCGTCAAGGCGATCAGCGGCTGACGCAAACGAGGATCGGGATGAGGGCCGGAATCGGGCATTTCAAACACACCTTTGGACGCCTTGGCGAGTATGACGCAGATCGTGCGAAAACAAAAAACTATCCTTCTCAACTTGACCTGCGCTCCTTGTTCTCATAAGTTCTATCATAACTTGATGGGCGTCGGGAGCGGACTATGGACGGTATCGATCGGAATGCGAAAATCGAACTCGCCGCCGCGGCGCACGCCGGCGCGGTTCGGGTCGGGGGCTACGACCTGTTCGACTATTCCAGTTATCCCGGCGAGGAACCCCCGCATGTCGTTCGTGACCGCTATGGCAAGGCTGTGTTTCGCTCCGATGATCAAGCGGCGGCGGAAACGGAATTCGAACGCCTGACCCGACGTCACGAATTTGGAGCGGTGGTGGACGCCCTCGACGCCTCGCAAGACCTGAAAGCCAAGGCTGCTCAAAATCAAACGCTTCGCGATATCTGGGACGCCGAAGTCCGCGCCGAACAGATGATCTGGCTGGGCGCGCTGGGCGGCGAGCCGAGCGACACGCTGACGGCGTTCTGCGAAGACACCTTCGACGGGACGCCTCTCCATAAGAGCTTCGATGCTTTGCCTCGCCTCAAGACCTTAGGCAAGGACGCCTCCGATACGCCCGAAGACATCGCAGCGGCGATGATCGACATGTTTTCGGACGACCGCAACGCAGGCTTCATCGTCCAGGCGGCGACGCCGATGTTCCGCTATTTCGGAACGGATTTCACCGGCGCGCGGTTCGGCTGGGGCACCGTCTATCTGGAGTGGATCTACGCCGCCTCGATCGAGGATCTCGGCCCGGCGCTGATCGCCTGGGCGAACGGGATGCACGAAAAGGATCGCGCGAAGGCGCAGGAAAAAGCGCAGGAAGAGGGAAGGGGGCAGTCGACGTGAACCGGGTCTCCTGTTTCCGCAGCATCACCGAAGCGGTCGTCGGCGGTCCGCCGTTCCGCATTGGCGACGACGTGCTTTCCGTCGATAGACGCCGCGTCCGTATCGTCGACGGCGTCTATTGGGGCGAGCGCGGCTTTTCGAACTTCTGGACCTGGCGCGAAGTCCGCGTGGCTACGGCTGGATCCCGCAGCAGATCTTCGAGCGAAAGATGAAAACATGCGCACCGAAGACAATTTAAAGGATCTCGACGCTCTGATCGTCGACCCCGCGCTTCTCGCCATGGCGCGCAGCGACGCGACGTTCGACGGCCGGAACTTCGATGGCTTCGGGCGCGCCGAGAAACTGCGTTACCTGTCGCGCTGCGCCAAGGCGCGCGCCGCGGCGCAGGAAGTCCAACAAGCCTCGCAGCAGGACGGCGCGCTCGCCGTCCGTATTCCCGGCCGCCTCGTCGCGCCGTTGCGGGAGATCGCCGATTGGCGCCGCACGGGCGATCTGTCCGGCGTCGCCTTGCGCGCCTTCGCGCGGAAGACGCAGTCCGGCCCCGAGCCCGATATCCGACGTGCGGAGGATGATGTGCTGCGCGCGCTGCTCGACCTGATCTTTCCGGTCGAACCTGTCGAGTCATGAAAAAGGTCAACGGGACTTTCAAGTTTCTCGACGTTGCGAAAACGCTCATCTGTCTCCATCTTCTTCCCGCACGTCACGGACGCCCTCGCATGAGACGTTCAAACCTCTTTTTTCCGATCGCCTGCGCGACGATCGCGGCGCTGTTTCTGGCCGGCTCCGATGTCGGAGCCTTGGCCAAGGGCGGATCGACCTCCGGCTTCAGCTCTTCGCGTTCGACCTCCGGCTTCAGCTCGCGTTCGACGTCCAGTTTCAGTTCCTCGCAGCCAGCATCCTCGCCAAGCGTGTCGCGACCTGCCGCCGAGGCGCCCAAATCCACCAGTGGGTTCGGTTCCTCCAGACCTTCGACCAGCGGGTTCAGTTCGTCGAAGCCGTCGAATCCGGTCGCCATTCCGCGATTGGGTCAGGCCGACGAAGCGATCTCCGCGGCGCGCTCGAAGGCGGCGCTCGACGCCCTGACCCGGAGCAAGGAGGCTGAGAGCCGGGCGAGCGCGCCGTCGCCTCACGTTTCGTCGTCTCCATCCCCCTGGGCGCGGGCGTCCGAGCCGTCGCCCATGCGCGATACGCCCATGCGCGAGTCCACCTCGACCTATGTTCCGCCGCCGGTGATCGTGACGGCGCCGAGCTGGTCGCCGACGCCGCCGGTGATCGTCGTCGCGCCTTCCGGGCGCTCCTATCCGCAGGGCGTCGATCGTTCGTCCAATCCTTTCGACGACGGCGGTCAATCAGACCCGCTCCAGCGCGACCTGCGCCCCTCGCCGCCGCTCTATCCTTCACAGCGTGACGCGGTCGTCGAACCGTCGAAGTCGTTCCCGTGGTTCGGACTGCTGACCCTGCTGGCGATCGCCGGCGGCCTGATCGTCGTCGCGCGCATCGTCATTCGTCGCCACGAGCAAGGACTCCCGATGAACCCGCTCTCCCGTCGATCCCGCGACGCCGGCGCGCGCGCCGCCGCCAACGCGACGATCAAGATGATCGACGCCGCGCTCGCTCCAAAAGAAGGTCGCTCGCTGCAGCCGGGCGACGTTCTGACGATCGCATCGAGTTTTCCGCTCATCGCCGAAGCCGCCGGCTCCAAGGTGAAAGGCGCGATCGGCGGCCGGAAGGTCGTCTCGGCGGTGGGCCGCCTCGGCGTCGCCGGCCTCAAGTTGGAACGGCTCTATTTCGACAAGGAACGCGCCTTCGTCGAGATCGCCCGCCAGGGCGGTGCGAAGATCCAGCAACGTCTTTACGTCCTGCACGAGGAACGGCGCCCGGAAGATGAAGAGGCCTGGGCCTTCTTCCTGGGCGAGAAGGACGGCCTGATTGGCCAACCCGACATTTCGATCCCGCCCGACTCGACCTCCTATCGGCGGTTGTGGTCGCCCGGCGACGCGCGGATCGACGCGCTGGCGGCGACCGAGACGATCGCGACGCCCGACGCGACCCAGCGCGTCGCCCACAAGATGATGGGCTACGCCCGTCGGCTCGATCAGAAGGAGGACGGACTCCAGGAATATCTGATCATCGAAAGCGCCCGGCGGTCCGACGGCGCCAGCATCCGGCTCTGGATCGGTCTCGATCTGCCCGACGCCCTTCTCGACACCCTCTCGCTCAAGGCTTGATCGCCTCGAAACAACGGAGACGTTCCATGTTGCAGTTCTTCAAGAACCTGTTCGGCGTGCAGGTCGAGTCCGCCGCCCGCGAAGCCGGGCGGCTCGCCGTGCAGCTCGCGCCCGAAGCCTCGGCGCAGGCGCAGGCGCGCACGATCGCCGACGCGATCGGCGAGATCAACGCGCGTATCGCGACCGCGGCCGCCGAAAAGACCGGACTGGAGCGCGCCATCGTCGCGCGCAAGGAGACGATGCGTCAGCATCTGGAGGCCGCGCGCACGCTGGCGGCCGCCGGCGCCGCCGAGAAGGCGAATGTCGTGGTGACGACGGTGAAAACCGATCTCGCGCCGGCGCTGGCCGACGACGAGGCGCGGCTGAACACTCTGGTCGACGACCTGGCCATGCTGACCGGGCGCCGCAACGAACACGAGTCGAAGCTGCGCGCGGTGCGCGGCGAGATCGACGCCGCCCGGCACGCCGCCGAGCGGGCCCGGATCGAGGAAGAGCGCGCCGAGGAAGCGGAGGCCGCCGCCCGGCGCGACGCGAATCTCTCGCGCAATCTCGACTCCCTGAATATCGTGTCCGACGCCCTCAAGGCGCAGACCGAGCGCTCGCGGCAGCGTGCGGCCGCGGCGCGGCTCAACGCGGAGTCGATCCGGCGCTCGACGGCGACGCAGGGTGCCGATATCGCGGCGACGCAGGACGCCGACATCGCCGCGGCGCTGGCGCGGGCGAAGGAAACGACGAAGCCGGCGATCCCGCCGGCCTCGCTGGACGAGGAGATCGCCGCCCTGGACAAGCTGGCGAAGTGAGACGCGGAGGGCTCCGGCCCTCCCGTTGGCGGGCGTAAGTCCGTCAGGCAGGACTGCGCTTTGCGAAAGGCGAAGTCCGACGCCGTCGATGGAATTTTCGACGGCCGGAGGCGGCCTGGACCACAGGCCGCCTCCGAATTTTGAAGAGGTCCGAATGGCCAAAACCGATCATCGCGGGCGCGGCGATTTTCAATGGATGCTGCGCATCGTGTCGGGCGCCGTGCTCAACACCGCGCACGCCCATCCGGGGTGGCCGCCGAACCGCGCCTTCGCGCGCAGCGCCGCCAAACGCTGCGTCGGCACGATGGTCGCCCATATGCCGGAGCTGCTCGCCGGCCAGGCGCCGAAGACGATGAAGGTCGTCGTCGTGCGCAAGGTGCGCAGCCGCCGGCGCACGCCGCCCCAGGCCGGCTCGATCACCGATCTGTGCCGAATGATCGGCGAACGCATCGCGCCTGCGGCGAAGGACGGCGACGCCGAGATGGAGGCTGCGTTGCGCCAGGCCTTGGAGGCGTTGGCGCCGCTGTCGCGGCGCGAGAAGGGCAGGCCGCCGTCCGCCGACGCGCCTTCACCGCTCGCCTCACGTCTGATCGACGTCGAACTCTTCCGCCGCCTCGAAGTCGCCGGACGCTCTCTTCGCGCCGGCCTTGGCCAGTTCGATCTCGGTCCGGCGATCGATTGGCAGGAAAGCGTGCGGACGCCGGCGGACGCCGACGTCTTCGCACGCGAGGCGATCTTCGTGATCTGCAACAGCGGTATGCGCCACGCCACCGCGCGCGCAGTTTTCGACCGCGTGAAAGCGCGCCTCGATCAAGGCGGGTCGGCGCGCGACGTGTTCGGCCATCCTGGCAAGGCGGCGGCGATCGACCAGATCTGGCGTGAGCGCGCCGCGTTGTTCGAGGGATGGCTGGCCTGCGTCGACGACGTCGCGCGGCTGGAGACGTTGGCTCGGCTGCCTTACGTCGGCGCCATCACCAAATTCCATCTCGCCAAGAATTTCGGCCTCGACGTCGCCAAGCCCGACGTACATCTCGTACGTCTCGCCGAGGCGACCGGGGAGACGGTGAGCGCCATGTGCGCGCGGCTGGCCGCGGCGACCGGCTATCGTCGCGCGACGGTCGATCTGGTGCTCTGGTTCGCCTGCGCGCGCGGCGTTATCGACAGCCGGGCGACGGTTCCGTTCGCCGCTTTTCGGTGAGGCCTCGCCGAAGAACCGCTTGCGAATTTCGCCAACAAGGCGCAAGATCATCGTGTCCGGGGAGTCCGGGCGCCGCATCGTTCCGAAGGAGCTTCGGATGGAAAACCTCTACGACACGCTCGTGTTCATCGGGCGTTTCCAGCCCTTTCATCAGGGCCATCTCTCCGTCATCCGCGCCGCGCTGAAGAAGACCCGCAGGCTGATCGTTCTGGTCGGCTCGGCCAATCTCGCGCGCAGCCCGCGCAATCCCTTCACCTTCGACGAACGCGCCGACCAGATCGGTCGCGTCCTCGACGACATCGGCGAGCGCGCCCGCGTGTCGATCCTGCCGATCGCCGACGCGCCCTATAACGACGCGGAATGGATCGCGCGCGTCCAGAAGGCGGTGGGGCAGGCGACGAAGCCCGGCGATCGGATCGGCCTCGTCGGTCACTCGAAGGATCACTCCAGCTATTATCTCAAGCTGTTCCCGACCTGGGGCGCGGTCGACGTCGCCGAGCGCCACGCGATGATCAACGCCACGCAGATCCGCGAGGACTACCTGCGCCCGGCGGCGCGGTTGCCCGGCGCGCATGTCTGCCCCGAGACGGTGATCCATTTCCTCGAACAGTTCACGTTGACCGAGGCCTTCGCCTGGCTTGTCGAGGAAGCCCGCTTCTACGCCGATTATCGCGCGCGCTGGGCCAACGCGCCCTATCCGCCCTTCATCGCCTGCGTCGACGCGGTCGTCGTGCAGTCCGGGCACATCCTGCTGGTCGAGCGCGCCCACGCGCCGGGCAAGGGCCTGCTGGCGCTGCCAGGCGGCCACGTCAATCCGAAGGAGAGCTTCCGCGCCGCGGCGATCCGCGAATTGAAGGAAGAGACGCGCATCAACGACGGCAAGGGCGAAATCCCGCCGGCGATGCTGTCTTCCTTCATCGAGGACTCGAAGACGCGGCTGTTCGACGACCCGCATCGCTCCGAGCGCGGCCGCGTCGTGACGCAGGCCTATCTGTTCTCGATCCCCGCGCGCAAGGCGCTGTTCGAGGTGCGCGGCGACGACGACGCCGCGGCGGCGCGCTGGTTCCCGCTCGGATCGCTCAAGGCGAGCGACCTGTTCGAGGATCACGCCGCCATCATCGAAGAGATGACCGGCGCCGCGCTGGATTGAAGTCCATCTGCATCCCGCCGCGGGGAGTCCGCGGCGGCTCAACCGCCAAAGGAGCTTTGGCCATGTTCGACAACGCTTACGCGAACCTGATCCTCGACGTCGACAGCTACAAGGCGTCGCATTTCCTCCAGTATCCGCCCGGCGCCACACACATCTCCAGCTATGTCGAGTCGCGCGGCGGCGCCTATGACGGCGTTCTGTTCTTCGGCCTCCAGGCCTGGTTGAAGGACGCCCTGACGCGTCCGATCTCGACGGCCGACATCGACGAGGCCGAAGAGATCCTCGTCGCGCATGGCGAGCCCTTCAACCGCGCGGGATGGGAGGCGATCGTCGCGCGCCATGGCGGCCTCCTGCCGCTGCGCATCGAGGCGTTGCCCGAGGGCATGATCGTGCCGACCGGCACGCCGCTCGTGCAGATCTCGAACACCGATCCCGACACGCCGTGGCTGGTCTCCTATGTCGAGACCGCCTTGCTGCGCGCGGTGTGGTATCCGACGACGGTGGCGACGCGCTCGAAGGCGATCCAGTGGATCATCAAGACCGCGCTCGACAGGACCAGCGACGATCCCGACGGCCAGCTTCCCTTCAAGCTGCACGACTTCGGCGCGCGCGGCGTGTCGAGCCTGCAGTCGGCCGGCATCGGCGGCCTCGCGCATCTCGTCAACTTCATGGGCACGGACACCGTCTCCGCCTTGCTGGCGGGGCGGCGCTACTACAACGAGCCGATGGCCGGCTTTTCGATCCCGGCGGCCGAGCATTCGACCATCACGGCCTGGGGCCGCGATCGCGAGGCCGGCGCCTACGCCAACATGCTGACGCAGTTCGGCGGGCCGGGAAAGATCGTCGCCGTCGTGTCGGACAGCTACGATCTCTGGAACGCCGTCAACGAGATTTGGGGCGACCGACTCAGAGACATGGTGAGGACGAACGGCGCGACGCTCGTGGTGCGTCCGGACTCCGGTGATCCGTTGACCGTTCCGGTCGATACGATCGACCGCCTCGCCGCGCGGTTCGGGACGCGCGTCAACGGCAAGGGCTACAAGGTGCTGCCGGACTATCTGCGCGTGATCCAGGGCGACGGCGTCAACGAGCGGTCGATCCGGCATATCCTCGACCGCCTCGAAAGGCTGGGCTACGCGGCCGACAACATCGCCTTCGGCATGGGCGGGCAGATGTTGCAGCAGATCAACCGCGACACGCTGCGTTTCGCCATGAAGGCCTCGGCGATCCGGCTCGACGGTCGGCCCTGGGTCGCCATCGCCAAGGCGCCGAAGACCGATCCGTCGAAAGCCTCGAAGGCGGGCCGGCAGGCGGTGATCGAGCGCGACGGCGGGGTCGCCGTCCTGCGCGAGGAGCATCTGGACGGCGCGCGTAACCTGCTGCAGCCGGTCTACGAGAACGGCGTCTGCGCGCCGTTCGTGAATTTCAGGACGGTGCGGGCGCGTGCGTCCTTCGGGACGATTCACGCTCAATGAAAATACGTCGCGTCGGCGCGGCCTTCACGGCCCCGCCGGCGCCGTCTCCGGATCCTCCATCGTCGACGCAGCGATGAAGCACCAATCCGTCCTCTCCAGCGCCGTTTCGACGTCCTCGAAGCTGACGCCGTCCGCGAAATCGTAGATCGCAATGGTGTCGTCGTCGGCCTGAATGAGTTCGGTCGGTTCGACGTCCAGAAGCGTGAGCTGGTCCCGGGTGACAGGCGCGTTCGTGCCCGCGTCCTCGTCGAAAAGATCGTAGATGACCTGGACACGCATGTCCGTCTCCCAGCTGCGGCTTCTTCGTTTGGCATTTTCGCAGACGCCTGCGAAAATGCCAATTCGCAGGGTGGAACGCGATGGTCGACTTCAGCAAGCTCAAGCCGCTCTCCCCGGATGAGCGCGCCCGCCAGGCGGCGGAGCGCGAGGCGGCCATGCGGGCGGAGTGGAACGCCGAGCGGCGTGCGAAAATCAGACATGACATTGTTCTCACGCGCGCCGCAGATGAGGACGTCCATACGACGATGACCCAACTCGGCGAGCGGCGTCTGGGCTTTCAGGCGAAAGATCCGGCAGGCCGCACGATCCGCGTCGGCTGGCTTTTCCATGCCGACGACGAACGTGTCCGGGACGTGATCATGGAGCGACTCGCGATCGAGAATGTGGGGATCTCCGCCAAAGGCTATTGGCGGCCGAACGCCCGCGGGCGCGAGCCCGACCAAAAGCCTGAATTCATTTTCGAGATCGTCGAGGCCGAACTCGGCCCCATCCTTTCAGTCGACCGTCACAAACAGATCGAACAGGAGCCCAACATGAACGCTCATGCGCCCGTCGCCGCGTCCGCCTCTCCCACGCCGCGCGCGCCCGCCGGCCGGCAGGTGCGTCTGCCGATCGACGATTTCCACCTGACGTCTCCCGGCCCGATGGCGGCGCGGGATTTCGTCGCCGCGCTGCAGCCGCATGTCGTGGAGGGCCTGAAGCTGCTGCCGCAATGGCCGGCCATCGAGCGGCTGGGCGAATTCGAAAAGTGGTCGCGCAACATGTGCTGGCGCATGCTCGACGAGGCGCGCGCGCTCGATCCGTCCGAGGATCCGCTGCAGATCACGAAGAATCAGGCCGACGCCGCCACGAAGAACCTGACCTGGCACCTTCGCCGTATGTCCGGCATCGGCGGCTCCGAGATCGGCGTGCTGGTGATCGAGGGGCGCGGCGAACGCCCGCCGTTCGAGACGACGGCGCGCGACATCATCGCCAAGAAGCTCTGCCTCGGACTGCCGGATCGCGGCAACGTCCACATGATGCGCGGCAAGCGCGCCGAGGAATTCCTGCGCAAGTTCTTCATGGAGGACCATCCGCAAGCCAGGCGCGACGAAGCGGCCTTGAAGATCACCGCGTCCGGGCGCCCGGCGGCACATCCCTGGCTGATCGGCTCGCCCGACGAGGTCATCCTGACGAAAGACGAGGAAGGCCTCACCCGCCGCATCATCGTCGATTACAAGGCGCCCGGCGAAGCGGCGATGACCAAGACCTACAAGGAGGGACCGTCCTTCGACTATGTCTGTCAGCTCCATCATTACGGCATCGTCGCCAGCGTCGCCGGCGTCGGCGCCCATGGCTTCATGCTGGCGCCGTGGGATTCCCGCAAATTCGAGCTGGCGACCTTCGACATTCCGGTGAACATCGACCTGATGCGCGAGATCATGCGCACGGCCAAGGCTGTCTGGAACGACAACGTCATGGCCGGCGTGCTGCCACCCGAGAAGGCCGCGACGGCGATCAGCAAGGATGGCCTGCGCGACCCGGCCGCCGACCTCGCCGTGCTCGACGCCATGAGCAAGGTGATCGACGAGCGCAAGAAGGCGATCATCACGTCTCTTGAGACGGAGTTGCTGGCGCGCCGGGCCTCCGGCGAAGCCGATTTCGGCCCGTGGAAGGTCAAGGCAGAGACGGTTTATGACGACGACATGCTGCGCCAGATGGCCGTCGCATTCGGGGTCGAGCCGGCCGCGTTCGAGACGCCGGATCTGAAAAAGATCGACAAGGAGGCCTGCGTCGCTATCGTCAAGGACGTGCTCGACGCCCTCAAGGTGCGCGACATGTCCGAGCAGCAGCTTCCCGGGACAGGCGAGCGCGCCTTCCGCGCCGCCATGGACGGCGTCGAGGAGCGGCTGCGCGATGGCGTGCCGATGGCGAAGGTGTTCGACGCCGCCGGGCTGGCAGCGGCGGTGGGCGCGGCGGGCGGCGACGCGACGCCGGCCGCCAGCGTGACGGCGTCCTTCACGGCGTCGCGCAAGAAGGACCATTTCCGTCTGCTCAAGGAGTTCCGCGAGGACGTCGACTCGATCATCGCGGAGGGCGCGAATTTCTGTCAGGAGGCGATTTTCGCGCGCTGGCCGGAACTGGCGAATTCGGAAACGACGGATCGGATGGCGCCCGCCTATCCGGGCCTCGACCACGACGCGGCGTGAGGGCGCCCGCGTGGCGCGCGCGCCACACATCGGCAATTTTCGCTAAACCGCCCGCCCAGCCTTGCTGGGTGGGCGGGGCCGTGCGAAAACTCCGGTTCAGTCATCACAGGGTTTCGCGGCGGTCGTGGGCAAGAGTGAGGCCACAGACGCATCTCTATCGGCCGAGCGGGCCGAAATGGGGCGCATGCTGATCGAGCTGCGCGCGCTCGCTCACGACGATTATGCGCATGCCCGCTTCGCGTCCCGTTTGTTGACCGCCGACGAGAAGGCCGACGCCATTCTGACGCAGTCGGAGTTGCGCAAGCGCGCTTCGTCCGCCGCGAAGACCGCTCCCGAGCCTTCGGATCAGGATCAGGCCGGGTCCGCGACGCCCCTGTTCGCCGCCCAGGCGTGGCGTCTGGCGATGAGGCGGGCGGACTGGCGCTGCGAGGCCTGCGGCTTGAGCGCGCCCGACGCGATGGAGATCGGTCATCGCGACAGCGACCATCACAACCAGCGTCGCGACAATCTGCGCTGTCTGTGCGCTTTTTGCCATCTCGCCGATCATCCGGTCGCCGCCTTGCGTCAGGGGCGGGCGACCTTGCTTTACGCGCCCGATCTCGATCAGGCCGACGTATCCCGGATCGCCTGGAGCCTGGCGTGGTTGGTCCGTGAACTGGGCGAAATGTATAACCATTCCAGCGGCCCTGCGGGCTGCGACGTCGGCGCGACGCGTTCCACCCTGGAGACGACGCTGATCGCCCGGCGCGACCGTGCGATGCGCGAACTCGGTCTCGACGGCCGCGAGCCGGGAGCCGCGGCCGCCTTGTATTTCGAGCTGGCGCGCCAGGCCATCATCGAGCGCTCGATCGGCGCCACCGACGTCGCCCTGCTGTTGCGTCAGGTCAGGGTCGCGCCGACCTTCATGTTGCCCGCGGTGGAGGCGTTCGACGGGCAGGGCGCGCCCCATGTCGATCGGCTGCCGGCCATGCTGGCGGCGGCCTCGTCGCAAGGCGGATCGTTCTTCGGTCTCAATCCCGCCCGGATGCTCGGCGACGCGCGAAAAGCCCGCGAGGCGCAATCCGCGCGCGCGGGCGGCGAGGCCGCCGCGGGCCCGCGAGATCGCGCGGCGTCGGCCGCCGTCCCGCAAATGTCGCCTGACGAAGCCGTGAGCGCGGCCGGGCTCGTTCTTCCGCCACACCTCGATGAATATGTCGACGAGGATTTCTGATGTCGTTCTTCATG
>ERZ1645187.1099-NODE-1099-length-25424-cov-19.836178_pt1 | contig 25424 bp, 24 predicted proteins | sample MGYA00575352_ERZ1645187 | MGnify/ENA primary metagenome ERZ1645187 (study PRJEB40837, sample SAMN11349314) | freshwater sediment metagenome | isolation source: river sediment | host: Sediment | place: India: Wazaribad , New Delhi | collected 2017-02-21 ...
CTCATGTGGCGATCTCCCCTGGCCATTCGATCGGTGGAGGCACGCCGGAGGGTCTGTAGCGCGCAAAATCGGATGGCAGAGCGCGCAAGATCGAATGGCAACAAGTTTGGGTGGTTCGAAAGACCTCCGACCGCCGTTTTCGAAACTTCGTCGATGCCTCTTCCCTCCCCCCCTCCAAAAAGCGCCTAGAAATTGGTCCCGCGACCAGGTGCGATGTGTGTCCGCCCCCGCCTCACCCAGACGGCGCAATCACCGCGACCGAGATGTAATAGAACCATCCAGCGTATGGTCGGGCTATACCGACGACCAAAATCGATCAGCGGATCTGGACGATCCGGGCCGCCATGATCTCGGCCAGCGTCGTGAAAAACGGGTACTGACGGGGGTGCAGGTCGTCGGTCATGAATTTTTTGGTGATCGTGACCGGCAGCCCCGCAGAGGTCATCACCGATCCGTCGGCATTGCGCAGCTTCTGCTGGGAAATTCCGGACGCTTTCCAGGTCTCGATCATCGGGAAATTCCACAGCTTGACCAGCGCCTGCTGACCAGCGATGACGTTCGCCTTGCGATCCTGTTCATAGTGACCGACGACGAGGTGACGACACCGGTAGTTCAGCCGATAGACCTGGTCGATCAGATAGTTCATCGCACCGAGGAACGTCCCGCGATCGCGCGTCGGGTCGGCATTGGCACCGACGCCGGTCAGGAGGTCCGGATGAGACGGTAGAGACGCCGGCAGATAGAGTAGATCACCGAATCCGCCCGACGTGGCCCCGGCATCGGTTCCCTTCGAGTTGGCGGCCCAATCATTGTGGCCGTGGTCCCATACCATTAGGTCTGCCGTCGGAACCAGCGACGGCAGCTTCGCCTCCCACGAACACGACAAGATCTTGGCCTGCTCGGTCTCATCGAGGCTCGTCGGCGCGCCGGTCAATTTCGGATAGTAATCCGCCACATAGTTGGCGATGAAGGCCTGTTTCTCGGCGGTCGTCATCGCCAATGAATAAGCGACGTTCGCATAGGGCAAGCCGGTGATGCCATAAGGGTCGGAGGCGGACCGCTTGCCGGCGACTCCGAAGCGTGCCGGGCTCGACCCGACCGCGATGTTCGAGACGTGTGCGCCGAGCTTGCGGCCGACGAGAGAGGGGTAGCTCTGAGCCGTCGTCGAACCCGCCGGAATCGATGTCCCTGCCCAGACGATCCGCTTGTTGCGCCAGTAGTTGACCAACGATATGGCGGGACCGGCCAACGGGTCGATCCGACGAATTAGCAGGCTGCGGAAATTGCTCGCCGAGGCCCATGTCACGCCGACCGTCGCGGCACCTTCGGGGGCCCGGAAGATCAGTGGGTCATCGTAGAAGTCGTTGACCCCTGAGGTTCCCGGGCCGATCCAATCGGCCGACAACAGGCGATTGCCGAAGGCATCATAGAAGATCGCTGCGGCAACTGCGCCACCAGAAATAAGCCCGCGATAGGCCAGCCACTCGCCCGGAACCACAGCACATTTGGCATAGGACCAGCCGGTTCCGGCAACGGCGGCGCCGGACGATCGGTTGAGATAGTAGTTTTCGGTGATGGCGAAATCTTCGGGAATTATGTAGTCGGCGACGCCCTCGGCCGTGGCCCCGAGACTCGGCGCCACATCGAGGCGCTTGGCTATCGGCGGCATGGCGTAGCCGTCTCGGATACCCGAGATGCAGCACCAGACGGCGCCGGACGGTGCGGTGAACCGATAGTTGGTATAAGTGGAGACGACGCCGTTGATGCCGACCTCGACTTGCGATCCGGGAATTTTGGTCCCGGCAGCGTCGAGAAAAACCGCGATGGCTACTCCGGACCCGATGTTGGATCCGGTGTAGGACAGGAGATCGCCGGCCGAAACGGCGAACTTCGTCGATCGGTAGCCCGTGTCGGAAACAAAGACACCATTACTGGCCCCGTAGTACCCACTCTTATAAGTGTAGAGCGGCGCGGTATAGGCCTTGCCGCTGATCGAGACATCGTGGACGGCCTGACCGGACAGCGCATCCTTGACCTCGAGCACCATCGGCTGTGCCTTGATGCCGGTCACGCCGATCTCATAGGCGCCGGCCGGCACCGTCACATCGAGGTCGAGATAATCGGCCTGCGTCGTCGTGCCGATGTTGAGCGCCGAGAGGAATGCGCCCCCCACCGACGAATAGAATATGGCCATCGCCGTGGCGCCACCTATCCCCGAGGTGGTGACCCGGAGCTTCTGCCCCGGGTGGACCGGCCACTTGAGATACTTGTATCCGGTGTCGGCGACCGCAGCTCCGGTCGAGGCCGAGAGATAATAGCCGGAGATCTCCGTCCCAACGGCACGATAGGCCCCGAGTGTCGACTGGCGGCCCAACTCTCCGGTGACCTGCTCCGCCGTCAGATCCTCCGGCGGCGCGGATGCGCCGCCGGAGATACGCCCCTTGATCGTGCCGGCTGCAACCGCGGCGAGACGGTCGTTGGTCACGCTGCCGACCGGAAGGATCCCGGTCGCCGTCTGCACCCAGACGAGCGCATCGGTCCCGACGACCGCCGTGGCGTCGTTCGCGCACTGCCAGACCGTGCCGCCGCGCGCCGTGCCCGACTTGACCAGCACCTTGCGCAGCGAGATCTCGGCCCCGGCATCGGCATCGGCACGCCGCGTCCAGGCACTGGACCCGGACGTATAGATGCCGTTCTGGGTAGCGGTCGTCTGGCCGATAACGAGAACAGATGAGGCCGACGTCGCCACTCCGTCGATCGTCTGCTCGCCCGACAGCGTGACATTGGCGATGGTGGCCACATCGACAGCGGCGAGGGCCGCGAGATTGGCCTCGGCACGGGCGATGTCGAGAGCTTCCCGAACTGGCCCTCCGGTGAGCAACTGCGTCGCCAGATCATTGATGAGTATGCGGGACCCGACCACGTCACCGTTCGTGTCGACTGTGCCGACAAGATCTCTCACAGATGATGTCGTCTCCGTCGGAATCGGGAGCTCGCGTAGTGCCTCTCGGATCGGGCCATCAGCCAAGAACTGGGCCGCGAGATCGTCCACCGGGATCCGCACCGTCATCGCGGTGCCGTCGCCGCCGTCGCCATTGCCGAGAACGTCGACCACCGTGGCGGATGTCGGCAGGTTGGTCGTCGAGATGTCGGGGGTCGCGGACATGGCGGTCTCAGGTGTGGATCGTGGTGACGAGGTCGCCGAGCCGCGCCTGGGCGGACGACGAGACGGAACAGATGAGTTGGACGTGGCGAGCGGTGACCGCGCCGAGTGGACCGGCACCGCCGAGGGTGCCGCCGCCGGCATCGAGCCCGGTCTTCATCGTGAGGGTGGCGACGCCGACGAAACCGTAGGGCTCGGCCTCGACCGTCACGGTGTGATCCGCCCCGAGGTCGATGATCGGTGTGGTGTAGGTGACGGTCGATGCCGTGGTGTCGGTGGCGACGAGATCGGAGGCGACGACCGAGCCGCCGCTGATCGCCCCCGACCAGCCGAGGGCACGCTCGATCCGCGAGGCGAGGAGGTCCGATGCGGCGGTGAACGCGATCTCGAGTGAGACCGCGGCACTCTCGAGACCGGTCGAGCCCACCGCGATCGCGGCGATCGTCCAGGTTCCCGCCGGCCGAGGATCGGCGAGTTCGACCGGCGACGAGGTCAGATAGCCGTCGACGAGCGGCGCCATATCGTCCCAGGCCCAGGCGGTCCCCGGCCGGGCTCTGAGGCGGTAGCCGACGATCTGCACCGTCTCGGTCGACGCCGGGAGTTTCACCGTATAGCGCCGCTTGGTCGTCGCCAGCACGGTGACGGTGAGCGAAACCGGCACCGGCACGATGAGATCGCCCTCGCCGACGATGATCGTCACCGTATCGGTCGGGTTGGAGGCGATGCCGACGAGCGAAATGGCCCGTCCGAGGATCTCCACCTCGTCCCCCTTGGCGTGACCCGGCAACGGGCCGCCGCCGTCGGCGGCCGAGAAGGTCTCGGTCACCCATGCCCCGCCGACCGGTCGATGGTCGACCTCGTAGCCGCGCAGGCCGATCGCCGATCCGAGGCCCGGTTGCAGCGTGATTTCGATGCCATCCGCGTCGCCGGTGGCATCCAGACCGGAAATGATCGAGGTGATGACCGGCACCACCGGCGGGGTGATGTCGACCGGCCCGGGCGATCCGACCCGGCCGTCCCAGGCGGGCGGCACCTCGGCATCGGTGAGCTCGTCGATCTCCGGCGCCGCGGCGACGAGGTGCAGGATCACCGCGCCGTCCTCACCGCGCTCCTCGGCGCGTACCCGCGCCATCAGGCTCTCGCGGGTCCGCGGTCCGACGATGACGATGTCGCCGACGCGGGGTGTCGCCCCGTCGGCGATCGTCACCGCCCGGCCGGTGCCCGGGCCGGAAGTGATCGCCACCACCACCGACGATCCGATGACGTCGTCGGCATCGGCAAACACCCGGAAGCGCATCGCCCAGTCTTCGCCGACGGTCATCTCTTCGTCGAGGACGATGCGGCGGCCGACGACCGCCGCCACTCGCCCGGCGCCGAGTGCGCGATCGAGCACGTCGTAGGAGAGTGCGACGAGGTCACCGCGCGTCGCCACCCGCGCCGCGCCGTCCTGGGTGGCGCGGAACGTGTCGGGCCGATGGTCGATCTCGTATTGCCGGCGCCGCGCCTCGATCCAGATCTCGTCGGGGTCCGTCTTGCCGGGAAACTCCAGCGCCTCGGTGACGACGACGTCGCCGGTATGGTCGTGCCAGGGGACAATCCGCTCGCCCATCTTGTAGTCGTTCGACGCATCGACGAACTTCGCGCGGAAGCCGTCCGGCTTCTTGACGTAGGTTCGCGACCATTGGAAATCGCGGGCGTTGCGCGGCGTGATGTGATCGACCACCAGCGTCTGCGGCCGGTCGATGACCACACCCCAGCGCCGCCCGTCGTGGCGCGGCGTCGCCCGGCCGGCGGCACAGACCACGGCGAGCGCGTCGCCGAGCGAGCCGTCCTGATCGTGCCACGCATCGTAGCGGAGCCCCTTGAGCTCACACCATTCAGACCAATCGGCGAGCTGATCGAGATCGATGCTCGCATCCTCTTCCGGATAGGCCGCGGCCGGACCCTGGAGGATCCACCGCATCGCCGCTGCCGGCGAGCGGGTCTCCCGCGTCACCCAGGTGCCGGTCGCCGCGTCCCAGTCGGCGGCGATGCGCGACGCGATGCCACTGAGGTTGTCGAGTTGACCGTGGATCTGCTCGGTCGCCTTGATCCTGAGCGCGGTCAGCGCCAGCGGTCGATCGAAATTCAGCGGATATTCCGGCCGAAAGCTCTGCAGCGCCTGCCAGACCGACCGGTCGGAGACTTTCGAGGACTTCGCCTCGTCGGTCATCCGCGTCACCTCGATCTCGTAGGCGCCGCGCGAGGGCAGCGTCCACCGGTGTTGCCGCCAGAAGGGCCGGGTCTGCCGCGCGACGATGGCCAGGGTCGCGACCTCTGACCAGATCTCGGCGCCGATGGGCCGCTGCCTGATCCGGATCACCACGGTGTGGTTGCGGAATTTGCCGTCCGATTTGACGTGGACGAGGCCTGCCGGGAACGCGACGATCACCGCCGCTTCGGAGGTGTCGGTCGCGGTGTACCGGACGACCGGCTTCTCGATCGTCGTGCCCCCGGGCAGATAGTCGCCGTTGTCCTTGCGCTGCCACTTCCGCGTCAGCTCGACCGCGAAGGGCTCCTCGATCACCTGCTGAGGATAGAGGGTGATCGGATCGTCGCCGGCGAAGCCCTGACGGGTCTCGATCTGGACCTCGTCGAAATCGGCGAGCGGCGTGTCGCCGAGCTTCAGATCGGAGATCGCCAACGGGCCGTAGCCCCAGACGAACAGCACCCGCACGTATTGGATGTCGCCGACCATTTCCGAATAGGGAGGGGCCGCGTAGTAGGGCGCCATCCTGAGACGCCCGAGCGGCGCCGGGATCGCCCCGTCCGGGTTCGCCTGATTGCGGAATCCGGAGATGGTGTACTGCTCCTTCTCCTTCTTAGGCTTGGCCAGCGGCACGAGGGCGTTGACCAGCAGTGCCCCGGTGATCGACAGGCCGGCGGTGATCAGGCTCGCCGCCATGGCGGTCGACAGGCCGGTCGCGTTGACCAGCGCCGGCGCCCACAATTGGCCGAGTGCCACCGCTGCGATGGTCACCACGATCATCAGGATCGAGCGCAGCATCTGACCACGCGCCACGACGCGGATCGCCACTTTCACCCCCGGCCGCGGTCGCACCCGCGCCCATCGGTCGCGCGGCACCACCAGCGCATCGGCCTCGGTCGCCAGGATCACCCTGAGATCATCGGGCCGAACCGCCGGGAGATGCGGCGTCGCCAGGACGACGATCTCGGCGAGCGTCGCGCCGGGCGGCACCGTGAGCTCGAGCGGCCGCGGCTCGCCGAGAGCGGGCGCGAGGATCACGGGCATCCGAGAGAGGGCGGGCTCCGGCGACGGCATGGGCTCTTGCGCGAGGATCGAGGTCGGCTCATCCTGCCCGTAGATGCCTCTCCGTTCGGGTCGCACCGGTGTGCGCAGCCTTTCGACGCCGCTTCGAACCTCGCTCACAGGCGCCCGGCGTGGCGGTGATATCCGACCAATCGGCAGGCGAGCCGCGGTGTCGCGAGCAGCTCCAGCCGGACCCCGAACGGCTCGACCGCGTGGAGCAGGCGCTCGCCGATCACCAGCCCGACATGAGCCTCCGCCCGGCCGCGGCGATAGAGTGCGACATCGCCTTCGATCGGCCGGTCGATCCGCATCCAGGTCGGCGAAACCGCCGCCGTGCGGATCGCCGCATCGATCGCCGCCACTTCGCCGGCCGAGGCATAGACCCCGTCGTAACCGTCGAGGTCGAGGCCCCAGCGCTCGCGGTAGACCAGACGGACGAGGCCCCAACAATCGACGCCGTCGTGGTCACGGCCGTGGTCGCGCCACGGCAGACCGAGATAGGCGAGGCTCCAATGGGCACAGACCGTCATGGATGCAGGCCCGGGAACGCTTCGCGGGTCATCCGCCGCGCCGGCCACGGTTCCTGGTCGAGCGGCTCACGGCCGACCTGGAGACGGATCTCGCCGGCGTCGCCGTCGACGCCGATCAGCTCCAACCCCCACCACTCCGATTCGACCTCGTCGGGCGACGAGGCGAGGACCGTGGCGACGTCGACCGTCGCCCGCGTCGTCGTCGAGCGCAGCACCGCTGCCATGTCGCGGTCGACCACCTCGAGGGCGATCGTCGCCACCGGTGGCGCATCCTCCTGATCATCCGGCAGCACCGCCGAGGCGATGACGAAGAGATAGGGGGTATCGACCGCCCCGCCGGCCCAGGTCGACCGGGTGCCATAGACCAACGGTTCGACCGAGATCCGCTCGGTCGGGTCGGTCGACAGCCGCACCGGGGTTTCGAGGTCGGGATGGCTGATCCGCATCAGCACCACCTCGACCTCGTCGGTCGCGGCGGCATCGTGGGCGGTGCGGGCGTTGAGCGACAGGCGACGCATGATGACGCCTCACGGCAGAATGGAGAACGACGCGACGATCCGCCACCCCACCCCCTCGGGGGTCTGAGCCGGGGCCTGGTCGGTGGCGAACATCACCAGCACCCAGGCGGCGATGATCAATCGGCCGCCGGCGGCGGTGACGAGGCCGCCGCCCCCGGTCCCGGTCCTCAGGCCGTGGCCGTCGAACCGCCAGTCCGGCATCAGGAACGGCAGCGACCCCCGCGACAGGTCCTCGCCCCAGAACCGCTCGAACCGCGCGCGCTGATCGGCGTCGACGCGGATCGTCATCTGCATCGGTGTAGCGGCGGCCGAGAAGCGTCGCCGCACCCGCGGCGGTCCCGCCTCCGGCCGGGTGGCGAGGCGGCCGTCCGGCACCGACACCTGGAACCCCTGCCGATCCGGGCGCGGCAGGTCGCTCGGCCATCGCGGCAACGTCATCGCCCAGCCCTCATCGTAGAGTCCTCACCGGCCGTGCGCCGAAGGTGCGGCCGAGACCGGAGCGAGCCACCGACCCGGGACGGGTCAGGGCACGACCGACCATCTCCTCGACCACGACCACCTGGCGCCGGCCGCCGCGGCCGTCGGGCTCCTCGCGGGTGGAGATCTCGGCCGAGCTGTGGTTCTGGACGATGGTCTGGAACACCGGCTGGACCACGCCGGTGTCGCGCGCCGCCGCCCGCGTCGGCATCGCCGCGCCGCCGCCGACCCAGCCGCCGCTCGCATAGCCGCGCTTCGAGGCCGCCCGCATCGTCTCGAGCGTGCCCACGCCGATCCGCGACACAGCGTCTGCATCGAAGACATATTCGCCACGGTGGACGATCCCCGCCGGCTCGTGGCGGCCGCCGATCCCGGTGAAGCCGCCGCTGTCGTAGAGCCCGCCGAGCGTCGGCGTCGCGACGGCTGCGCCGCCACCGCCGAAGAAGCCGGCGAAGAGCCCGCCGAAGATCCCGCCGCCGCCGGCGCCGGCGATCTTGGCGATGATGCCGGTGAGCCCGGTGAGCAGCGCGTCGATGCCCGATCCGAGCCCGCCGAGCAGGGTCGAGAACGCCCCCTGGGTGCCCGAAGCCAGCGACGTCGTCGAGGTCGAGAGCGTCTGCCCGGCCTGGGTGATGCCGGTCGCCGACGAGGTCAGCGACTGCCCCACCTGGGTCGTCGTCGAACCGAGACCGGCGATCTCGGAGGTGACCGACGTCGACCTGGTGCCCATCTGGGCGATCGACTGAGAGGTCTGCGCCGACGACTGTTGCAGCTCCCGCGCCCAGATCATGTCCGGCTTCTCGATGCCGAAGCGCTCGCCGCCGGCGGCGAAGGTCTGCGGCCCGCCGCCGAAGCCGACACCGCCGGACGCGTTGCCGGTGGCGTAGTTCGAGAGGTTCGAGCCGCCGCGCACCTGCGCCAGCAGGTCGCCGTATTTGGCGTCGAGCCGCGGCGCGCCCATCACCCGATCGGCGGCGGCGAAGGTCTCGGCCGGGAAATAGCGCCGATCGCCGAGGGTCTGGTCGAGGGTGAGACCGCGCGCCGAGGCGCGGTTGAACGTACTCTCCATGAACGCCTGTTGGGCGGCCGGCCCCTGTCCGCCGACCTCGGCCTCCGTCATGGCGAAGAGGCGGTTTCGCACCGTCGGATCGGCGAGCTCAGCGGAGAAGGCACGACGCGCGTCGGAGAGGCCGGGGACACCGGCGATGCGAGCAACGTTGTCATTGCCGGCGAGGCCGAGCGACGACGCCACCGACGAAAGCCCCCCGACGGCACCGTTGACGATCACCGTCGCCGCGGTGATCGTTGCCGTGGCGATCGACTGCGGCAGTAGTCCGCCGGCCTTCGGCGCTCCCCCGATGAGCCCGCCGAGCATCCCGCCGACATCGCCGGCGGTCGGCAGCGACTGGTTGAACAGCGCGTTCTTGATCGGATTGGCGATCGCCAGCTTGTAGGCCTCTTTCTCGAGGTCCTCGGCGAGCTGTTTCGACACGTCCTTGCGGGTGCGCAGCCCCTCGACCAGCGTGTCGATCGCCGAACCGCCGGTCGACTGGATCTCGCCCCACGCCGACTTCTGGCGCTCGAGAGCCGTGTTCGCCGCCGCCGTCGCTTCGGCCAACGCCCGCATACGATCGGCCTCCGGCGTCCCCTGGAGCCCGTCCTTGCGGATCTTCTGTTCCGCCTCGAGCAGAGCGAGGACGCGGGTACGAACCGCCTCCGACTGCCCGACGAGCGCGATCTCGGTCCTGAGCGTCTCCAGCCGGTCGCGGCCGTCGGCGAGCGACTGCTGTGCCGAGGCGCGCTTCTCGGCCTCCGATTGGGCGACGATGGCGGCGCGCAGTGCCCCCGCCTGGGCGAGGAGACGCTCCTTTTCCGCCCCCTCCTTCTGCGCCGCCAGGGCGACGAGCTGACGCGTCTGCGCCTCGATCTGCAACTCGCGCGCCGCATCGGCGGCCGAGATCGCCCCGGAGGCGACCAGGTCGTTGACGAGGCGCCGCGCCGCCGCATCGGCGAGCAGATCGGTGATCGACCCACGCACCTGGGCGGAGACCTCGCCGATCGACCGAGCATAGGCGCGTTCGGCCGCCGCCGCCGCCTCGGTTTCGTCGAGACCTTGGGAGCGAGCCTGAAGGCGGGCGCGTTCCGCTTCGAGCGAGGCCCGCGCGGTCGGATCGCGCGTTGCCGTCACCGTCAGGTCGATGCGATCGAGCTGTTTCCCCCGCTCCTGTTCGAGTGCGCGCCGACGGCGGGCGACCTCCGCGGTGAGGTCGGCTTCCGCCACTGCGGTGGCACGGATCTGCATCGCCTCGGCCGAGGCGGTATCGAGATTCCGGCGGCGGATTTCCTGTTCGGCTCGGAGCGAGGCCACCACACGATCATGTTCGATCTCCGACTGCCCGACGAGCGCGATCTCGGTCCTGAGCGTCTCCAGCCGGTCGCGGCCGTCGGCGAGCGACTGCTGTGCCGAGGCGCGCTTCTCGGCCTCCGATTGGGCGACGATGGCGGCGCGCAGTGCCCCCGCCTGGGCGAGGAGACGCTCCTTTTCCGCCCCCTCCTTCTGCGCCGCCAGGGCGACGAGCTGACGCGTCTGCGCCTCGATCTGCAACTCGCGCGCCGCATCGGCGGCCGAGATCGCCCCGGAGGCGACCAGGTCGTTGACGAGGCGCCGCGCCGCCGCATCGGCGAGCAGATCGGTGATCGACCCACGCACCTGGGCGGAGACCTCGCCGATCGACCGAGCATAGGCGAGGTTCGCCGCGGCGGTCGCGTTGGTCTCGGTGACCTCCTGGCCGGCGAGCTGCACCAGGACCCGCTTGCGCTCCAGGTTCGCCCGCTCGATCGGATCGCGAGCCGCCATCAGCGCCAGGTCGATGTCGGCGAGCTGGCGGGCGCGGTCCGCCTCGGAGATCCAGGTGGAAAGCGCGCGGGACTTCATCGCCAACGCGTTCGCCGTTCCCTTCGTCGCCTCTTCGATCTTCGCTTCGATCGCCGGCGTCTCTCGCGTTTCGGCGCCATAGCGCTCTGCGACGGCCGCTTGATTGGCGCGGAGTTTGGCGATGTCGTCGATCAGCGACTGGCGGCCGTCCACCGCACCGGTCGTCGACCCGGCGATCGTCCGCCCGGCGTCGATCGCCCGATCCTGCTCCGACCGACGTTTCGCCTCCGCCGCCGCGTCCCGCTCGGCCTCGGCCTTGTCCCGCAGCGCGCGGATCTCTCTCTCTGTCGCCTCCAGTTCACGACGCGACGCGTCGTTCTGGACGACGAAGGCTTTAGCCGGATCATAAGGGTTGTTCGGATCGGCCTTCGGCGTCTGTTGCAATTCGGTGCGCAGCCGCTTCGCTCGCTCCTCGAGAGCCGCCAGCAGATCGTTTCCGGTCTTCGGGCCGAGGGTTCGTCCGGCAGCACTGTAAGCGTCGGAAATCGCAGTACCGACGGCGCGCCAGGCTCTCTCGTAGAACCACAGATCCTTTTCGGAATCGACCAGCCGTGGTTTTAGCCCGGCGAGCAGCGCGATCCGCGCTTCGGTGACCCGGTTCTGGTCGGCGAGCCGCTGTACCAGACGCGCCGTCCCGCCGTCGATCAGACCGAGCGACCGATAGAGCGTATCGGCCCCCTTCGCCGGATCGGCGAAGATCCCGCCGAGCATCTTGGTCGCGGTCGTGACGTCGGACCCGATGGTGGTGGCGAAGTCCCGCGAGATGCCGATCAGCCCGCCGATCTCGGTCTCGCCGATCTTGCCGGTGCGGGCGAATTCGACCGCCATGCCGCGCGACGCGGAAATCGACAGACCGGCGCCTTTCGCCGACGCCCGTGCCACCGCTTCGAGCCCCCCGACGGTGAGACCCGCGTTCCGGCCGAGGCCCTGCACCGCGATCGCCTCGTCGCGCAGCGCATCGCCATGATCCATCGCCGCCTTGGCGCCGAGCAGCGCCGCCCCGGCGAGGCCGCCGACGCCGACCCGCATCGGCGTCAACACGCCGAGCAGTGCCCGGATCGTGTTGCCGATCCCGCCGTAGATCTGACTGATCTGCGACCCTTGCTGGATCGCCACCATCATCGGGTTCTGGCCCGCCGCCAACGATACGAAGACGTCGTTGAGCTGAAACGTGAGTTGACCGGCCGTTCCCGCGGCCAACCCCATTTCGCGATGATGATGAAGCGCGGCGTCCGCCGCATTGTGCAGAGCGGAGGTCTGAGCATTCGCCGCCGTGATCGTCGCCCGGGCGCCGCTCGTCGCCGCCGTCTTCGCGGTCGTGAGCGCCGCATCCATGCGGTTCGCCTGTGCCGTCGTGCGCTCCGCCGCGTCGCCGATGCCGTCGATCGACTTCGCCGCCTCGGCCGCGCCGGAGGCGACGTTGCCCTTGTCGAGCTTCAGCAGGATGCCGAGATTGAGCGTCATTCGTCGACCTCGTTGAGGATCGGCAGCGCCACCGCCTCCATCACCTGGACGTCCCAGAACACCGCCCGGTCGACGCCCATCCGCTCGATCATCCGATCGACCTCGTCGTAGCGCAGCCCCGTCCTGAGGATCACCCGGCCGACCCCGACCGCCCGCCACTGGGTGGCGAGTGCCACGAAGACGCGGAAGGAGTCCCAGTTGATCGACCACACCTCGCTCGGATCGATCTCCACCGTGTCGTCGTCGCCGGCGTCGAGATCGATCATCTCGACGCCGAGATCCCGGAACTCCGCCGCGTCGTCGTCGTCGAGACCGAGCGAGATCGCCGGATCGACGCGGCCCGTCTGGGCATAAGCCCAGGCCCGGGCGGCGGCCTCTAGTTTCCCAGTCGCGCCTTGCCGCTCGCGGCTTCGCCATAGGCGATGGCGATCGCCTCGCGCACCTGGGGGAATCGGCAGATGTCGTCCAGGGCTTCGGCCGAGAACGGGATCGCCGCGCCGTCGTCGTCGACGACATCATCGCCCCAGCCGACCAGCACGTTGCGGATCTGCGTCATCGTTTCGGCGTAAGTCGCGTCCGCCCCCGCGCTGTTGGCCGTGGCCATCGCCGCGGCCATCTCGTCCATCCTGTCCTTGCCGAGAAGCACGAAGTGACCGGTGAACGTCTGCGTCTCGATCTTGCCCGGCTCGGTCGCGGACGGCAGCCGCACCTCGACCGGCCAGACGAAACGGGGGGTGTCGGTGACCTTGAACATCGGACCTCCAGGGTGGAGCAGGGGAGCGTCGAACGGGTTTCGAAGGGCGGTCGGCCGCCCTTCGAGGCGTCACTTGACGGTGATGATCCACTCGTCGTTGCCGGCATCGGGACAGAGGTCGATGTCGAGCGAATAGTTGAGGATGCCCTGCGTCTCGCCCTGAGCCACCTTGTCGATCTCGGCCTTCGGGCCGCGCATTTCGACGATGTTGCCCGCGACGTTGCCGTGGGTGACCACGATCTCGTCGCCGACCCGCGGCTGGGCTCGGGCCTTGGCGAACCAGTCGACGACGGAGAGCGATCTGGCCTCGACGACGGCGCGCGCCGTCGAGACGCGATCGGTGATCTCGACCGACTCGCTGCCGATCAGAAAACGGGGTTCGACCTTGGTGCCGTCGTCGAAGGCGAACGATTCGAGGGGCGACGCCGTGCTCGGCACACCGTGGATCGAAATCGAAGTGTTGGCCTTGGAGACGATGACCGGCCGCTTGAAAGCGGTGAGGACGGGCGCCGCGTCCACCGCATCGGTGATCGTCCCGAGAAGGCCGATCAGAGAAATCTTGAACACCGGGATCTTTCCGGAGGTCTGATCCCCTTTGAGGTTGCCTTTGCAATAGAGAAGGACATGACGGACGCCGTCATGGTTCCAATAGATCGTTCCGGACTCCTCGCCGTCCGAGATCGGCGAATACGCGACGGAGACGTCCTCGGTGATGGTTTCGGCACGGTTACACATGCGGGCGAGAACGCCCCAGGCGGGCGGCGTTCCCGGCGTGCCGCTGCCGGCCATGTCGAACTCGCCCTCGATCTTGGCGTAGGTTCCGGTGAGATAGCCCCCCTGATTGCCGAGGTTCCCGGGGAGGAGGTCGCGGGACACCTTCTCGCCTTCCAGCGGCGTGAAGGTGACGTTCCGGAGCACGATGCCGTTGGCTGCGGCGGTCGGCCCGGCGTCGGTGCCGGACGTTCCCTCGATCTTGGCGAGGACCTTGAGCTTCTTGAATTTCCGCGTGCTCATTTCCCACGTCCTTTCGGGGTCGAAGTCTTCGGCGCGGCGGCGCCGTCGGGATCGGTGGCCGGTTCGTCGGCCGCATCGGCGGGGAGAGCCACGTCGACGGGCGGCGCCGCATCGGTCGCCACGACATCGGCCGGCGTCTCGGCCGCCGCTTCGCCGGTGCGCCGCAGCGCCCCGGTCTTCGGATCGCGGGTCCAGCTCCCGCCGCTCTGCGGCATGTCCATGTCAGGGCTCCACGAAGATCGAGGCGACGAAGGTCTCGCGCCAGGCGACGGTTCCCGGCGACGAGGCGACCGGCTCGCCGCCGCCGTAAGCGAAGGGGGTTTCGAGGCCGGCGATGTCCTCACCCCAGCCGAGAAGCGCCGCCCCCACCTCGCGGCGCAGAACCTCGAGGCCGCCGGCGGCGAGCGCCCCGTCGCCGTCCGCATGATCGGAGCGCGCCACCACAACCACGGCGATGTGGCGATCGACCCGTTGGCGGCCCTGGAGCGTCTCCGGCTGCGGTTCGCAGCGATCGACCGCCGGATGAACCACCAACGCGGGGAGTGCGGCCGGTGCGTCCTTCGGATCCCATCCGAGGTCGCCGGCGATCGATGCGAAGATGTCGCCGCACTCGGCCGTCAGATGATCGACGACCGCGCCGATCATCCGACCGTCGGCACCGGCGATGTCGGCGAGCGATCCGGTCGGCGCGATCGCCGCCTCGATCGTCTCGACGTCGAGGGCGAGGCGCACGCCGTGGCACAGCACCCCGGCGAACATCACCGGCCCGCTCTCGATCAGCATGAACCCGGATAGATCGCCCGACGGGGTGGATCGAGCCGCCCCGCCGAGGGTCGGGTCGAGCCGCTCCGCCGCGACGATCGCGTCGACGAGATCGTCCATCGCCGTTTCCGACGCGTCGGCGTCGACGAAGGAGGCGAAGCCGGTGACCACCCAGCGGGTGACCGTGACCACCCGGCCGGAGGCGAGCCGCGACCGCCGCACCACGCCGGTGCGTCGCACGTACCAGCCGAGGATCGGCGTTCTGGCCGAGCCGTCGGTATAGAGGGCGATCAGATCCGCCTCGCGGGCGGCGAAGCGCTCGCGATCGTGCACCCGGCCGATGTCGGGGATGGCTTCGAGCAGGTCGACCAGGGCGGTGCGGACGGCGGCCGTCGTCATGCGTCGATCCTCCTGAGCGCCGCGGCGACGCCGCCGCCGATGATCTCGAGGATCTGTCCCTGCGTCGCCGCCAGACCCTCACGGAACATGTGGGCGCCGGGCGATCCCTGCTCGGCGATCTTGCCGGCGATGCCCCAGGCGATCTTCTTCGCCTCTTTCGGGTCCTTTCCCAGCTTGCGCTGCACCCAATCGGCGATCGGTTCGACCGGCGGGCGATGCGGCTTCGACCCCTCTTCGACCGGTTGGGCGTAGGCGAGGCTGGTGCCGACCGCGCCGATCATCACCCCTTCGGAGAAGGTGATCGGCAGAGCACCGATCGAGCCGCGCAGCGTGCCGGCACCCGACGTCGGCGTCCGATCCACCACTTCGCGCTCCAGCAACAGCTGGGCCTCGAGAATTGCCGGTACCAGCTCCTCGTCGATGATCGCCGGCGCAGCCGACAGCGCGCGGCGCACCGCGTCGTCGGAGACCGTCACCGAGAAGATCGTCGGTTCGATCATCGGCCCCTCCGGAAGAGCAGACGCCCCTTGCCGGTCGTCGCCGGCATCGGCGGCGCCACGGTCACCGACGCCGGCTGCTGGCGCCGCGGATCGATGCCGAGCAGGTCGTGGTAGCGTTTGCGGGCGGAGCGGGCGCGCTCGGCGTAGTTCGGCCCGCTCTGGCCGTGGTCGACCGCATCCGACTTGATGGTCGAGCCGGTGTCGCCGGCGGTCGCCGTCGACACCTGATCGAGCAGGATCGCCGCCGCATACTGTGCCACCGCCTCCCGATCACTTTCGGGGACCGTGTCGACGGTCACCGTCAGCTCGTGCGGCAGTGTGTACTCCAGGCGGTGGACGAGGCCGGCGGCCGTGTGTTCGGGCAGCGCGAGCATCGGTCCGGTGGGCGTCGCCTGGAGCGCCCACAGGTGCTTCGGAATCAGGTGCCGCGGCACCCGGCCGATGGGATGCTCGATCGACAGCGGCACCGAGGTCGAATGCCAGTCGGCCGGCAGCGGCAGTCGGGACATCGCCGGCGATCCGTCGACGATCGCGGCGATGTCCTCGACCAGGGTGCGAGGACGATCCTTGCCGTACTGGACGACGGCCAGCCCGATGGCGCGGTCGCGGGCGGCGTCGCCGACCCGACCGACCACGTCACGGACCAGATCGTCGGTCAGCGCCCGGACGTCCCCGATCATCACACCACCACGTTCTTGGCGAGGCCGCGGAAGTCGAGCACGTTGCCGCCGTAGACGTGACGGATCTTCCAGGTCAGCTTGTCGGCGGTGAACATCGACCCGACGGTCGGGCTGTCCTGGATGAAGAGCTGAGGCTCTTCGTCGCCGTCGAGGAAGCCGATCTCGATGGTCGGCACATCGGCGGTGTCGGCCGACATCGCCCAGTCGTTGGAGTCGGTCCAGTACCAGACCGGCATGACCTGCGGCTTGAGGCTCTGCAGGAAGGTCTCGTCGAGGTTGGTCGACCGGCGGAAGAGATCCACCGCCGTCTCTTCGAGATCGCTCGACACCCACAGATACTTAGGGCCGATGCCGATCCGATCGTTCGAACCGAGTTCGGTCTGCTTCAGCATGGCGAGCCGCACCGCCGCGACCTCGGCCGCCGACAGGGCGCCGGTGCGTAGGTTGCCGTGGTCGACGTGAAACAGCGCCTTGGTGTCGTAGATCGTCGGGTTGGTGCGGATGAAGTCGAGGACGAATTTGGACAGCGTCCGCTTCGCCGCCCGCGACATGCGCTGCGGCAGACGCTGGATGACGCCGACGTCGTCGTTCTTGATCATCTCGAGGGTGACCGATTCGAGGCCGCCGCGCTTGGCGACCGAATATTCGGCCTGCTCGTCGCCGGGCGAGGTCAGGGCCGCATAGTCGGCGCTCTCGGCGACGATCGGCATCTCGCCGTAGCCGCCGAACCGGGTGCGCTCCTGCTTGCGGAAGTCGTTGACGTTGGTGGTCGTCGCCAGCTGCCGCCAGATGTCGTAGACGGTCGCGGTGCGATAGTCGGCGACCAGCCGGCGATGGATGCCGTCGCCGAGCACTTCGGCGAGCGAGGTGCTGTCGAGCGCCTCGCGCATCAGCGCCTGGTCGCAGTCGCGCAGCTGGCCGGTGACGCGGGTGTCGCCGGTCATCGCGACGTAGCACTCCTTGAACGACCGGGCGTGGCGATGGTCCTTGTGGTTCGGGTCGAAGAACGCCTCGAGCATGGCCCGGGTCTTCTCGGCCCGCGTCTCGCCGGTCTCGATGCGCAACACGGCGCCGAGGCCGGCGACGCGGCCGGCGGCGAGGAACGGCGCCAGATACGCCTGCTCGGCGCGGATCGCCGCCTCGACCGTCGCCGTCGACCAGTCACCGGCGGCCTCGAGCGTGGCGAGAACGCGGGTGCGGCCGGCGTCCGGCAGGGTCGCTCGGGCGACCTGGTCGCGGCCGAGGATGCGGGCGGCGGCCCGCGCCTCGGCGACACGGAGGGTCTCTTCGAGGTCGCGGCGGGTCAGCGGCGCCGCTTCGCGCGCGCCATCGCCCGCGCCGCCACCGCCCGACTCCGGATCGCCCATCGCCTCGGCGAGGATCGCCTCGAGATCGGCATCGGAGAGGGCGTCGACGTCCTTGCCTTCGAGGAAGGTCGGGCGGCGAGCCTTGATCAGCTCGATGATGCGGGTGCGCAGCATGATATCCTCGTCGGGGGTCTCGGCGGCTTCGATGACGTCGAGCACACGGCCGCCGGCGCCGGGCTCCACGATCAGATCGACCGAATTGACGGCCGTGAATCTCTTGACGGTGCGGAGGCCCTTCGCCTCCGAGAAGGTGGCCCGCGCGTCGATCGACAGGCCGAAGAGATCGCCCATCCCCCGCGCCAGCGCCTCGCGCAACCGGACGATCATCGGATCGGCGGGATCGATCGCTTCGAACACGGCTTCGAGCGCGCCGCGGTCCGGCCCGTCGCCGGCGACGAAATGCACGCCGGTGAGCCGACCCAGAACCGCCCGCGGGTCCTTGCCGCGCGAGGCGAGATGTTCGCCGTCGGCCTTGACGATGACCCGGGCGCCTTCGAACAGCGGCGCGCCTTCGCGCAGCGCCGCGTCGGGATAGAAATTGCGATTGAGCGATGCGCCGGCCCGGATCACCCTCACCCGGAACCGCCCGCCCTCGGAAGCCTCCAACACCGAGCCGCCGATCGGCGACGCCTCGTCGCCCGCCGCCTCGCGGAACTGTCCTTCGCGTCGCCCCGCCATCACGACGCCTCCTCGATCCGCAGGTCGCGGGAGAGCCGGAGCTTGCGACCGGCGACGGTCACCACCACGATCGCGTCGGCGGAGCGCCGCCACGAGAGGATCTCGGCGCGGTCGAAGCCGAGGGCGTCGGCAATGTCGGAGGGATCGTCCTCGCCCGCCGCGGCCGGCGGCTGGTCGGCGGCGTCGGTGGGCGCGGGAGCCTCGCCCGCCGCACGACCGGCGACTTCGGAGGTTCGTTCGAGGGGAGAGGTGCGGGATGTCTTCATGCCCGCACAGTGGCCGGATCCGCCGCTCCGGTCCTGTCGCACCGGTGTGCGCGGAAATACATCGACGGAGAGCGCTCGGCGGCGGCGTTGAAGCGGTTTCGAAGGGGGCAGGACGCCCGTCAGCCGTTCGAAGGCTACATCCGCGCGTCTCCTTCGGCAACCGCGCCCTACGGCGCTCCCTGCGCTCGTTCGCGGCGCAGCCGTTCCACCTCCGCCTTCACCGGCGACGCGGCGATCTCCTCCGCCGTATAGGCGCGCTCCCCCGGCGTCGACAGCTTCCAATGGCGCATGTGCGGCACCGACTGGCAGCCGCAATTGATCCGCTCTCCCGCCGGGATCGACGGATCGCGCGGCTTGGGGATCTCGATACCGCCGACGACGAACGGTTTGTCGACCTCGACGATCTGCCCGTCGGCGAGCTCGTGGGTGAGCCGCGGATGCAGCTTGCCCGACCTCCGCCACATCTTCTCCAGTCCCTTCACCCCGGCCTTCACCGCCTGTTCCATCCGCTGCTGGCCGGCTTCCGAGTAGACGGTGCCGAGTTCGGTCCGGACGATCATCAGCGCCCGCGGTTTCGGCGTCTCCATCTCGGCGGCGATCTTCGTCGCCGCCTCCCACGGGCTCTGCACGCCGATCGCCGCCTGTGCCAGCTCGGTCGAGATCCGCGACGCCAGCGTCGTCGAGATGTCGCGGATCTTGTCGATCTGGAAGCTCTTGATCGCGTCGAGGAGCCTCGGATCGAGCGCCGGCAGCAAGCCGCCGATCTCGAGGCCGCCGGCGGCGAGCGGCGCGACGATCATGTCCGATCCGGCCGTCCAGGATCGATCGAGACCGGTCGTCAGCACACTCGTCGCCCCGCGCTCGAACAGCGCCAGCGCCGCCCGCACCTGCTCCTGGAGCCCTCTGAGGCGCCAGTTCTCGAATTCGCTCGGCGATGCGGCGAGTGCCGCGGCGATGCGGTCGCGCGCCTCTTCGAGCAGCCGAACCATGTCCTGGTAGGTTTCCGCCTGGATCGCGGCGGCCGCTTCGAGCTGACGTCGCCGTTCTGCCATGAAGCGACGACGGCGCTCCTTTTCGGTCATGCGCCGCCTCCGGCCGCCGACCGTTCGGCGCTCGGATCGAGCGGCGGATCGCCGTCTCCGCCGTCCGGCGGCGGTGCGAACACGTCGCCCGCCCGCTTGGCGTCGCCGGCACGGATCGCCTTTCTCAACTCCTCGTCCGGATCGATCTCGACCCCGAGCTTGGCGGCGATGCCGGCGATGATCGCGATCGCCGTTTCCGCGATCATCAGCTCACGATCGACGGCCGCCGCCACCGCGGCCACCACTTGCCCGAGGGCCTGCGCATAGCGGCTCACGTCGACCGATTGCATCGACGGGAAGGTGACGATCGGGCGGGTCGAGGCGTCCGGCGCGCCGGCTCGCCCGGTCGCCGTCCAGCGCGAGCGGATCACGTGTCTCGCTTCCGCCTCGAGGATCGCCTGCCACAGCAGCTGGCGCCGCCGGAACACCTTGTAGGTCGGCTCGTCCATCTCCGCCGCGGTCGCGCGGTTCACGTCGCCGCCGCCGCCGTACCAGTGTTCGGGGATGGTGGCGCCGCCCAGCACCTCGTTGCGGATGGTGCGCAGCGTCTCCGACGCGTCGCCCGCCTCGAGCTTGGCCGAGACCGACTGCCACGTCTCCGCCTCGTTGTGGACCCTGACCGACAGCGGCGTCGGCGGCGCGATCTCGGCGGCGCGTTGGGCCACCATCTCCGGCGTCGCACCGGTGAGCGTCACGTCCCACATCGCCATGCGCAGCGCCGCGGCGCGCTCGACCTCGCCGAAGATCAGCTGGGTGTAGGCGTCGGCGATGTCGATCGCCGACAAGAGGTCGGAGCGGCCGCGCTTGCCGCTCAGGAGCTCGTTGACCCGCCAGAAATGACAGTCTCCGGCGCTGAAGGTCTTTCGCAGCGCGATCGCACCGTCCATCAGCAGATCATCGTCCGCACCGTCGAGAATGACGCGGTAGGTCCGTTTCGTCCCGCCGTCTGCCGCGATCACCACGCCGATCGGCAGGGCGGCGTTGTCGGGGTCGACGATCACGTCGTCGATCTGGCAGGGGTCGATGGCGCCGTGTCGGACATGGCCATCCGCTCCGACGAACACCACGATCACCTGCTCGCCGAAGATCGCCAACTCGCGGACGCGCTTCTCGATCGTCAGGTCGAAGCGGTTGATCGGGTCGGTCCACCACGCCTCCAGCCAGGCCTTGGCCTCTTCGTCCTCGGCCGTCACAGTGACGCCGTCGCCGAGCAGGAAGGCGATCGGCAGTTCGATCAGCCGATTGGCGACGCGATGCTGTTCCCACGCGTGATGGGCGAGATCCTGCATCCGGCGCTGGGTGATCGGCGAGAGATCGCGCTTCGACTTCGACACCGGCCGCCAGCCGGCCTCGTCGTCGCGTGCCTCGACGAATTTGCCGGTGGGAGCCGGCGAGGTCACACCGGGCGAGCGAGCGACGAGGGCGGCGAGCCAACGGAACATCATCTTCCCCCTCGAAACAGCAGCGTGCGGCGGCCGGCGATGAGCCGCCCGAGGCCGCCACCGGTCGGCATCGGGAGAGGGCGAGGAGGAACGGTCGCCCCGGCCGCCTCGACGTGGGCTTCGCCCGCGGCGTTGATCGCCAGAAAACAGGCCCAGGTGCGGTCGGCGTGATCGTCGTCACGCTCGGCGACGAAGCGCGGGGCTCCGGTCGGCCCGGCGACGCGGCGCAGCTTGTGGAGATCCGCCCTCAGTGCGGCGTCGCCTTCCGGGATGCGGATGGTCCGGTCCTCGAATCGCTGCTTGCCGGCGGTGGCCATCACCAGTTTGGTCGCCCCGGTGAACACCACACCTTCGACGCGCAGCGCGCCGTGGCGGCGCTGCATCTCCGCGACCGGGCCTTCGCCGAGGCCGGTCTGGTCGAGGCAGGCGCGTCCCACCCGGTATCGGCGCATCACGTCGTCGAAGACGTCGTATTGCTCGGTGAGCTTCACCCGCTTCATGGCGACGATCTCGCGTGTCCACAGGACGTCGCCGACCACTTCCATCACCCAGATGACGGAAAGATCCTTTCGCACCGCGATGTCCCAGCCGAGGAAGCAGACCCCTCCCTGATAGCCGTCGGGAGACCCGGCGCCCGCCTCCTCACAGGAGGCGATGAGCTCGTAGGTGAGCCAGGCACTCGCCTCGTCGAGCCATTGCAGCTCGAACTCCTGCGCCCACAGATCCTCGTCGCCGAGGCCGGCCCGCAGCTCGTCGACGTCGCGCGGCAATCCGTCGGCGACCGCCTGGTAGATATCGACGACGTGGCGCGACCAGACATCGTCCTTGCCGGTCATCAGCTCGTAGAACTTGCCTTGCCGACCTTTCGGGGTCGACGTGACGCGGATGTCCCAGCCGGCAGAGATCACCGGGAACAGGGCACCCCAGATCTCCTTCGAGTCGCGGTGGATGGCGAATTCGTCGAGAAAGACGTTGCGCGATGGTCCGCGCGCCGTATCCGGGTTCGCGGCGAGCGCCGTCACGCGGGATCCGGAGCCGAAGCGCACCTCATGAGCCGTGTAGGAGAACCCGGCCTCACTCTTCCAGTCGTACTCCGAACTCTCGAAACCGAGTTGATAGGCGTTCGCATGGCGTTTGATGCCGTCTTCGATCGCCTCCTTCGCCTGCCACTCCGACCTCGACAGGATCAGCCAGGGATCTCGCTTGCCGGTCAAGGACGCCTCGACGGCACGGTCGACGATCTCGAAGGTGGTGGTGAACGTCTTGCCGGTCTGGCGCGCGAACATTCCGATCTTCATACGCGACCGGTCGTTCGCCCATCGCACCTGGTAGGGCAGCAGCAGCGATCGGGCGACCGAGGTGCGCGGATCGCCCATCATGCCACCCCGTACGCCTGACGAATCGCCTGGAGCGCGGCGAAGGCCGCCTCCTGCCTCCCGCCGCCATCCTCGGCCTTCGCCAGAGCCTCGTCGGCCATCCGCTTGACCTCTTCGGCCCGTTTACGCTCTTCCTCCAGCAGCTTCTTCAGCTCGATCGCCCGCGACTGGTCGACGCGGGCCGCGCCGACCAGGTTCTTGAGCGTCGCCGAGAGGAACATCGATTCCTGCGGGTCGAAGCGCGCCGGTTCGCCGTCTTCGCCGCGCATCAGCTCCATCAGCGAGGCGTGCAGCATCTGGATGTTGAGGCGGGCGACGCGGTCGTCGGCACCGGGAGCCTCCAGCCGCGACATGATCGCTTCCGCAGCCGACCGGCTGTCGTGGAGCCGCGCCGCGACGGCGTCCCATTTCTTCACCGCTCGGCCCAATCCGGTGCGCGACATCTGGTCCGGATCGACCCCGAGCCCGCGCAGGTGGGCGAGGATCTCGTCGATGGTGTGGCCGTCGCGGCGCAGCTCGCCGATGCAATCGCGGATCTCGGGCGGCAGGCGATCGACCTTCGACAGGCGCCCCATGGCTCAGTCCTCCGGGTATTCGATGCCCGGCACCGGGTCGACGTGGCGCTTCAGATAGGACCGCCCGCGGTCGGTGATCTCGAGCGTCCGGACGCGACCTTCGTAGTAGGCGATGTCGACCAGGCCGGCGCTCTCGAGCATACGGGCGTCGCCCTTCAGTGCGTCGTCGCTCTGAAAGCGCCCCCGGAACCCGAGCTGGTGCAGCGCGCGGCGCAATAAGCTCTCGTTCGCCGCCCCTTCATTCTCCTTGAGGACGCGCAGCGTGGCGAGCCGGCGTGATCCGGTGGTGTCGTCGACGTAGTCAGCCACGAGGCCCTCCCTTGCTCAAGTTGTCCTCGACCCGCGCGAGCGTCCGCGAGATCGAGGTCATCTCGCGTTCGAGGCCGGACCACACGCCCTTCCAGCTGGCGATCTCCTGCTTGATCTCGGCGATGTCCTCGGCCGACGGCAGGTGGCGGATTTCGGTCTCGATCACCAGCGTACGTTGGTCGTTCCTCTCCTGCCCCGCTTCGATCTCGTCGAGCCTCCGCCCGATGGCACCGGCGATCTCGGCGATCGCCTTCTGACGTGCATCGGCCTCGATCTTGGCCTGATCGGCGAGGTCCTTCTTGGAGGCGAGCCCCATACGGATAGCCCAACCGGCGGCGCCGAGGACGAGAGGGGTGAGGAGACCGATCAACGGCCAATAGGGCATCAGATCCGGCATCTTCAGATTCCCGTGATCTGCGTCTGCGATGTGGTGGCGAACATGGTCTCGCCGCCGATCGGCGCGACGGCGGCGCGAACCACCGGGTCGGCGCGCTGGTGATAGGGCGGGAGACGGATGGACACCCGCCCGGCGGCCGGATCGACCGCGCCGGCTCCGGGCTCCGACGCCGGGTGCGAGTGGGGCCGGAGCGAGAAGACAGATCCGACGACCACCAGGGCCAGGAGCGCGGCAATCGTCAGGATCATGGCCCGAAGCATGCCGCCGATAGGGATGTCGTCGATGCGGATCATGGGGCGGCTCCCCGGCAGACCGCCGACTGGCGGTCGAAGAGATCGAGACGGCGGACGAGGGCGAGGGCGTCCGGGTGACGCTCCAGGATGTCGGCCGCGGCGGTGAGCTCGGCCGGCGTCATCGTCGCCGGACAGACGCGGGCGAGCCGCCGGGAGATCTCGGCGCGGCGGGCCGTCGGTTCAGCCGCGGTCGCGGTCAGCGCCGCGACCGGCGGCGGCCGCTCGCCGACGCAGCTCGCGAGCCAGGGCATCAGCATCATCACCGCCACGATCGGCGGCCGCGCGGGCTTGAGCATCGGCGATCTCCCCGATCGTGTCCTGTGTCTCGGTCGCAGCCTCGGCCCGCGCCCGCCCCATCGCATCGTCGCGGGCCCGCTCCGCCGCCCGCCGCTCGAGATCCCAGCGAGCGAGCCGATCGAGCAGCCGGTCGACGAACGTGGCGAGGAGAGCCGAGAGCCAGGTCATGGCGCCTCACTCGGCCTTGCCGACCGGCGAGGTGGTCAGGAAGCGCATGCCGATGTTGACGACGCCGGCGACGACGACCGCGACGGTCGGCGAGACGTACTGCGTCCAGTCGACGTTCGCCGCCCAGGTGAGCAGCGCGGCACCGGCGGCGAGGCCGGCGTTGAGGAGGAGCGTGCGGTAACCCTTCATGGGATCTGTCCTTCGGTGAGATGCGTCGGCCGACGCGGGCGGTGAGTGGCGTCAACCGACGCGGGCGAACTGGAAGTGCATGCCGTCGCAGGACCGGCCGGACCACCGGCCGCCCCAGGTGGCGCCCTCCGCCTCGAAGGCGGCGACGACCGCCGACTGCGGCGACCGGGCGAAGGCCGGGGTGACGTCATGGAAGGCGTTGCGATCGGGATCGAGATCGATGGCGCAGCCCCAGGCGTGCATGGAGAGCCGCGCCGAGCCGCGCATCAGGCGGTAGTTGTAGGCGCCGCCGTAGATCGAAGCGCCCCAGGCGTCGACCGTCGCCTGATCGTGGCCGGCCGCCTCCCAGATCCGGGCGAAGACGCGGCCGAAGGCCTCGGCACACTTCTTGTGAACGCGCACGCCGGAGACCGGAGCGCCGTCGTAGCGCAGGACGAACGGCGCCTTGACGCGGACGATGTTCGCCGCCTCCCACAGGC
>ERZ1645187.1100-NODE-1100-length-25404-cov-16.231765_pt1 | contig 25404 bp, 18 predicted proteins | sample MGYA00575352_ERZ1645187 | MGnify/ENA primary metagenome ERZ1645187 (study PRJEB40837, sample SAMN11349314) | freshwater sediment metagenome | isolation source: river sediment | host: Sediment | place: India: Wazaribad , New Delhi | collected 2017-02-21 ...
GGCAAAGCCAGCGAAGCAGCCGCGGCGGCGGCGCAGGCTGCCAGCACGTTGCTGATGTTGTGCTGACCGCGCAATTGGATCCAATCCACGGGGAACATTTTCAACTGCTGTCGGTCAATCTGCAGGTAGACCGAATCCCGGTGGATATAGGTCCCATTCTGGTTGCCTTCCGGACGGTTGAAGCCAAAACTAATTAAGTCGCTCTTCAACTGGGTGGCAAGCTCCCAGGACCCTGCGTCGTCGCGATTAAGGACGGCCACATCGCCCTGGTGTTGGTAATTCAGGATGCGGGCTTTCGCCGCGGCGTAAGCCTGCATGGTCCCGTGTCTGTCCAGATGGTTCGGGGTGATGTTCAGGACGACCGCCACTTGCGGGGAAACTGTCATGAGTTCAAGTTGGAAGCTGGAAAGCTCGAGGATCACCAGGTCATCCGCTTGCATTTCGGTGACATGCTCGATCAGCGGATTGCCAATATTTCCGCCGACCCAGGCATGCCGCGGGCTTTGCTTCATTTCGAAGAATTTGCGCGCCATCAAGCCCAGCAGGGCGGTCGTGGTGGTTTTTCCAGCCGAACCAGTGATGCCAACAACCATGGCGGGGCAAACTTCCAGGAAAATCTGTGAGTCATTGGAAAGCTGAATGCGGCGCCGGACTGCTTCCTGAAGAAAGGGAATGGTGAGTGGAACCCCGCCCGAAACGCAGACCATGTCCGCGCCTTCCAGCAGTTCCAACGGGTGCGAGCCCAGGCAGAGCTCCACGCCGGCATCTTTCAGCGTCAACGCTTCCGCAGAGAGAGCTTCTGGACCGTGTAAATCCGTGATGACCACACGCGCGCCCTGATCCGCGAGGAAACGTGAGAGCGCTGTGCCCTGCCGGGCGGCTCCGAGAATAATGACTTTTTTATCGGTCCAGTTTTTCATAATTATCCTAAAAAGGTCAGAGCAAAGCCGAGCATTGCTCCGATAAAGCCAATTAACCAGAAACGAATCACAATCTGATTCTCCTGCCAGCCCAGCATCTCAAAATGGTGGTGGATGGGAGCCTTTTTGAACACCCGTTTGCCGTGGGTCAGCTTGAAGTATGAGACTTGAATAATGACGCTAAGCAATTCGGACACAGGAATGATGGCGATGAGTGGGAGGAAAAGCCAACGCCCGGTCATCAGCGCTACCACCGCCAGCATCGCGCCCAAGGCTTGCGAGCCGGTGTCGCCCATCATCAGTTCCGCTGGCTTTGCGTTGAACCATAGAAAGCCAGCCAGCGCGCCGACGATGCAGAAGCAGAAGCGCGCGAGGTAAACCTGACCCTGGAAGATGGCGATGATGCCGTAGGCGCCGAACATGGTCATGCAAATCATGCTGGCCAGCCCATCAATGCCGTCGGTGAAGTTCACCGCGTTCGCCATGGCGACGATGATGAACGCCGCAATCGGCAGATACCACCAGCCGAGGTTGAGCGGGACGCTGGAGCTGGGCCAATAGAGGTTGGGAACAATCAGCAGTTCTTTCAAGCTGTACGCAATCGCGATTGCCACGAGCGTCTGCAGGGTGAATTTGGTGCGCGCGCTCATGCCCAAACCGCGGCGGGGACCGCGGATGCCTTCCCAGTCATCTACCGCGCCGATTAGCGCGAACAACCATAAGGTGGCCAGCGGAACGAATATCGAGGAACCGAACAACCGCGACCCGAAAAGCGAAACCGCGTTCAGGATCACCGTGAGAATAGTGATGGGAATGAGGAACATTAAACCGCCCATCGTGGGCGTGTTCATTTTTGCCAGGTGCGATTCCGGCACATCCATGCTGATAATCTTGCCGATTTTCAGGTGCTTCAACAGCCGGATGAACGGAGATCCCCAAATTACCGTGAGCAAAAAGCTGAAACCACTGATGGCTATTGCCAGGGAAGATCCGCTCATCAGGAAATTACCTCCAGACTTGCCACAATCAGGTCCATACGCATTGCGTGTGAGCCCTTTATCAAGGCAATATCTTTTTCTTTCAGCGTCTCCTGCAGATACAGAGCCGCGCTGTTCTGGTCCGCAAACCAGTGAATTTTATCCGCCGAAAAACCGCTTTCAAGCGCGGCAGCTTGGGTTTGCAGGCTGCGCTGACCGACCAGGACGATCTCATCCGCAACCTGGGCGGCCCGGATGCCGACCCGCTGGTGCCCGTCTTCCTCGTACTGCCCAAGTTCGAGCATATCGCCGAGCACGGCGACTTTTCGTCCGGTCAGGTCGTCCAGCAAATTCAGCGCCGCGAGGGTTGAATCCGGGGAGGCGTTATAGGTGTCGTCAATCAGCAGCGCGCCGGAAGCGGTTTTGGTGGTGGCGATACGCAGTTGGAGATTGCTGGTTTTCAGCGCGTAGAAAATCCAATCCCACGAGAAACCGAGGCTGAGCGCAGCAGCGGCGGAACGCAGCATGGTGTAAACCGAATGCCGGCCGATAAGCGGGGCGGTCACGTAAAACTCCTCGTCCTTATAATGGATGCGGCAGCGGATGCCTTCCAGGCCCATGCTCTCAACCTGGTCAGCCCAGAGGTCTGCCTGCGGGCACAAGCCGTAGGTAAAGACGCGCGCGGAAGTCTTGGCAGCCATCGCCAACACGCGTTCGTCGTCGTAGTTCAGGATGGCCACGCCCTCGGGGGCGGGCGGGAGCGCTTGCACCAGCTCGGATTTGCCTTCGGCAATAGCTTCAATCGAACCGGCGCGCTCGGCGTGCACGGTACCGATGTTCGTCACAATGCCAATCTGCGGGCGGGCGATATCGCACAGAAGTTTGATTTCACCCGGGATGTAGAAGCCCATTTCCAGCACCGCGACCTCATGTTCCTGTGTAAGCTTGAGCAGGGAAAGCGGCATGCCAATTTCGTTGTTCAAGTTGCCTGGATTTTTAAGCGTTACCAAGCGCTTGGAGAGCACGTTGGCGGTCAATTCTTTTGTGGAGGACTTGCCGACGCTGCCTGTGATGCCAATGATCTTGATATCGAACTGGTTGCGCCAGTAGGCTGCCAACTTTTGCAGGGCAAGCAGGGAATTGTCGGTCAGCAGGCTGAAAGGTGGAGTGCCCGGAATTTGAGGTTCAGCGGCGCTCAGGTCGACGATAGGGTAGGCGCTTGCGATCGGATGGTCAAGGATTGCCAGGCTGGCGCTTTTGGCAAAAGCATCGTCCACGTAGAGGTGCCCATCCGTACGTTCCCCGCGCAGCGCGAAGAAAAGACCGCCTTCACTCATTGCACGCGAGTCGATAAAAGCCTCCGGGAGCTTGAAATCAAGCTCCCCGACACCATGCCCGAGCAGGGCTTTAAGTACATGTTGAAAGCTCAGCATCTTATTTGTCCTCCGCTGAAGCTTGCAAACGGATCTGGTCAGGCGGAATGTCCATTAGAACCACCAGGTTTTGCACAACTTTAGAGAAGACCGGAGCCGCGACTTCCGAGCCCCAGATGCTGATGGTGGGTTTCTCCAGCCAGACGTAGACCAGGAATTTGGGGTCCTCAGCAGGACCCCAGCCCACAAAGGAGGTGTTAGTGACCGAACTGGTGTAGCCGAAGGGCGTGGGGATTTCCGCGGTGCCGGTCTTGCCGGCGACGGTATAACCTTCGACCAGAGCTATAGAAGATTCTTCCTCGAGGGAAGTAACCAGCATACGGGTCAGTGTTTCCGCGGTTTCCGCCTTGATGGGGTTTCCGACGATTACCGGATTAATTTCGTACTGGTGTCCGTCAATCACGATGGCTTTGACAATGTGCGGAGCCATCATGCGGCCTTCGTTGGCCACCGCGCCGATTGCCATCGCCATTTGGATGGGCGTCACAGAAATACCCTGACCGAATGAGTTGGTTGCCAGGTCCACTTCGTACCACTGATTGTCACCGGGCAGCTTGAGAGGCCAGTGCGATTCACCGCCCAGGTCAATGCCGGTGTTGCGGTCAAAGCCGAAATTCTTGAGATAGGTATAGAAGCGGTCTGCGCCAAGCTGCATGGCAATCCAGGACAAACATACGTTTAAGGAGTGCTGCATGCAGCCGGTCATGTCCTGGTCGCCCCAGGCGCCGTAGTTCCAGTTAGTAATGGTGGTACCCCCGACCATGATGGAGCCGGTGTCTGTAAAGACTGTCTCGGGCTTTACGGCGCCGGCATCCAGGGCGGATGCCATCGTGAGGACTTTGAAAACCGAACCCGGCTCGTAAGTCTCGCTGACAGGACGGTTGAAGGGGGTGTTGCCAGTGAATACCTCTCCCTGAGTCCAATAATAATTAGGATCCATTCTGGGGGTGGTCGCCATAGCGATGATGCTGCCGTCTTCGGGGTTGTATACCAGGATGGTGCCGGATTCAGCGCCGGACCACTCAATTGCTTCAGCAAGCTGCTGCTCCACCATCGCTTGAATTTCCCGGTCAAAGGTCAGCACAAGACTTGCGCCTGGCGGGATATCATCGCCCGAAGTGATTTTTTGAGGATCGAAGGGGGTGTACACTTGTTTCGGCGTGCCAGCCAGCAAGTCATTATAGGATTCTTCCACGCCGTAATAACCTCGCCCATCCACGCGGTCCAGGAAGGAATAAAAACCAAGCATGTTCGCGCCCATATCGCCTTCGGGGTAACTGCGCTTGTTATAAGGCGTCCAAATCAGTCCCTCAAGGCTCGGTCGGGTTTCATTTCTTCCGATTGTGCGGTTTTTGTAATCTTCTTCGATGAGTTCAAGCTGGGCAATTTTTTCCTTGTCCACAAATGAATCAAGCACAATGTAAAGTTTTTCATCATCAATTGCTTCGGTCTTGGCATAAACCAGGGTGGTGCTGTAGTCCAAGCCAAGCACACTGCTTACCACCGAGGCGATAGTTTCCGGTTGCGCAATGCTGCGCAGGTCCAGTCCTACTTCGTAGACGGTTTCGTTGCCTGCCAGCAGGCGGCCTTGCGCGTCGTAGATGCTGCCGCGTTCGGGATAAATGGTTTGGGTGACTCCCACCAGCTTCTTGCTGCTCTCGAGAATGGTCTGCGCGGCCGGGATGTTCTGGATGCTGACCATCCGCACGCCAACGCCGCCAGCGACCAGCACGAAAACCACCAGAATTAAAATGTAGCGCGACCAGGACATGTTGTTCACGGCTGCGCCTCCTGGGAGCCTTGCGCGGTGCCCGGCAAGTTGGACAGTGTGTCAGCCAACCAATCCCAAAGGGACGCGGTGAATTCGGGCAAAATCGAAGGGCTGGGGATGTTATCCACGGTGGGCGCGGGGGCTAGCGAAAAGCTTTCCGGACTGTAACCCGGAACTTCCAGGTAAATCGCTTGAGCAGGGTCGCGCTGCACCATGTTGAGGGCTGCGGCGCGTTCGCTCATGACCCGGGCTGATGAGGCGTAGGCAAGCTGAGAGGCAAGGTCATTGATCTGAAGTTCCAATGCGCTTACCTGATATTCCAGGCTCTGAATTCTGCGTCCGGTTATGGCGGCTTTGCCGCTGAGAGAGAGATACACGCCCGCTATCACCGCGATGCTCATGAGGATTAACAGAAAAATGCCAATCCACTGGAGCTGCATTCGCCAGGGGGCTTGTCGGTAGGCTTGGATGATGTTCTTAGTTTTCATGTTCATTTGGCTGCAAATTCTATGCCATTTTCGTTAATTTTTCTGCCACTCTCAGTTTCGCGCTGCGCGCGCGGGGGTTTTCTTTCTTTTCCTGTTCTCCGGCTTCAATCGGATGCGGGGTTATGATTCTGATGCTCGCGCGGTGCCCGCAGGTGCAGATTGGCTGCTCAGGCGGGCAGATGCAGTCCCGGCTTTCCCGCTGAAAGGTCTGCTTGATGATGCGATCTTCAAGGGAATGGAAGGCGATGACTGCAATCCGGGCGTTTGGCTGTAAAAGTGCGATGAGCTGCGGAATCGCTTCCGCAATAACTTCCAGTTCGTTATTCACTGCGATCCGCAGCGCTTGAAAGGTTCTGGTGGCAGGATCCTGCGCTTCTTTGGTTCTGCCCAAAGCCGATCTCACCACGTCTGCCAGTTCTGTCGTGCTATGCAGCGGTCGCGCCTGCACAATTTTCCTGGCGATGCGGCGGGAGAAACGCTCCTCTCCATATTTCCAGAGGATGTCTGCCAGTTCCCTTTCCTCCAGGTGGTTCACCAGGTCCGCTGCGCTTGGTCCGCTGGTCGGGTCAAAGCGCATGTCCAGCGGTCCTTCCTGCCGGAAAGAGAAGCCGCGATCAGCTTCGTCCAGCTGCATGGAGGACACACCCAAATCCAGGAGGATGCCGTCCACCTTTTCCCAGCCGAGCTCCTGAAGGAAGTCGCGACTGTGCAGGTAGCTGCCCTGGCGTACTATCGCGCGTTCGCCGTAAACTTCCAGGCGGGCGCTGGTCAGCGCAACCGCGCGGGGGTCCAGGTCAAGGGCGAGCACTCTGCCAGCGGGAGCACTGGCCTCCAGGATGCCGTTGGAATGACCGCCAGCGCCGGCTGTGCAGTCCAGGTACAGCCCTGAACTAAAGGGTGCAAGCAGGCTTATGGTTTCTTGGTAAAGTACAGAACGGTGGTGGGGTATTTCCCCCGTTCCCCCGCTCATCAACGACCTCTGGTCGAGATGTTATAGGCTGCCCATCGGCTGCTATTGTCATCGCCGCCGTTTTTCTGTTTTTCCAGCTCCCAAACTTCCATCGCCCAGATTTCTACGTTGTCGCCATTGCCGAAAAGTTTGCAGCCAGAAGTAATTTGCGCAGCTTCCCGCAGGAAGGCTGGCAAGAGGATGCGGCCGGCTGAGTCATAGCTGAGTTCGACGGTGTTGGAAAAGAACATGCGGCGCAGGGCGCGGGACTCGGGGTCAGTTACAGAAAGCTCGTTAATATTCTCCGCCATGCGTTCGTAAACAGCCCGGGGATATGCGATAAGATTGGAGTCGAAGCCCTTGGTCACAAAGAGACCCTCCGGCGCTTGCTCACGGAAGTTGGAGGGGACAGTGAGTCTGCCTTTCGCGTCAATGTTGTGATCAAACTGACCTACGAACATAAGTTCTAATTCCTTTTTAATCGCGAAACGCTGGGCAAGTTCCAGCGCTCTAAATGACACTTTGTGACACTTTATGACATTACTTCCCACATTATAGATGCTTTTATGGGAAAATGCAAGGGTTTTGGCATGCAAATTGCAAATGTTTTAAGATTTCACGGCTCAGGAATGGAATCTGGAGCTTTATTCCCACTTTCTAATGATTGCGCACCAGATTTACAGCCTGGGAAGACAGTTTGCTGCCGGCCAGCTTTCTTTTTTGGGTTTGTTTTTGATATATAATGAAGTCTAATGACACCGCCCGGAATCCTTAACGACCGTTATCAACTTGTCGAGAGCCTTGGCACAGGGGGCATGGCGCTCGTGTACAAAGCCAAGGACCTGATGCTTGAACGCTTTGTGGCGGTAAAGGTTCTGCGCGAGGATTTTTCCGTGGACGCTGCCTTCCGGGAGCGCTTCCGTCAGGAAGCCAAAGCGGCAGCCAACCTTTCCCATCCCAACATCGTAACCGTGCACGATTTCGGCCTGGACCAACGGCATCTATTTATCGTGATGGAATTTGTGCCTGGAACGGATCTGAAATCCCGCATCCATGAAAAAGGCCGCTTCGAGGTCCAGGAAGCACTGGACTTGATGGTCCAGGCATGCCAGGGGGTTGGCTACGCCCACCGCGCTGGCCTGGTCCACTGCGATATAAAACCTCATAATTTGCTCGTCAGCCCGGACGGCCGCCTGAAAGTGACCGATTTTGGCATCGCGCGGGCGCTGGCGACCATTTCGCCGGAGGAGCGCAGCGATGTGGTGTGGGGGTCTCCGCTTTACTTTTCCCCGGAGCAGGCTGCGGGTTTGCCGCCTTCTCCTGCTTCGGATGTCTATTCGCTGGGCGTGATTTTATACGAAATGCTAACCGGTCAGCTCCCGTTTAATTCCCCGGACGCCACGGAGTTGGCACGGATGCACCGCGAAGTGCAGCCTGTGCCGCTGCGCGCGCTCAACCCCGGCGTCCCTAAAGCGCTGGAAGATATCATTATGAAAGTGCTCTCCAAGGAGCCTGCTGCCCGTTACCGCACTGCCGACCAATTAGGACGCTTGCTGGCGGGCTTGCAAACAATTAAGGATGCCAGCACGCGGCCGCAGCCTGTGATTGCCCCAAGCGCGTCTACGGTCCCCGTTCAAGCGGCAGCCCCTGAGCATGCACCCGCGCCAACCGCGACTTCCGTTTACCCGCCTCCCCCGGTAGCTTTTGACACAGAAACGCCCGAAAAGAAAAGCCCGGATTGGGGTACGCTGCTTTTATGGCTGGTGGCTGGCGCTGCGATGTTTGGTTTGATTCCCTTCTGGCTGTACGTTTACCTGACCCTGAGACCGTGAGGTTCCGCATGCACGCGACCATCTCCCCTTCCATCCTCTCCGCCAACCTTGCCAACCTCATCCATGACCTGCGTGAGTGTGAGAGCGCCGGAGCCGATAAAATCCACATTGATGTGATGGACGGACGCTTCGTCCCCAACATTACCTTTGGACCGGTGATTGTCAAAGCCTGTAAAAAAGCTACCTCGCTGCCCCTGGACGTGCACCTGATGATTGTGGAACCGGAAAAACACCTGGAAGCATTTGTGGAAGCGGGGGCGGACGCCATCACCGTGCACTATGAAACCTGCCCGCACATCCACCGCACCTTGCAGCGCATCCGCGATTTGGGCGCCGCGCCGGGTATTACCTTTAATCCGGCTACGCCAGTGGAGGGTTTGCGCTACCTGGCGGGAATGTTTGACCTGGTCTTGATCATGTCGGTCAATCCCGGGTTTGGCGGGCAGAAATTTATCCCCTCAGCGCTGACAAAGATTCGCGATACGCGCCAACTGCTGCAGGAGATTGGCTCAGACGCGGTCATTCAGGTGGACGGCGGCATCGACGCGCAAACGATTGCGGCGGTTTACGAGGCTGGCGGCAGGGATTTTGTGGCAGGGACGGCGATATTTGGGAACCCAGGTGGCATCAGCGCGGGGATTGCCAGCCTGAGACAGGCACTGGTTAAATGAAAAAAAGCCGCTTTAGCGACTTTTTATCAGATTGCGTGTTAATTAATTATATGCTTTGGTCAGGGTCTTTATACAGCGCGCACAGAGAACTTTGCGAACTTTCTTGCCGTTTTCAAACACTGTGATCCGCTGCAGGTTCGGGCGGAACTCGCGCCGTGTCGCGACAAGAGAGTGGCTGCGATTATGACCGAAACTAGTAGATTTACCACAGTGATCGCACTTTGCCATCTCGATTTCCTTTCATACAGTATAATGTCGAGGTTGGGTGGGATTGACCGACCCAAGCAAGAGTTTATAATATCACATATCAAAATAAGAATCAAGGCGAAAACAGAGAAGAGAGACAAGAAAACATGACAAGTCAGCAGAATCCATTAGGACGAATTTACATTCTCCCTCAGGCGATAAAATCTGTTGCCCGGCACGCCGCTCTGCAGTCTTATGGGGTGATCAGTTTAGCCCCAGCCAATGTGATTGAAGCTGCCGGTCAACTTTTACGTAAAAACAATTCTTATGGAGTCAACGTCACTGCGGACAGCGAAGGCTTGTACCTGGACATTAACCTGGTGATTGAATACGGTTTGCGCATCAAGACCGTAACCGATTCAGTGGCGGAAGCTGTGAAATACAATGTCGAAAAAACGATGGGCATCCCTGTGAACCGGGTGAACGTGCACGTCCGCGGCTTAAGAATTAGCAATCCGGATTAGGTATTATCAATAAATTATTATCGAGGTCTTATGAATGGAAAGTCGATAGCCATTCTATCTGAGGCTGAACGGCACCGCCTGGTTCAGTCCCCCTTGGATGGCGAAGGATTAAAATTATTATTTGAAGCCGGTCTCATCTGGCTGACAACCAACCAGCAGTACGTTAATTCCCTTAATGTTTTTCCGGTCCCCGACGGCGACACCGGCACGAACATGGTGCTGACGATGCAGGCAGCTTTTGCTGAAGCCGAATCCAAGACGACCAAGAATGTGGGCGAGATGGCGCATACTTTTGCGCAGGGCGCGCTGATGGGCGCGCGCGGTAATTCCGGCGTTATCCTATCCCAAATCTGGCGCGGATTTTCACGCGCGCTGGACCATTATGACACTATGGACAGCGCCCTGTTCGTCCGCGCGCTGCAGGAAGCCCGCAACACAGCCTATAAAGGCGTTGTGCGTCCGGTGGAAGGCACCATCCTTACGGTTATCAAAGACATCACCGCGGCGGTGGAGACTGGCACAGTTAGCGAGACCAAGCTGAGCGACTTGCTGGTCACCATCGTTAAGGCCGGTGATGAGAGCGTAAAACGCACCCCCGAACTGTTGCCAATTTTGAAACAGGCCGGGGTAGTTGACTCCGGCGGCACCGGCTTGTTTTACATTTTCGAGGGCATGCTGCGCCTGCTGCAAGGGCAGCCGCTGGATGTTTCCAGCGCGGTGGTGAAGCCCTTATCCGAACTGGAGCTTGCCAACACGCTTGAAACGGTTGAAGAAGGGCAGGATTACGAGGTGGTAATCGATTTTGCCCCGCATTCGCAGTTCTCGCTTGAGAGCTATTACACCGGCCTGAGCGAAATTGGCACCAGCATCCAGGTAGGCGAAGGAGACGGAATCTACCGTATGCACATCCACGTCCCGCTGGACAAGCGCTATGAACCGATCGCGTACACAGAAGGTTTAGGCATCGTCAAGAAAATCGCGATGGAGAACCTGCAGGACCAGATGAATTCCAAGAAAGAAGAAAGCGCAAAGATAAAATTCGCTCCTGTGGAGCCCGGGCAGGTGGCGGTGGTGGCGGTTTCTCCCGGGGAAGGCCTGACCCGCATTTTTGCCAGCCTTGGCGCCGCGGCGGTTGTTTCTGGCGGACAAACCATGAACCCGAGCGTGAAAGAAATTGTGGCCGCGTTTGAGAATCTTCCTACCGATAAGATTATCATTCTGCCGAACAATAAGAATATCATCCTGGCAGCTCAGAACGCAGCCAAGGTAAGCGTGAAACAAATCGCGGTAATCCCCACGCGCAACGCGCCGCAGGGTTTTGCCGCTATGCTGCGCTTGCTTCCAGAAGGAACGCTGGCGGAAAACGAAGAATCCATGAAAGAAGCGATCACCGAAGTGCACACGGGTGAAATTACCACCGCGACCCGCGATGTGACTATTGACGATGTGCACGTCGAGAAGAACAGCGTGATTGCCTTGCTGGACGGCAAGCTCATCATTTCCACGCATTCGATTGATGACGCGCTTTTCCAACTGCTTAGCGCCGCGAAGGTAGAAGAGTTCGAACGGATTACGTTGTTCTATGGCGAAGACATGACCTTTCCGCGGGTTAATCAGATGGTGGATAGGATCCGCGAAAAATATCCCCAGCATGAAGTGGAAGTGCACGACGGCGGTCAGCCGTATTACCAGCTTATCGTGGCGATTGAGTAAACGATTGGTGTTTCTGAAGAAGCCGGCAAACGTAAGCCGGTTTCTTTTTTGTTTTTCCTGGCAATCCGAAATCAACTGAAGTTGTCAGATCTGAGAGTTTTACGATATTTCCCAAGTCTGCCGTGGTCGCTGCGATACCCTAACGGGCACAGGTCGAAGCCTGGCAGTCTGCCTTTGAGCCAGGAAACTACACCACTTGATCAAAGAAAGCGCTCTAAAATAAGCTTTTTCCTCCCTGGTCTTGTGCGGATGACACGCATAACCTCAAGACGCTCCCAACTCGAAAAAGCTTGGTTATGAAAAAAGTTTTTTATGTGACCATAGGTAATAAAAAGGCAGATTGCCGCGCTATTTGCCAATAAAGTTATTGGCTTTCAGCGAATCTGATATCGCAAAACGGCTCGCAAAAACAAAATTCACCTACGATAGCCTTGTACCAAAAAGATTTCTCAAAGGTAAATCACAACAATCCCAGGTCTAATAATTGACTTAATGACGCGGGAATCCAGGTCTCGGGATTCAGCAAGTTGCAAGCAGACGGCTTTAGCTTCAGATAAGTTGTTGCGAAGTCCCGATGATAATCGGGTATGATTATTCTCAGCTATGGCGAGTATCAGCGAAAAATACGCAAAAATATTCCGTTTGGAAGCCGCAAAGGGTTACCAGGACAAGGCTGTAATGGGCGGCTTGCAGCGCCTGACTGCCGCCTGGATCTCAGATGCACGCGAAGCGGGATTGTCAGAAAAACTCATCGCCGAAATTGCCGGAAAGATCGGTAATTATCACGAGCAAAGCGCGGCCGCTCGCCGGCAAACGCTCATGGAGATTAGCAGCCTGCTGCAACTCCCCGGTATGCGCGAACTTTCCCCACCGCCCGCGGAAGGAATCGCTGCCGCGCCGGCTGCCGTAGAACAATCCGAACAAAAGACCAAGACTGCCAAGAAAACTGAAAACCAGGCTTCCCGCAAGCTGAGCAGCGCGGCGCTACCAGACGCAGGCAGCTCCGGTCTGCACGCGCCGGTTACAAAAATCCGGGGGATAGGCGAAAAGCAAGCCAAAAACCTGGAAAAGCTGAACGTATTTACTATCAAGGATCTGCTGTATCTTTTCCCACGCCGTTATGACGATTATTCGCAGCTGAAATCCATTCAGCAGCTGCGCTATGGCGAGGAAGTGACCATTCTCGCGAAAGTCGTGGACATGAAGTCCCAGCGCACTGGCAGGGGCAAGCTTATCAGCGAAGTGATTGTTTCGGATGCCACAGGCATGCTGCGGCTGATTTGGTTTAACAATGCCTATCTTGAGCGCAATTTAAAGGTGGGTATGTTCATCACTATTTCAGGCAAGGTGGAAGCCAGCAGCGGCAGGCTGGCGATGTTCCATCCGGATTATGAATCAGTTGACCAGCAGCAGCTGAATACCAACCGGATTGTGCCGGTTTACCCCCTTAGCAGGCAAATTACCCAGCGCTGGCTGCGCAAGACGCAGTTTAACGTGGTGAAATTCTGGGCCGACCGGGTGCCGGAATTCTTGCCCGACGCGGTGCGCGAAAGCGCGCAGCTCGTACCGCTTCAGGAAGCTCTGATCCAGATTCATTTCCCGGATACTGAGGAGCTTCTGCACTCCGCCCAGCGGCGCTTCGCGTTTGACGAAATTTTCCTGCTGCAGTTGGGGGTCATCCGCCAAAAACGCCAATGGCAGGGCTTGACTGGCACGGCTTTTTCCGTGAGCGAGGCGTGGCTGACGGAACGCTTGCGCGGGCTGCCTTACGCGCTCACGAACGCGCAGCTGAAAGCTGTTACAGAAATCCGCAAGGACGTCAGCAGCCCGCACCCGATGAACCGTTTGCTGCAAGGCGACGTTGGTTCCGGAAAGACTATTGTCGCGGTGATTGGAATGTCGATTGTGATCGAGGGGGGAGCTCAGGCGGCATTAATGGCCCCGACGGGCATTCTGGCGGAACAGCACTACCGTACTATCCTGCGCTTGCTTTCCGAAGGCGGGGCGCAGCAAGCCGCATTCCTGGCGCCTGAAGAGATACGCCTGCTCACCGGCGATACGGGCACTGCAGACCGTCGCGAGATTTTGAAAGGTCTGCAATCTGGCGCTGTAAAGCTGTTGGTAGGCACGCACGCGCTGATTGAGGACCCGGTCAGCTTCCGGAACCTGCAGATGGTTGTCGTGGATGAGCAGCACCGCTTTGGGGTGCAGCAGCGCGCCGCCCTGCGCGCGAAAGGGGAGAACCCGCATTTGTTGGTGATGACCGCTACACCCATCCCGCGCTCGCTGCAATTGACGGTCTTTGGCGATTTGGACGTGAGCGTGATGGACGAAATGCCTGCTGGCAGGCTGCCGATACAGACCCGGATTATCTACCCGTATGAAAGGCATAGGGTCTACGAGCTGATTGAGGAACAGGTGCAAGCCGGGCATCAGGCGTTTATCATCTACCCGCTGGTGGAACAGGGCGAAAACGAAGAAGTCAAGGCAGCGGTGGAAGAACAGCAGCGCCTGCAGGCAGAGGCTTTCCCCCACTTGAAGGTTGGTCTGGTGCACGGCAGAATGAAGCCGGTGGACAAGGACGCGGTGATGCTTGCATTCCGCAACAAGGAATATGACATCCTGGTCTCTACTTCCGTGGTGGAAGTGGGCGTGGACATCCCAAACGCGACGATGATGGTTATTGAGGGAGCAAACCGCTTTGGTCTGGCGCAGCTGCACCAATTCCGAGGCCGGGTCGGGCGGGGAGACGCGCAGTCGTTCTGCATCCTGATTCCTGACAGCGACAGCGCCGCGGAAAACGAACGCCTGACCGTGATGACCCAGACCAATGACGGCTTTGTGCTGGCGGAAAAAGATCTCCAACAGCGCGGTCCGGGCGACTTTTTGGGAACCAGGCAGGCTGGCTTTGTGGATTTGAAGATGGCAAACCTGGCGGACGTGCGCCTGATCCAGAAAGCCCGCGCGATCGCGGAACAAGTGTTGGAGAAAGACCCGGACTTGGAAGCTGATGAAAACCAGGCGCTGAGACGCGCCGTAGAGAATTTTTGGCCGTCCGCGGACGGCAATGGAGACGTAAGCTGATGACCAAAATATTATTCCCCGGGACTTTTGACCCTATCCACTACGGGCACATTGATATCGCCAGGCGCGCAGCGCGCCTGTTTGACGAGGTGGTCGTGGCGGTTTATGACAAACCGATCAAGTCGCTCCTGTTCAGCCCTGAAGAGCGCATCGGGCTGGTGAGGCGGGCGTTTGAAGGGCTGCCAAACGTGAGCGTGACGGGTTACCAGGTGCTGACTGTCACTTTTGCCCGGCAGATTGGCGCGCAGGCAATCGTGCGGGGACTGCGCGTTTTTTCGGATTTTGAGTATGAATTCAGAATGGCGCTGGCAAACAATCGCCTCGAGCCCGATATTGACGTTATTGCGCTCATTACCACCGAGCAAAACACATTTCTCTCTTCCAGCACAGTCAAGGAGATTGCATCTTTAAATGGCGATGTTTCCAGCATGGTGCCGGATTTTGTGCAGGCGGCGCTGCAGGAGAAGTTTTCACAGCTGGGGCACAATCAGACCCTGGTACCTGGCACTTCGCTCAAGGACTGAACTCCAACGGAATTGCGCGCGCGGAATTTCACAGGAGGCAAAATCAATAAAAGCTTGCACCCGTCGAAATCCAGAAACGTTTGCGCATATACAGTCAATTAATGATAAACTGAATTAATTCGCATTTATCAGCATACACGGAGACAGACATGGATATCCTTCATCTGGTAGACCGCCTAGAAGAATTGTTCAATAACAGCAGACCTATTCCGCTGAGCAGGAGCGTCGTTGTGGATGAGAATGCCTTCATGGACATCATCGACCAAATGCGCATATCCATCCCCGACGACATCAAGAAGTCCCAGCAGATTATTGCGCAGAAAGACCGCATCCTGGCGCAGGCGCAGGAAGAAGCCAACCGCACCCTGGCGCTGGCGCGTGAGAAAAGCGAAAAGATGATCGAGAAAAGCGACGTCTATCTGGCTGCGCAGGCAAAAGCAGACCAAATCACTGAGCAAGCCCGCCGGGAAGCCAGCCAAACCCAATTGGACGCTGACCGCTACGTGGTGGAAACCTTAACGAAGCTTGAAGCTGAAATGAATCGCATTCTGGCGCAGGTGCGCAACGGGATCAAAACACTTCAGGCAGAGGATCAGATCACTCCGCCTGAGGAAATTGACTGAGAGATTATTGTTATGCTTGCGGCGCGTCTTGCTGGTCAGACGCGCCTTTTTTCTTATTTGCGCGGGACGATGCAGCGCGAGGTTTGCGGTTGATGGGTTTGTCCGCTAGCGCGGCTGCCAGGACTTCGTCCATATGCTCCACAAAGACTATGTTTACATTACTCAGCACCTGAGGGGGCACCTCACGCAAGTCTTTTTCGTTCTTGCGGGGCAGCAGGATTGTGCTGATACCGGAGCGGTTGGCTGCCAGCACTTTTTCCCGGACGCCGCCGACTGGCAGCACCCTCCCTCTCAGGGTAATTTCCCCGGTCATAGCCACGTCGTGCCGGACTGGCACGCCCAGCACAGCTGAGGTGAGGGCGGTAGCCAGGGTGATACCCGCGCTGGGACCGTCCTTGGGGATGGAGCCCTCCGGGACGTGTATATGAATGTCCATATCCTCAAAAAAGTCTGTCGGGATCTGGAATGTTTCCTGTTTGGATTTGAGGTAGGAGAGCGCGGCTTGTGCGGACTCCTGCATGATTTCACCGATCTGCCCGGTCATTTGCAGGTTGCCTTTGCCCTCCATGACAAGAACTTCCACCGGCATGATCTCGCCCCCGTTTTCAGTCCAGGCAATCGCGGTTGCCATGCCGATTTCGTCATTTTGTTCCGCCAAAGCCGGGAAGAATTCCGGCGGACCAAGCAATTCCGCCACAAGATCCGCGCTGATCTCCGCCGGCAAGGGTTTACCTTCAGATTTCATCCGGGCGATCTTGCGCAGCACGGAGCCGATCTCGCGCTCCAGGTTGCGGACGCCAGCCTCATAGGTATAGCCTTCCACCAGGGTTTTCAATGCTTCGGGCAAAAAGAGAATTTTTTCATTCTCAAGGCCAGTTTCCTCCATCTGCTTCGGGATGAGGAATTGGTTGGCTATGGCGACTTTTTCCTCCAGGATGTATCCCGGAAACTCGATTAATTCCATGCGGTCCAATAGCGCGGGCGGGATGCTTGCGACAGTATTTGCCGTGGTGATGAAGAGCACTTTCGAAAGATCGTAGGCTACCTCAATATAGTGGTCAGAAAACGCAAAATTCTGCTCCGGGTCAAGGACTTCCAAAAGGGCGGCGGATGGATCCCCCTGAAAATCAGCGCCGAGCTTATCAATTTCATCCAGCATGAAAACCGGATTAATTGTCTTAGCTTTGCGCATAGTCTGCAAAATTCGCCCGGGCAGGGCGCCAATATAGGTGCGGCGGTGTCCGCGGATTTCCGCTTCATCATGCACGCCCCCCAGTGAGACGCGTACAAAGTTGCGCTCCAGCGCATCGGCAATGGATTTCCCCAGCGAGGTTTTACCCGTCCCAGGCGGGCCAACGAAACACAGGATTGGCTGCCGGTTGCGTTTTGGTTTCAGGCTGCGCACCGCCAGGTATTCCAGAATGCGGTCTTTAGCTTTTTGAAGACCGAAGTGGTTCATTTCCAATATTTTCCTGGCGTGATTAATGTCGAGGTTGTCTTCAGTTTCCTTGTCCCAGGGGATGTCGATCAACCAATGCAGGTAAGTATTAATCAAGCCATTTTCAGGGGAGAGCGGGGGAGTACTGTTCAGCCGTTCCAGCTCCTTAGTAGCTGCCTCCCGCGCCTCCGCAGGAAGGGCAATCTTCTCCAGGGCTTCACTCAGCTCCAGGTACTCCGGATCGCCTGGTTTGCCGTCGTTCAGTTCTCTCTGGAGCGCGGATATTTGTTCGCGGAGGTAGTTTTCGCGCTGGTTTTGATCCAATTCAGATTGAACGCGGTACCGAATTTCACCTTCCAGTTCTAACAGCCGGACCTCTTTCATCAGGTTTCGCAAGGCGGCTTCCAAACGGACAACGCTGTCAGTTTCCAAAAGGAAAGCCATGCGGTCTTCGTCTGTATGTTCAAGGGTGGACAAAACCATATCCGCCAGGTCGCCAGGGTCTTCCACGCTGCTGACAAACTCCACCACTTCGTCGGTGAGGAACTCCACCAGTTCGGAATATTGCTTGAATTTGTCTATCACAGCCCGCCGCAGCGCGGTCAGCGAGTCGGATTTGCGGTGCCTGGTTTTGATGGGCAGGCAGCGCATCATCAACTGATTGCCTTCCTGCCAGATATCCACCACCTTCAGTCTACGCCGCGCTTGCAATAGAACGCTTTGGCGTTCGGCGTCCAGATTTATAAGGCTGCCGACGGCGACTTCCAATCCGATTTCCAGGTACTCTTTCTCGCGCTCTTTTGTGCTTACGCGGTCCATGTTATCGTCTACAACAGAATAGCAGGCGAAGAGGGTCTGGTTGTTTTGGTAGGCATCCTGAAGCGTCTTCAGGGTCTCCTGATCATCGAGTAGTGTCAATGGCATCATGGCATGCGGCAGGAGCAGCATTTCCTCAAGATCAATGGCAGGCCCGACGAGAAAGCCGTCTTTTTCCGGTTTTCTGTCCCTGACATTTTGCAGGTTGCTCAGGCTGGCAAAGCGGGACATCTGAAACGGGTCATCCTGGTTCATCTGGTTAAGAAAGAAAGGATCGCGATTCACAAAAATGTACTCCTTGGGTGTTTACTTCAGGGGTTAAAATTATACTCTGAAGTGCGCTGTTCAACTTTGACTGCTATGCCAGATATCCCGGGCGGCTGCGGCGATAAAGATGCTGCCCGCCACGATAATTCCGCAGTCCGTGCCGGCCAGGCTCAGCGCGTGCGCCATGGCATCCTCGGCGGGGCTGCGCGCTTCCACTGGCAAACCGTACGGGCGGATAATTTCCATCAGGTGGATCGGGTCCGCGGCGCGGGGATGTGTGGATTGGGTGGTTATCACGCGCTCCACACGCGGGAGAATGGCGGTTAGCATGGCGTCCAGTTCCTTATCCGCGGAAGCGCCAAAGACCAGCAAAAATTTCTGCCCGGGGAAATAATCATCCAGACTTTGCCTCAGGCAGTTCATTGAATCCCCATTGTGCGCGGAGTCTATCACCACAGGCGGGTTTTCCCGCAGGATTTCGAAGCGCGCCGGCCATTCCACCTGCCCAAATCCTTTCTGGATGTCCATGCGGGAAAGCGCCAGCCCCTGTGCGCGCACCTGATCCAAAGCGCCAAGCGCGGTACGGGCGTTTTGCGCCTGGTGCGCGCCTAATAAGGGCAAATGCAGATTTAGCTCCGGACATGCCAATGAGCGCGCGCAAGCCGGGTCGCCGGTTTGCGCTGCAAAGGCCAATTCCTGGCCGCGCAGTGAATGACTAAGGATGCTCAGGCGGTATTCTTGCTCCACACGCGTGAGGGGCGAGCCTCTTTCCGCGGCGATGCGTACCAATTCCTGCTCGGCCTCGGGGTTTTGGGGGGATATCACCACCGGCACGCCGGCTTTGATGATGCCGCCTTTCTCAAAGGCAATCTCGGTCAATGTATTGCCCAGAATAGCGGTATGGTCATAGGAAATGGGGGTGATGACTGAAACCAGGGGAGTAATGATATTCGTGGCATCCAACCTGCCGCCCAGCCCCACCTCCACCACGGCGATGTTTACCCGGCTTTCAAAAAAGTGCAGGAAAGCCAGGACGGTCATCAGTTCAAAAGTGGTAATCTCCGGCACTTGCGCGGTTAGAGGACGAATCCGCGCGACAAGGTCCACAAGTGCCTGCCTTTCGATCTGAGCGCCGTTGATTTGAATGCGTTCGGTAAATTCCTGCAGATGCGGGGAAGTATAAAGCCCGACTTTATAGCCCGCGGCTCGCAAGGCGGACGCGCACAACGAGGCGGTGGAGCCTTTGCCTTTGGTACCCGCCACGTGGATAGTCAGGAATTTTTCCTGCGGGTTGCCCAGCAAGTCCATCATGTGGCGCATGCGGTCCAGCTTAAAGAAGCGGTGGCTGTCGTCCAGATGGCGCTTCATGCTGAAATCGATGAAGCTGTATATGAAATCCAGCGATTCCTGATAAGCCTGTTCCAGATTTTCCATACGCATGAACCCGCGCCTATATTATATCCTCATGAAAACACAAACCCGGCTTTCCTTCAGGGAACTCCGGGTTCGATAGTCTGGAGTCTATTGCTCTACTTGGCAATCACATCCACCAGCAATACGTAACCGATGATGGAGAAGCCATTGCCGCGGAATTCCACCAACAGACACTCGCGATTGAAGTTGTCGAAGCGCCGTTCTGGCATTGGCAGCAGCGTGACCAAAGTTCCCTGCGGAATACGCCCGGTGGCTATGTAGCCTTCGTAGCAGTCGTTGCGGGCATAGACCTGCCGAATCGTCTCGACAACGATGACGGGGGTGGGCGTCGCCGTTTTGGTCGGGGTAGGCGAATAGTCCGGCGTGGGCGTAAGCGTTTTGGTGGGCGTCGGGGTGATCGTGGGGGTCAGCGTGACGGTTGGTGTGTAGGTAGCAGTTGGGGTGCGGGCCAGGTTGCGCGCCTGCATTGAACTGCTTATGCTGCGCGTAGCCACACTGATGAGCAGCCCGAGCACGATAATCGCCAGAAGCCCTCCTACTACTGCCACCAGGTAGCTGAGCGAAAGAGCGCGTTTGAGCGTAATCACCTGGGGGTCATTCGGAAAGCGCTTACGCACGCCGCGGCTGATCATATAGGCATCCAACGCGAAAAAGCGGCTGCCGCTTTTCTGGGCTTCCAGCGCGCGGTTGATTGCGTCCTGATAGGTTTCGATCTCGGATTCCAGGCTGCTGATTTCATTTTCCAGCAGCAGGCTTTGCGAGTCATACGCGTCGAGCTGTCGCAAGAGGTCCAGGTTTTCGCGAGCGCCGGCGATTTTCTGGAGCGCGTTGGCGAGCGTTGGCGCGCTGGCCGCGTCTTTGCTTAGGCGTTGGGTATTTTCCAGCAGCGATTGGATGGTGGCGGGAATGAGCAAATCCAGGCGGTTTTGCAGGCGGCTGATCTGGGCGATGCTGCCGTACTTCATGCGCAGCCGTTCCAACTTGCTCTTGGCGTCCGCAAGCTTGCCGGGTGGAATTTTTCCGCTCAGGCTGACGATATCGCTGACCTCTTCGAGCAGGGAGATGTCCGCGCGCACTTCCGCGGCCTTATCCAGGTATTCCGGGATGGCGACCGCGCTGGCGGCCGTCTGAATTTTGCCGAGCGCTTGCACCAGTTCGCCCTGGGTCAGCAGATTCAGGCCTTCTTTGTAGACGTCGTAGGCTTGCATCTGGTTTTCCAGGTCGTGGCGCAGTTCTTCGCCCTCACGCCAGCGTTTGATGCCGGCGTCCTGCAAGTGGTCAAAGGCTTCGTCGAGATAATTCAACGCTACCTGATAGCGGAAGACGCGCGCAGCGCTCTGGGCTTTGCCGTAAGCTTTGCCGGCTTCTGGCGGTAAGGCGACCGAAGGGATGTTGCCGGAGCGCAAGAACTCCTCGGCTTCCGAGTGGTGCTCTTCTGCCCGCGACCAACCGGGTTCCATCTGCATGACTTTTTCATAAAGCGGGATGGCAGCCTGGTAGTTGCCCTTATAAAAGAGCTCCTCGGCTTCGTCCATCATCCGTTCCGCTTCGGGGTCGTGGCTGGATTGGAAGAACTTGCGCAGGGGGTCAATACCGGCGTCGCTCTGCAAGTCCAGGCGGTTGGGTGCGGGTTTTGGCGCGAATGGCTGGGTGGGAACGGGTCTCACCGGAGCTGCCGGAGTTTCTTCCTGCGGGGGTTCTGCCGGGCTGGTTGCCCGCCGTCCGCGTTCCCGCCGGACTTCGCGCAGGAGGCGGTTCGCTTCGTCAACATCGTCCAGGTCCACCTGATCCGAGATGCGATGCGTGGCCAGGGCTTCCAGATAAGTTGAAAGCGCGTTTTCTACCTGCAGTAGTTCTTCATCCGCAGGATTATTCTTTTTCAGTAGAGTTTTGGCCTGTTCAATGAGGTCGAGAATCATTGGAGGCTCCTTTCAGATGTAGAAATGTATGGTGATTATAGCCGTTTGCTGGCAAGGAACTGCAAATGCTCGCGCATCTCCGCGGCGCTCAAGAAAGCGCCGTCCAAAGCCTTTTCCAAAAAACGCATTTCTTCCTGATTCAGGCGGTTCTGGACGTCATAGGAATAGGAAGCCTTGAAGTGCCTCGGCGCGCTGGCGATATCTTCCGGGCGGTTTGGACCGACAGCTACCGAGCCCGGCGCCTGACGACCGGTGAAAATGTGATGCATGGCGCGGGAACTGAACTGCACCAGGTCAAACTGCAGCACTTCGGGCTGCATGTTGTCCGGCTGCCAATGACCGATGTTCCAATCGATCATGATCACTTTCTGACGGTATTCGTTCCAGTAGTAATGCAGCAGCTTGTGGTCCAGGAATGTCGCGCCGCGCTGATGCGCCTGGGCGAGAATGTCACAAATCTGGATTGAAATGTCCAAGACCTGTTTCATGGTCAGGTTCTTTGCGAAATTACCGCGGGTATAGCCGGCGTCACAAAGCATGTAAAGGTTGTCTTCCCAGCGCCGTTCGAGAATGAGAAAAGGCAGCCAGCCGTCCGATAGTCGTTCGTCCATTTCTTGCAGCAAGTCGCCGGTTTCCTCGGGGGAAAACAGCGCCAACTTACCGCTGACCTGTACCGCGCTGGCTTTTTGTTCGGTGTCTTTGGAGAGCGGCGCTATTTCTGAAGGCCAGACGCTGCTTGGGTCGGGCTTGAGAAAGCCGCCCTGCAGCATGGAAGTGAGCCCTTGAATGCCGTTCAGTCCGGCCAGGATCTTGTACTCCTCCAGGAACAGGGGTTTGGCGTACGATAATTTGTCATGCCGCATTACTTTGAAAGCCGGGTCGCGCTTGTAGGCGCTGCTGCCTGATTCGTCTTTCAGCAGGAAGACGCGCGCGCTGGAGCCAGCGGCTTCAGGGATAGCGTAGTCGTGGTTACCAGCGGTTAGCCAGGTGTCCAGCGGCTCCGCGAGATACAATCCGTTTTGGGGGCTTAGTTTTTTCTCTATCATTTTGTCCGTAAATTCGGGCTATTTTACCATTTTTGATTGGGGTATTCGTTGAAGATGTCAATATCCTTGGACGCCAGCTCCTGGAACCAGGCTGCCAGCGGGTGCGCAGGGTCAAGGGATTCCAACAAACTGGCGGCGTTTTTCCACTCAGTTTGCTTAAGCACCTGATTGTACTGCTCCTGCCACAGGCGCACGCGGGATGTCTTTCGCGAAGGCGGCTCCAGCAGGGCGTAGACCTGACCCAGCGCGAACATCATGTCCCCGGCGCTGTTCCAGGCCAGGCGGGAACGGGCAATCCCGGGCCGGGCAAGCGCGAGCAGCGTGCGTTCCAGGGTTTGCAGGTGGCGCAGCAGCTGCTGAAGCGATTGGTTAATGCCGCTGAAAGCAGGCTGGTTCATCTGGATTATCCAGCGCATAGGACGGGAGGAGATTTGTTCCTGTTCCTGCCAGAAGGCAAAGAATTCTGTTTGGGCTTGATCGGCAAGCGTAATCATCTCGCGCACGTTTTCAGGGAATACGCCTGTTTCCTGCAGACGGCGCCAGTTTTCCACCAGCCCAATAAGCGCTTGTGTGCAGTCGCTCAGGCCGGCGGGCAAGGGGGTCGCGCGGGCAAATTCGGCTAGCGCGTCCCAGCGCATCTGCTTAAGCAGGGTCAGGGCGGGCTGCAAGTTTAGCTTCCAGCTCTTCTGAGCATCGTGAGCGGCTGTGACTAAATGCCAGCCCGCAAATTCTGCTGGCGGATCCGCGCCTAATGCACTTACAGAATTGAGCTGGGATTCTTTCCAGAGTTTAAGATAGTTTAATGCGGTTAGGGCTTGCATCACGTTTGGCTGGTCCATTGGCGGAAAGGCGGCCGCGTCTGCTGCTTGGGTCTGCACGGGCAGCAGACTGAAAAGGTTTTCGTTGGTCTGGGCGAGCAAGCGGTAGAGGCCGTAGAACTCGGGTAGGAGCGGCTTGAGCCTTGAAAGCGCGGCAGGCAGGTCCTGGTCTTCGCGCAGAGCCTGGTGAAAGCCAGCCAGCGCTTCTTTTTGGGCGGCGCTCATGCTGGCCATAGCTTTGGCGGCAGCCAGGTATTCAATGGTGATTTCGCCGTACTCCAACCAGGGAACTGGCCACTGATTACTGACTGCTTGCTGGCGCAATGTTTCTTCATCCGAGGCACGTGAAAGGGCTTCCACGCACTGCACCAGGCTGGTAAACCAGGCGGGTTGACTTAGAAACTTTGCCACTTCCGGTCTCCGCGCGCGCATCCCGCGCCCAAAATCATTTACAGTCTGGCTTGGTTGGGGTCCGCGCGAAAGCTCGCTCATCCAGGACTGAAGAGCGTCAATTCCCGTGGATATTTCCCTCAGGTAAGGCATGCTGGGCTCGAGCAGGAAGAAATTCAAGAGCGCGTCCTGGCATTTTTTTAGCTCGCCTTCCGTCCAGAAGGTCAGGATTTCGCGTGTTTTTGCTAACTCCAGGTTCAGCGCTTGCGGCAGCACTGCTGGAAGGTTTGTCAGGTGCGCGCCGGGAGAGCGCAGTAAGTCGCGAAGAAGAAGGAGTTTATCACCGAGCATTTCGCCAGCGCTCAGCTGCTGCCAGTTGGAGGTAAGCGCTTCAAGGCTGATGGTGAAAGCTTCGAGCGCTAAAATTGCGTCGTTTTCATTTGGGTATTCCTGGCGGGTGTGCTGCAGTCGGGTGAGACTTTCTTCCTGCCAGCCCAGCAGCTGAGCGAAGAGGGTCTCGCGCAGAGCCTCCGGCACGCCGAACGCGCTGCGCATAGCCAATTGGATGGTGGTCAGGCGGGGAACGTTCCTGGAGCTCGCCCGGGCACCTTCCAGTTCCCAGATCGCGCCGGGCAAGTCATTGGCGATGGTTTTGGCAAGCACGACCGGAAAAGCCGGCCGGTCATAGGCGTCTTCCAGGCTCAGAAGATAATCCACGAGCTGCCAGCTCTGGTTTACTTCATCGGGGGTGTAGGTTCTGAGCAGTTCGATAAGAGTGTGCAGCTCGGTGTAGGCTTTATCTCGCGCGAGGCGCAGGGCAAAGCTCCGGGCGGACTGCAGAGCGGCTTGGGATTGTACCTGCACGCCCAGCTTTCCCAGCGCTTGTTTGAGCTCGAGAATATCCTGCAGCTCGGCCAAACTATCAACCTGTCGTGAACTTTTATCGAAAGCCAGCTGGTATTCCTTCACGCGCATGGTGAGGTGCGCTTCCATGTATTCCACACGGTGCTGCAGCTGCAGCAGTGTTTCGGGCGTTAGATTGGAAGCATCCTGAGGCCAATCAATTTCTGAAATCAGTTCCGGGGCGATCTGGTTCAACAGCAAATTACCCTCGCTGATAAACTGCTGGTAATCCAAGTTTACCGGGTGTTGAGGATGCAGCTCTTCAGCGGGGTCAAAAAACAAGCCGTTGCCCCAGTCGATAAACGAGAGCGTGTTGGTGGTCTCGTCCCAGAAGATGTGCTCCATCTTGACGTCATTCCAGGCAATGCCCTGGGCGTGCACCCGCGAGAGCAGCGTGAACAGGCTGGAGAGTACTTTCAGCACAAGCGTCTGTGAGAAAGAAGCGTTCTTCTGGAGCAAATTCTTGAGCAGGTTGGAAATCGCGATGCCGGGCACTTCTTCGCTGACGATAAAGAGTGCCGCGGTTCTTGACGTGCCCTCCGGGCTCTGGTCAAGCAGCAGGGGTGTGTGCACGGTCAGATTGTTGCGGCGCGCGTCGAGCCCGTTCAACGCGGCAAGCACTTTGCCCTCGTTTTCAATCTGGACCGCCTGCCGCACAATCGTTCCGCCGGAGACGTT
>ERZ1645187.1102-NODE-1102-length-25389-cov-6.480777_pt1 | contig 25389 bp, 30 predicted proteins | sample MGYA00575352_ERZ1645187 | MGnify/ENA primary metagenome ERZ1645187 (study PRJEB40837, sample SAMN11349314) | freshwater sediment metagenome | isolation source: river sediment | host: Sediment | place: India: Wazaribad , New Delhi | collected 2017-02-21 ...
TGATCTTGGCCACTACCGCGATGCGCCTCCCGGCCTCCGGATCTGGTGCGGGGCGACGGTGCAGACGCGCGACGTCAAGGCCTTGATCCCGTGGATCGAGTTTGCCTTCGCCGAGGCCAAGGCGAAACTGTAACCGGCCTGTCCGTGATGCCAACGATGAGCGGCATCCGGGTTGCGACGCCGTTGGGCGACGTTCAGGTCACAGCGCACAGTGACGGAACAGTCCCGGCGGTGTTGAGGGTCCGGGCCGATGGTGCTCCGCCGATCCGCCGCATGCCCGAGGGCATGCGGATTGACGGAGGGGTTCTTGTTCTCATCGAGGGCACTTTTGCGGCAGGCGACATTCTTGCTGCGTCGGTCATGTTTCACCCTTTCCGCCCGCTGCCCCCCGCCGAACCCAATCCGGGCGAACACCTCGATTGCGTTGTGGTGTCCGACGGAATGCAGCATCTCGCGCTTGCCGCGCGGGATCGGGAGTGGATGGCGGGGAAACAGCCGGACCTCGCGGGCTATGAGGTGACACCCCTGGCCAACGGCCTCGCCCTTGCTGCGGAGCCCTTCACCGCCAATGCGCAGATTACCGTGCCGCTCGCACTCATCTGGGCCACCGGCCCTGATTCCCTTCCCGTCTGGTTTGGCGCCGACGCCATCCTGCCGCTTTGACCCTTACCAAGGAGAGTTCTCCCATGAGCAAGCCCCGCGTTCTGATTTCCGATGCCCTTTCCCCCGCCGCCGTGCAGATCTTCAAGGATCGCGGTATCGATGTGACGTTTGATCCCGGCCTCGGCAAGGACAAGGACAAGCTCGCCGCCGTGATCGGTGAGTATGACGGCCTTGCCATCCGTTCGGCCTCCAAGGCGACGGCCAAGCTGCTGGAGAGCGCGACGAACCTCAAGGTGATCGGCCGCGCCGGCATCGGTGTCGACAACGTCGATATTCCGGCCGCGACGGCGCGCGGAATCATCGTGATGAACACGCCCTTCGGCAACTCGATCACAACGGCGGAGCATGCGATCGCGCTGATGTTCGCGCTCGCCCGCCAGATCCCTGCCGCCGACGTGTCGACACAGGCCGGCAAGTGGGAGAAGAACCGCTTCATGGGCGTCGAGCTGGAAGCCAAGACGCTGGGCGTCATCGGCGCCGGCAACATCGGCTCCATCGTCATCCGCAAGGCGATCGGCATCGGCATGAAGGTGGTTGCGTTTGATCCCTATCTTTCGGCGGAGCGCGCCGTGTCGATGGGGGTCGAGAAGGTTGAACTGGAGACGTTGCTGGCGCGCGCCGATTTCATCACCCTGCATGTGCCGTTGACCGAGCAGACCAGGAACATCCTCAGCCGCGAGGCGCTGGCCAAGACCAGGAAGGGCGTGCGCATCATCAACTGTGCGCGTGGCGGCCTGGTGGACGAGCAGGCGCTGGCCGATGCGATCACCGCCAAGCATGTCGCGGGTGCGGCGTTCGATGTGTTCTCGGAGGAGCCGGCGGAGAGCAATCCGCTGTTCGGCCTCGACAACGTGATCTGCACGCCGCATCTCGGCGCCTCCACCAACGAGGCGCAGGAGAATGTGGCGCTTCAGGTGGCCGAGCAGATGAGCGATTATCTGCTGACCGGCGGCGTGACCAATGCGGTCAACTTCCCCTCGATCTCGGCGGAAGAAGCGCCGAAGCTGCGCCCCTTCGTGGCGCTGGGCGAGAAGCTGGGTTCCTTCCTCGGCCAGCTGACCGAGGCGCCGGTCAAGTCGATCCGCATCCAGTATGAAGGCGCCGTCGGCAACCTCAATGTCCGCCCGATCACGGCGGCGGCGATCACCGGTGTGCTCAGGCCCTTCCTGCCGGAGATCAACATGGTCAATGCCCCGATGACCGCCAAGGAAAAGGGCATTCAGGTTGATGAGGTCAAGCGCTCCGCCGAGGGCGACTACGAGAGCCGCATCACCATCGAGGTGGTGGCCGAGGACATGCCGCGCAATGCGGCGGGCACGGTCTATCAGGATGGCAAGCCGCGTATCGTCGAGATCCGCGGCATCCAGATGGATGCGGAGTTCTCGCCCCACATGCTCTACGTGCGCAACGATGACAAGCCGGGCTTCATCGGCGCCTTCGGTTCGCTGCTGGGCCAGTCGGGCGTCAATATCGCGACCTTCAACCTCGGCCGCGAAAAGGCCGGCGGCGACGCCATCTGCTTCGTTGCGGTGGATGAGCGGATTTCCGACGATCTGCTGGGCAAGATCAACGCGATCGGTCAGGTCAAGCGCGCGCGGCGGCTGGAATTCTGACCGGCTGGTGATTTGAATGATACGGAGAGCCCGCTTCGGCGGGCTTTTTGTTGTGCATTTCCCTGCGTGTCCTGCCGGTCAGTATCCCTTGTGCCGCTCCGCCCAGGCGATGCCGCCGAGGACGAGGGCAAGGCCGATGGCGTGGTGCCAGCCGAACGGTTCGCCGAGAAGGACGACGGCCTGAAGCGCGGCGAAGACCGGGATCAGGTTGAAGATGAACCCCGAGCGTGTCGGCCCGAGGGCGACAATCGCCCGGATGTACCAGATCTGCGCCAGCAGGGAGGGGAACACCCCGACCCAGGCAATGATGACCCAGCCCTTGAGTGTCGGCCATTTGAACGCGCCCTGCGCCATTTCCAGCGCCAGCAGGGGCAGGGAGGTGACCACGGCGACGGCGGCCATGGCGGCGAAGAAGCCGATGCCGGAGATGTTGTCCGGCCGATGCTTCAGGCCCAGCGAATAGCTGGCGTAAAGGGCGCTGACGGTGAGGATCATCACGTCGCCGCGGTTGAAATCGAGGGTGCGGATCACCTCCCACCGCCCGGCGGAAGCGACCCATAACACGCCGATGATGCCGGCGACGAGCCCGGCGATCTGCCCCGGCGTCACCCTGATCTTCTGCACCAGCGCCGCGCCGAGCATGACGAAGATCGGCGTCGAACTTTGCATGATGCCCAGATTGACGGCATAGGTGAACTGCGCGGCGTAATAATAGACCGCGTTGAAGCCGGTGAAACCGATGAACCCCATGACGATGAGGTAGAGCGCGCGCGTTCTGAACAGCGGCAGCATCGCCTTGACATCGTTGCGGACGAACAGGCTCAGCAGGAAAAACGAGATCAGCCAGCGGAAGGTGGTGATCGCCATCGGCGAGGCCTCGCCCACCAGCAGGCGCCCGGCAATGGTGTTGCCGGCCCAGATGAAACCGGTGAGCAGCAGCAGGGCCATGGGATGGCCGAGACGGCGGAGGATTTCGGCAGTCAAAATCTTGTCACTTCCGGAAATGTCGTTCATGAAATCTCTAAGATCATGGCCCCAGAATTGCACTTCAAATTCTGTGGCACTGATGGCCGTTCTCACGTTCCGGGTCGATGCATGGCACTCAACATTCTGGTGATGGAAGGCAATGACGCCGAAGGGCGGATGAGGCAGAAGACCCGGCTGGGGCGGATGGCCAGCGAAGGCTATTCGGGCTGCATCCGGTTTCTCGCGCCCGATGCCGAGACGCATGTCTGCCTGCCGGCCGATGCGGATGCGGATCTGCCGGATGTCAATGGCCTGCGCCGGTTCGACGGTGTGGTCATCACCGGCTCCGCGCTGCATGTGTGGGAAGAAAAGCCCGAGGCGATGCGGCAGGTGGCGTTCGCCCGCAAGGTCTACGAGAGCGGTGTGCCGTTTTTCGGTTCCTGCTGGGGGTTGCAGGTGGCGACCGCTGCGGCGGGCGGCACGGTGGAGAAGAACCCGCTGGGGCGCGAGGCAGGCGTGGCGCGGGCGGTGACTGTCGCCGAGGCTGGCAGGGGCCATCCGTTGCTTGACGGGCGGCCGCCGGTGTTCGATGCGCCCTGCATCCACCTCGATGCGGTGACCAAGCCGGCGCCGGGGACGACGATCCTCGCCTCCAACACCATGGCACCGGTGCAGGCGGCGGAAATCCGGCATCGCAACGGCGTGTTCTGGGGCGTGCAGTATCACCCGGAGTTCACCCTGTCGTATCTGGCGCGGCTGTTGATGCTCAACATTCCGCTGCATATCGAGGAAGGGCGCTTTCGGGACGAGGCCCAAGCCCAGCAATATTGTCAGGACATGGCGGACCTGTGCCACAATCCGCAGCTCACGCATGTCGCCTGGCGCTACGGCATCGGGCCGGAGTTGCTGGATCGCAAGCGCCGGCTGACGGAAATCCGCAATTTCATCGAATATCGCGTGCGGCCCTACGCCGCACAGCGGCTGGCGGCCTGACTTTCCCTCACGATTGCCGCAATCGCGCCTATGAATCGGACAGGTTCGATCGATGATCGGGCTTTCCGGCGCGATTCTGCGCTGTTCTGTGATTTCCGGGGAGGTTTCATGGTTGCGGTGGTTTCCGGCATGCGTCCGGTTCATCTCAGGGCAGTCCTGCTGGCGAGCGTCGCCTTTGGCCTGATGGGTGGGCCGCTGGTGGCGGCGGAGATCGAGGCCAAATCGCGCATCGCAGCCGTGACGGTCTATCCCGAAGGGGCGATGGTGACCCGTACCGTCGTGGTCGATCTGCCTGCCGGCAGCACGACGCTGGTCTTTCGCGGGCTGCCGCTCAGCATTGACCCGGCGTCCCTGCGTGTCGAAGGGCAGGCCAGCGGCAAACTCGTGCTCGGCTCGGTCGAATCGCGGCTTCAGCCGGTTGATCCGGCCAAGGCCGGCAGCGATATCGAAGCGCGGGTCAGGCCGCTGAAGGAAGAGCGCGACCGGCGCGCGGCGGTGCTCGACGCGCTGGAAGGACGCAAGGCGATGATCCAGCGGTTCGGCCAATCCGGGCCGGAGCGTGGCGCCAGTGCCGCGCCGCTCGATGTGGCGCAATGGAGTGCTGCTTGGGAGGCGGTGGGTGCCGCGCTGGTCAAGATCAACGGAGAATTGCTTGCTGCCCGTGCTGCCTTCGCGGAGGTCGACAACCAGATCAAGGCGCTGGAGGCGGCCGAAACCCAACGCCGCACCCGCAACGCGCCGGAGCGGGAGTTCACGCTGGCGCTGGAGGCCGGCGAACCGCTCAAGGGACAGTTGACGTTGAGTTATCGCGTGACCGGAGCGCAGTGGCGCCCGGCCTATGATGCACGGCTGGAAACAGGCGCGGCCGGACGGGGCGCCACCCTCAGGCTGACCCGGCGCGCGCTGGTGACGCAGAAGACCGGCGAGGACTGGGGCGATATTGCCCTGACGATCTCGACCTTGCGCGTTCTGGGCAGTACGGCGGCCCCCGATGTGCACGGACAGCGCGTCAGCTACATCGAATATCCCATGCCGGTGCCGATGGCGGCGGCCCGGGCCAAGGTCATGGCCGAGCAGGAGGCCGACATGAGCGCCCGGGGTGGTGCCCGACGGGCTCCGGCGCCGGCGGCCGCGCCTCCGGCAATGCAGGTCGCGGAACGCGAGGCGACGGTCGAGAGCAACGATTTCCAGGCGACCTTCCAGATCCCCGGTGTCCTGACCGTGCCGAAGGACGGCAGCCAGAAATCCTTCGCCATCCAGTCGCGGGATCTCCTGCCCGATCTCATGATCCGGTCGGCGCCGGCGCTGGATCCAACGGCTTATCTTCAGGCCGCTTTCGTCAACGAGGAGGATGCTCCGCTGATCGCCGGCGAGATCGCGCTGATTCGCGACGGCATGTTCGTCGGGCGCGGGCGGATGGCCTATACCCCGCCCGGTGAACGCGTGACGGTGGGGTTCGGGGCGGATGACCGGGTCAAGGTCTCGCGCGTGCCGCTCAGGCGCAGGGAGACGGAGCCGGGGATCATCGGCTCGACCAAATCCGACATCCGTGATTTCCGGATTATGGTCAGGAATCTGCACGATTTCCCGATCAAGACGCAGATCATCGACCAGATTCCCTATTCAGAGGCAGCAAATCTGAGCGTTGAGCCATTATCCACCAACACTGCCGCCACCGAGAAAACCATCGACGATCGTCGTGGCGTGATGGGCTGGACCTTCGATCTCAAGCCGAAGGAAGAGCGGGATATCCGTCTTGGCTATCGCCTGCGCTGGCCGTCGGACCGGGAAGTCCGGTTCGATCGTATCGTCCAGCAGAGGTAGCGCGGGGCGCTTGTCCACGGCGACAGGGCTATTGGCCGGATGGCAATCTTTACGCCTGACGGCGCGAGGGCTATAGGCAAAGCGAAAAGGACGCCGTGCGGGTGATTGTCCCCCGCGCGGTCCTTAGCGTTTGCCTGTCGTTTCGTCAGGCGGTTGAGAGGATCCAACGCCGATGGCCAATGTTGTCGTGGTCGGCGCCCAGTGGGGCGACGAGGGCAAGGGTAAGATTGTCGACTGGCTGTCCGAGCAGGCGCAGGTGGTTGTCCGGTTTCAGGGCGGGCACAATGCCGGCCATACGCTGGTGATCGACGGCAAGGTCTACAAGTTGTCGCTGCTGCCCTCCGGCATCGTGCGGCCGGGCAAGCTGTCGGTCATCGGCAATGGCGTGGTGGTCGATCCGTTCGCGCTGGTGGCCGAGATCGAGCGGCTGCGCGGGCAGGGCGTCGATGTCTCGCCTGCCACGCTCCGGCTGGCCGACAATGCCGTCCTCATCCTGCCGCTGCATCAGGAACTGGATGGTTTCCGCGAATCCTCCGCCTCTGCCGGCACCAAGATCGGCACCACCAAGCGCGGCATCGGCCCGGCCTATGAGGACAAGGTGGGCCGCCGCGCGATCCGCGTGATGGATCTGGCCGATCCGGCCGGGCTTGACAACAAGATCGCCCGGTTGCTGACGCACCACAATGCGCTCAGGCGCGGCTTCGGCCTGCCCGAGCATGACGGCGCGGCGCTGAAGGCGCAGCTGATGGACGTGGCGCCGAAAATCCTGCCCTATATGACCTGCGTCTGGGATATGCTCGACAAGGCGCGCAAGGCGGGCAACCGCATCCTGTTCGAAGGGGCGCAGGGCGCGCTGCTCGATGTCGATCACGGCACCTATCCTTATGTTACCTCGTCCAACACGGTGGCGGGGCAGGCGGCGGCCGGCTCCGGCCTCGGGCCCGGTGCGGTCGGCTATGTGCTCGGTATCGCCAAGGCCTATACCACCCGCGTGGGCGAAGGCCCGTTCCCGACCGAACTCAGCGACGAGACCGGGCGCAGGATCGGCGAGCGCGGACATGAATTCGGTACGGTGACCGGCCGGCCGCGCCGCTGCGGCTGGTTCGATGCCGCGCTGGTGCGCCAGACGGTGTGCAACAACGGCATTGACGGTATCGCGCTGACCAAGATCGATATTCTCGACGGGTTCAAGACCATCCGCATCTGCACGGGCTACAAACTGGACGGAAAGCGGCTGGATGTGTTGCCGGCCGGGGAAGCGGCCCAATCGCGTGTCGAGCCGATCTATGAGGAGTTCGACGGTTGGGAGGGCACCACGGTGGGCGCACGCAGCTGGGCGGACCTGCCGGCGCAGGCGGTCAAATATGTCCGCCGCATCGAGGAACTGGTCGGCGCGCCGGTGGCGCTCGTCTCCACCTCGCCCGAGCGGGATGATACAATCCTCGTGCGCAATCCGTTCCAGGGCTGACCGGCACGATGGCCGATTATCTTCCTCTCATCTCGCGGGCGGTCTCCGCGCTTGATCCCAATACGCGGGAGCGGCGCGAGGCCATCTATGCCCGGGCGCGGGAGGCCCTGAACCGGCAGCTGCTCAGCCTTGATCCGCCGATCGCCGCGGCCGATCTGCAACGCGAGCGCAATGTGCTCGACGAGACGATCCGCACGGTGGAGGCCGGGTTCCAGCCGGCACCGCCGACCCAGGCGCCGGCCGAGCCGGCCCTGAAACTGCCACCGCTGCCGTCGCTGCGGCCAGCCGGTACATCGGAATCCGCGCCTGCGCCTGTTGGCGCAGTGCGGGCGCCGGCGCCTCCTCCGCCGGAAACGGCGGACCCGGATACCGCCGCCCGCGAGGAGGACGCGCCGCAGGCCGAAGCAGCGGCAGAGCCGGTCCGCCGCCCGCGCGTCGACAAGAAGCGGACATTGGTGTTCGCGCCCGACCGCAAGGCGCGGCTGGCTTTTCTCGCCGGCATTCCTGTCCTCATCGCGATGGGCGCGCTGGCCTATGTGATGCGCGATGATCCGGATCGTTACAGCGACAAGCTCGCGCCGGCTGCGCCATCCGATCAGGCGCAGACGGCCCAGCAGCGGAAGAGTTCCGGCCGGCTCGATGGTTCGGGCGCGGGGGCGCCCGTCGCCGGGCCGAAGCCGCCGGCCGCAGCGCCTGCCCCGCCCCCGGCGGAGCAGACACCGATCCTGCCGGTTGCGGCACGGGCGCTGTTCTTTGAAGAAAAGGCCGATGACCCCCGCGGCACGCAGAGCGACGGGCAGGTGGTCTGGCAGCTTGAGACGACGCCTGCCGGCAATGGCCGGCCCGCAGAGTCGGTGGTGCGTGGCACGGTGTCCGTTTCAAAGGCCAATATCGGCTTCGATCTCGTGTTCAAGCGCAATCGTGACCGCGCCTTGCCGGCGTCACATACGGTTGAGGTGATTTTCCGTCCGGAAGCGGGGCGCGAGGGCGTTCGCGCCATTGGCCCGATCGAGGCGCGGACACAGGAGACCAACCCCGGTGTGGCGCTGAAGGGCGCAATGGTTCCGGTGGGGGACAACCTGTTCCTGATCGGGCTCGACAATACCGATCTGGCAATCGCCAAGAACATCGAGGCACTGGCGAACGAAAAGTGGTTCGCCTTCCAGTTCCAGATGACCAACAACAAGCTGGGTGCCGCGCTGATCGAGAAAGGGCCGACCGGCGACCGGATCTTCCGGCAGGCGCTGGCCAACTGGGCGAAATGAAAAAGGCGGCCGATGGCCGCCTTTTCCGTCTCCGGTTTCCGTTTTTTTCAGCGCGCGCTGCCGGCGCTTTCGATGGCGATGAGGTTGCGCTTGACGGCAGCCTGAACCTTCTCGAAGGCGCGGGCCTCGATCTGGCGGACGCGCTCGCGCGAGATGGTGAACTCGGCGGAGAGGTCCTCCAGCGTCACCGGATCGTCCGCGAGGCGGCGGGCCTCGAAGATCCGCCGCTCGCGCTCGTTGAGCACGCCGAGTGCGCCGCGCAGCGCGGCCAGCCGGTTGTTGCTCTCCTCCGTCTCGGCCAGGATATGCTCCTGACTGACCGAGTCATCGACGAGCGTATCCATCCACTGGCCGCCGCCATCCTCGCGCAGCGGGGTGTTGAGCGAGGCATCGCCCGACAGGCGGCGGTTCATGTCGATGACGTCCTGCTTCTCGACACCGAGGCTGGTGGCGATGGAAGCGACCTGATCGGGCCTGAGGTCGCCGTCTTCCAGCGCGGAAATCTGGCTCTTCGCCTTGCGCAGGTTGAAGAACAGCTTCTTCTGGTTGGCGGTCGTGCCGATCTTGACCAGCGACCACGAACGCAGGATGTACTCCTGGATCGAGGCGCGGATCCACCAGATGGCATAGGTCGCCAGCCGGAAGCCGCGATCCGGCTCGAACCGCTTGACCGCCTGCATCAGGCCGATGTTGCCCTCCGAGATCACCTCGCCGACCGGCAGGCCATAGCCGCGATAGCCCATGGCGATCTTGGCGACGAGGCGCAGATGGGATGTGACCAGCCGATGGGCCGCCTGCGCGTCCTCATGCTCGCGGAAGCGCTGGGCCAGCATGTATTCTTCTTCCGGCGTGAGCAGGGGAAAGGTGCGGATCTCGTTGAGATACCGCGCAAGACCCCGTTCACCCGCAACAACCGGGACCATGGCAGTCTTCATAAACTCCTCCTTCGGCCCCCCGATCATCGGGCAGGCCAAGAACCGGTACGTCTGAGTCACCGGCTTAGATCACTTCATACAACCAAACGAGTGTGGCGAAAAGTGGGATCGACCAGACGCAGCCAACCCTTTTCCGGTGAACGCGGAAAAACGATTTCCGGTTCCATCGAAAGGAAGTTCAGCGACCGATTGCGACGAAATTGCGGTGAGGCGCAGCCGGGCATCCAGCCTCAGGCGCTGCCTCGCAAGGTTGTGATCAGCCGTTCGAAATCGTCCGGCAACGGACTTTCGAACTCCATGAAGGCACCGGTGAGCGGGTGTTCGAAGCCCAGAAGTGCGGCATGCAGGGCCTGCCGGCCCAGTGTTTCCAGTGCCTCGCGCGCCGCCACCGGCAGGCGGTTGGTCTTGGTCCTGAAGCCGGCGCCGTAGGTCTCGTCATTGAGCAGCGGGTGGCCGATATGCGCCAGATGCAGCCGGATCTGGTGGGTGCGCCCGGTTTCCAGCGTGCAGGCAATCAGGCTGGCCAGCGGCTTGCCATCCGTGCCGGAAAAGCTCTCCTCGACGGCGTAGTGGGTGATGGCGAACCGCCCCTTCTCCTCCGCCACGATCGCCATCTTCTCGCGGTTGATGGTGCTGCGGGCGATCGCCCCCTCGATCGTGCCCTGCGGGCGCTGCGGCACGCCCCAGGCCAGCGCCAGATACTGGCGGGTGAGCGGGCCGGAGCGGCCATGATCGGCGAACTGGGCGGCCAGCGCCTTGTGCGCGGCGTCCGATTTTGCGGCCACCATCAGCCCGGAGGTGTCCTTGTCCAGCCGGTGGACGATGCCCGGCCGCAGCACGCCGTTGATGCCCGAGAGGCTGGCGCCGCAATGATGGAGCAGCGCGTTGACCAGCGTGCCGGCTTCGTGCCCTGCGCCGGGATGGACCACCAGCCCCGCGGGCTTGTCGATCACGATCACGGCTTCATCCTCATAGACGACGGTGAGCGGGATGTTTTCCGGCTTCGGCTCCGCCGGCTCGGGAGGCGGCACAGCGATGGCCACCTGCATCCCGGCGCGCACCTTCTGCGAGGGGTTGTCGGTGGCTGTGCCGTTGAGGGTCACCGCGCCATCCATCATCAGGGCCTTGATCCGGCTGCGCGACAGCTCGGGAAAATGCGTCGCCAGCACCTTGTCGAGGCGGGCATTCTCATCGGCCACGTCAATGGTCAGGGTCAGGTCGGGCTGTGTGCTCATGCCCCTCGCTCTAGGGGGGAAATGGCCGCGCCGCAATGGAAAGACGTTTCTTTCACGGATTTCCGCTTGCTCCGGCCGCGCCCGGGCGCTATAGGCTCGCTCACTTCGGAAACGAAGTCCGCTCCCTTCGTCTAGCGGTCTAGGACGTCGCCCTCTCACGGCGAAAACAGGGGTTCGAGTCCCCTAGGGAGCGCCAATCGCTTTTTGGCGCCAGTCTTTTCAATTACTTAGCTGCTGATTTTGTCGCACCGTCCGCAACCTTCAATGAAGGTGCGACAGTTTCGATCGTGTTTTGTATCGCACCGAGCACCTTGAGAAGCCCACTGTCAGCCATCTTCCGGGCCTCGGCAGTTCGGGTGTAATTCTGTGCTTGAGCGATATCGCGGTCAGCTAGGAGGCTCATGATCTCGTGCGCGCTCGCGCTGTTTTCTGAAGCGATCGTAGCTAGCGCGTGTCGCAGGCCGTGCGCCGAACAATGGTGTAGATCTGCCTCATCGCATCGATCACGGAACCAGTTACCGAAGGCGGCACCGGAGCCAAACTTGTCCCCTTTATTGTTGGTCAGGATGGCCAGCGCCTGGGTTGATGTTCGTTCGATTAGCGCGAGAAGGCACGGGGGCAACGCCACGTTCCTCTCCTCGGCGTTTTTCGATGCCTTGAGGATCAGGCGGCCGTCGCGGATGTGCTGACGGCCAGCACGGGTGGCATCATCGCGGCGCAAGCCGGTGATCAACAAGAACAGCACGGCCAGCAATGCTCGATCGTCACCAGCGTGGTGCTTGAGGTATTTTGCGATCTCACCCAATGTCCATGGGTGGTGGCTTGATGCCTTATACTTGATCTTGCCGATGCCGGCTGCCGGATTGGATGGGACATATCCAGCTTTCAGCGCCCACCCATAAAGCGCCTTGATGTCCTTCAGCCAGATATTGGCCGAGCCCGGCTTCGTCGCACGCTTTGCGAGCCCGGCCATGATATTGGCGGGCTGCATCAGCGCCGGCTTCGTGCCATGGTTCATGACGAGCTGCGCCAGCCGTGTGCGGCGGCGCTTTTGCCCGACATCGCGCATTGACCGAAATTCGACAGACTCCCGCATGTATGTTTCGACCAGCCAGCCCAGCGTGCCGCGCGGCATTGCAGATGAGGCGGTCTTCTCCCGGCTGGTCTGGTGACCTGTACGCAGGGCTTTAATTGCGGCTCTGTATTCATCGACAAATTCTGGCGTGCCGATCTTCGCACGCAGACGGATTCTCCGTCCTCCAAGCCGGGCGTAGACGACAACCCGGCCATGACGGGTTCGTTCCTCGCTGATATTCCTGAGGTCGATCTCCATGGCGCTCATGGAGACTCACCTTGCCATGGGTCGTCAAGCCCTGCCCCGGCTGCGGTGCCCAGCGCGTCGAACGCGACATCAAGCGCTCGCATGTCCCACACCCGGCGGGCGTTGATCGCCAGCGGTCGGGGCATCCGCCCGTCAGCCACCATATCGTCAAATAGCGACGGGCTGACGCCGATGTATTGCGCCGCCTCTACACGCGACAGCCCCCGGCGCGGCAACACCACGAATGGCCCTGCGGGGATCAGGTCGAGGCTCGTGCGGGGCATGGATCAGGCCCCGCTCACTTGCGAACGAGCGATGATCGGCGTTTCTCCCCCGAAATGCAGGATAGCAGCCTGTAAGAACGCAGCTGCACCCTCCTCTGTCTCGAAAACTTCAACGTCTGAGGTCAGCGACGTTTCGTATGCGACCCTACCATTCCAGATGATGGCGGCTTCCCATGCGAATTTTTCGCGATGGAGAGAAGGCGCATTGACCATCGAAACTTCATATCCGCCCCCAACATTATACCGCCGTTGCTCGCCGCCGAGGTGGGGTCGAGAGAAGACGAGGCGCCCCACAAAATGGGAAAGATCAACCATCGAACCCTCCGCAATTTCCGCTTGATCCGAATAGCAATGGCTCCGGTTCTTGGCCGGGCGATGAAGGGAGCATCCACTTTGCAGGCGGAAGGATGGCGCCGCCTGACGGGCGCCACTTAAAGAACCCGAGCGCCCCACTGCATGGGATCGGCAGGTCGAGCATTCGTGCGTGATCGAGCAAGAGTCCGTAAGGGCCCATGAACCAGACATTGGTGGACTTCTTGACCGCGCCTGAGACAATGGCGGTGCCGATAATGGCCCCGCGAACGAGTTCATGAGGGGCTGGGCAGATAACGCCTCGATCCGCCATATAATCCCGCGCCAGTTCATATTCGGCGCGCGTCATCCCCTGCGATGCGTGCACGGCAAAAGGCCCGCGGTGCCCATACCCAGCAGTCAGGCGGTTCCAATTCCTGTTCTCGACCGTCTTGAGGCCGGCAGCGACGGCCCAAGCCCACGGCTGGCGGATGGATAGTGCAAGCGTCGGGATGATGTTCAGCTTATCCATGCGGCGCACCCCTCTGTTTCGCACCGGCCCCACACATGACCGTTGCTGTTGCGATGCCAGTGTAGGCGCGCGCCGCAATTCGGGCATTCGACAACCCCGCTGTTGCCGTTGGCGGGGACGGCAGCGACGGCCTTGATCAGTCTGGCTGTGGCCTCCGCGTCAGCGCGAAATTCAGCGTCGATCTCTTCCTGTGAGTAATCCGAGCGAACAGCGCACAGGCCTTTCGCGCCAGGCATGCATGGAGTCGTGGCCAGCGGCCCGGAGATGTCGACACCGACTGCGCACTTCGCGCCCATGTCCCGAAGTTCATCGGGGTCGAACAAGAACGAGTAGTGGCGACAATGCTTCATTTCGGCGCTTCCGGTTTGTGCTGTTGATTGAGCTTCTTCGGCCCGTGCGCCGGCAAAGGTGTCGGCTTGACCACAGAGACCATGAGACCGATGACGGCAGCGATAATGAAAAGGACGGCGAGAAAGCCGATTCCGGCAGGGGCCGCGCCAGCGGTGTCACGCGGCGGCTCGTCCGATGCGCTCCAATCGTAATCCGGTGGGAGGTACATGATGTCCTCGCTCAAAACGGGATATCGTCATCGAAATCGGCCGAGCGGCCAGACGAGCGAGGCGGGTGCTGCTGATCACTTTCACGCCGCGAGGATGACCGGCGTTCGTCATTGCCATCGGCCCCCCCGCGCGAATCCAGAAGCGTCAGTGTCCCGTGGAAGCCCTGAAGCGTGACCTCAGTCGTGTACCGATCGATTCCCGACTTATCTTGATACTTGCGGGTTTGGAGCTGGCCCTCGACATAGAGCTTCGAGCCCTTCTTCACATACTGTTCGACCACACGGACAAGGTTCTCGTTCCAGATGACAACGTTGTGCCAATCCGTCTTCTCGCGCCGCTCGCCAGTGTTCTTGTCACGCCAGCTTTCCGAGGTGGCAATGCGAAAGCTTGCAACCTTTCCGCCGCTTTGCAGGGAGCGAATTTCAGGATCAGCCCCAAGGTTTCCGATCAACATGCACTTGTTCAGGCTACCAGCCATTGTGGCCTCCGCTGATTGGTGTTGGCCGAGGGCGTCCAAGACCACGGCATTCACAGGATTGTCGGGCCAAACGCCCGTTGTTGGATCGCAGCGTGAGCAGCCCGCTCCCTCCACATTCGATACAGGCAGCCAGCGATGGGTTGGCTGCGCGATCTACGGCATTGGGCTGCACGCTTGCGTTCAATATTGGTTGGGCTGTGAGTGTATGAGGCATCATTCCGGCGCCCCTGTCATTTCGGCTCTCAGTTGCTTGGCCACTGCGAACAGGACAACGCTGCGCCGGTAGGCGCGCAAGGCGTCAGCGCTGCCGCTCACCTGCTCGAGGCCTCCAGCCAATGGCTCGATAGTAATGCCAAGGCGCTCGGCGGCTTCCGCTGCTTCGCGAGATGCTTGTTCCAGACGCTCAAGAAGCTGCATGATTTGCCCCCGGTCCCGCGTAATGGATCGTCCTCAACTCGGGCGGGAGCCAGCCGTACTCCCTTGCCAGTGCGGCCGCGGCTTCGACCTTCTCCTTCTTTTTTCCTTTCGGAGCGGGTTCACTCATCTCGGCGCAGGCTTCGTCGATAAGTGCCGCCGGAACCTTGTCGAAGTACGTGGCCGGGTCGAATGCATCCTTGATGCCGCTCTGCACCGCTCCTCCGAACAATGCGGAGGCGATGGCTGTTGCCGCGGGGTCGCGGCTGCTACTTGCCGGCGTTCCGTTGCGCGTCTGGCGCAAGTCGATAAGCGAGGCGACCAGGCCGGAAAGAGCCTTGATCTGTTGCTCGATATCCATGCTCTGGGCCGCAGCAAATTCAGCAACCCAATCAAGGTCCGAGTCGCCCGTACGGTCCCGTTCGAGAGCGATCCCGCGCCACGGCTGGCCGGACAGCATGACAGGACATGCGTGATAACTGGTCAGCTTCACCTTGAGCGTGGCGAGCAGCATCGAGAGGGCGACATTCGGGGCGGCAGCGACCGCCTTCGAGAGAGCGACGGTCATGACCTCTGACAGCGTTTCCGTCAGTGCGACGCTGATCCTCGGCTTTTCTGACTCAGGAGCCGCCTCACGATCTGATGACGGCGCATCTTCGCGATCATCACCATCATCATCATCATGGATAGGCTGGATCTGCTTCTCCTTCCATTCTTCCGGCGTCATCTGAAGCGTGTCGTATTGCAATTCTCCGGCGCTTGAGAGCCAGCAAACAACGCCGTACCGCGCCCGGACTTCAGGGTCTGTCTCAGCGCGCTCTTCCACGCTCTCGGCAACCTTCTGCTTCCCCGGCCACGTCTTTGCATTCTCATATGCGGCCAGTTCATCCGGCGAGGCAAAGTCGCGCCAGTCGGCATCACGGTAGCGGTATCTGTCCGCGGGGCTGATCTCGACCCATTTCCAGCCTTCTTCCCGAAACCGTGCCGCAAGACCGTTTGCCTTGTCATGGACCAATCGGTTCAGGAGATCGATGTTGTCGGGGTACTGATCGGCGGTGAACAGGTCACCCCGGAATGTGCCGCCCGCATCACGGTATGCGTCATGGCCGATGAAGATCAGACGCGGGTCATTCGCATCGCAGAGCGCTGCGCGCCGGATCGATTCCTTCAGCCGTTCAGGCTTCTGGTTCCATTCACTGGTCGCTGCCTGACGCCATATCGTGCTCTGGACATCGTGGCTGGGGGCGAGAGTCAGGGCCTCGGCCTGCTCGGCGCTCAGCTTGCCCTTCAGCCACAGGTCCTGCAGCTCAGGCGCCAGCGCAGCGAGGCCCAGCCGCTGTCGAATCCACAGGACCTTCTTGTTGAAGCGCTTGGCAATATCTTCATCCGAGACGCCTTCTGCGACGAGCGCCGCATAAGCGCGGTATTCGTCAATCGGGTGGATATCTGCCCGGATGACATTCGCAACCAGCGATGTTTCGCGCGCGTTCACGCCATCGATGACGACGATCGGGACATCGGTTGTCTTTTTGCCGTGGATCTTCTTCAGCGCCGCGAACCGGCGATTGCCATCAACCACCCTGTAGACTTCGTGCTCGCCCTCGGTGAACCTGTCGCAGATGAGCGGCTGGAGAAGTCCATGCGTTTTGATCGACTCCACCAGGTCCTTGACGCCGACAGTGGGGTTCGACGTGCGAGAGTTGATCTCGCCTCCCGGCCTCAAGGCTTCAATCGCAACGGTCTTGGTCAACATGATCATGTCTCCTGTCGGGTCTTTTCTGTGCGCTGAATGGTGAAGCCGTTGGCTTCGAGAAATCTGGTCAGATCGGCTGCAGCGAAGCGGCGCTGCTGGCGAACCTCCTCGGGCAGATCATCCCAGAGCGGACGGATCTGGCCTGAGAAATGGCGGCGAATGACATGCGCCAGATCGTCGAAAAACTCGGGGTCGCGGTTCATTACGGTGCCCTCCAGATCAGAAATCCGGTTGGGACGTTCGTGCCGCTCTCGGTAAACGAGCCGACGGGCAGGTCATGCCAACTGCCAGTCAATCCGCCGTGGTCGTACCAGGCGCTCGCCGGCAAGATGCTGACGAGCGTGCCGCCCGGCTTCAGAAAGCCCTTCGCGTGCTCAAGATGCTTGCGGTAATGCTTGCCGTAGAAGGGCGGGTTCATGACCACCCTGTCGAACGAGTGATCCGGTCGGACCTCAAGGAAGTTGCCCGTCAGAACAGAGTGCCCTTTTGCCCTCGCTTCTGCGGCTCGTCGGGGGTGAACCTCGATGCCAAAACACCGATGGCGCCGCCGCACGATCTCATCGAGAAAGCGCCCATCACCACACGATGGCTCAAGAACGCGATAGACTGGACGCTCATACCCGGGTCCGTAATCGCGGCGGTGATCCTCGGGCGAGGTCAGCCCAACCTCATCCAGGATGCGCGCAACAACCTTGAGCGGTGTCGGATAGTATTGGAGGTCCTTGGAGACTGCCGTCGATGCGCGGCGCGCGGGGCGCTCATCGCCATCATCCTCGGCGTCGGGCAGGACATCACCATAGAATTCCGCCAGCGCCCGGTTGATGTCGAGCAGAGTGCCCGGCTTGAAAATGACGTGGCAGGTTTGAGCTGTGCCGAAGATGCGGAGTTCGACCCCCGGCTCGAGGTCACGGATTTCGCGCCAGCCATGGTGCTTACCCGTTGAGACCTCGAATGCGTCGCCGGCGCGATGGCTGTAGCCCTCCAACTGCCACAGCTTGCCGTCCTTAACTACCTTCGCGCCGGCGGAATAGCGCCCGCCCGGAACGAAGTCTGCGATCTTACCGGCCTTCGCCGTATTGAAGGCGATGATTTCCTCAAGCTCTGCATAGGTCAGCAATGGCCGACGCTGATAAGCCCGTACGGCATTGATGATGTCGCGGAGCTTGTCGCGAGCACCACCGATGTAGCTGGTCCAGTAATTCAGAATGAGGCGTTTCGGCAGCCCGTTGACGCCGATCTTGACTTTCGAGTGTGACTTGTAGGCTGGATCGAGATCGCAGAAGACTTCGGCCAGCCCCCGCAAGATGTTCGTCCACGGGTCGAGAAGGTAAGGGCCAAACTTCTCGCGAACGTTGGCCAGGGTGAAAGGCAGCGGCTCTGCCAGAAACCGCTCAAACTCCTTCTTGTCCTTTGCTGATGCCAGGAGATCGATCTGCAGGCGCGAGTGGACCGCCTTCCATGCCGAGCACAGCAGGTTCTTCCGCAGGTGGTCAATGCTGACGAACGAACGGCCATTGACGACAGAACCCGCAAAGGTGCCCTGGACCGTCGCTGCCATGCAAAGTGCTGGCTCCGCGGCCTCAAATGCAGCGAGCGCTTCCGGCAGAACATCCAGCTTTTCATGATACTCTGCGACAAGGTCGGATACGACCTTTTGCGGGGCAAGGGCGGTGCTCATGACCGTTCCTTTCTGCCCAGATCACGCGCACGGTTCAGTTCAGCCATCGCGGCGTTGCTGCCGCCGGTATCCGGGTGGCAGGCGGGGGCCAGCCGGCGGTAAGCGCCTTCGATGTCCTCAAGAGTTGCTGTCTGCCTGACACCAAGCACCTCCCACCATGGGGCAGAACCGGGAGCGGCGAGGGCAAGCGTGAATCCCTTCATGGTGGCGCGGACGAGGGCCAATGTGCCGTGGCGCAATTCGGTCCGCCGCGCTTCCAGCACATGGTGGATGGCCTGCAAATTGGCTTCCGGCGTGGCGTACCGATCGACGGCAATACAGCGCTGCTCGCCGTCCCAGAGGAACCATGCCGCGATCCCGGCATCGGTTGGCCGCTGGGCCCCGAGCGTCACGTTGCTGGACAACACCACGTTGGAGACCGGCTTGCCGCTGTCCTTGCCGAACAGGCGCAGGCTGGTTTCGACATTGTCGAGGGCGCCGCCCAGAGATGTCTTGAACGCACCCTTTTCAGGCAGTCGCGTGCGCGGGAACCCTTCCGGCCACTGAAGAGGATAGGCGGGGATCATTGCAGCACCACCGTCAGGCTATCGGCGGCGCGGGTGATCGCGGTGTAGAGCCAGCGGCTCGCCTCATCACGAAATGCAGATGACTCGTCGAAGACCATCACGCTCGGCCATTGAGAGCCTTGCGACTTGTGGCAGGTGACTGCGTATCCGAACGTGAATTGCTCGGTCCCCTTGGTGTCCTGCCAGTTCAGCTGGTCCTCGGTCCCGTCGAAGAACTCTTCACGGACGATGACCTCAACTTCGCGGGGACGTACCCCGAAATCATCCGGCGCGACGACTAGCTTGACGGTGTTCGGGAGCTTCGCCCGGCCTGACTGTTTCAGGACCTTCTTCACCACCCACATCGAACCGTTCAGCAGGCGCTTGTTCTTGTCGTTCCGGAGACAGATCAGCCGATCACCGTCGACCGGTAGGCGGTTACTCACACCGTTGAGTTCGCGGATCCGTCGGTTGTAAGCGTGGCGGGTCCGGTTGCGGCCGACGATGACTTGATCAACCTTCAGGACGGCATCGCGATCGAGATCGGCACGTTTGAGCACGGATGATGCGCCGAACGACCCGACTGTCAGGGCCTCGCCCTGTCGGACAGCTGTCGCCATTCGGATGATCGGCGACCCTTCGGCCTGGCGATGCACCTCGGTCAGCATGATATCCGGCGCAACCTCGGTGAAATAACCTGCGTCCTTGACCGGCGGCAGCTGGGCCGGGTCACCGAGGACCAGCACCGGGACGTTGAAGGACAGGAGATCGCGGGCCAGGTCAGCGCCAACCATCGACACCTCGTCGATGATCACCAGCGATGCGGTCGACAAGTCGGAATCGCGGTTGAGAATGAACCGAGGCTCGCCGAAGCCGTCGTCTTCAACGGCATAGATCATCGAATGGATGGTCGACGCGCCCTTGCACCCCTTCTGGCTCATGACGTGCGCTGCCTTGCCGGTGAAGGCCCCGAACATCACAGGGCCAGAAACGTCCTTGGCGAATTCACGTGCCAGCGTCGTCTTGCCGGTGCCGGCATAGCCGAACAGCCGGAAGACCTGCGGGGAGGAAACGCCGGGCTTTGCCTTGAGCCAGGCGCCGACAGCCTTGAGCGCCGCATCCTGCTGCGGGGACCAGCTGGTCATTGGATCACCTCATCAACTGGGAGACCCAAGGCTCGGCGGCTTTTCGCGCCTTCACGGGCAATGTCGATTGCTGCGTTGAGAACTTGTTGCTGCGCTTGAGCGAAGGTGACGCGCCCTTTTGCTGTCGCTTCCGAGCACCAGAAGTTCAGTGCCGATGACAGAAGCGCGCATGTTACGGCCTTGCTGGCATCCTCATCGCTCATTTGGCCGATCAACCTGACCGATCGAGCCAGTTCCTGCGCGGCGGCAAACAATTTGGATTCGAGCAGCGGCAGGACGGCCAAGACAAGAGCATTGCTTTGCGCGGCGTCGGTCATCCGAGCCTCCTGCGAAGTTCGGCGGCGCAAGCGTGACGGACATCGGCCTTACTCAGTTTGTCCGCGGCCCACTGCAGATATCCAGTGGAAAGCCTTGTGATCTCGGTTCCGGCATGTTTGCCGAACGGCATCTTCACCACCTGCTTGGGGCGGGCGCTGATCGCAACCATGTCCTCGATCGTCAGGCCATCCATCAGGAAGCGCTGGAGAATGCGCGCTGTGACGTATGTGTCAGGGCCGGCTCGATGCAGCGGAACGCAACGGCTCGGGTCCAGACTGATCGACAGGTGTTCGGGAATCATACCGTTGCGATGGTTCGGCAATCCCGGGTGCCGATTGAGCGCGACCTTGTAGGTGCATATCCAAGGCTTGTCGCCGCCTCCAAAAAATGCGCGCTCGAACTCGGCATTGTGGGCGCAGAAGACGTCAACGCCTTCCATCAGGCGACGGAACCGCTCGGATGTCGGCGGCTCGCCAGCGACCATTTCATCGTTGATGCCGTGAACGTCACGGGCTCCGGCGCCGATTGGCATTCCGGGGTTACAGAGAAGGCTGACGGTCGGATAGATCGTCGCCGGCTCGCCCTCGCGAAACTGGACGTCAGTCCAACCCACTTCACAAACGCCGGCATTCGGCGGGAAGCCTGTCGTTTCAAAATCGAGACAGCGGATGATGGTCATCTCAACCACCCGCCAGATTGCCGCCCTTGCGGGCGTGCTCGTCGCGCCAACCGTCCTTCCAGCCCGCAAGTTCATTCTCACGGCCAGCTGTGCGGTATTCACCGGGGATAGCGCGCTGCCCGAGCCCCGCTTTGTTGGCTGCAACGCCTTCGTCGTAGGCGATCTGGATAGAGTCTTCGCGGCCCCAGATGCGCTCGATCTGGGGCTTGTCATCGGCTGCCTCTGCAGGGGTGTCGCCCGGGAAGGTATCGTCTGTCAGGCCGCCTTCCGAGGGGTCGGCGTTGATTGCGGTTTCCCGCCCCTCGGTAGGCCCCGCTGCGCCGGACTGTTCAGCCTGTTCCGCCGGCACATTGGACTGGCAAATCTCTCCGGTTTCAGGGTCATGAGCGGGGTTGTTGTCCCCGCTGGAAGCAAGTGCCGCGAGCCTGCCGGAGATCGTGGCGGGGGCTGCGATGCGCGGCGCCTCATTGACCACAACGCCGTCGATCGTCTTGCCTTCCATTTCTTCAGCAGCGTATTCATTGCCGACTTCTTCCGGGAAGGCCGCGCGCAGCGCAGCGGCTTCGGCACATTTGTCGATCTGTCCGAAGGGGCGGCGCCGCCACATGGCGTTGGGAGAAATATCGTCGCGGCCCGCCGTGGCGTAGGATTCAAGCCAGTAAACGCGCGGCCCCGGGAACGGCACGCGCTGACCATCGAGCATCCGATAGACGGTCACTTGGCACCATTCGGGGAATTCCATCAGTGCGTTGCCGATCGTCTGGCGCTTCGTCTCGCCGTAACGCGCTTCGTCCCGACCGGCGAACTGCCCGGTTCGGAACGCAGTGGTCCGCAACTCGCCAATGCCAGGCCAAACCGTCTCAACCATCCGCTTGAGCTGGCTGTTCCACATCGGAACGATATGGACGGGCTTCTTGAACGGATCGAGTTTCCTTGCCCTGCAGTACGACAATGCCAGGATGACGGAATCAGCTGTCTTGGCGAGCGGGTAGACGGCATCGACAAGCGCCCTCCACTCGTTAATCCCGACGCCAAGGCGTTCCTGCAGCGCCGGGTGATAGGGCAGACGGGGCGGGGCGATCATGGGCGCGTTTGACCGCGGCGCTGCTGTGGCACCTTCAGCGCGCTCAGAGGCGGGGTGATCTTTGCGAGGGGCGGCTGTGATGTTTGTCATGGCTGAACCTTGTGGATGGAGAAGATCATCGCGTTTCGATGCGGCGCGTGGCGAAAATCAGTCAGCGAATGGCGACTCGCACCTCCTCAAAGATGCGGACACCTGCCATGGGTTTGGTGTTGTTGTGGAATTTGACGAATTGCTTGATCGCGGCGTCGACATGTTCGCGCTTCAGATACGGTCGCATGAGGTCAAGCGGGATCAGGTCGTAGTTGGTGATCTCGTAGGACCAGACTGTCTTACCGGTTGCGGTGACGCCGGAAGCTGTCGTCGTTTGCCCCACAAGATCAGCGGCAGGAGCCGCTGCGATGCGGTCAGCTGCTTCAGCCTTCGCCTCTGCATTCCCGGCGCGATCCTCGGCCTTTGATGCCGCCTTCACGCGCTCGGCCTCGGCTGCACGCTCGGCAATCTCCCGCTGACGCTGCGCTTCGGCGCGCGCCTTCGCCGCTTCCTCTTCCGCCTTGCGACGCGCCTCTGCCGCCCTGGCGCGGGCGTGATCGTCGGCAATCCGCTGGAAGGCGGAACCAATCCTTGCAAGGCGGTCGATCGGTGCCTTGAAGAACGTATCGACTTCGCGGCCGGCAGTCAGGAACGGTTCCTTGTCCTGAACCCGCTGGCTGTCCACGCGCTTGCCAAGCGCGCGGGCATCGGTGACGAGTCGCGCGACCGCATCAAGATCAGCGTCTGTCCTGATCTCGCGGGGAGCGGCGTTCGACCGCTCGGCAAGACGCTCAACCTCGGCAAGAAGCTCGGTATTCTCGAGGGCCAGGCGGTCAGCAATCGGGGGATTGTTGCTCAACATCAGAACCGCTCCGGCACAGTGGAAGAGGGCGGCGTTGCTGATGCGACAGTCCCGCTGATGCGGACCTGACGATATGAACTGGGGTCGACCGAGTAGCCCTTGCGGTTGATCGTCTTGGCGGAGATCGTCACGCCGCCGGGAGCGATGGCTGACTCCGCATCCTTCATCTTGAAGATGATCTTTGCGTCGATGATCTTCCGGTCCTTGGCGGCAGCATTGCCCGCCGCCTCGATTGCTTTCAGACGGGTGTATTCGGGCAGAAGCTCAGCGAGCTCATTATCGCCGCTCAGATTGATCTGCGGCCCGCGCGCATCTGCGAACATACGCATGACGCGGTCAGCGTCCTTGACCCAATCGACATCGGGCGGGCGGTCAGCATCGAACTGGCGCCAGAAATGCTCCACCTCGCCGCAGAGGCGATACCAGATGTCGTCATGTACCGGGATCGTGACGCCGGAAAACTCGAGCTTGTGGGTCAGACGCACGACCACGATGCATGCCCAGGATGCGCCCGTGATCTTCGCTTCGGTGATCGCCTGCACCATGACCCAGTCCGGCGGGATCACATCGCGTGTGTTCGGGTCGCGCCATTTCTTTTCGAAGACGTCCGGCGATACAGTCTTGAACTGGATGACGCCGAAGCCATCCCGTTTCGGATCGATAGCGAACGCGTCGGGCGTCGCGCCGATACGGCGCTGAGGGTCGCGGAAATAGTAGCCAAGGGGGTAGGAAATTGACCAGCCAGTGCGCCGGCGGGTTTCTTCCATCGCCAACGGCTCAAGAATATGGCCGCGCGCAGCCGGCGGGTGAGAGGTCGACCACCATCCGTCACCGGAATCCTCAATCACCTCGGTGTCGGCATCGTCGACATCAAAACCCTTCTTGAGGTTGTACAGACCAAGCGCGGAGAGCCGGTGAACGCCGAGCAGCGCGCCAGCGACCGACGCCGTCACATCCTGCGCGCGCAGCCGGTGCCACTGGTCATTGCTCTCGATGTGATGGCCGACTGTTGTCTTCGGCATGGTCGAGATTGCGAGCGCTTCGGGGGAGAATTTCATTATTACCTCCACACACGACCGTTGCGATACAGCTGCCCGCGCGGGTGGATACGCGGCACGGCGGTGACGCCGGGGAGGTTGTAGAGCCTCACGTCGGTCGCAGCCGGAAGGTCCGGCACGGCGGTGACGCCGGGGAGGTTGTAGAGCCTCACGTAGGTCGCAGCCGGAAGGTCCGGCACGGCGGTGACGCCGGGGAGGTTGTAGAGCCTCACGTAGGTCGCAGTCTTAAACCAGTCCTTGCGGACCGCTTCGTTGAATTTCTTCTGGTCAGAAATGTCGAGGCGCATTTTGTGCTCCTGGTTAGCGATTGCGAGGCGGGGTTAGAACCAGCGCGCAAGCGCGGTCCCGAACCGCATCAAGGCTGGCTAATGGGATCCGGGATGCCGGGAAGTTCAGGCTGAGCAACATGTCGATCAGTTGCTCGTCACCGGGAGGGTTTGCCGGATCAACCCACCCGTCCTTCACAAGACGCGCGGCGATGTCCTCGATCAGAGCCGGGACTTCGGGCATCATGACGTCACACTCTGGCGCAGGTCGAAGTTGTTGATCTTCGAAATGGCGAGGTCCACGACCGTGTCGAGCTGGAACGCGTCAAGCTCATCGCAATACACGGCCGCAAATTCACGCACATCGTCGAGGCGCGGAGCCGGAGTATTGAGACCGCGCTTTGCCCGCCGCTCTCGGGCGGCGATCCAGCGCCTTGCGACCTCTGTGGCAATTTTCGAGAGAGCGACAGACATGTAAATCTCCAACGGCTCATGCGTTGGAGTGACCATATTCGCAAACGAAAGATTTCGTCAACGAATAATTATGCATAAACGAAATTATTTTCCTTGACGAAATTTCTTGCGAGGTTCAATTGGGGGTTGGGGGGGCGGTGCAAGAGTCGAAGCGAAGCGGAGACTCGAAGCACGGGGCGGTGAAGCTGGATTGAACCTGACAGCAACCGTGGAGGAGGGGCGCCTAAAGCGCCCCCCACTGATCCGGTAGAGTATGTGGCTAGGTCTCAGTTCTGAATCGTTTCAGTATGCTGAAATGACTCAGGTTTGAGTTTGTTGCACCGAACGCGCGCGAGATAGCTATGCCCCTTGAAGCCAAAAATTGTCGCGATGAGATTTACCAGACGCGTTTCCCGCTCGCGATCGCGCGGGCATCGTTTGAACAGGCTGAAAAGGCCGTCGCAGACCAGTTGGAGATTCGCAAATCGGGGGAGGCGAAACTGACGAGCCTCTTTGGCTACATGGTGTCCCTGTCAACGGCTGTTGTTGGCTTGGCCGGGGTCATGAGCCAGAAACTGACCGCGTCTCCGCTGGCTTTTGTTATCTTGGTCGCTTCATCCTTCGCGTTCATGGGAGCGGCCGCGCTCGCCGGGCGTGGATTGTGGCCCAGCGAGGG
>ERZ1645187.1103-NODE-1103-length-25372-cov-7.057076_pt1 | contig 25372 bp, 24 predicted proteins | sample MGYA00575352_ERZ1645187 | MGnify/ENA primary metagenome ERZ1645187 (study PRJEB40837, sample SAMN11349314) | freshwater sediment metagenome | isolation source: river sediment | host: Sediment | place: India: Wazaribad , New Delhi | collected 2017-02-21 ...
TCCGGATCGAAAGGGCCGACGGAGAGAAACTGGACGGAGAACGGATTCTCCTCACAGTGAAAAATGTCTCGAAGGAGTCTTCCAAATCTTCCGATGCTTCTCTCGACAGCGCGATGCAGTTTCTGCCCGGCGACAGGATCGCTTTTAGTGTGGAACTCGAACGGCCGGACGGACTGAGAAATCCGGGCGGTTTCGATTACCGGCGCTATCTGCTCGGAAAGAAGATACGTTTCACAGCGTATCTGGATGAAGATCAGATCTGCGTGACGGGACGGTCGGGTAGTCCGTTCTACGCCCTGCGCAGACTGCGGCTTAGACTATACGCAGGGCTCTCCTCTTCGATGACGGCGGAATACGCGAATCTGGCGGCGGGGCTTACGATCGGAACCTCGGTCGGAGAGGAGATCAGGGACAGCTTCAGCGAAGCGGGCATTTCTCATATTCTTGCCGTATCGGGACTTCATGTCGGCTTCGTATCCGCCTTTGTCCTGATGCTGACGAAAAAGCTGCGAAGACGCGCGCGGTTTGCAGTTTCTTCGGCTGTCATGCTGGGCTACCTGTGTCTGACAGGTCTGAACGCATCCGCGGTCCGCGCGGTGCTGATGTTCGAGGCGCTGTCCGGCGCAGCCGCGTTCAGGAGGACCTACGATCCGCTGTCGGCGCTGTCTCTGTGCGCCGTACTGATCCTGCTGGATTCGCCGGCGCTTTTGTGGAACGCCGGATTCCAGCTCTCCTTCAGCGCGGTTCTCGGAATCGCGCTGCTGTACGCGCCGCTCAACGTACGCTCGGAAGCGATATTCGGGAAGAGCATGATGCTCTCGTCCCTGGTACTGACAGCCTCGGCCACCGCGGGGACGCTGCCGGTGGTGCTCGCTCAGTATTACAGCCAGCCCCTCGTATCGCTGCTGTCGAATCTGCTGCTCGTTCCGCTGTCCGGTCTGCTTGTAGGACTGTCGGCGGCCTGTCTGATCAGCGCTTCCTTCCTGCCGCAGCTGCTTCCGACGCTTTCCGCCGTATTTATTCCCGCTGCGGATATTTTCACGGGGGCTGCGGCCTTTTTTGCAGAGCTGCCGTTTCCGGCAGTTGCAGCCGGAACGACAGGCTTCATAATCGCGGCGGCTGTACCCGCTGTTCTTGCCGGTACAGCGGGATATTTCCGGTCGCCTGTCAGAAAACGGAGACAGGTGACCGCGATGCTTGCCGGAGTCTTCGTTCTGGTCCTCTGTCTGTCCGCGTTCAGAACCGAGACGAGGCTTACGGTCACCTTTCTCGATGTCGGCCAGGGGGACGCGGCTCTGATCGAGACGCCGGAGGGACGCGTTTTTCTGATCGACGGGGGCGGATACGAACGCTACGGGCAGTCCGTCACGGGAAGCACGCCGATATCGGAACGCGTCCTGCTGCCGGCACTCGCATCAAAGGGGATCAGCAGGCTCGACGGCGTGTTTATCACCCACAATCATGCGGATCACGCCCAGGGCGCCGTCGAGCTCTTGAGTCTGATGCCGGCGAAGGCCGTTTACGTGAATCCCGGCTGGGACGATACGGAGCTTGCAGAACGGCTGGAGTCCTCCGGCACGATCTTCAGACGGCTGGTTCGGGGAGAGCGCTTCGAGTCCGGCGGCGTTCGTTTCGAGATCCTCAGTCCGTATGACAGCGGCATCAGGGAGCAGGACGATCAGAATGAGGATTCCCTTGTGATCAGAATCAGCTTCGGGGACCACAGCTTTCTGATGACAGGGGACGCCGGGATTGAAGCCGAGGAGAAGCTTGATCTGACGGGAATTCAATCGACCGTGCTCAAGGCGGGTCATCATGGTTCCGCCTCCGCTTCCGGAACACAGTTTCTTCAGGCTGCGGATCCGGACTACGTCGTGATCTCGGTGGGTGAGAACAACCGCTACGGTCATCCGTCTGCCGAAGCTCTGTCCAGGATCGAAGAAAGTGAAGCCGCTGTGCTCAGAACGGACAAATGCGGAGCGGTCGAATTTAAGACTGACGGAAAAACGATGAGCCTGAAGCGCTTTGTGGTACAATATGACGGTTAACGAACTGCAGGCGGCATAACGCGGCATACAGACCGAACGGATGGAACGGAGACAGCATGAAAAACTACAAAGATCTGACAAAAGACATCAAGAACGGAACTCTGTCTCCGGTATACCTCTTCACGGGAAGCGAAGATCATATCGCGTCGATGATGATCCAGCGGATGAGCGAGAAGCTGGTCACTCCGGGACTTGAGATGCTGAATATCAACCGTTTCGAGTCGAAAAACCCCGATATTTCCGAAATCATGGCGGCCTGTGAGACGCTGCCGGTTATGTCGGAGCGCAGGATCGTTCTCGCGTCCGAAGAGACGGCGCTGCTTTCGGTATCCGACAAGAACGCCCAGGAGGCGCTGAGCGGCTACTTTAAAAATCCGTGTCCGTCGACGATCCTGATCATCAGCGCCGAAAAGCCCGACAAGCGGAGAAAGCTGTATAAGGAAGCGGTCAGGGCCGGGGAGCTCGTCGAATTCTCGAAGCTCGATCAGCGGGGGCTGGAAAACTGGATCGCGGCGCGGATGAAGCGTGCTGGGGTCCGGATCGGCCGGCCGGCGGTGGAAGCCTTTATCGGTAGAATCCATTACCTTGACAACGCGTCGGTCAGTACGATCTCGGTGGATTCCGAGCTCCAGAAGCTCATCGACTTTGCGGGAGAGGGCGGACAGATCACGGAAGAGGACGTTCTCGAAATCCTGCCTCCCGGCATGGAGGACAATATCTTCAGGATGACCGATCTGATCGCTCAGGGAAAAGCTCAGGAAGCGATGGACATGCTCAGAAAATTTCAGCTGGAGGGCGAATCTCCGATCCGGATTTTCGGGCTTATCGTCAGGCAGGTGCGTATCATGGCGATGCTCTCCGCGATGATCGCCGAGAAGGCGAATCAGCAGCAGATGGCGGATTACGCGGGAATCCCGCCCTTCGTCGTCAGAAAGACGCTGCCCGCCGTGCGCCGTTACGCCCCGGGACGGCTCGAGGAGCTCATTGTCGAAGCCGCGGACACCGATCTGTGGATGAAGACCGGCGCCATCGAGCAGAGCCTGGCAGTGGAGCTGTACGTTCTGAAGATGCTCAAACGAAAATAGAGCCGCAGCGGATGCTGCGGCTCCAAAAAAGCAAAGAAGCGCCTATTACGAGCGCTTTCTTTATGAGACGGTGTTATATTGGGGAACGGAGAATTACTCAGCCATATCCTTTAAGGTTTTTGCTAAAGAGCTTTTCTTGCGGGAAGCGCTGTTCTTATGAATGACGTTCTTAGCGGCAGCCTGGTCAAGCTTCTTCGCAGCCTGATTGTAAGCTTCCTGAGCTTTCGTCATGTCGCCTTCTGCAGCGGCAGCCTGGAACTTCTTCATTTCTGTCTTCAGATTAGTTTTGACGGCCTTGTTTCTGAGACGCGCCTTTTCGTTTGTTTTTGCTCTTTTAATAGCTGATTTGATGTTTGCCATCTGTTCCTCCTGGTTCTTTTATAACATTCGGAGTATATCACGAAGCGCGGCTGCGGGCAAGCAGGAAATACATTTTATAATTCGTTACTTCCTTTTCTGTTAATTCTGACCCGCACAGTGTATAATTAAGAATAATTTGCAGACAGCTTTGCATTTTTTATCGCTTATTTAAGTCTCCGGCCGCTCCGGCGGTCCTCCAAATTCTTTCAGGGAAATTATGTCAGAAAAACAACAACATACACGCAATTTTTGCATCATCGCACATATCGATCACGGTAAATCGACGCTTGCGGACAGGCTCATACAGGAAACCGGGCTTATTTCCGAACGCGATCTGGTCGAACAGGTGCTGGACAACATGGATATTGAACGCGAACGCGGCATTACGATCAAGCTTCAGGCGATTCGTCTGATCTATCAGGCGAAGGACGGCGAAGAGTACATCCTCAATCTGATCGATACGCCCGGTCACGTCGACTTTACGTACGAGGTCTCAAGATCGCTGGCCGCCTGCGAAGGCGCCGTTCTTGTCGTCGACGCGTCTCAGGGAATCGAAGCCCAGACCATCGCGAACGTCTACCTCGCGCTGGACAACGATCTCGAGGTCCTTCCGGTCATCAATAAAGTGGACCTGCTTTCGGCACGCCCGGAAATGGTCAAGGAAGAGATCGAAAACGTGATCGGACTCGACGCGGAACACGCGCCCCGGATCTCCGCGAAGACGGGACTTAACATCGAAGACGTTCTCGAGATGATTGTCAAAGAGGTTCCGCCGCCGCAGGGAGATCCCGACGCGCCGCTCAGAGCGCTGATTTTCGACTCTTATTACGATCAGTACCGCGGAGTCATCGCATCGGTAAGGATTGTCGAAGGGACCATTACGGCCGGCGAACGGATCCGGCTGATGGCTCAGGGCAAGGAATTCGATGTCGAAGAGGTAGGCGTATTCGGCGACGGTCTGCTGCCTCAGAAGCAGCTGGAAGCCGGCGAAGTCGGCTATATCATCTCCGGCGTCAAGAACGTTACAGACACGAAGGTCGGGGATACGATCACCTCTGCTGCCGAGCCCGCGGCAACACCGCTTCCGGGCTATAAGGAAGTCACGCCGATGGTTTACTGCGGAATCTATCCTGCGGACGGCGCCCGCTATGAGGATCTGCGCGACGCGCTGGCGAAGCTGCAGCTCAACGACGCGAGTCTGCTGTACGAGCCGGAAACGTCCATCGCGCTGGGATTCGGTTTCCGCTGCGGCTTCCTCGGACTTCTCCATATGGATATTATTCAGGAACGTCTCGAGCGCGAGTTTAACCTGGATCTTGTCACGACGGCGCCTTCCGTTATCTACCGGATCACGAAGACCGACGGACAGGTCATTATGGTGGATAATCCGACCAACATGCCGGATCCTGCGGAAATCGAGATGATGGAAGAGCCCATAGTCAGCGCCACCGTCATCACGCCCTCCGAATATATCGGAGCAGTTATGGAGCTGTGCCAGGAACGGCGCGGCATCTATCTGAATATGGATTACATCGAAGAGACGCGCGTGGAGCTCCACTACGAGCTGCCGCTCAACGAGATCATCTACGATTTCTTCGACGCCCTCAAATCCCGGACAAAGGGCTACGCGTCCCTCGACTATGAAATCAAGGAATACAGGCCGTCAAAGCTTGTCAAGCTTGATATTCTCCTCAACGGAGAAATTGTCGACGCGCTGTCCTTCATCCTGCACGAGGACAATGCGGTCAAGAGAGGACGGGCGATCACGAAGAAGCTCAAGGAAGTCATTCCGAGACAGCAGTTCGAAATTCCGATCCAGGCAGCCATCGGCTCGAAGATCATCGCGCGCCAGACTCAGTCCGCGCTGCGCAAGGACGTACTTGCGAAATGCTACGGCGGCGATATCAGCCGTAAGCGCAAGCTCCTCGAAAAGCAGAAAGAGGGCAAGAAGCGCATGCGCAAGGTCGGTTCGGTCGAGGTTCCGCAGGAAGCCTTTATGGCCGTCCTGAAGCTGGATTCCTAGGAGATGAGATGAACAGAACTGAATTGGAAAAACTGACTGTCTCGGCTCTCAAAAAAATGGCGGAGGAACAGGGCGTCACGATTCCGTCCAAGCTTCGAAAAGGCGAGATCGTGGACAGGCTTCTTGGAAAAGCGGACAGTGCGGATTCTGCCGCTTCGGCGAAGGAAGAGAAAAAGCAGGAAACGCCGCTGCCGGAGGCTGCGCAGCTCCGGGACAGCGTTCAGGATAAAAAAGCAGAAAAAGAAGAGCCTGCTGCTGAAAAAGCGGATCATGGGGACGAAAAACGCCGCCTGAGCGTTTCCACCGGACGCGAGCACGGACTCGCCCAGAAAAACAGCATCCATACCGGCCAGCTGCACCGCAGCGACGGGCGCGGACAGAGCCGGACGCAGAACACGGCGAGCCGAAACGGAGCGTCTTCTAAAGAGAACAGTCACAAGCAGGGACAGAAAAAGAAGAACGACCGCTACGCGAGAATCAAGGACGATATAACAAACACCGTTCAGGTTTCGGGGCCTCTCGAAATCAGACCGGAGGGCTACGGCCTCGTCGCCAACGACGGCGCGGATTCTCCCTACGATCATATCTACGTCTCGCCCAGTCAGATCCAGAAGTTCAGACTCAGAACGGGCGATATTCTCGGCGGCAAGGTAAGACCGCCGAAGCAGGGCGAAAAGTACGCCGCGATGCTGTTCCTCGAAATCGTAAACGGGACTGAAACACGCCAGATCATCAATGAGATGGCTCAGCTTATGCGCAGCGAGCAGCATGAATCGGATTCGCGCTTCAAGGAAAGCCATACGGGCATCCTGGATGTCAATCCGGACGGCTTCGGCTTTCTCCGCATGGAAAACTACCTGCCCGGCGAGGATGATATCTACGTTGCGGCCAACCAGATACGCCGCTACGGACTGTCAACCGGTGACAAGATCACAGGTAAAATCCGAAAATCTTCCGAGGGTGAAAAGAACGACGCGCTTCTGTATATAGAAGAAGTCAACGGAGATATTCCCGAAACGACGACTCACCGTCCGAAATTCGAAAATCTGCTTCCGGTCTTCCCGAACGAACGCATCACGCTGGAAACGAAGCCCGACGTACTGTCAACCAGGATGATCGATCTGTTCTCCCCGATGGGCAAGGGACAGAGAGGGATGATCGTCGCACCGCCTAAAGCCGGGAAAACGACGCTGCTCAAGGAAATCGCGCTGGGAATCCGGGCCAATCATCCGGAGATCGAGCTGATTATCCTGCTTGTCGACGAACGGCCGGAGGAAGTCACGGATATGCGGCGCAGCATCGATGCGGACATCGTATGCTCGACCTTCGATCAGCCGGCGCAGAATCATCTTGCGGTCTCGCAGATGGTGCTCGAACGCTCCAAGCGCCTTGTCGAGCAGGGAAAGGACGTCGTCGTCCTCGTCGACTCGCTGACGCGTCTGACCAGGGCGAACAACCTGTGTGTCGAACCGTCGGGACGCACGCTCTCGGGCGGGATCGATCCCGAAGCGCTCTATTTTCCGAAAAAATTCTTCGGCTCCGCCCGAAATATCGAAAACGGCGGCAGCCTGACCATTATCGCCACCGCGCTTGTCGAGACGGGCAGCCGCATGGACGATATCATTTACGAAGAGTTCAAGGGAACCGGCAACATGGAGCTCCATCTTGAACGAGATCTCGCCCAGCGCCGGATCTATCCCGCGATCAACCTGCTCAAGAGCGGGACTCGCCGCGAGGATCTGCTGCTGAACGAACAGGAAATGCGCGGATCCTTCGCGATCCGCAAGACCTTCGATTCCAGCGCGGTTCAGATGACCGACAAGGTGATCACCGCAATGAACAAGACGCGCTCCAATCAGGAATTCCTGAACCGTTTCGTCAAGCAGAAACCGTAAGCCTGAGCGGGTGTCCGGTCTTGCAGAACGACAAAAACATGATATAATATAAAAGTTAAGTCTGCTGACAAACAAAAACAGTAATTTCAGGTTCCGGGAAAGGCGCCTATACAGGTTCCGGGAAAGGTTCCGAAAATAAAAGTGAGGTGAATACGAATGAAAGATGGAATCCATCCGAAGTACGGTAAAGCCGTCGTCAAGTGCGCTTGCGGCAATACCTTCGAAACGGGTTCGACTAAGCCTGAGCTCAAAGTCGAAATCTGTTCGGCCTGCCATCCGTTCTTCACGGGCAAGCAGAAGCTCGTCGATACAGGCGGACGTGTAGAACGCTTCAATAAGAAGTACGGCAAAAAACAGAAGTAAAAAGATCCGCCATGAGGCGGATCTTTTTCTTTTACGCCGTTTTTTCCACCGTATTATTGTTGATTTGAGCTGTGGTCTTTATATTAAGGTAATTCATACATGATAAACGGAGGTCCAGATGGCCAAAAACAGCATAACGGCAGGAGAGCTGCTCAGAGATTCGGCGCTCCGGCTGCGGGAGGCCGGCATCGATACGGCCCGGCTCGATGCGGAGCTTCTTCTTGCCGAGGTCCTCGGATGTGAACGAATTTCGTTTTACACGCATCCGGAATGCCCTGTCACAGAAGACGAGTATCAGAGCTTTACGAAGCTGCTCGAGCGCAGGCTCGCCCGCGAGCCGCTCGCCTACATCACCGGAACGAAGGAATTTATGGGAGAGGACTTCGCTGTCTGTCCCGGGATCCTGATTCCGAGGCCGGATACCGAAGTTCTCGTTGAAAAGATAATCGAGCTGTTCGGACCGGAGAGTGAAAGAAAAGATCCGGCGATTCTAGACCTGTGCTCGGGCAGCGGAGCGATCGGACTGTCCGCAGGGATACGGCTGCCCGGCGCGAAAATCGTTCTGTCCGACGTGTCGGAAACAGCTGTCGTTACAGGCAGGAGAAACGCGGACAGTCTGTCGGTGAACGCGGAGGTCAGGCACGGCGATCTGTTCGAGACGCTGCTTCCCGACGAGCGCTTTGATCTGATCGTTTCGAACCCTCCGTATATTGCGGAGGATGAGATAAAGGGACTTGAACCGGAGGTCTCCGTCTGGGAGCCGCGCCTCGCGTTAAGCGGCGGGGCCGACGGGTATCAATTTTACAGACGGATTGTCAGCCAGGCTCAGTCTCATCTTGCCTCTGACGGCGTGCTGATGCTCGAAGCCGGAGACGGTCAGGCGCAGACGCTGAGGGAACTGCTTGAAAACGCGGGATATGCGCGGATTGAAGAGATCAGAGACCTGACTGGAACGGTCCGCGGACTGGCCGCCTTCCTTGTCTGAAGAAAAGGTCTATGATAAGATTGAATGACGAGTGCAGTAAGCTTATCGTCTGCACCGATGCGAACAGACATAAACGATGGAGGAATAGATTATGATATCAGCAGGAGAGTTCAGGAACGGCGTAACATTCGAAATGGACGGAGGAATCTGGACGGTCGTTCATTTTCAGCACGTCAAACCGGGCAAGGGCGCTGCGTTTGTCAGAACCAAGATCAAAAATGTTGTAACCGGCGCTGTCGTTGAAAGAACCTTCAGCCCGACAGAAAAGTTCCCGAAAGCTCACATCGATACGAAAGAAATGCAGTATCTTTACGGCGACGGCGATATCTATTACTTCATGGATCTTGATACATACGAACAGATCCCGCTGGGACTGGCTCAGGTCGAAGAAGCCCTTCAGTATCTGAAGGAAAACGACAACGCGACCATCAAGTTCTACAAGGGCGAAGCTTTTTCAGTCGCCGCTCCCAATTTCGTCGTGCTCGAAATCACGAAGTGCGAACCGTCGGTAGCCGGCAATACGGCGACGGCGGTAACAAAGCCTGCGACCGTTGAAACGGGCGCGACTGTCACAGTACCTGATTTCGTCAATGAAGGTGACAAGATCCGGATCGATACGAGAACCGGGGAATACATGGAAAGGGCGTAAACATGGACTATATCAAGGAAAAGGTCGCTTATCTGCAGGGCCTGGCAGAAGGTCTGAAGATCGAGGAAAGCAGTGCGGAAGGCAAGGTTCTCTTCCATATCATCGATGTGCTCGACGATATTACGGATGCTCTCGACGGTCTGGCGGAAGCACAGTACGCAGCTGAAGAAGAAGCGGAAGAGGTTCAGGAAATCCTTTCGGACATCGTGGAATTTTTCGACGTTCTCGCTGAAGACGACGATGAAGACTATGACGAAGACGACGATGATCTGTACGAAGTGATCTGCCCGGAATGCGGCGAAACGTATCTGACGGATTTTGAATCCTTCGAAGAAGACGATGTTTCCTGCCCCGCATGCGGCGCGCCGTTTAAACTGGAAGAATCCGTTCTTGAAAAGCTGACCCACGACGATGTGGACGCTTCGGATAAGGACAAGTAAATGAACGCGAGCGAAAAAATCGTGCCGTCGGAAATCTCGGCGGAAATGATCTGCTCGATCGCCAATCTGGCCGTTCTCGGCGTAGACGGGATCGAAAAGACATATATGGATTTAAAGGATGCCGTTATCGACGCGGTTCATCCGTCTGCGATATCGAAGGGCGTCAAGGTCGTCGATAAGGACGGAGAATACAAGATCGATCTGTATGTCATCACCGAAAAGAATGTCGTCATTCCGAAGGTATGCAGAAGCGCGCAGATCAAAGTCAAGGAATCTGTCGAAATCATGACGGGCAAGCCGGTCGCCAAAGTCAACATTCACGTTGAAGGCAGCGGGAAATATTAAGGACTGCGTCAGCAGTCCTTTTTTACAGGTCGGAATATGAAAAAAGAATCGAAGCGCCATAAGGAGCGGGAACTCGCTCTCTGGGGAATTTTCCAGGAAGATTTCAATCTTGACGGAAAGAACGAGAAGATCGACTGCTTTATCGAAGATTACCCCGAAGAAGAAATGAACAGCGAGATCGCTGAAGAAGCGGGCGGCTATGCTTCCCAGGTGATCGAGACCTTTAAGGAAAACAGAACCGAGATCGATAAGATGATCTCGAAATATCTGAAAAAAACCTGGGATCTTTCACGTCTGCCCAAGGCAGAAAAGGCGATCCTGCGTCTGGCCGCGGCCGAAATGTTTTTCGTTCCAGAGGAAGTTCCGAAGGAAATCGCGATAAACGAAGCGGTCGAGCTGACGAAAAAATACGGCGAAGAAGACGGAAGCCGGTATGTCAACGGGATTCTGAACAATATGGCTAAGGAAAATCCTCAGACCCATGTTTTCGATCTCGGCAAAGATCACAGAAAAAAACGCAGTCAGAAAAAGACGTCAGGTTCGAAGAAAGCTGCCGCTCAGCCGGCGGAGGCTCAGGACAATACTGACAGGGCGCCGGAAGCAGTACAGCAGACGGAAGAGCAGGCGCCGGAAGCTTCCGAAGAAAGCAGCGATGAAGCCTGAGATCTGTCTGGGTCTGGATACGAGCGCCTATACGACATACGTTGCGGCGGCAGGTACGGACGGAGCGCTGCTCGCAGATGAACGGATCGTTCTGTCCGTTCCCCGCGGCGGCCGGGGACTTCGTCAGTCCGAGGCGGTTTATCAGCATATGAAGAATATGCCGGTGCTGTTCCGCAGAATCGAGCCGCTGCTGTCGAAATATACGGTGTCGGGAATCGGCGTATCGGTCAGACCCGAAAATACAGAAGAATCTTTTATGCCGGTATTCAACGCCGGCATTTCTTTTTCAGAAACCGCGTCGGCGCTGACGGGAGCGCAGCTGTTCAGAACGTCTCATCAGGAGAATCATCTGGAGGCTGCCGCCGTTTCCAGCGGCTGCGTGCTGCCGGATGATTTTATCGGGGTGCATTTCTCTGGCGGTACGTCGGAGATACTCGATGTTCACAGGACGGATAACGGCTATGAATGCGGCAGGCTGGCCGGCAGTCTGGATCTGAAAGCGGGTCAGCTCGTCGACAGGACGGGCGTGCTGCTGGGTCTCGATTTTCCGGCCGGCAGGGCGCTGGAAGGACTGGCGCTGGAAGCGCAGGCTGTAAATTCTGAAAGGGTGATCGTTCCTGCCGCGATGAGCGGTGCGGATTTTCACTTTTCGGGACAGGAAAACCGGATCGTCAGGCTTCTGGAAGAAGGCGCCGATCCCGGACAGACGGCTCTCGGACTGTTCAGAATGATCGCGAAGACGCTGGAGCGGTCCCTGCGCATACTTGCGGATCAGACGGGTCTTGAAACGGTGCTCTTCTCCGGCGGAGTCATGGCCAACGGAATTATCCGGGAACAGCTTGAGAGAAGACTGGCTCCCTCCGGAATCCGGCTCTGCTTTTCGGATCCGAAATACTCGTCTGACAACGCTGTCGGCAACGCATATCTTGCGCTGCGGCGTCTGAAGGGCGTGACGGAGGTATAATGGCGGACAGAACACTCAATGTTTCACAGCTGAATCAGTTTATTAAACGTCTTGTCGAGGGCAGCGCCGTTCTTAAGCGGGTCGTCGTCGAAGGCGAGCTAGCGAACTGCCGGTTTGCAGCGTCGGGTCACCTGTATTTTTCACTTAAAGATGATTCGGCGGAAATCAGCTGCGTCATGTGGCGGTCGGCTGCCGCCGGACTGAAATTCATGCCGGAAAGCGGCATGTCGGTTCGGGTGACAGGGTCCGTACAGGTTTACGCGAAGGGCGGAACCTATCAGATCGTTGCGACAAAGCTCGAGCAGGCCGGCCTCGGCGCGATGTTTCTTGAGACCGAGCGTCTGAAGCGGGAGCTTGAGAAAAAAGGCTGGTTTTCCCGGGAAATAAAGCAAGAGCTGCCTAAAGAGATCCGACGAGTCGGGATTGTCACGTCGCCTGCGGGGGCCGCGATCCACGATATCATCTCGGCGGTCGAACGACGCAACCCGTCGGTGGGACTGCTGCTCGCACCCGCTCTCGTTCAGGGAACGGGCGCGGCGCAGGAAATCGCGCGCCAGATCGAAAGGCTCAACGAACACGGCGGAATCGACGTCATTATCGTCGGCCGGGGCGGCGGATCGGCTCAGGACCTGAACGCGTTTAACGAGCTGCCGGTGCTGCAGGCGATCCACGATTCGAAAATCCCCGTCATCTCGGCGGTCGGTCATGAAACGGACGTTCTGCTGTCGGATTTTACGGCGGACCTCAGAGCGCCGACACCGACGGCCGCAGGCGAGCTGGTTTCTGCGGACCTGGGCGAGCTTATCGACAGGATCGAAATGCTCCGGCTCTCCATGACATCCCTGATTCAGGGACGGATCAGAGAGCTCTCTCAGCAGACCGATCTGCTTGCGGAGCGCATCTCGTCAGCAAGTCCCGAATACGGGCTGCTGGAAAAACAGCGCCGCTGCGAAGCGCTTGCGGTTACTCTTAAAACAGAAATGAACACACGTCTCATGGGTCTTCGCGCAAGGCTTGAACGCCTTTCGGAAGCCGTGACCCTGCTCGATCCGGGTCTGCGTCTTGAAAAAGGCTGGGTCTATGTGACGGGAGAGGACGGCAGACCTGTCGTCAGCGCCTCGCGCGCGCAGACGGAGAAGCAGATGACGCTGCGTTTTGCAGACGGCAGTGTTTTGGTCAGGCCGGTTGAGGAGAAATAATGGCAAAGGCAACGATCAATCAGCAGCTGGAGCGGCTTGAAAAAATCGCCGCGGATCTGAAGAATGAGGATCTGGGTCTTGAGGAAGCGCTCAAGCTGTATGAAGAAGGAATGAAGCTTTCTAAAAAGTGTACGGAAACGCTCGAAAAAGCGGAGCTCAAGGTCAGAGAGCTGACTGAAGAGGGTGAAGAACGCGATTTCGATCCGGGACTCGATCAGTAAATATACTTTGGAAAATGCATCAGGGGGAAGCATTCGCTAATGGAAGATTTTAAACAGGCACTCGCGAAGAAGGCGGAGGAAGCGGAAGAATCGCTGGAAATGCGGTTTGACCGGAAGTTTGACGCACCGGATATTATTGTGAGCGCAATGCGGTATTCGCTGTTCGCAGGCGGAAAACGTCTGCGTCCGGTTCTCATGAGAGAAACCATGCGCGCGCTGGGCGATGATCCGGAAAAGATCCGCTCTCTTGCGGACGCGATCGAAATGATTCACACCTACTCGCTGATTCACGACGATCTGCCGGCGATGGACGACGACGATACGCGCCGCGGCAAGCCGACGAATCATATCGTGTACGGAGAGGATACGGCCGTTCTGGCCGGAGACGCTCTGCTCAATCTGGCGATGGAAACGGCGCTGTCGGGGATTCCCGATCAGGATCCGAAGAATTATATCAGAGCCGCGCAGATCCTGTTCGCTTCGTCCGGCGTCGACGGAATGATCGGCGGTCAGACTGCGGATACGATCACGGACATCGCGGACATCACGGAAGAAAAGCTCAACTACATCGACGAACACAAGACGGGAGCGCTGCTCAGAGCTTCGGTTCTGTGTGCGGCGGTTGCTGCGGGGGCTGAAGAGAGAGAGATCAAAGCGCTGGATACCTATGCCCAGAGCCTGGGACTCGCGTTTCAGATTGTCGACGATATCCTCGATGTCGAGGGAGACGAGAAGACGCTGGGAAAGCCTGTCGGAAGCGACGAGAAGAACCATAAGGCGACCTACGTTTCGCTGTTCGGAATCGCGTCGTCCGAGGAACGGGTTCAGGAGCTCAAGCTCAACGCGCTCGGGGCGCTCGGGAGAATTGACGGGGACACGTCGTTTCTCGAGGATCTGGCGGAGTATGTCTGTGACAGAGATCGATAAAAAAACGGGCGCGCCCGTTTTTTTATTTTTTGGGCGAGTTCTGACCGGATTCCGAATCGTTTCGGGGAGTCTTATCGCGTTTAATCAGTCTCTGGGCACCAATGACCAGAACGAATAAAATACTTTGTGTCTAATGATATCCCCGATTGGAGAGGATTTGGAGTCTTTCCCGGAAAAATTTACGCGGCTCCAGGTCTGCCGGGTCCCGCAGGTTTCTGATTCATTTCCGGAAATCCAGCTGATTTTACCCGCATTGCCGAAAGGAGGCGTCCGTGCAGAATACGCTCGGAATCAAATTTAATTTTCAGTCGCTGCTGCGCTTCGCATTTCCCAGCATGACGATGATGGTCTTTCTGTCGCTCTACACGATTGTCGACGGGATGTTTGTCTCCCGGTATGCCGGGACGACGGCGCTGTCGGCAGTCAATATGATCTTCCCGGCGTATACCGTCGGGATGGCTGTCGCGCTGATGATCGCGGCCGGGGGCTGCGCGATCGTCGCGAAAAAGCTCGGCGAAGGAAAGACGATGGAAGCCCGTCAGGATCTGAGCTTCTTCGTCCTCGTAGAGGCCGTGCTAGGAATCGTCTGCGCAGTCTGCGGTTATCTGTTTATCGACCCGATTGTCACATTTCTCGGCGCAAGCCCCGCTCAGTACGAGCTGTGCAGAACCTACGGCGTACTGATGATGGCCTTCGCGCCGACGTTTTATCTGCAGACGGCTTTCCAGAGCTTCTTCGTTGCGGCGGGCCGCCCCGGTCTCGGTCTCGGGGTCACCGTTGCTGCAGGCCTGACGAATGTCGCACTCGATTATCTGTTTATCGTCGTGATGAAAATGGGGATCGCCGGAGCGGCTCTGGGAACGGGACTGGGCACCTGCATCCCCGCGGCGGCAGGTCTGATCTTCTTTACGTTTTCAAAGACGAACCCGCTGCGTTTTACGCGCCCTCATTATGATTTCAGGATGCTGGCGAGTGCCTGCGGCAACGGCGCATCGGAGATGGTGACGAATCTTGCGAATTCGATCACGACCTTTCTGTATAATCTGGCATTTCTGAACAGCTTCGGAGAAGACGGTGTCGCAGCCATCACCATCGTCCTGTACTTTCAGTTCGTCTTCTCGGCGATCTTCTTCGGCTTCTCGTCGGGCGTCGCCCCGATCTTCAGCTACAAATACGGGGCGGGGGACAAGGGCCAGCTCAAGGTGATATTCAGGCTGAGCATGCTCCTGATTCTGATCTTTTCGGTCCTGTCCTGGGCCGTCTCCGATCTGTCCATCGCGGAGGTGCTCAAGCTGTTCACTCCGGCCGGAACCAGCGTCTACGACATCACGATCGCAGGCTTTCCCGTCTACGCGGCTGGCTTTCTGCTGATGGGCGTCAGTATTTTCGCATCCGCGATGTTTACGGCTTTTTCAAACGGAGTCGTGTCCGCCGTAATCTCCTTCGTGAGGACGTTCATCTTTCTTGCAGGCAGCATTATCCTGCTTCCGCAGTTTTTCGGTTCCGACGGTCTGTGGATGGCGGCACCTGCGGCGGAGCTGGCCGGTCTTCTCGTTTCCGTCTTTTTCCTGTTCAGGATGCGCAGGAAATACGGGTATTAATAAATTATTCTTAATTGCAATAATTTATTATTGACTTTAAACCGTGCTGCGATAAACTGGAATCAGAAAAGAATTATTACGTAAAAGGACGGGAAGAATGGCTGCGAAGAAAAAACGCCCGAAACAGGTTGCTGTCGTACACTGCAACGGCGGAACCAGAGCGAAAAAGAAAATCGAATACAGCTGCACGGACTGCAACGAAGCTGCGGCTGTCTGCGAAGGCGGTCCTCTCGAATGCGCCGAAGGCTGTCTCGGCTGCGGCACATGCGTTGAAGCGTGCCGTCTGAAGGCGATCCATATCAACGATTTCGGCGTCGCACAGGTAGATCCTGAGAAGTGCGTCGGCTGCGGACTGTGTATCGAGAAGTGTCCGCGCGGTGTTATCGGACTGCACAGGCCGGACTGCCGGATCGTTCCGCTGTGTTCGAATACCCAGAAGGGCATCGATCCGAAAACGAAGACCGGCGCGAAAACCGCCTGCGACGTCAGCTGCATCGCCTGCGGACTGTGTGTCAAGAAATGCCCGGCGGACGCGATCCATCTTGAAGATTTCCATGCGGTGATCGACGAGAACGAATGTCTGTCCTGCGGCTTCTGTGCGGTAAGCTGTCCGAGAGGCGTCATCGCCGACATGCTCGGAATTCTGACACCGGCACGGTAAGTGCCAGAGTCTTCAGATTATGGTTCGAAACGAAAAATCCCCGTCATACGGAAATGAAATCCGTATGGCGGGGATTTTTATATAAATGAATCTGTTCAGTCGTTTTCGCCGATGTTGTTCACAGCTTCCGTCGCTCCTTCGAGCATACGGTTTACCGCGGACAGGAGAGCCTGGATCGACGCGTCGATAATATCGTCGCGGATGCCTGCGCCCCAGACGAAGCCGTCGTCCGCTTCCTTGATGCCGACGTACGCGGCGGCGCGTGAAGTCGAACCGTCGTCAAGCGCGTGTTCCGAGTACTGCAGGTCCACGTACGGATTGTCGAGCCATTTGGTCATCGCGTTGGATACGGCGTCGATACGACCGTTGCCTTCGGCAGTGACGGTTTCGCTCTTCGTCTGACCGTCCTTCGTCAGTTCGAAGGTGACATTTGCGCGGATACGTCTGCCGGGAATCTGTTCGAAATGGTATTCCGGAATCTGAAGCGGCGCTTCGATGTTTACGTAGGTGCCGGTGAAGATGTCGCGTACTTCGTCCGCTGACAGTTCCTTGTGTTCGTGGTCGGAAACGCTCTTGACCGTATAGCCGAGGTCTTCGCGCATGCCCTTCGGAAGATCGTAGCCGAATTTCTGTTCGAGCACGTAGCCGATACCGCCCTTGCCACTCTGGGAATTGATGCGGATAACGTCCTTGTCGTACTTGCGGCCCAGATCCTTCGGGTCGATCGGAAGATACGGTACGGTCCACTGTTCGGATTCTTCCATTTCGCGGTAGGTCATGCCCTTCGCGATGGCGTCCTGATGGCTTCCCGAGAAGGCCGCGAAGACGAGGGCTCCGGAGTAGGGCTGACGGTCGTAGACGTGCATCCGTGTGACGCGTTCGTAAACCTCGGTGAGCTTCGGCAGATGAGAGAAGTCGAGCTTCGGATCGACGCCGTGAGTGTACATGTTCAGCGCAAGGGTGATAATGTCGACATTGCCTGTACGTTCGCCGTTTCCGAACAGCGTTCCTTCGATGCGGTCCGCGCCTGCGAGCATGCCAAGCTCCGAGTCAGCGACGGCGTTGCCGCGGTCGTTATGGGGATGCAGGGAGACGATGACGTCGTCTCTGTATTTCAGATGCTTGCACATATATTCGATTTGAGAAGCGTAGACATGGGGCAGAGACATCGAGACGGTGACCGGCAGGTTGATGATGACCGGCTTTTCGGCTGTCGGTTTCCAGACATCGAGGACCGCGTTGCAGATTTCGAGAGCGAAGTCGACTTCGGTTCCGGTGAAGGATTCGGGCGAATATTCGAAACGGTAGTTGCCGTTTGCTTCGGCAGCCAGATCGTTCAGGAGCTTCGCGCCTTCAACAGCGATATCGACGATTTCCGACTTCGTCTTGCGGAAGACCTGTTCGCGCTGGGCGACGGAGGTCGAATTGTACAGATGGACGATGGCCGACGGGCAGCCTTCGAGAGCCTCGAAGGTTTTGCGGATGATATGTTCGCGGGCCTGTGTCAGTACCTGAATGGTCACGTCGTCCGGGATCAGGTCGTTTTCGATAAGCGTTCTTAAGAACTCGTATTCCGTTTCGGACGCAGCGGGGAAGCCCACTTCAATTTCCTTGAAGCCGACATCGACGAGCTGCTTGAAATATTCGACCTTCTCGTCAAGGCTCATCGGGATAATCAGCGCCTGATTCCCGTCGCGCAGGTCTACCGAACACCAGGTCGGCGCCTTCGTGATGTACTCCTTATTAACCCAGTCGGTCGATTTTTCCGGCGGCATAAAATAACCGCGTTTGTATTTTTTATAGTTCATAACTCCTCCCTCTTGCTGCCAGACTATCCGGTTATCAGATTACGAACGCGTAGATCAGGATAATGATCCCGAGTATGATTCTGTAGTAACCGAAAACCTTGAAATTGTGGTTTCTGATGTAGCCCATCAGGAACTTGATCGCGAAGATCGATACGACGAAGGCGACGATCATGCCGGTGATCAGAATTGCAGTTTCTGTTCCGGTGAATCCGACGCCGGTTTTGACAAAGTATTTGACGATTTTGAGTCCGCTTGCTCCGAGCATTACCGGAACCGCCAGGAAGAACGAGTATTCCGCGGCGACGTAGCGCGAGCAGCCCAGAAGCAGAGCGCCGATAATCGTAGCGCCCGAGCGGGAAGTTCCCGGTATCAGCGCCAGCACCTGAAACGCGCCGATGAACAGCGCCGTTTTATAGTCGAGCTTCTGCAGGTTGCGGATCGTCGGGTGTTTGACTCTGTTCATGTTTTCTACGACGATGAACAGAACCCCGTAGATGATGAGGGTGATCGCGACGGTCGTATAATTGTACAGATATTCGGTGATAATATCGTCGAACAGCAGGCCGATCACCGCAGCCGGAATGACGCCTACGAGGACCTTGCCCCACAGATTGTATGTCTTTTTGCGTTCCAGCTCGTTTTTCGTTCTGGACCATGGCCACAGCTTGTTCCAGTACAGCAGGACGACAGCCAGGATCGAACCGAACTGGATGACGACGAGGAACATGTCCCAGAAGCTCTTGGAGACATCCAGCGGGATCAGCTGTTCAAACAGGATCATATGACCCGTGCTGCTGATCGGAAGCCATTCGGTTATCCCCTGAACGATTCCGTAAAAGGCTGCTTTCAGTATTTCGATAAACATGTTTGTATTATTCAGCTCCTATAAAATATTCGTTCTTACTATTTTAACATAAGCACTGCAGGCGGAGTGAGCTTTTCCGAACAGCAGCGGGAGCCGGCGCGTCTGCCCCCGTGGTATAATGATATAATTTGTTAAGCGAATCTATGTCCGGCAGCCGCCGGACTCAGCGGGTCCGGCGGATCCGGAAAGGATGATATCAATGAATAAAAAAATAGGCTTTATCGGCTGCGGCAATATGGCTACCGCAATGGCAGGCGGAATCCACAGAGCGGAGCTTACGGCTCCTGAAAATATTCTGATTTTCGATGCATATCCGGAGGCTGCGAAGAATCTGTCCGATAAGACAGGCGCGGTGATCAAGGACAGCGCGGCGGGCGTCGCGGCCGAAGCGGATTATCTCGTTCTCGCAGTCAAGCCCTATGTCTATCCGGAGGTCCTCGCATCCATCGCGGGTTCCGTCAGGGAAGGCGCCGTCATTATCGTTATCGCCGTCGGTGTCAGCTTCGACGACGTCCATCAGGCCCTCGGAGCAGGCGTCAAGGTGGTGCGGGTACAGCCCAGCACGCCTGCGCTTGTCGGAGAATCCGACACGACAGTATGCCCGGACGAACGTGTGAGCGCACAGGAGCTCGACGAGGTCATGGAGATGATGAACAGCTTCGGGAAAACCGAAATCCTGCCTGAAAAGCTTATGGATGTCGTTCCGTCCATCGCAAGCTCGGCTCCGGCATACGCGCTGATGCTGATCGAAGCGATGGCAGACGGCGGGTGTCTCCACGGCTTCCCGAGAGACCAGGCGATCCGTCTGTCTGCTCAGGCAGTCTACGGAGCCGCGAAGCTCGTGCTCGATTCCGGCGAACATCCCGCGGTACTCAAGGACCGGATCTGTACGCCGGGCGGGACCACCATCGAAGCGGTCAAAACGCTGGAAGACGAAGGTTTCCGCAGAGCCGTGATCGCGGCTGTCGACGCCTGCGCGAAAAAATCATCCGCGATGATGAAGAAGGACTGAAGAAGGTATAAATGAAGATACTTGCTGTCGACGCTTCGACGAACGTGGCCGGCTGCGCCGTCCTGTCCGAACAGAAGCTTATCGCGGAGGATCTGGTCAACTACAAGCTCAAGCATTCAGAAAAGCTGATGCCCGCCATCTCGTCTGTCATGGACAGTTCGGGGCTCGACTACGGGGATCTCGATGTGCTCGCCGTTACTGCGGGACCGGGCTCTTTTACCGGACTCCGGATCGGGATCGCGGCCGTCAAGGGTATCTGTCAGGCTTCAGGAAAAAAGGTCATTCCGGTTTCGACCCTGGAAGCGCTGGCCTACAATCTGCTGTATACGACAGGGCTGATCTGTCCGCTGCTGGATGCGCGTCGCTCCCAGGTGTATACGGCGGTGTTCAGATCCGACGGTTCAGGAAAGCTCAAGCGGCTCTCGCCCGATGCGACGATGGATCCGGGAGATCTGGACAGACTGCTGGATATGCTGGTTCAGGACGGGGAAAAGGTCTATCTTCTCGGGGACGGGATGCCTGTCTACGGACAGCTCCTGACTGAAAATAAACCGGACAGGACTGCGGTCAAGCCGTTTCAGTCGCTGGGACATGCGGCGTCAGTCGCGGCCTGCGCCCAGGATCATCCGGAGCAGGCTGTGGATTTCCATGTGCTGGAGCCCGTATACCTGAGACCGTCCTATGCCGAGGAAAAGAAGAAATGATCAGAAACGCGCGCCGGGAGGATCTGGCGGCGGTTCTTGAAATTGCAGCGGACGCGGGACTCGACGCGGCTCTCGAAGATCTCGAATATTCTGTAAGCGCTCCGTCCCGGATGCTTCTTGTTTTTCAGGAAGCAGACGGGGCGGTTTCCGCCTATGCGGAGCTCAGCGGTGCGGACGGGGAAGCGGAGCTTATCGATATCGCGTGCCGCGGCATGTACAAACGATGCGGAAAAGCGGAAGCGCTGCTCGGAGAGGCCGGGCGAAGACTTGCTGCTCGGAGCGGCGGCCCGCAGATTGCCCTGGAGGTCAGAGAAGACAACGCTCCCGCCATCGCGCTGTATGAGAAGACGGGCTTTATCCGGGCAGGCAGGCGAAGACGCTACTATCCGGACGGGACGGACGCCCTGGTCATGATATGGACCGGCGGGACAGCCGGATAACGAGAGCTCCCGTCTGTTTATACGGTCTGATATCCGCAGGGACGGCAGTCCGCTGTTTAACTTCTGATGTTAATTATGGAGGAATAATGAAAATACTCGCGATCGAGACTTCGTGCGACGAGACGGCCTGTGCGGTCGTCGAAGACGGACGGAAGATCTTATCGAGCGTGATCAACACACAGATCCCGATACATACGAAATACGGCGGCGTCGTACCGGAAATCGCGTCGCGCAACCACGTGATGGATCTGCCCTACGTCATTGACGAAGCGCTGGCTCAGGCGGACATGAAGCTTGAAGACGTCGACGCGATCGCCGTGACCCGCGGACCGGGTCTTGTGGGAGCGCTGCTTGTCGGCGTCTCCCAGGCGAAGGCGATGGCGGCGGTACTGAAGAAGCCGCTGATCGGCGTGCATCATATCGAAGGCCATATTGCAGCGAATTATCTGCAGTATCCGGAGCTTGAACCGCCCTTTTTGTGTCTCGTCGTATCCGGCGGCCACTCGCACCTTGTCCATGTCAGAGACTATACGGATTTTGAGATCCTCGGACGGACCCGTGACGATGCGGCTGGAGAAGCCTTCGACAAGGTCGCCAGGGTCCTCGGGCTCGGCTATCCGGGCGGACCGAAAATCGACGCGGCTGCTAAACGCGGAAATCCGGCGGCCATCGACTTCCCGAGGGTGACCCTCGAGAGGGACAGCTACGATTTTTCGTTCTCGGGGCTCAAGTCGGCGGTACTGAACTATCTGAACTCGAAGAAACAGAAGGGCGAAGAGGTCGTGCCGGAGGATGTCGCGGCGTCATTCCAGCAGGCGGTGACCGATGTCCTGACGGAAAAGACGGTCCGCTGCGCCGAAGAGCTCGGCATGAAGAAGGTTGTGATCGCCGGCGGCGTTTCCGCAAACACCGAGCTTCGCGAGGAGCTCGCGAACGCCTGTTCGCAACGCGGCATCGAATTCTACTATCCGGCGCCGGTCCTGTGCACGGACAACGCCGCGATGATCGGTTCTCAGGCATATTACGATTACCAGAACGGCGAACGGGCCGACGAGCGCCTCGACGCGAAACCGGGAATCCGGATCGGTCAGGATCATCAGACGAAGGCCTGAAATACCGTCTCGCGTTTGTTAATCAAAAATTGAGCTAAAAAAGTCGTTTAATTGTCATTGTTATGTTGACATCCCTAAAACACAAACCTATAATGATGTAAGAAAATCAATTAGGTAGTACTTAACCAATATGGTGAGCCCGGTTCACAGGGTATATCATAACTGGTAAAAAACTATTACGGAGGCTATACATGAACCTTAAACCATTAGGAGACAGAGTCGTAATCCAGGTAAGCAAGGAAGAAGAGAAAATGATCGGCGGAATCCTTATTCCGGGATCAGCGAAGGAAAAACCGCAGGAAGGTCTCGTCGCGGCAGTCGGCGAAGGCGCCTGGTTTGAAGGAAAACGCGTCCCAATGGATGTCAAAGTCGGTGACAAGGTAATCTACTCGAAATATGCGGGGAACGAAATCAAGGTCGACGGAGAAGAATATCTGATCTGCCGTCAGGATGACGTGCTCGCAATCGTTGAATAACAGCTCGGATACGGAGGAAAATCATGGCAAAGGAACTGAAATACAATACTGACGCCCGTCAGTCGCTGATCAAGGGTGTGGACAAGCTCGCGGATGCGGTCAAGGTAACGCTGGGACCGAAGGGCAGAAACGTTATTCTGTCGAGAAGCTTCGGCTCTCCGACCATTACCAACGACGGCGTGACCATCGCGAGAGAAATCGAACTGGAAGACCCCTTTGAAAATATGGGCGCACAGCTTGTTAAGGAAGTCGCGACAAAGACCAACGACGTAGCCGGCGACGGTACGACGACAGCGACTCTGCTGGCGCAGGCGATCGTACGCGAAGGCAACAAGAACGTCGTTGCAGGCGCGAACCCGATGGTTCTGAAGAACGGGATCAACAAGGCGGTGGACGCCGTTGTAGACGAACTCAAGGCCATTTCGAAGCCGATTTCCACAGCTTCCGAAAAAGCGCAGATCGCGGCGATCTCCGCAGGCGACAAGGCGATCGGCGATCTGATCTCCGAAGCGATGACAAAAGTCGGCGACGACGGCGTCATCACAGTCGAAGAAGGCAAGTCGGTCGGTACCGAACTCGAATTTACCGAAGGGATGCAGTTCGACCGCGGCTATCTGTCTGGCTACATGGTCACAGATACCGAAAAAATGGTCGCAAATCTCGACAGCCCCTATATTCTGATCACAGACAAGAAAATCTCGAACATCCAGGAACTCCTTCCGCTTCTCGAACAGGTCGTACAGACCGGCGGCAAGCTCCTGATTATCGCTGACGATCTCGAAGGCGAAGCGCTGACGACGCTCGTTCTGAACAAGCTGCGCGGAACATTCAACGCAGTGGCGGTCAAGGCGCCGGGATTCGGTGACAGACGAAAGGAAATGCTGCAGGATATCGCGATTCTGACCGGCGGACAGGTCATCTCCGAAGAAGTCGGACTTGAACTGAAGAACGCGACAATCGACATGCTGGGCAAGGCCCGTCAGGTCAAGGTGGACAAGGACAGCACGATTATCGTAGACGGCGCGGGTTCGAAGGAAAACGTCGACGAACGCATCAGACAGATCAAGGCTCAGATTCCTGAAACCACTTCGGATTACGACAAGGAAAAGCTTCAGGAACGTCTCGCGAAGCTGTCGGGCGGCGTAGCCGTTATCCAGGTAGGCGCGGCGACCGAAACTGAACTGAAGGAACTCAAGTACAGAATTGAAGACGCGCTCAACGCGACACGCGCAGGCGTCGAAGAAGGCATGGTCGCAGGCGGCGGCACAGCTCTGATCGAAGCGATTCCGAAGGTAGCCGAACTGATCGATACCCTCGAAGGCGACGAAAAGATCGGTGCGGAAATCGTCAAGCGCGCCATTGAAGAACCGGTCCGTCAGATTGCTGAAAACGCAGGTCTCGAAGGCTCCGTCATCGTACGTGAAGTCGCGAAGGCCGACAAGGGCATAGGCTATGATGCTGCGACCAACCAGTTTGTCGACATGATCGAAGAAGGAATCATCGACCCGACGAAGGTCACCCGTTCCGCGATCCAGAATGCGGCGTCCATCGCAGGCATGTTCCTGACGACGGAAGTTGCTGTCGCAGAGCTTCCGGAAGCAGAATCTGCTGCACCGGCCGGCATGGGCGGCGGAATGCCGATGATGTAAGCTGCTTTACAGGCAGATCAGTTTAATATCGAATGCTTAAGGCGGGAGGAAACTCCCGTCTTTTTTATGGCCGGAATCTTCAGCGCATATGAAGCGCAAGATAGAATACCACCGCGTCTTTGAAATGACGCGGATTGAGCCCTGTATTACGAGCGATCCTGTCCAGCTTGTACTGCAGGGTATTTTTATGGATGCTGCAGGCTTCGCAGGTACGCGCCAGAGACTGTCCCTCGTCGTAATAGACCTGAAGCAGAGCGATCTCTTCGTCTGACAGCTGTCGAAGGACCTTCCGGGCGAACTGCTCGCGGTTATCTCTGTCGATGGAGCCTATGACGATCTCGAACAGCAGATCGTCGTAGAATGCGAAATTTGTCTCCGTTCCGGTCAGGCTGTTCAGCGCGGTCTGAGCAGACCTCCAGGAATCGTCGAGCTGATAGATGCTGCGGTCCCGGCCGACTGCCATTTTCAGCAGCGTGCTGTTTTCCGCTGCGAAGGCTGCAAGTGTCTCCTTGTTCGTTTCGATTCCTTCGTCTTCGAGAATTCCGACAAAGGTATCCGGAAATTCGAAGCTGAACAGCTCCATGCCGAGCCCTTCGAAGAGCCTGTACAGCTTCGGTTCGGCGGCAGAAACTCCGGCTGTTTCCGAATTCGAGACGATCCTGACGATCAGAACGCGTTTGCGCGTTTTTTCGCTGATTTTCATATCCCGCAGGCTGTCAAAGATATAGTCTGGATTTTCGATATTTCCCTTGATAAGCGTTTCGACGATGTACGTCTTTTTTTCGGTAAGCGTGCGCGCTGCAGTGTTCAGCTCCTGCTCGCGGACCAGCAGCAGCGTGATTTTTTCCGCCAGATGGGCGTACTTCCGGACCTCGTC
>ERZ1645187.1104-NODE-1104-length-25370-cov-7.240845_pt1 | contig 25370 bp, 23 predicted proteins | sample MGYA00575352_ERZ1645187 | MGnify/ENA primary metagenome ERZ1645187 (study PRJEB40837, sample SAMN11349314) | freshwater sediment metagenome | isolation source: river sediment | host: Sediment | place: India: Wazaribad , New Delhi | collected 2017-02-21 ...
TCCGGGATCCGCGCGATCAACCGGCCAAGGGGCTTCACCGCGCCGGTCAGGGCGATCAGCACACCCGCCAGCACGAAGGCCGCCACGGCCTCGGCCATGGATATGCCTTGTGTCGCGGCCACCAGCGCCGCGCCGGGCGTCGACCAGGCCAGCACCACCGGAACCCGCGTCCACGCCGACAGCAGGGCCGACCCTGCGGCCTTGGCGATGCAGATGGCGAAAACCCAGCTGGCCGTCTGCTCGGGCGTCGCGCCGACGGCGGCTGCCGCCGACAAGACCAGCGCGATGGTTGACCCATAGCCGACCAGCGCGGCCACCAAGGCCGAGGAAAGGATGGATGCCCGCATGAAAAGCCCCCCGTTTCGGGTGCTTATCGCGGCGGGGCGCAGGACTGCAAGGGAGGGAAGAAGCGCGGCACCCCCGAGGGAGGAGGAGAGGGGGTGCCGCATGTCCGTTTGGCCCCAGGGAGGAGGAGAGGGCCAGCGGAGAAGGTGGCGGGGGTTCAGGGAGGAAGAACCACCGCCCAGCCATCAGACCCCGAGGGAGGAGAAGGGTCATCCGGTATTCGGGTGCGGCACCCCCGAGGGAGGAGGAGAGGGGGTGCCGCAGATCCGATCGGCCCGAGGGAGGAGGAGAGGGCCGGTCGAAGGGAAGGGAAGGCGGCGGGCCAGGGAGGAGGATCGGCACCGCCGCGCCTTGATCGGGGCCTGATTGGGAGGAGAGGCCCCGTCAGGGATTACTTGCCGTAGGCCGCATCCTTGGCGACGGCGCGAACCATCGAACGGTGCAGGCCAAGATCAGCCAGATCACGGTCCGACAGGGCGCCCAGCTCGCTGACCGTCTGCAGATAGACGCGGCGACGCTGTGCCATCAGCCGCAGCGCAGCAAACGGGTGGGCGATCACCTCACGCAGCGACAGCTGGTCGGCGTGGAGGGTGGAATTCACATATGCCATGTTGGCCTCTACTTTCCGTCTCTCGAAGCCCGTTCTGACGTTCTGGAAGGTCCGGTTCGTCGTCTGCTTCATTCGTTGAGAGGAAGATGGGGTAAATGCTGCAACTGCACAATGGCCCCTGGCCGCAATGCCGCCATGCAGCGCATGCATGGCTGAGGGTCGCGAAAATGTCATGATTCCCAATATCTTCGCTGAATATTTGAGCATTTGGTCAACCAAACCTTGCCCTTTGCCTTTTGCCGATCACCTGTGCCAAAGTCACGGGCGGAAGCAAAACCAAGGGGGGGCGGAGATGGCACTTGATCTGGCGGCTGTGCAAAAGGTTCTGGCAGGGGTGGCCTGTCCAGGCGGGGGCGATCTGATCTCGCGCGATCTGGTGCGGGCGCTGTCGGTTCAGGACGGAACGGTGCGATTCGTGATCGAAACCGCCAATCCGGACGAGGCCCGCGCTTTGGCGCCTGTGCAGGCGGCGGCCGAAGCGGCGCTCAAGGCGGCGGGGGCCGCCTCGGTCCAGATCGTGATGACCGCCCATGGCCCGGCGCCCAAGGCTCCGCCGCCGCCCAGCCTGAAGATCGGCGGCCATCCCACGCCGCAAACCGCACCCGGCCCGCAGCCGGTGCCGGGCGTGGCGCGCATCCTTGTGGTCGGCTCGGGCAAGGGGGGGGTGGGCAAATCCACCGTTTCGTCGAACCTTGCCGTGGCGCTGGCCCGCCAGGGCCGCCGCGTCGGCCTTCTGGATGCCGATATCTATGGCCCCAGTCAGGCGCGGATGATGGGTGTCTCCAAGCGCCCCGCCTCGCCCGATGGCAAGCTGATCGAACCGCTGCGGGCCCATGGCGTCACCATGATGTCGATGGGGCTGATGCTGAAAGAGGATGAGGCGGTGATCTGGCGCGGGCCCATGTTGATGGGGGCGATGCAGCAGCTTCTGGGGCAGGTGATGTGGGGCGATCTGGATGTGCTGGTCATCGACCTGCCGCCCGGCACCGGCGACGTTCAGCTGACCCTTGGCCAGCGCACCAAGCTGGATGGTGCCATCGTGGTTTCCACCCCGCAGGATGTGGCGCTTCTGGATGCCCGCAAGGCCATCGACATGTTCCAGAAGCTGAAAACCCCCATCGTTGGTCTGGTGGAAAACATGTCCACCTATGTCTGCCCGAACTGCGGGCATGAGGCGCATCTCTTCGGCCATGGCGGCGTTGCGGCCGAGGCCGCCAAGCTGGGCGTGCCCTTCCTTGGCGAATTGCCGCTGGCGCTTGAGGTGCGTCTGGCCGGGGACGCCGGCACCCCCATCGCCGCGGGGGACGGCCCCGCCGCCGAGGCCTATGCCCGCATCGCCAAGGGGCTGATCGCCAAGGGTCTGGCCTGACAGCCGCGAATCACTGTCATGGGAAATCACGGGAAAGGGTCGCCTCGGCGGCCCTTTTTCCTTGGGAAAATCTGGGAAATCGCCTTTGGGCTGTGCAGGTGTTTTCCTATTGTTCCGTTTTTGCCCGACTGGCCGTGGAAAAAATGGGAGAAGATGGGAAATTTCTTGCCAGAAATGCCCCACTACATCTGGGGGCTCACGCGGGCGTGATCTCTAACTGTTGCTTGGGTGAAACCAGTTTTCCCACAAAATCCTGTCCAACCCCCCGTTCCCGCACAAGATGTGCCCATCTTGTCCCAAACTTTTCCATTGCTTCCCATGAAATCCCGTGGCATCCCTAATCCATCGAAAGACGAGAGACGGTCACAAAACGCAGGGGCGGCGACAGACCCCGAACAAGGCGAAAAAGACAGGCTCATACAGGCAACCGCTTTCGTCTGACGACACAAAGAGATCCGGCGCGCGAGCGAGCAGACATCTCCCCCAGGTGGCAAGCGCGTAGGACGCCCAGCGATGGGACAGTGGCGGATCGGGTAGTGGCAGCAACCCGGTCCGCCTTTTCTATTTTCCGGGGTCGCAAGACCCCAAAGGAGCCGAAAGGCCGATGGCGAGTGAGGCGTTCAGAGGCGAGTTCTACCAGAAGGTAGACAGCAAGGCCCGGGTATCGATCCCGGCCGCCTTCCGCCGCATCCTCGAAGCCGAAGACCCCGTCACCGAAGCCAACCCGCGCCCGCGCCTTTACATGGTCTATGGCGGCAAGGCGCGCCGCTTTGTCGAATGCTATTCGCGCGCGGGTGCCGATGCGCTGGCCGCCAAGATCGAGGCGATGGAACTCGGTTCGCCCGAGCGTGACCGCGCCGAACGTGACCTGATCTCGCGCTCGGTGATGATCGAGGTCGAGCCCGATGGCCGCATCGTCCTGCCGCCCAAGGTGCGCGAGAAGATGGGATTTCTGGGTGACGACCTGACGGGCGGCGGCGAGGCCGCCTTTGCCGGTTTCACCAACCGTTTCAAACTCTACCGTCGCGAAGTCTACGAGGCCGAACTGGCCGAGGAAGACGACGATGACGGGATCGATCCACTGGCCCTTGTGGGGCGCGCATCACGGGGCGGTTGAGCGATGTCTGCAAGCGCAACCCTGCCAGAAAGCGCTGAACCCGACCGTGCCCCGCATATCCCGGTTCTGCTGACCCCGCTTCTTGCCGCTGTGGCCCCGGTTTCGGGCCTGTGGCTGGACGGCACGTTTGGGGCAGGGGGCTATACGCGCGGCCTTTTGGCGGCGGGGGCCGACAAGGTGATCGGGGTTGACCGCGATCCCCTTGCGCTGGAAATGGCCGCACCCTGGGCGGGCGAGTATGGCGACCGGCTGGAACTGGTGGCCGGCAATTTCTCGGATCTCGACAGCTACAGCGACACCCCGCTGGATGGCATCGTGCTGGATCTGGGCGTGTCGTCGATGCAGCTGGATCAGGCTCATCGCGGCTTTTCCTTTCAAAAGGATGGCCCCTTGGACATGCGCATGGCGCAGGATGGCCCCTCGGCCGCCGATCTGGTGAACACCGCGGATGAGGCGGTTCTGGCCGACATCCTCTATCATTACGGCGAAGAGCACGCTTCGCGCCGCATCGCCCGCGCCATTGTCGAGGCCCGCAGCCGCGCGCCGATTGAAACCACGCTGCAACTGGCCGAAATCGTGGCCAAATGCCTGCCGCGGCCAAAGCCGGGGCAAAGCCACCCCGCGACGCGCAGCTTTCAGGCCATCCGCATCGCGGTGAACGCGGAATTCACAGAACTGGTCGAGGGGCTGATGGCCGCCGAACGCGCGCTGAAGCCGGGGGGCAAGCTGGCGGTTGTCACCTTCCACAGCCTGGAGGACCGGATCGTGAAGCGGTTCCTGCAACTGGCCAGCGGGCATGAGGCCAATGCCAACCGCTATGCCCCCGCCCGCGCTGACCAGACCGCGCGGTTCGATCTGGTAACGCGCCGCGCCATCGGGCCGGATGAGGCCGAACTTGCCGCCAACCCCCGGTCGCGCAGTGCAAAGCTGCGCGTGGCGATCCGCACCTCCGCTGCGCCGCAGCGCGTGAACCCCGCCGATCTGGGCGTGCCCCAGCTTTCGACCCCGAAGAAAGGACGCCGCTGACATGCGCCCGCTTCTCTATGTCCTGTCCTTCCTGGCCGTCCTCGGCCTTGGCTTTTGGGCCTACCGCGAGAATTACACCACCCAGGGCGCGCTGCGCGAAGTCGCGGCCCTGCAGGACGAGATTGCCAATCTGCATGAATCGCTGGCCATCCAGCGCGCCGAATGGGCCTTTCTGAACCGCCCCGACCGGCTGCGCGATCTGGTGGTGCTGAACTTTGACCGGCTTGGCCTGATGCCGATGGAGCCCCACCAGTTCGGCCGCGCGACCGAGGTCGCCTATCCGCCGCCGCCCTCGCTGGCCGATGGCGTGTCCGACCTTGGCATCGGCCTGCCCGTTGACACCTCAGGCATCCTGAACGCCGACCCCGAGAACGCCGACCCCGAGGGGCAAACCCCATGATCCGCACCCCGCTTCGCCCGCTTGCCCGCATCCTGCACGCCCGCGCCATCGGCGCCAACCCCGACGCGATCGAGCGCGAGAACCTGCGCCAGCGCAACGAGGTGATGCGCGACCGCGCCCGGGGCCGGGCGCAGTTGCGGCTGTTGTTCCTGTGCATCTGCTTTTTCTCGGCCTTCACCGTGGTCGGGGCCCGCATGGGCATGCTGGCCGCCTCCGAGCCGATGGAGCCGCGCAGCGCCGGGGCGACCAGCACCATCACCGCCGGCCGGGCCGATATCGTTGATCGCAACGGCCGGGTTCTGGCCACCAACATGCTGACGCATGCGCTTTATGTGCAGACCAAGGATCTGATCGACCCGGTCCGCGTCGCGCGCGAGCTGGCCGAGATCTTCCCCGAACTGGACGCCGCCACGCTGGAGCGCCGCTTTACCGACGGGCGCAGCTTCATGTGGGTGCGCAAGGTCATGTCGCCCGAACAGATGCAAGCCGTGCACAACATCGGCGATCCGGGTCTTCTCTTCGGCCCGCGCGAGATGCGGCTTTATCCCAATGGCACGCTGGCCGCCCATGTGCTGGGCGGGGCGTCCTTTGGGGCCGAGGGCGTCGACAGCGCCGAGGTGATCGGCACGGCCGGCATCGAAAAGGCGCTGGATGCCCGGCTGCGCGACCCCGAACAGGCAGGCACGCCGCTGGAGCTTTCGCTTGACCTGACCGTTCAGGCCACCATCGAAGAGGTGCTCGCCACCGGCGTTCACCAGTTCGAGGCCAAGGGCGGGGCGGCGATCCTGATGGATGTGCATACGGGCGAGATTGCCGCGCTGGCCTCTTACCCGGCCTTCGATCCGAACGACCGGCCGAACCCCTTGGCCGACCCCAACGCCGAACCCGGGGACAGCCCGCTTTTCAACCGCGCGGTGCAGGGGGTGTATGAGCTGGGCTCCACCTTCAAGATCTTTGCCGCCGCGCAGGCAATGGAGCTGGGGCTGGTCACGCCCGACACCCCGGTGGACACCCAAAGCCTGAGCGTGGGCCGCAAGCGGTTTTCCGAATTCGACAACCACAACTACGGCCCGACCAAGACCGTGACCGAGGTGATCGAGCTTTCCTCCAACATCGGCACCGGCCATCTGGCGCTGATGATCGGCGGCGAGCGGCAGAAACCCTTCCTGAAATCGCTGGGCCTGATGGATGCCTCGCCGGTCGAGCTGGTCGAGGCCCCGGGGGCCAAGCCGCTGGTGCCCAAGAAATGGCCCGATGTGGTGACTGTCACGACCTCTTTCGGCCACGGCATGTCGTCCAGCCCGCTGAACCTGGCCGCCGCCTATGCCTCGCTGGCCAATGGCGGCACGCTGGTCAAGCCGACGCTGCTGCACCGCAACGAACCGGAGATCGGGCCGCGCATCGTCTCGGAACAGGTGGCGCGCGATTCGGTGATGATGCTGCGCCGCGTGGTGACCGATGGCACCGCCTCGATGGCCAAGATGGACGAATATGCCATCGCGGGCAAAACCGGCACCGCCGACAAGCCCAAACGCGGCGGTGGCTATTACGATGACAAGGTCATCAACACCTTCGCGTCGGTCTTTCCGGCCGAGGCGCCGAAATATGTGCTGATCGTCACGCTGGACGAACCGGTTGACCGTACCGGCCCCGAAGTGCGCCGCACCGCCGGCTGGACGGCCGTGCCCGTGGCCGCCGAAATCGTCCGCCGCACCGCGCCGCTTCTGGGGATGCGCCCGGCCATTGCACCGCAACCCCTCGATGGGCTAACAGCCGTCAAGCAATAGACCTTGGGGGACACCATGGCAGCTACGGGCAAGGCCAAGCATCTTTCAGACCTGGGCCTGACCGCCCGCGCGGGCCGCGATCCGCTGATTTCGGGCCTGACCGTCGACAGCCGCGCGGTGCGCGAAGGGATGCTCTTTGCCGCCCTTCCCGGCGCGCGCTGGCATGGGGCCGAGTTCATCGGCCCGGCGCTGCGCCTGGGGGCCGCCGCCATCCTGACCGACGCCGCCGGCGCGAAACTGGCGGCCGAGGCGCTGGCGGGCAGCCCCGCCGCCCTGATCGTCGCCGACGACCCGCGCGAGGCCCTGGCCTATGCCGCCGCGCTGTGGTTCGGCGCCCAGCCTGCCTGCATGGTTGCCGTCACCGGCACCAATGGCAAGACCTCGGTCGCCACCTTTGCCCGCCAGATCTGGATGGCGCTTGGCCATGCCGCCATCAACATCGGCACCACCGGTGTCGAGGGCGCGTGGGAGGCTCCCTCCAGCCACACCACCCCGGACCCGATCACCCTGCACGCGATGCTGTCCGAAGCCGCCGCCGCCGGCATCACCCATGCCGCGATGGAGGCCTCCAGCCACGGGCTTGACCAGCGCCGGCTGGACGGCGTTCGTCTGCGCGCCGCGGGGTTTACCAACCTGACGCAGGACCATCTGGATTATCATCACACGATGGAGGCCTATGCCGAGGCCAAGGCGGGCCTTTTCACCCGGCTCTTGCCCGATGAGGGCGTGGCGGTCCTTAACCTCAACGGCGCGGGCGGGGCCGAGATGCTGGCATTGGCGCAGGGCAGGGGGCTGAATACCCTGACCATCGGCAGCGCCGAGGGCGCCGACATCCGTCTGCGCGGCCAGCGCTTTGATGCCACGGGGCAGGATCTGCGCTTTGACTGGAAGGGCGAGCCGTTTCAGGTGCATCTGAACCTTGTCGGCGGCTTTCAGGCTGAAAACGTGCTGGTGGCGGCGGGCCTGGCCATCGGTGCCGGCGCAGCGCCGCGCGATGTGTTTTCCGTGCTGCCGCGCCTGACCGGCGTGCGCGGGCGCATGCAACTGGCGGCGACCCGCAAGAACGGTGCGGCGGTCTATGTCGATTACGCCCATACCCCGGACGCCATCGAAACCGCGCTCAAGGCGCTGCGCCCGCATGTGATGGGCCGGATCGTCATCGTCTTTGGGGCAGGCGGCGACCGCGACACCACCAAGCGCCCGCTGATGGGGGCTGCGGCGCGCGCCCATGCCGACGTGCTGTTTGTCACCGACGACAATCCGCGCTCGGAAGAGCCGGCCGCGATCCGCGCCGCAATTCTGGCGGCCTGCCCGGATGCCAACGAGGTGGGCGACCGCGCCGAGGCCATCCTGATGGGCGTCGATGCGCTGGGGCCGGGGGATGCGCTGCTGATCGCGGGCAAGGGGCATGAAACGGGGCAGACCATTCAGGGGCAGGTCTATCCGTTTGACGATGTGGAACAGGCCAGCATTGCCGTGGCTGCACTGGATGGGGTGATCTGATGGCTTTGTGGACATCAACCGAGGCCGTTGCCGCCACCGGCGGGCGGTCGACCGCCGCCTGGCAGGCCAGCGGTGTTTCGATCGACACCCGCACGCTGCAGCCGGGCGATCTGTTCGTGGCGCTGAAGGATGTGCGCGACGGCCATGATTTCGTGGCGCAGGCGCTTGCCAAGGGTGCAACCGCCGCATTGGTCAGCCGCGTTCCCGAAGGCCTCTCCTCGGGCGCTCCGCTTCTCGTCGTGGCCGATGTCCTGCAGGCGCTGGAGGATCTGGGCCGGGCGGCACGGGCGCGGACCAGGGCGCGCGTCGTGGGCGTGACCGGATCGGTCGGCAAGACCTCGACCAAGGAGATGCTGCGCGTGGTCCTGGGCGGGCAGGGGCGCGTGCATGCGGCCGAGGCCAGCTACAACAACCATTGGGGCGTGCCGCTTACACTGGCACGCATGCCGCGCGAGGCCGATTTCGCCGTGATCGAGATCGGCATGAACCATCCTGGCGAGATTTCGCCCCTGTCACGTCTGGCCCGCCCGCATGTGGTGATGATCACCACCGTCGCCCCGGCGCATCTTGAGGCCTTTGACAGTATCGAGGGCATCGCCCATGAAAAGGCCGCCATCATCGACGGGCTTGAACCCGGCGGCACCGCCGTTTTGCCCGTGGATCTGGCCGTCTCGCCCATCCTTCTGGCAAAGGCGGCCGCCCATGGCGCGCGCGTCCTGACCTTTGGCGAAAGCGCCGGGGCCGATTACCGTCTGGGTCAGGTTCAGATCGGCGATGCCGCCACCGTGGTGCAGGCCAGCCGCGCCGGCCGGCCCGTGCTTTACAAGGTCATGTCGCCCGGCCGCCACTTTGCCGCCAACGGCCTTGGCGCGCTGGCCGTGGCCGATGCGCTCGGCCTTGATTCGGTGATCGCCGCCACCGACCTTGGCCGCTGGATGCCCCCCGCCGGGCGCGGCACGCGCGAGCGCATCGTGCTGGATGTGGTCGAGGAAACCGCATTTGACCTCATTGACGACGCCTTCAATGCCAACCCCGCCTCGATGCGCGCCAGCCTTGAAGTCCTGATTGCCGCCACGCCCAAGGACGGCATCGGCAGCCGCGCCAAGGGGCGCCGCATCGCCGTTCTGGGGGACATGCTGGAACTTGGCCCGACCGAACTCGCCCTGCATGCCGCCATTGCCGACACCCCCGGCCTTGCCGCCATCGACGTGATTCACTGCGTCGGCCCCCGGATGAAGGCGCTTTACACGGCCCTGCCGCGCGGCCAGCGCGGTGACTGGGTGGAAACCGCAGCCGAGCTTGCCCCCCGTGCCCGCGGCCTGATCGACGCGGGCGACATCGTTCTGGTCAAGGGGTCGAAAAGCATCAAGGTCTCGCTGGTGGTTGACGCCCTGCGCAAATTGGGGCAACCAGCCGGGCTCACGAAGGGAGAGGCGTAATGCTTTATTGGCTCACCGAGTTCTCGGATGGCGGGGACTTTTTCAACCTCTTCCGCTATATCACCTTCCGCGCCGGCATGGCCTTTGCGACGGCGCTGATCTTTGGATTCCTGTTCGGCCGCCCGCTGATCGACCTTCTGCGCCGCAAGCAGGGCAAGGGCCAGCCGATCCGCGATGACGGGCCGCAAAGCCATCTGGCCAAGGTGGGCACGCCCACCATGGGGGGCCTTCTGATCCTGTCGGCGCTGGTCTTTTCCACGCTTGTCTGGGCGCGGCTGGACAACCCTTATGTCTGGATCACCCTTCTGGTGACGCTGGCCTTTGGCCTGATCGGCTTTGCCGACGACTATGCCAAGGTGACCAAGCAGAACACCAAGGGCGTGTCGGGCAAGGCGCGCATGGCGGCGGGGCTCGTCATTGCGGCGCTGGCCAGCTATGCGGCCGCCAGCTTTCACCCCACGGCACTGACCAACCAGCTGGCGCTGCCGCTGTTCAAGGATGCGCTCTTGAACCTGTCGGTGTTCTTCGTGCCCTTCGGCATGTTCGTCATCGTCGGCGCCGCCAATGCGGTGAACCTGACCGACGGGCTGGATGGCCTTGCCATCATGCCGGTGATGATCGCAGGCGCCACGCTGGGCGTGATCGCCTATGTCGTGGGCAACTACAACTTTGCCGAATATCTTGGCGTCCATTTCGTGCCCGGCACGGGTGAGCTTCTGATCTTCACCGCTGCCCTCTTTGGCGCGGGGCTGGGCTTTCTGTGGTATAACGCCCCGCCGGCGGCTGTGTTCATGGGCGATACCGGCGCGCTCGCGCTTGGCGGTGCCCTTGGCGCCATTGCGGTCTGCACCAAGCACGAGATCGTTCTGGGCATCGTCGGCGGCCTTTTCGTGGTCGAGGCGCTGTCGGTCATCATCCAGGTCGGTTATTTCAAGCGCACCGGCCGCCGCGTGTTCCTGATGGCGCCGATCCACCATCATTTCGAGAAAAAGGGCTGGGCCGAGCCGCAGATCGTCATCCGGTTCTGGATCATCAGCCTGATCCTGGCGATGATCGGTCTGGCAACGCTGAAGGTGCGCTGACACCTTCCTTGCAGGGTGGGGGCGCCCCCCCCCTGCTTCCACGACATTGCCCCGTCTGGCCAATGCAATTCGCTTGGGGCTGCGTGTCTGGCGAACGTCAAAATCGCCTCTTGCCCTCTCCGCATTTTCCCGCCGCCGGTCCTGCGCTGACAGGGTTGCCCTTCCCGAGGCTCCTGCAAGCCCGCTTCCCCGGTGCCCCCGAAATCCCCTATTCGCCAGGCCTTGCAGACAGCCAGGGCTGTTCTGCCAAACCCAGCCAATCCTTGCCGGGCCCATGAAGTGACTCAGCTGCCAGCGGCAGAAAAAGCCTTTAGCCGGCAGGACAAGCCGCCAGCATCACGCCATGATTTTCATGTCTGAGAGTGGTGGCGGGGGGGAGATTTGAACTCCCGACCCCGTGATTATGAGTCACGTGCTCTAACCAACTGAGCTACCCAGCCACTGGCGCGGGGAATAATGCGGGGCGCGCGGGGCGTCAAGGGGAATCTTGTAATCAGGTCACCGATTTACAGCATCCGCCCTTCGCGTCCGCCCCCCCCGGCGCAGCTCGTTGCCGGATGGGGGGCGAGGAGTGCCCGCATCTGCGGGCTTCGACGAGCGTCAATGTGCGACGCGGGGCCGCCCTGCGGCGGTGACGGACAGCGAGGCCTCGACGAACATCTTGCGGCCCTCGATATCGACCTCGCGCAGATCACGGCTGGCGCTGATCCGCAGATCCTCGGCGCCCGCCTGTCTGGCGCGCGTCTCGGCCTCGGCTCGCAGGGCGATCTCCAACGCATCCAGCGCCGCCTCGGCGCTCGAAAAGGTCTCAAGCCCCGCCGGCAGATGCGCGACAAAGCGGCCCTCGGCCGGAGAGGTGACGATGGCCGTCACTTTCTGGCTGATCTGCCCCACGACCGCACCTATGGCATTGGCCACGCCCGCATGTTCGGGCAGGATCATCTCGCAGCCCAGAACCGTGCCCACCGCGCCGTAATAGGTTGGGGCCGAGGCGCCCAGCCCGATCACCGGCACGCCCAGCCTTGCGTTGATCTCGATGATGCCGCGATGGCCGGCCAGTCCCGCCCGGATCAACGGGTGACGCGCCAGTGTATCGCTGTCAGACCCCTTGAAGCCGGGGTCTTCGTCAAAGGCGGCTTCCAGCAGGCAATCCACCGTCTGCGCCGTCAGCTGGTCAACGATCGCCAAGGCCAGATCCTCGGGGGCCTTGGCAAAGCGTTCGCCCGCGCCGGTGCGGCGGCGGGTCAGAAGTGTCATGGCCTTGACGGCCGCCGACCGGTCCCAGCTGTCCAGCTTGTTCAGCACATGGCATGCATCCGAAGGGGTGACGCCGGAAATCATCACCAGCCCGCGCGCGACAAGCCGCTCCAATGCGGCCACCTCGATGCGGCTGGTCAGGGCTGCCGCCATCGGCATGGGTTTGCTGATGCGGGCCAGCACGGTCGCCTCGCGGGTGTTCAGCCCCCCGGCATTGCCGCCCATCGGCACCACGAAGCGCCCGTCGAATTCGCCCGCCGTCTCGGTAGACAGGGCGCGGTCCAGCGCGGCATGCACCATCGGCCCGTCGGTCACAGCCAAAAGCGAGACAGGCATCAGGCGGCGCGGGCCAAGGCGCAGGCCACCCTGCAGGCCATCGGTTTTCAGATGCACCTCGCTGTCGCCGCCAAGGCCGGTCGTGCGCATGGCAACGGCTTCAACCATGGTGCGGAAACCGCCAACCCGGGCGCCGGCCGGGTCGATCTCGGGCAGGCCGTCGCGCAGCAGCGCCACATCCGTTGTCGTGCCGCCGATGTCCGAAACCAGCGCATCCTTGGCCCCGGTCAGCCAGCGCGCGCCGACGATGCTGGCGGCGGGGCCAGAGAGGATGGTCTCGATCGGGCGTTCGCGCACCATGGCGGCCGAGATCAGCGCCCCATCCCCGCGCACCACCATCAGCGGCGCGTCGATGCCTACGGCGATCAGGTGACGCTCACACGCGGCCACCAGCCGGTCGATCATGCCGATCAGGCGGGCGTTCAGCACCGCCGTCAGCGCCCGCTTGGGGCCGTTGAGATTGGCCGACAACTCGTGGCTGCAGGTGACGGGCCGCCCGGTCAGACGGCGGATCGCCTCGCGCGCGGCCACCTCATGCGCCGGGTTGCGCGTGGCAAAGCGGGCGGCCACGGCGAAACCCATGACCGAATCGCCAAGGCCCAGAAGCTGGGCCTCAAGCCCGGCCATGTCCAGAGCCGCGGCTTCGGTCCCGGCATGGGTATGGCCACCGTCCAGAAGGATCACCGGATCGCCCTTCAGCGCCTCGGTCAGCCCGCCGCGCTCCAGATCGCCCGCATCAAAGCCGATGAACACCAGCGCCACGCGGCCGCCCTGGCCCTCGACCAAGGCATTCGTGGCCAGCGTGGTGGACAGGGAGACCAGCGCCACATCGCGCGGGGCCACCTTGGCCGCCTCCAGCGCGGCATCGACGGCCCGGCCGATCCCCAGCGCCAGATCCTCGCGCGTGGTCAGCGATTTGGCCTTGCCGATCACGCAATCGGCGGCCTCATCGACAATGACGGCATCGGTATAGGTGCCCCCGGTGTCTACCCCGAGAAAATAGGCCATGTTCATGTTCTCCTGTCGCGCGCGTGGTCTGAGATAGACCGGGCGCGTGGCAAGGTCACCCCGGGGCGCGACATTTTCTGTCGCACGTCCGACCCCTCCTCGGGCGCGCTGCGCGCTTCTCGTCGGGAGACGCCCCCCCCGAGGAGCGGCGAAGCCGACGACGAGGGCCCCTTCAGCCGCGCCCGATCAGCTGCGGCGGGCCATCAGCCGGGCCAAGAGCGGCACGAGGATCAGGGCGGCCGCGGCAAAGACGAAGGCAAAGCGCAGGCCCAAGGTGCCCGCGACAAATCCAAAACCGGGCGGGCCGATGAAATAGCCGAAATAGCCCAGAAGTGTCGCGCGGGCCACGGCGCGGGCGCGGGCTTCGGGCGCGGCACGCGCGCCCACCAGCGAAAAGGCCGTGGGGGCGATGACCGACGATCCGATCCCCATGATGACAAAGCCGGCATAGGCCATCAGCGGCGACACCGCCGCGGCCACGCATAGCGCGCCCGCCGCCGAAATCGCCGCCCCGCCGGTCAGAAGCGCCACCGGATTGATCCGGCCCGCCACCCCTTGTCCGACCAGCCGCGCCACGCCCATCGTCAGGGCGAGCATCGCCGGGCCAAGGGCGCCATGGGCCGGCGATCCGCCCAGCGTCTGTTCGATATGCAGCGCCGACCAGTTCTCGGCGGCGTTTTCCGTCAGAAAGGCGATGAACACCATGCCGCCGCCGATCACCGGCACAAGGCCAAGACCAGGGCCCGAGCCTTTGGGCGGGCGGGCAAGGCCGTCGATCCGGCCGTCCTTCTCCAGCGTCAGCAGGCAGAACAGGGCTGCCAGCGCGGCCATGCACCCCAGCACCCAGCCGGGCGACCATCCGGCCTGCCGCATGACCCCGGTTAAAATGGAACCGCCGGCATAGCCGAAGGAATAGGCGGCGTGGCACAGGTTCATCAGATGCACGCCCCGGCTGGCCTCCATCGCGGCGACGCGGGCGTTCATCAGCACATCGGTCATGCCGGTGCCGAAACCGGCCACCATCATGGCCAGCGGGAACATCCAGAGGTCCGCCGCCTGTCCGGGCAGCACAAAGCCCGCGCACATCAGCGCCGTCGCCACGGGCAGGGCCACCCGGCCAAAGGCAACTCCGGCGGCTGGGGCGATCAGCATGGCCGTGACCGCCGCGACCGGCGTCATGAACATCAACAGGCCCATCTGCGCCTCGTCCACACCCAGCATGGTCTTGAGGTCGGGCAGGGCGGCAGCGAAACTGCCCCACAGAATGCCCATGGCCGCAAAGGCAGCGACGGCGGGGCGCGACAGGAACAGAAGCGACAGAAACGGCATGAAAGTCTCGCACTCAGGAAAGATGAGCGCTATACGCGGCAAACCCGCGCGGCGCGTCTCTTGCCGACACTCCAATTCCACCCGCGACGGAAATTCCTGCTTTCCCTTTCGCCCGATCCCCGCTATAGGCCCCCGGTCGCGCCATGCACCCTTGGAGGATGGCGGACTTATTCAAGGAGAGAACCATGGCTCGTGAAGCTGAAGATTTCATCGCCGCGGTACGGACGGGGACAGGCAAGGGGGCCGCTCGTCAAGCTCGTCGTGAGGGCTACGTACCGGGCATCGTTTATGGCGACGGCAAAGAGCCGGTGGCCCTGAACATCGCCTACAACTACCTGCTGAAGCGCCTGAAGCAAGGCCGTTTCCTGCAGACGCTCTTCAACCTCAAGGTTGAAGGCCAGCCCGACGTGCATGTGATCTGCCGCGGCGTGCAGCGTGACGTGGTCAAGGATCTGCCGACCCACGTCGATTTCATGCGCATCCATGACGATTCGAAGATCGAACTCTTCATCCATGTCGAGTTCATCAATCACGAAGCCAGCCCCGGCCTGAAGCGCGGCGGCACGCTGACCGTGATCCGCCACGAGGTCGAGCTGGAAGTTACCGCTTCGGACATTCCGGACCACATCACCGTGGACCTGACCGGCAAGCAGATCGGCGATGTGATCCACATCAACGATATCGAACTGCCCGCCGGGGTTAAGCCGACCGTGTCGCGCAACTTTGCCGTCGCCAATATCGCAGCACCCTCGGGTCTGGCTGCTTCGGCCGAAGAATAAGCGATCTGCCTTTGGGCAATCCGGGCGCGGCAGGGAAACCTGCCGCGCCTTTTTCTTTGCGGTCACGCCCGGCGCCGCTCTCCGCCCGCCGAGGTGGCCAGCCGGATCAGCCGCCGCCGGTCGCCCGCCAGCGCCGCCTCCATCAGCCCGGCCAAGAGGCCCCGCGATTTCAGATGCGGCACAAGGCTGGCATGGCTTTGGTCGGGGAAAAGCAGGTGGTCGGTGCCGCTTTTCAGCGGAAAGGCAAGGGCTTGGACGTGATCATCGACAAGGCCGTGAAACAGGCAGGCCCAGCCCTGACCGGGTCCGGGAAGCGGAGCAACAAGCGGCGGGGCCTTTGCCAGCGCGCGCCCCACCCCCGGCCCCTGAGGGGAGGCGCCTTGGGCCGGCGCTAGGGCGGAAAGGCGGGATGTCCAGTCCGCCCAGCGGTTTTCACCGGGCAGGAGGGGGGACCATTGCGGGCCGAAGGCGAGGGCGGCGCTTACCGGCAAAAACTGCATCGCCGCCAGGGCCGCGAAGGCCCCCATCGACAGGCCTATGGTGGCGATCCGGCCAACCGGTGCCAGGGCCGCAACCCGCTTCAGCGCCGTCTGCAGCGTGGGGGCGAAGGCCGGATCGCTGGCCCAGCTGCGGCTTTCGTCCATCACGAACAGCGCCCGGCGCGGATGGGCGGTGCCGCGGCCGGTGGCGGTGGCCACGAACTCGGGCGAGGGCGCGCGGCCCGCATCATGGCCGACCGAGGAGAAGGAGATCACCAGATCGCCCGCCGGCCCGTCGACCATGTCGATCCGGAACGGACCCTGCCGCAGAAGGGGCCGCAGGGTCACGCCGCGCCGCCCGCCGCGCGCACCTGCGCCATGAAGCCGTGCCAGCGGTCATCCTCTTCCACCCGGCGCCCGGCTTTTTCGGCGATCAGCCGCAGATGGTCGGCGCAGCATTGCGCATGCAGACGGGCAACATCGGGCAGGGCCATCGCCCGGGCCTGCAGCGCGGCAAAACTTTCGGCATAGCGGAAGGCCGAGGAATCGGGCGTTCTTCCGCGATTGGCGGCGGCGCGATAGGCGTCGGTATAGCGGTTGGTCAGGGCCACAGGGGCCAGCGTGCCCTGCTTCAGGCTGAAACTTTCGGTCGAGCGCAGCATGTAATGGTTCATCTGCGCGCCCTCATAGGTGCGGTAGGCCATGCTGAGGCCGCGGATATAGCGTTTGGCCTCTGGCGTCCAATAGGGCACCGGCTTGCCCGCGGCATTGACCATGTGCATCCCCGGATCATCGGGGCTGCGGCCGTAGCGGTGCAGATTCCAGCTGCGCGGCCCATGTTCGCGCAGCGCCTTGAACCAGCGGGGCTGCCGGTGGATCACCTTGATCATCGCCCCTGTCGGCGTGCGCAGCTTGCCGGCCAGTGCGAATTGCTGATGCACCGGCGCGTCCTTGAACCGCGCAACCCCGCAGCTGCCAAACACCCGCCAGTTGAAGGCCATGGCCACAAAGGGCGCCTCTTCGGGCGTCTTGCCGATCAGGTCGGTGATCCGGCCCTCGCCCTTGTGGATGACCAGAAATTCGTCCGCATCGCAGACCAGCGCCCAATCGGCCCTCCGCACTGCCTTGTGTTCATAAGCCGCGGCCAGCTTGCGGTGCGTGATCCGCCGCCCGGGCTTCACATCGCAGCGCAGATGATGCACCCAGCCCGCCGCCTGCAGCGCATCCAGCAATTCGGGCGAGTGGTCCGTGCAATTGTTCGTCACCACCACCACATCGGTGAAACCCAGCATGCGGTACCAGGTGACCCATTCCACGATGAAGGGCCCCTCGTTCCGCATCGAGGCGATGACTGTGATCCGCAACACCTGCTCCGGGCTTTTCCCCCATAGCTGGCTTTTGATCCGCCCCAAGTCAAGCAGGCCCGGGCTTGCCAAGACGGTCCTCCCGTGGGATTTGCGGACAAAAGGAGAGAGGCAAATGCGGCTTTTCGTGGGGCTTGGCAATCCGGGCGCGAAATATGCGGGCAACCGCCACAACATCGGCTTCATGGCGCTGGACCGCATCGCGGCCGACCATGGCTTTGGCCCCTGGCGCAAGGCGCATCACGGGCTGGTCGCCGAGGGGCGGCTGGGGCTGGAGAAGGTGGTGCTGTTGAAGCCCGAAACCTTCATGAACCTGTCGGGCCAGTCGGTGCAGTCGGCGGTCAGCTTTTACAAGCTGGCGCTGAACGAGGTGACGGTGTTCCATGACGAGCTGGACCTGGCCCCCGGCAAATGCCGGGTCAAGTCGGGTGGCGGCCATGCGGGGCATAACGGCTTGCGGTCCATCCATCAGCATCTGGGCGAGGCCTATCACCGCGTGCGGCTGGGCATTGGGCATCCCGGCCACAAGGACGCCGTGGCCGCCTATGTGCTGCATGATTTCGCCAAGGCCGATCAGGACTGGCTGGAGGATCTCATGCGCGGCATTTCCGACGGGGCCGAGGCCCTGGCAGCCGGCGACAGTGCGAAATTCCTGAACGCTGTCGCCCTGCGCACCGCGCCGCCGCGCAATTCCGGCACGGCAGGGGCGGCCGAGGCCGCGCCCGCGCCAAAACCGGCGCCCGCTGCCCCCCCCTCGGCCCCGGCCAAAGCGGCAACTCCGTTCGACGCGCTGCGCGGCTTGTTGCGCAAGGACGGCTGACGGCAGGCCTGCCGCAGTTCGGGCTTGCCTGACCGGCCGCATCGTGCTGGCCTTGGGGCGCAAAACCGAAAGGAAGCCCCATGCGCCACCTATTGCGCCGCCTTCTGCAGATCCTTGCCGTTCTGGTCCTGCTTGCCGCCGCAACCGCCTTGTGGAAGCGCGAGGAGATCGCCCGGCTCTGGGCGGTGAACAGCCTCTTTCAGGCGGAAAACATCGTGCAGAACTTCAGCCACATGGACAGGCTGTTCCTGACGCGCTCCCTGTCGCGGGGGGAGGGGCCGGTCTCTGCCCTGCCGCCGGGCCCGCCCGCCACGCTGCCGCCCGAGGCCGAGCAGTGGATCAAGGATCGGGCGGTCACCGGGCTTGTCATGCTGAAAAACGGCCAGCTGGTGCATGAAAGCTATTACCTTGGCACCGGGCCCGAGGATCTGCGCATCTCGTGGTCGGTGGCGAAAAGCTTTCTCGCGGCGCTTTTTGGCGTGCTGCAGGCCGAAGGCGCCTTTGGCAGTCTGGACGATCAGGTCGTCACCTATGCGCCGGCGCTGAAGGGGTCGGCCTATGACGGGGCTACGATTCGCGATGTGTTGACCATGTCCTCGGGGGCGGCCTTCAACGAGGATTACCTGGACTTCAACAGCGACATCAACCGCATGGGCCGTGTGCTGGCGCTGGGCGGGTCGATGGATGGCTTTGCCGCCGGGCTGACGGCGCGTGCGGGCGATCCGGGGGCGCGGTTCCACTATGTCTCGATCGACACGCATGTCATCGGCATGGTCATTCGTGGCGCCACCGGCAAGGATATCCCCGAGTTGCTGGAGGACCGCATCCTTGCGCCCCTGGGGCTGGAAGCCGCGCCCTATTACCTGACCGACGGCGAGGGGGTGTCCTTTGTTCTTGGCGGGCTCAACCTGCGGACGCGCGACTATGCCCGATTCGGTCAGATGATCCTGCAGGGCGGCAAATGGCAGGGGATTCAGGTGGTGCCCGAGGATTGGGTGATCGCCATGACCAGCCCGCAGGCAAAAGATGGCGCAGACTACGGGTTTCAGTGGTGGATTCCCGCCGATGCCGCGCCGGGCGAGGTGATGGCGCGAGGCATCTATGGCCAGTATATCTACATCAATCCGGGCCTAGGGGTTGTGATTGCCGTCAATGCCGCCGACCGGGGCTTCGAAGAACCGGGCGTTGATGAGGCCAACATCGCCATGTTCCGGGCACTGGCCGCGGGGCTTTCCGCCGAAGGTGCCGGGGCAAGTCCTTGAAATGACTGACCGCTTGGGCAGACGGCATTGAAAATCGCGGGGTTTGGCGTCATAATGGCACGCAGAACATGATCCGCCGGACCACCACCCTCAAGACGGGTGGCCGAACCGCGCGGGCAAACCGAGGCTGAGACATGACGAAATCCTTCCTTCTGGCCGCCGCCATGGCGATGTTTGCCAGTGCCGCTTTTGCCGGGCCGATCGAACGTGCCTGCAACCGTTCAGACCGCAAGGCCGCCACACGGGCGCTGTGCGACTGCATCCAGGAGGCCGCCGACATGACGCTGTCCAACAGCGATCAGCGCCGGGCGGTCAGCTTTTTCAAGGATCCGGACAAGGCGCACAATGTCTGGATGTCAAAGTCGCGCGGCGATGATGCGTTCTGGGATCGCTACAAGGCCTTTGGCGCTCAGGCCGAGGCGATGTGCGGCGGCAGCAACTAAGCCCGGGGGAGTGGCGGGGCCTAGCCCCGCTTGGCCCGCAAGTCCGCGATCAGCCCGTCGCTGGCGGCTTCGATCATGTCAAGGACAGTGTCGAAATCGCCCGTATACCACGGGTCCGGCACATCTTGCCCATAGGCCGGCGCATGGCTGAGAAACAGCTCCGGCTCGGTTCCGCCCTTGGGGCGCAGGGCGGCCGCGTCTGACAGGTTGCGGCGATCCATCACCAAGATCCGGTCAAAGGCGGTGAAATCCGCGCGCGTGATCTGGCGGGCGCGTAAAGGGCCCAGGTCATAGCCCCGCGCCAGCGCCGCCTTGATGGCCGGCGGGTGCGGCGCTTCGCCGACATGCCAACCGCCGGTGCCGCAACTGTCCACCGTCACCGACAGCCCCGCCCGCGCGGCACGGGCGCGGAACACGGCCTCGGCCGTGGGCGAGCGGCAGATATTGCCGAGGCAGACAAAGAGGATGCGGGTCATGGCTGGGGCGGAGAAAAGCTGCGGGCGGAAAGCCTTGGCCCCCGCCCGCGCCTTGATCAGTTGCTTTGCTCGGTCTGGCCGTGCATCATCTTGTGGCCGCCGTGGCCCATGCCGTCGGCTTTGCGGGCATTGTCGACCGGGGCTTCGACCACCACTTCGCCAGCCTTTTCAAACACCAGCGTCACGGTGACGATATCGCCATCCTTCAGCTCCTGCTTCAGGCCCATCAGCATGACGTGATCGCCGCCGCGCTGCAGGGCATGGGTTCCCATGGCAGGGATGACAAAGCCCTCGGGCACATGCACCATTTGCATCACGCCGTTGCCCGCGTCCTTGTGGGTATGCAGTTCCACCTTCTCGGCCACGTCGGATTTGGCATCCAAAAGACGGTCGTCGGCCTCAGCGTGGTTGGTGATCTCCAGGAACACCGCGCCGGAGGTGCCGATGCCGCCCATGGTGCGAGCATAGGGGTTGTCAATCTGCACAGCGCTTTCGGCAAGCACGGGCAGGGCGAAAAGGGTTGCCGCCGCAGCGACAAGAATCTGGAACCGGTTCATGGGATAGCCTTTCTTGAATGGGGTTCGGATGTTCTGGATCAGGCAGAACAGCCGGGCGGTCCGCGTGCCTTGCAGGGAACCACGGTCATTCCGGCACTGGGCAAGGCCGCCTGCGCCCCTGCCTCCACGCGCGCCACCGTCAGCGAGACGGGCAACGTGACGGCGTCTGGCAACACAAAGACGCCCGAGGCGCCAAGGCAATCGGGGCACAGGTGAGGCGTGGCCGGAACCGGACTTCCCCGGGCATCCAGCACAACCGACATCTCCCCATCCGCGCTGCACAGCGCGATCGTCGGTCCCATCGGCACCTGACCGCGCGCCACCGCCATCGACACCGAGGCGACGGCCAGAAGCAAAGACAGGGCAAGAGCGGTCAGGGCGCGCATGGGCCGTTCCTACCCCATCGCGCGGCGGGTTGGAAGGTGACAGATTGCTCGTGGCGATAATGCAAGAAGCCCCGCCTGCTGAACAGGCGGGGCAATTCTCTTGCGACCGGTAAGGATCAGGCGGCGGCCTGAACCTTCTGGATCTCTTTCTTGATCTTCAGCGCATTGGCCGAAAGCTCTTCATCCTTGGCCTTGGCCAGGAAGGCGTCCAGCCCGCCACGGTGGTCAACGGTCCGCAGGGCGGCCGCCGAAACGCGCAGCTTGAAGGACTGACCCAGGACATCCGAGATCATGGTGACGTCGTTCAGGTTCGGCAGAAACCGGCGACGGGTCTTGTTATTGGCGTGGCTGATGTTGTTGCCAGACATCGGGCCTTTGCCGGTCAGTTCGCAGACGCGCGACATAGTCGTGATCCTTCGTGTAAACAGGATGGCCCGCCCGAACGGGGCAGAGACCGAATTCGATTTGGCGCGTGTAAGAGGATTCCGGCGCGGCGTCAAGCGATTCACCCCCGAAAGCTGCAGCAAATCACCACCGGGGCCCCGGCTCTTGCGGTCATGCCCCTGCCTCGCCCCGATGCCGGCGGCGATGGGTGGGGGGGATGCCCTCGGCTTCGCGATACTGCGCCACGGTGCGCCGGGCAAGCCGGACGCCGGTTTCGGCAAAAAGCCGTTCGCCCAGGGCGGCGTCCGACAGTGGCTTGGCGGGCGGTTCGCTAGCGATGATCTGCCCGATGCGGTGGCGCAGGGCGGCGGCCGACAGGACGGGGGCATCCGGACTGTCTCCCTCGCCGCCACCTCTGGCCGCCGAGAACATCCGCCGCAGCCACCACAGGCCTTGCGGGCTGTCCATGCTGGCCCCGTTCACCACCCGGCTGATCGTGCTGACATGCAGCCCCAGCGTCTCGGCCAGATGCGCCATGGTCATCGGCTGCAACGCCCCCGGCCCCTGCCGCAAGGCGCTGCCCTGCCGCGCCACGATCTCGCGCCCGACCAGAAGCAGCGTGGCATTGCGCGCCTGCAACATGCTGCCCAAGGCCCGTGCCGCCGCAAGCGCCGCCTTGTCGCCCCCGCCCCCGCCTTCGCCCTCGGGCCGGGTTTCGATCACCAGCGAAGGCAGGGCCGAGCGGTTCAGCGACACGCTCCACCCTCCGTCCGGCGTGGGCATGGCGATCAGGTCAGGCTCTGGGGCGATGGGCTGGATCTGTCCGCCTTGGGCAAAAAGCGTGCCAGGCTTGGGGTTCATCGCCCGGATCTGGCGAAAGCAGCGGGCAATCGCAGCCTCATCCGCCCCGCAAATCCGGGCCAGACGCGCGATCTGGCCATTGGCCAGAAGCGGCAGATTCTGCAGGACCTGCGCCATCACCGCATCAAGCTGTCCTTGGTCCAGCGCCTGCAGCCGCAGGCAATCGGCCAGGGATTCGGCAAAAAGCCCCGGCGGGTCGATGGTTTGCAGCCGGGTCAGAACCGCCTGCACCTCGGTCAGCGGCACCTGCAGTTCGGCCGCGATCAGAGCCGGGGGGCGGCCAAGCCAACCCGAAGGCTCCAGCACCTCGATCAGCGCCAGCGCGATCCTTTGCGCCGGGCGGGGCAGGGCCATCGCCTGCGCGGCCGCCAACACATGGGCAATCAGGCTGGGGGCGGGGCTGGCGTTGCCGTCGGCCAGTGGTCCTGCGCCCCCGGCCTGTGGCAAGACGCCGGTCCAGCGTGGCAGCCATTCGCCAAGGGCCGGGGCCTCGGGGGCGATTAGCCGCAGGTGCGGGTTTTCGGCGGCCTGTTCCTCGAGATAGCGGGTCAGGCCCGCAGTATCGCTGCGCAGCAGCCGGATCGAGGCCTGCAGGCTGGCATTCAACGCCAGCCGCTGCTTCTGGGCAATCTGGATGCGCTGTCGCTGGCTCATGCGGGAAAGGCTAGCGCAGCGGCCTTGCGGGGGCAATCCGTCGCCATGGCGGGCCAAGGTCTCTGGGCATCGGCGCGGCGCGGCGCTAGGAAGGCATCGTGCGAAAGGGGGCATCATGCAGGGCTTGGGCATTCCGGCGGTGAAGGATCTGGTGTTCGTGGGCGGCGGGCACGCCCATGCGCTGGTGCTGTTGCGCTGGGCGATGAACCCCTTGCCCGGCGTGCGGCTGACCGTCATCAACCCCGGCGCCGCCGCGCCCTACACCGGCATGCTGCCGGGCCTGATCGCGGGCCATTACCGGCGTGACGAGATCATGATCGACCTTTTGCGTCTGGCCCGCCAGTCCGGCGCCCGCGCCATCCTTGACCGCGCCACGGGGATCGACCGCGCGGCGCGGCTGGTGCATCTGGCCGGACGCCCGCCCATCCCCTATGACCTTCTGTCGCTGGACATCGGCATCGGCTCGGACCTGCCCGACATTCCGGGTTATGCAGACCATGCGGTGGCGGCCAAACCCCTTGGCCGCTATGCCGAGGCTTGGGAAGCTTTCCTCGCCCGTGGGCTGCCCGCGCCCCATCTGGTCATCATCGGCGGCGGGATCGGCGGGGTAGAGCTGGCGCTGGCCTCGCATCATCGGCTGAGAGGCCTCGGCCGCGCCCCGGTGATCACCGTCGTTGACCGTGGCGCGGAGGCGCTGCCGAACATCGGACGCGGCGCGCGAGAGCGGCTTTTGCATCATGCCGCCGCTGCCGGCATCACCTTTGTCACCGGGGCCGAGGCGCAAGCGATCGGGGCCGGCCATGTCACACTGACCACGGGCCAGACCCTGCGCAGCGACTTTACGCTTTCCGTTGCCGGCACCCGCCCGCAGGGCTGGCTGGCCACCACCGGCCTTGCCCTTGAGAAGGGCTTTGTCCGCGTCGGCCCCAGCCTGCAAAGCTCGGACCCGCTGATCTTTGCCGTGGGCGATTGCGCCCATCTGTCCCATGCCCCGCGCCCCAAGGCCGGGGTATTTGCCGTGCGCGAGGCGCCGGTGCTGTTTCACAACCTGCGCGCCGCCCTGACCGGCGGGGCGATGAAGCCCTATCACCCCCAGCGCGACTATCTGAAGCTGGTCTCGACTGGCGGGCGCGGCGCGGTGGCCGACAAGTTCGGCTTGCGCTCGGGCGGGGCCTGGCTGTGGCGGGTGAAAGACCGCATTGACCGCAGGTTCATGGCGATGTTCACCGCCGGGGGGGCGATGGTGCAACCCCTGCCGCCCGAACCCCGCGTCGAAGGCCTGGTCGAGGCGATGGGCCCAAAGCCGCTTTGCGGCGGCTGCGGGGCAAAGCTGGGGGCCGAGGGGCTGTTGGCGGCTCTGGCAGGCCTGCCCGCGCCGTCGCGCCCCGATGTGCTGTCAGGGCGCGGGGATGACGCGGCGGTGCTGCGCGCGGGGCAGGGGGTGCAGGTCATCACCACCGACCATCTGCGCGCCCTGACCGAGGACGCCCGCCTGATGGCCCGCATCGCCGCCAATCACGCGCTGGGCGACATCTTTGCCATGGGTGCCCGCCCGCAGGCCGCGCTGGCGCAGGAGATCCTGCCGCGCCTTTCGGAAACGCTTGGCAGCCGCACGCTGGCCGAGATCATGGACGAGGCGGCGCGCGTCTTTGCCGAGGCCGGGGCCGATATCGTCGGCGGCCATTCCTCTACCGGGGCGGAACTGACCATCGGCTTCACCGTCACCGGCCTGACGGATCACCCGATCACCAAGGCAGGGGCCAGACCCGGCGATGTGCTGATCCTGACCAAACCCCTTGGCACCGGCACGGTACTGGCCGCCGAAATGGCCATGGCGCGCCTGCCTGGTCTCATTCTGGGCGAGGCGGTGGCCGCAACCTTTGCCAGCATGGCGACAAGCCTTGGCCCCGCGGCCGGGGTTATTGCGCCCGAGGCCTCGGCGATGACCGATGTCACCGGCTTTGGCCTTGCCGGACATCTTCTGGAGATCTGCGACGCCTCGGGGGTCGCGGCCGACCTTGCACTCGAGGCGCTGCCGCTTCTGCCCGGGGCCGAGGCGCTGGCCGCGGCCGGAGAGGCCTCGTCTCTGGCGCCGCAGAACCGCGCGGCCTGCCTTGGCCGCCTCACGGGGCCGCTGACCAGCCCGCGTGCCGCCCTGCTGTTTGACCCGCAAACCTGCGGCGGGCTCCTCGCTGCGGTCCCGGCCAAGGCCGCTCCCACGCTCCTCGCGGCCCTTCCGACTGCCCGCGCCATCGGTCAGATCACCGCAGGACCGCCCCGCATCCGCCTGATCTGAC
>ERZ1645187.1105-NODE-1105-length-25366-cov-8.577417_pt1 | contig 25366 bp, 22 predicted proteins | sample MGYA00575352_ERZ1645187 | MGnify/ENA primary metagenome ERZ1645187 (study PRJEB40837, sample SAMN11349314) | freshwater sediment metagenome | isolation source: river sediment | host: Sediment | place: India: Wazaribad , New Delhi | collected 2017-02-21 ...
CGGCATCCTGTTGTGCATCCGTCAGCGAGCGTAGGCCAATATCCACCGCGCCCATCTATATCAACCCGCCAGCCACGCCGTGACCTCCTGGTAGGCGAGTCCCTCGACAATAACGCGCCCTTGCCCTTCTGCGGCGAACAACGTCACCCCCACCGCGCGGCTGACCGCCCCCTCGGCTATCACCACCAGGTCGGCCTCCCGCGGCGCGTCCGCCACAGGCTCGGCCCAGGCCACGCTCGTCCACATGACACTGCCCCACAACAGCAGCCCCCACCATCCGGATCGTCGGTTCATCGCTAATCTCTCAACTTAATTATTATTGGTTCCCGCAACGCCTAAGCCCGCCATGACCCCAGCAGCCCGGCTAGGGAGTCCCGTCACGCAAGCGCGTCTTGTTCATAGAGGCTGGACAACGGCTGAGCCTGAGGGGGGGGTGCTGACTCGGCAGCATCCCCCGGATTCTAGGCCCGCGTTGCCCTTGGTGCGGCGGGGTACAGGCGTTTACCCCGCTCCACCTAGTTCGGGGTGCTACCGGACTTGATCTCCCCAGCAGGTCAGAAAATCGTCGGTCCTGATAGCGCAAGTACGATTACTACCCGCGCTAACCTGTTTATAGGTCCCGGTCGGCGGGGTAGCTTGGCCGAAGAAGTTCCATCCCCAGCAGGCCAGGGTATTGCCGCCATCTCGGGCGCAGTTGTGATTGCCACCTGCGCTGACCACCTTGTACGACCCAGCCGGGGGGGTGGCTTGGCCCCATAAGTTCCAGCCCCAGCAGGCGAGGGAGTTGTCACTCCGGCGGGCACACGTGTGAGAGTTACCGGCGCTGACCTGCCGGAAGATCCCGGTGGGCGGGGTGGCTTGACCTCTCAAATTGGACCCCCAGCAGGCCAGGGGGTTGCCGCTATTGAGGGCGCAGGTGTGACTATCACCCGCGCTAACCTGCTAAAAGGTCCCGACGGGTGCATTCTGGCCCCAACAGGCCACGGCATTTCCGGTCTTGAGGGCACAGGTATGCCCGCCACCCGTGCTGACCTGGTTGCAGGTGCCGCGTGGTGGGCTGGCTTGACCATCTTGGTTGGCCCCCCAACAGACCAGGGTGTTGCCGCTCCGGCGCGCGCAGGTGTATTCCCTGCCCGCGCTGACGCCATTGAAGGTCCCGGACGGGGGATTGGCCTCCCCGAACCCATTTGCGCCCCAGCAGGACAAGGAGTTGTCCCCCTGGATCGCGCAATTGTGCTCTCTACCCGCGCTAACCTGCTTAAAGTTACCCGGGGGGGGACTGCTCTGCCCTTGATTGTTCTGGCCCCAGCAAGCCAGCGAGTCGGTGTTCATGTCCGTTTTGAGGGCGCAGGTATGGGCGCCACCCGCGCTAACCTGTGTATAGGTGCCATTGGGCGGGCTGGCTTGGCCCCAGGTGTCATCACCCCAGCAAGCCAGGGTGTTGTCGCTCCTGAGGGCGCAGCTATGATTGCCGCCGGCGCTGACCTGCTTGAAGGTCCCGCCCGGGGGAGTGGCTTGACCATTGCCGTTCTCGCCCAAGCACACCAGGCTGTTGTCGAAGTTGATGGCACAGATGTGCCACGATCCGGTACTGAGCTGCCGATAAATCGGCTCCGTCAGCGTCTTGTTAAGAAATGTGGCGGGAACATGATAACCATAAGTGCCGGTCTCTATCTTCTTCGCGTCGGCAGTCGGCACGTACAGCCAGCAGGAGTTGGGCTGGGTGTTGAGCGGGTCGGTGTCGCAGCTCACGGTCTGGTTGCCGACGCCCAGGGGGTTGCCGGTGACCGCGGCGGATACAACTGCGCCAGCAAGACCAGGGGCAAGGCCTGATAGGCCGGGCTCGCGCCATAGCCGGACAGCCACAAAAAACCCAAGAGGATGACGAAGACCACCAGAAACTTGGATAGGTCGGTCAGCATGGTCACTAACGGAAAGACCAGCTTGGGGACATGAACCTGATTCATCAGGCCCTTACCCGCCAGAATGGCGTTGCCGGCGTGGGAGATCGTCTGTTTGTACCAGTTCCAGACCACCAGCCCGATCAGGAGGAAGGCGATAAAACCCTCACCACCACGCTGGAACAACAGGCCAAACACCAAGTAGAAGACCAGCATGGACAGAATGGGATCAAGGATCCACCAGAGATAATTGTTATAGGTCTTGGCTGCTTCGGCTCGCAGATCGGCATAGGTTTTGTGTAAGATCAGTTCCAGAATCCGTCCCATCAGGGTCCAGACATTATCTCGGCACGCCCCCTGGATGCCCTGATCCGCCTGGAGCAACGAATCACCTAGTTCAACGCTCATCCCTATTGCTCATTAACGACATCTTATTACCATTCTACCATTCCTTAGCACGGGAACAGGAAGAGAGACAGCGCTAGGATCAGGCTAATTTGATCCGGGCTTACCTTACCGGCCGGATATATATGTCCTGACATGCTGGCGTCTCCGCACTTTCATCCCGAGTGAGTCTCTCATTATAGTTGATTTATTTCAGTTTTCGGCTTTATTTGCCATTTCCTTGGGCGGTTTCTAGTACCATATGCACCACCTGTTAACCAATTATCTGGAATTTTTTGGTAAGCAATTTTCTCTGTTGCGGCTCCAACAGATTGAACTTAACAAGGCATCTTTTACAGGCGTCTTTGTGTTTTATTTGAACGTCTCGTCATACTGATTATCCAAGACTTGACATTTAAAAAAGTTCCATAATCGTTCGATCAGATTGAGATTCGAACAGTAGGGTGGCAGCAACACGAATACAATGCGTGAGTTGTCCATAGAGCATTCACCCTCACTTGTAACAAATAGCGACACAGCGTTCGGCCGCCATGGGGGAAGGCATAAACTCAATGCGCGAAAACAGCCTTTCGTGCTCCATGAGGATGCGAAAGATGGCCGTTGGCGAAAACAGGAAAGTCTGGTCCTGGCCCGTCAGGAGGCTCACCCCGATCAGGGGCAGATCCGGGTCCATCCAAGCGGGCCCCTGGTACGCGGGGGACCGATACTTGGCGGGCAGGCTGGCATGAAACTTCGGGTCCGCCAGGGTCGGGAACTCGATGATCAGCTTCTCCCGGCAATACTGGGCCGCCAACCGCAGCCCCCTAACCGGCTCCTTGAGATGATGAATGACATTAAGCAGTAGCACGACATCAAAGACCTCCGCCAAGGGTTCGCTGAAGAGATCCCGGCGCAGAAATTGAGCCCGGCGACCCAGCAACTCCCGCAGGACCAGGCAACCCAGGTAACGGTGCGGCTTGAGCTCGGTACCCAGCACCCTCGTGGCGCCACGGTCCTCGGCCTCGAAACAAAAGTAACCATAGCCACACCCGATATCCAGCAGGGACCGGCCAGTCAGGTCGGCATCGATCAGGCGCGCGGTGGCGGATCTATCCTGCCCCGCGGTCACCTGGCCACCCGCGACCGCGATACGCTGGTATTCGAAATGATAGGCGCGCAGCACCGCATCGATCTCCGCCGGGGCATAGGTCACGGGCCGCGCATCCGCGACAATCGCCAAGGCGGCTCGCGCGGATTCGAGTAGCCGGAACTGGCCCCCCTCCGCCTGGACAAACCGCGGAGCAACGCCACATGACCGCAGCAGTTCGATCCAGCGCTGGTGAAAATCCACCCAATCCAGGGCGCAAAGGAGTTCAAAAATCTCGTCGGACCGGTAAAGTGGGCTTTGGGCGCGCAGCCCGGGTTCAACCCTGGCATGCGCCCGATTGAGCATGCGGTGCGCCACCACGGCACGCGGGCTCACCACCAGATAGGCCTGGAGCCGATCCGCCTGATCCAGCAGGGCCCGCAAAATGGGGTCGGCAGTCAGGGGTTGATCGATCTGGTCAGCCCGATTGTGGAAGGGTCTGAAGAGACTGTAATGGATGACACAGTCAGCGGCGAGGCGCGGATCCGGTGCCTCCCGGTCAAGCTCATAGGCCATATACAGCGGTAAATCCCGCCACTGCCCCGCCTCAAGCTGGCTCTGAATGAAGGCGGACTTTCCGGCGCTCGAAACGCCCATAACTAAGTGAATCATATCAAGCCTTCATCCTCTTGCCCGTTGCGAGCGGCAAGTAACTCGAGTGATAGCCAGCGAGCCCTTGCCCCATCCCCGCCACGCGCCAGGTCAGCGGGTCAACTCAGCCTACCCCGGGCCCGGGCCCGCGCCTACTGGAGCAACTTGGGGTTTCAGGGTTGCTGTTCACGCCAGGCCCGGATGGCCTCCTCCTCGTAGCGGGCCTCCTCCCCGGGTAAATACCCGGTCATAACCTCTTTGAGGTAATTGCGCACATAGGATGTCCGCACCTCATTCTCCAATTGGGCCTGGACCTCCTCGAAGGGGACCAGGGTCGCCGGGCGGTACTCGAGCCGACGGATAAGATGTACACCAACCCGGGATTCCAGCGGACCACTGACCCCGCCGTCGGCCAGGGCCGCCAGGGCCTCGGCGATGGACTTGTCGAGCTGGTTGGCATCAACCCACTGGGCGGCGTCCCCACTGGCATCGACACCGGTATCCTGGGAGTAGGCCTTGGCGAGATCGGCAAAGTCCTCGCCCGCAGCGAGACGAACCTGAAGCCCGGCCAGCAACGCCCGTTGTTCCGCGCGCTCGCATTCACAGTCGGCGCGCCGCAGGATGTGCGCTAACCGATACTGGGCGGGCCTGATAAATTCCGCCTGACGGCTTTGATACCCTTCCCGGGCCAGAGCCGCGAAATCCGGCGTGGCCAGGCCCGCCTCCCAGTGGCGGCGCAGGGCATCACTCAGCACCTTGAGCCGGGCTTGCCGCAGCCGCGCCTGAACCTCCGGCGACTGCTCCAGCCCAAGCGCCGCGACAGACGCGAGGAGGCGCTGGTCCCGATAGACCTGGCCGAGCAGGGATCTGATCTGCGCCGGATCCGCCAGCACGGCCTGACGCTGGCCGGGGGGCAGGGCTAGTAGGGCTTGATCCAGATCACCGGCGGTGATCTCTAGTCCCTGACTGCTAAGCAGCACCCGAGCCGCATCCTGGTCCTGGGCGACGGCGCCGGCCAGCGGAAGCCAGACCAACAGGAGACTATAAAGAAAGAGCAGGGTAAAGGGGTTCATGATGGGTCATCGTCATGGTGTTGGGCGCCCTTCCCGCCGCTCCGGGCGTAGGGCGCCGAGGGAGGTATCCGGTCCAGATCGGCGCAAAAACGCCCGCTCGGGGCGGGCGTTTAAAGCTGCTTGGACTTCACCCTGGCTGGCAGGGTCGTGGATATTGCCGGCCAGGACCCTTACCTGGGCAGGTGGGTGGAAGCCAATCCAGCCACTCTGGACAATCCAGGATTAGTTAGGTCACGGGAGGTTGCGCTTGTAGGCATGCTCATAGCTAACCGAGTCACGGACGCCTGCATCCGTGCCTTGATCACGGTAGGTGTAGCCAAAGCCGATGACGGGTAGGCCAGCATAGCCAGGGAGTGCGGGATTAACCCAAACATTCGCGGGGCTCTCGAGGTTAATATCAATCCACCCCGCATCGGCCGGGAAAACGGCCGTGTCAAAATCAACATTGTAAGGGTTGTTGCTGAACAAGGGATTGCCACCCCGGAAGGTGATCACGTTAGCCTCGTTGCAAATCTCATAGCCCTGACCCCAAGGTGAGGTGACAGGCGGGTCATCATAGAGATTCTCCTCCCGGTCATAGAGCGAGATCCGGATAGGATCACAGGAGGTCGGGCCAGTCGTGGTACTCCAGCCCCAACTGGACGTGAATTGCGCGGGAGCAGGTGCGCCAGTGATACCATTAGTCGGGAGGCCTCTCACATATTGATAGCCAGTGGCAGCCATGTTTGTAGGGGAGCGATCAACATAGAAGCCCTTGGTGGGGAGGGTCAGCACCAAGGCCGTCGACGTATCCCAGGCCGCGCCTTCGGACATCAGGCGCTCACTCCAGGTATTGATGACATCGGTGCGCGACAGTAGATAGCTGATGGCATTGGCGCCGGAAGCATTGTCGCCAGCGGAGGTATGGAGAACCCCATCCGCCGTCAATACCTGGGCGGCCGTGTTGGTGGAGGCCAGTGTCGGCTCGTACCAAGAGGCTTGGAACCGGGATTCGACATCGTCAATGGGAATATTCTGGAAGTTCGGCGGGAGGTGCAGGGAGATCAGGTTATCGCCCGGTGTTGTCGGGTCAAAGAAATTGGCGAAAACGGTCGGCTGATAAGCCGTATTCCAACCCGCGACGTTGATGATGTTGGCTACGCCTTTGAGCGGATTCGGAGCGTAATTGGGGAAGGCCGCCTTGACTGCCGTTAGGGCTGCCGCGCCACCCTTGGAAGTAGAGTTCTCTGTAAACAAGGTGGTGGCTCTGGAACAGGCCACCTCGCCAGTTACGGACCCCATTTGGATAAATTCGAAGTAGCCTTCACGAAGCCGACTCACATCGGTGGGCCCACCGTCATTAAGGTCTCTCGTCTTGAAGGCTCGAGCGGTAGGGGTATTGAGGGCAGGGATAGTGCAGGTGTCGGTATCCGTCGTCCTCAGAGTAGCCCCGGCAGTAGGGTCAAATTCAACGATACCATTCCAGTAATCATAGGGGGACAAGAGTACCACGATGTCATAAACATCGCGCGAATTGCGGGACTCACGGAAACGCAACCGGCCGGCAACGGTTTGGTCGCTGGTATTAATGATATTGAATAGGGTCGAGTTGCCCCCGTTCACGGAATAATAGGACCAGGTCATGGCCTCACCAAGACCATCAGTGGCAAGGTTCACAGCTTGGGCCGCGGGCATGAAGGATAAACCACCCAGGACGGCACTCACGGCCAGAGCGGTTTGTTTAATGGCGAAGTTAGCCATGTTCAAGTCTCCTTATCATTGTTGCTCGGAAAAAAACGCAAGAATGGTACGAGATATACCACACTTAGCGCATTGGAACAGAGGGTTTGAAGCTTTACTATACCTTGGACTTGGGAAGAAGCCACCATTGATCCGCGGACTTAACCCATGATTCCTCAGTGACCGCCGAAGCTTCGAAGGGGTCGTTGGCCCAATCAACTATAGTTTTAAAGAAAACCCGGATAATTACAAGCGCTGTGTCGGGACCAGTCGCCTGAACCTGCAAGACCTCGACTCGTTGCCAATCCAGGTCCCGGCCAAACCCAACGGCGTACTGTTGAGCTGTATAAACCTCACGGTAGGCCGGACTGGTAAAGGCATAAGCCAGATCAAAATCTCGCTTGAACAAGGCATCCCACCGAGCCGTGGCGCGCAGCCGCAAAGTTTGCATCTCTTCCGGGGAAAGGGCTGGAAGGACATCTTGACCAAGAGCAGCTTGCGCCGTTTGACCAGAGCCGTTAGCGGCGGACTGCGGGACCTCGTCACCCGCCAAGATGGTAGCGGAAAGCAAGAGGCCGGCAAGAGCAACCAATCCTGCAAAAAACCACTTCACTGCGCCTTGACCCCCCTATTATCCAGGACATTCTCGGACCAGACCACCTCAGACGCGATCTATCCGGGATCTTGATACTAACTTTAAGCCACAGTTTGTAGCTTGTCAACCAAATATGACTCAGAAAACCACAGAAGTTGCTTAAACACCACAACCCAGCGCTAGAGCCTAACCTGGCCCGCAAGCCTGATTAACCCAGGCGAACCCAGCCCTAGCTGGTGTAAAATGACGACGTGTGCATGGTAACAGCTACAACGGCAATTTACCGTACTGGCAATGTATGTTCAAGCTATTGTTAGGGATCCGGAGACTGAATTGAACCTTGATACGATCGAGGAGGCGAGCCCTGGGCGGCGCTGGGCGGGAGCGGTTCTCATTTTGGGGATGCATCGCAGCGGCACCAGTTGCCTGGCAGGCAGTTTGCAAGCGCTGGGGCTGACCTTGGGTCAGGTCCACGAATGGAATCCTTATAATCTGAAAGGCAACCGTGAACACCCCAGCATTATGAACCTCAACGATGCGGTTTTGGCCCATAGCGGGGGCGCCTGGGATCAACCGCCCGATCAGCCCTGCTGGACCCAGGCCCATGCCAGGGAGCGGGACGCCATCCTCGGCGAACTCGAGAGGGGTGGGCCTGGCGCCTGGGGGTTTAAGGATCCACGTACCCTCCTACTTCTGCCCTTTTGGCTGGAGGCGCTGGATAGGCCAAGCTTCGTCGGCACCTTCCGGCACCCGGCCCGGGTAGCCAACTCGCTGCGGGCGCGCGGACAAATGCCGATCGAGGTCGGCCTGGCCCTGTGGTTGACCTATAACCAACGCCTGTTGGACCTCTACGCGCGTTCGCCCTTCCCCCTGATCTCCTTCGACCTGCCGGAGGTGGAGTATGCGGCAGCCATCGCTGGCGTAGCTCAAGCCCTTGGTTTAGCGATACCGTCCCCTGGCCAGCACCACCCCTTCTTCGACGCCCAACTGCGCGGAGCGCCCGCCGCCGACGCCGAGCTCTCCCCGCAAGCCCTGCTTCTCCATGCACGGTTGGTTGCGGCAAGCCGCACCTTCCTTACTCAGGTAGGAGGCTGGGGCCCCGATGTCGAGGCTTAAACTCACCATACTGGTCAACTTTTATAACATGCGGCGGGAGGCGGCGCGCACGCTGCACACCCTCTCGACACGCTACCAAGCCGGTGTCTCTTCGGCAGATTACGAGGTGATCGCCATCGACAATGGGTCGACCGCGCCCCTGGATGAAGACCTGGTCGCCGCCCAGGGACCCCATTTTTTCTATCGCCGGTTTGCCAGCTCCTCGCCCTCGCCCTGCGCCGCCATTAATGAGGCCGCCCGGCAATCCCGCGGCACCAGTCTAATGGTCTGTATCGATGGCGCGCGCATGCTCACCCCCGGGGTGGTACGTTTCGCCCTCGGCGCCCTGGATTTGCACCCCCATCCTTTTGTTTACACGCTCGGCATGCACTTGGGTCACCGGCCGCAGAACGAATTGATCGACGAGGGCTATGACCAGGCCGTGGAAGACCGGTTGCTGGCGACTATCCCCTGGCAAGACGAGGGCTACCGCCTGTTCGACATCGGCAGTCTGGCGCTGTCCTCGGGACATGGCTATTTCTCCACCTTGTCCGAGAGCAATTGCTTTGGGTTGCGGCGCGCGGACTTCGAGGCGCTGGGGGGGCTGGATGTGGCCTTCCAGAGTCCTGGGGGTGGCCTGGCTAACCTGGATTTTTTTAACCGAGTTCACGAAAGGCCGGACATCCAGCCGGTGATGCTGCTGGGCGAGGCCAGCTTTCACCAGTTCCATGGCGGCGTGGCCACGAATGTCCGGCCCGCTGATCACCCCTGGACCGACATGGTGGCTGAGTATGCCCGCATCCGGGCTAAACCTTATGCCCGGGTCTGGCGCCCGCCGGAGTATTACGGTTGGTTATCGCCCAGGTACCATGCGCGCCTGGTCAGCCTGACGGCGCCGGATAAGTATTAAAGGTAATCATCCTCGATAGATTCACTAACTCCAGCTATGAATGTTGCCACGAACGGCTCCTCGCCACGGCACTTGCCTATCCCGCCGCGGCACAAGGCCCCTTCGCTGTCGATCGTCTTCAGCACCCGAGGCACTGACCCTGCCTTTGTCGCCCACCTGCGCTCTAGCGTCGGCCTCCCGGATGTCGAAATCCTGGCTTACGAGAATCCGGGCAGCCACGCCCTCACCGCGATTTACAACCGCGGTTTGCGCGAGGCCCGCGCCGACATCCTGGTGTTCGTGCATGATGACATCCAATTTGACCAGCGGGGCTGGGGGCGCGCCCTGCTCAAGGACTTCCAGAAGACCGATTTTGGCATTCTTGGCATCGCCGGCACGACCGATCTGGCGCGGCAATCCGATGGAACGATCGGATCCTGGTGGCATTGGTGGCATCGCACCGTCGGTCGGGTCACTCACGAAATTGGCGGCCAACGAGAGGAGGATGTCTTTTCTAATAGCTTCGACCGGCCTATTCCGGTGGTCTGCCTGGATGGGGTCCTGCTGGCGGTGGACCGCCGGCGCCTGCGGGTGCCCTTTGATGAGCGCTTTGGGGGCTTCCATTATTACGATGTGTCTTTTACCTTCGCGAATCATCTGGCCGGCGTCCCGGTGGGGGTTAGTTTCTCTGTTCGCCTAACACACCGCTCCCGGGGCCAAACTAGTGCTGCCTGGGAGGGCAATCGGCTGCTGTTTTCGCAACTCTTTAGCGAACACCTGCCTTGCGGCATCGGGCCAGAGGCGGTGCGCTACGAGGCAGCGCCCATCAAGCCCTTTAATCCTGGCCCGGGCCTGGTTTCCATTATCATCCCCACCCGTGATCACCTGAAGTTACTACTTGATTGCGTTAGCTCTCTCATTGCCCATACTCGGAGCGCGCGCTACGAGATCCTGATCGCCGACACCGGCTCCCTGCCGGAAAATAAAGTTCTCTTGAAGGAGGCCCTCGCCGCGCTCCATCGGCCAGTAAATCTCGTGCGCATCGAAGTCATCGAGTATGACTTTTATAATTTTGCCAGAATCAACAACGACGTGGTTCAGCACCATCTCGCCGCGGACAGCCGTTATCTGCTGTTCTGCAACAACGATATCAAGCTCCTCAACGACGCCGTGGACCGCTGTCTGCGGCAGATGCTGGCACGCACGAACATTGGCACCCTCGGCATCCGTCTGCACACCGCCGACAACGCCATTCAACACAATGGGATCACAGCCATATTCGGTCAGGGCCAGGTCGTCGAGTTTATCCATCGCAACTGGCGCTCCTACTATCGTTACGACGATGCCACCCTCGAGGTGATCGGCAACACCGGCGCCTTTTTGATGATCGAGCGCCAACTCTTTGCGCAAGCGCCATTCAACGAGGCCTACGAGGAGTGTTACGAGGACGTTGAACTCAACCTGCGCCTGCGGCTGCTAGGACGGAAGAATTATCAAATAGGACACGCCGTGGCCTATCACTACGAGGGCCAATCACGCCGGGATAATCCGGACCTTCTCAACCGCCAGGTCGCGGACTACCAAGCTCATTTGCTGCCCTTCTTCTCGGCTCGGTGCGTACCCTTATTCTTCTCTGAATTGTTCGCGGGAGCCGGTTGGGCCTCCCGAAATGGCCTGGATTCCATCGCCCTGGCGATGGGAAAGATGTTGCTGCGGCATGCCCCGGGGAATGCGGACATCCATCATCTCCTGGGCGTGATCCAGGGCCGAGCGGGTCTTCAAGCCGAAGCTACCCATTGGCTTCAACAAGCCATTGCCCTCGACGCCCGTAACCCCGCCTACCATTTCAACCTGGCCGAGGCCTGGCGCCTTCAAGACCAGTGGGCCGCCGCGGCACAGGCCTATCGGCAGGCGTTGCTGCTCGCCCCGGACATGGTCGATGCCCACTGGCGGTTGGCGCAGGTACTAAATCTACAGAGCCTGGTTCCGGAGGCTCTGGCCGCCTATCGGGAGGTGATGAAACGTCAGCCCAATCACTTCGTCGCCTTGAGCGAGGCGGCTGAGCTTTTGTGGAAACAAGGTGCGTACGAGGCGGCCAGCGCCTGTTATCAACAGGCGCTTCAGTTGGTGCCAACCTGGGCGATGGGTCATCATTATCTGGGAATGCTCTTGCAGAATATGGAAAGGTACGAGGACGCCGCGCGGAGTTTTCGCGAGGCCATTCGCCATGCGCCCGAAGCCTGTGAATCCTGGCTCAGCCTGGGAACCCTGCTTGAGGGACAAGGGGATATCGAGGGAGCGCGGGAGGCCTATCGCCGGGTCGCCGACGGTCAAGCGGAGCATCCCCTGTTCCGGCTAAGACTGGCGGCACTCTGCCCGACTGTCTTTCCCAGTGTGGCGGCCATCGATGAGTATCGCGTAAAGGTGGGCGAGCACCTAGCCCAATGGGCGGGAGTGCCCCTCCCGCCGCTGAATCTGGAACGGCTCGATGGCAGCCTCTTCGAGCCACCCTACGGATTGGCCTATCAAGGCCGGGATGACCGTGCCCTCAAGTCCACCTGGGCGGCTATTTTTCGTGGGGCGCTGCCGGAGGCGCCGCCGCCCCGCACCCTGCCAGGCAAGCCGCGCGTCGGTTTCCTGGTGACCCGGGGACACGAGGGATCCTTCCTGAGAGCGATGGCCGGTATCCTCAACCGACTACCCGCGGAGCACTATGATCTTATCCTGGCGTGCAGCGGGTCTAGCGGCGAGTCCCTGCTTCGCCAAGGCATCCACAGTGCCGCGGTGACCTATCTGCCTTTCCCGGATCGGTTTGACCAAAGCGTGCCCCTCCTGCGGGCGGCTCGCTTCAACCTTCTCTATTTCTGGGAAGTTGGCAGCGATAGCATCAATTATTTCCTGCCCTTTTTTCGTCTGGCACCCGTCCAATGCACGGGCTGGGGCTGGCCCGTAACCTCGGGTATCCCAGCGATCGACTTTTATCTTTCGAGCGCGCAACTCGAGACTCCCGAGAGCGATGCCCATTACAGTGAGCGACTCATTCGCCTGCCGCGCCTACCGGCCTGGATCGACCGTCCCGCGACACCTCCCGCCCCGCTGGAGCGGCAAGGACTTGGTCTGCCCGACGCGGGACCGATGTATCTATGCGTCCAGAATCCCTTGAAGATCCACCCTGATTTCGATTCGCTGGCGGCGGGTGTGCTGCGTAGCGATCCCCATGGCATCCTGGTCATGGTCGAGCATCAACAGGCGCTGATAACGCGGGCTATACGGGAGCGGCTGGAATCCAGCATTGGAGATCTGGCGAGGCGCGTCCGCTGGTTGCCCCGGCAGAGCTACGCGAATTATCTTGCCCTACTCGCCTCGGCCAATGTCGTTCTGGACACCCCCCACTTCGGGGGAGGCCTCACCACTTATGATACTTTTGCCATGGGCACCCCGCTGATTACCTGCCCCGGGGCCTTTAGCCGCGGGCGCTATGCCTATGCCGCCTACCGACAGATGGGCCTGAGCGAGGGCATCGCCGCCCATGCCGACGACTATATCGCGCAAGCCGTGCGCCTCGCCAATGACCCGAATAGTCGCAGGATCATAAGCAAAGCCAACGCCGAACTTTTCGAGGATCAGCAAGCGATAAAGGTATTTATGGATTTTCTGGAGCAAGCCCTGTCGCTGGATACCCACTCCCCCTGATCCGCCCTATAGTTACTCGGTTCCACTTGCGCCAAGACTTTATGGAACTTCTCAGCCATTGTTGGGCATCTCGCGTTAACGACCCAAATTTTGGACTTAACTACCTTGATCTCTATTCCAATACCTATTCACAACGAGTACGAAAATATTTCTCATCTTTACCAGCGCACCTCGACCGTACTCAAGGCGCTAGGCAGACCCTGGGAACTGATCCTGGTGAACGACGGCAGCACCGACGGCTCCGCGGAAGTACTGGACAAGCTGGCCGCTGACGACCATCAAGTTAAGGTCGTCCACCTGCGCCGCAACTATGGCCAGACGGCCGCCATGATGGCGGGGATCGATTTTGCGAGCGGCGACATCATCATCCCCATGGACGGGGACCTGCAGAACGATCCAGTGGACATCCCACGCCTGCTGGCGAAGCTTGATGAAGGCTACGAAGTCGTCTCAGGCTGGCGTCAGGCGCGCAAGGATGCCAAGCTGACGCGTAATTTGCCTAGTTCGCTCGCCAACCGCTTGATCTCGATTATTTCCGGGGTACATCTCCACGATTACGGCTGCACACTGAAGGCCTATCACCGCAGTGTCCTCAAGGAGGTCAAACTCTACGGGGAAATGCACCGCTTCATCCCGATCTACGCCTCATGGCTGGGGGCGCGTGTCACGGAGATTCCCGTGACGCACCACGCCCGGCAATTTGGCCAATCCAAATATGGTCTGGATCGCACGGTCAAGGTCGTGCTTGACCTGATCGTGGTGAAATTCCTCGCCTCCTTCGCGCAAAAGCCGATGTACATCTTTGGCGGCTTCGGCTTGGTGAGTCTGCTTATCTCCGCCCTTTCGGGGGTTGCCGCCCTCTACCTCAAAGTTCACGGCGACGTTTCCTTCGTCCAGACCCCGCTGCCGCTGCTATTCGTAATGGCCGCCATCACGGGAGTCATGTGCATCCTGATGGGATTGCTCGCCGAGTTGCTCACGCGCACCTATCATGAGTCGCAAGATAAACCTATCTACATGGTTCGTTTGACGCGGAATGTCGATTTGCCCAGGTAATCGCCTGGAACGGACATCGGAGACTGGAGAAGAAGGACCATGTGTGGTTTTACGGGTTTCATCGGCGAGGGCGACCACGCCATTCTGAAGCGGATGAACGATGCGATTGCGCATCGTGGTCCCGATGATGAAGGCTTCTGGTGCGATGATGTCGCTGGGGTTCGTCTTGGCCATCGCCGACTGTCGATTGTTGACATCGGAGGCGGACACCAGCCGATGTGGACAGTGGATGGTGAACTCGGCGTGGTTTTCAACGGCGAAATCTACAACCATCTGGAGCTTCGCCGAGAATTGGTGGCGCTTGGGCATCCCTTCCAGTCGAATCACTCGGATACCGAGGTCCTGCTGCATGGCTATCGGGAGTGGGGGCCGTCGTTCGTGATGCGGCTGAATGGCATGTGGGCCTTCGCGATCTACGACCGCACGCAACGGCGTCTCTTCTGTAGCCGTGACCGCTTCGGTAAAAAGCCCTTCTACTACCTGCTCCGGCGGGGCACCTTCGCGTTTGCGTCCGAATTAGGCGCATTACGCCTCCACCCACTCGCACCCACGCGTCTGTCCGAGCCGAGTCTCAGGAAATATTACGCCTATGGCTATATCCCGGCGCCGGGGACCATCCTGGAGGACGTCTACAAACTCCCCGGGGGACACTCGCTCACCTTCGATCTCACTTCGCGCCGACTTCAGATCAAAAAGTATTGGGACTTCGTGATCGAGCCCTTCGAGTCCCTTCCAGCCGATCCCGAGGGTGAGTGGGGAGAGCGCTTGGTTGAACTCATCAGCACCGCCGTGCAGCGTCGCCTCATGTCGGATGTGCCGCTCGGCTTCTTTTTGAGTGGTGGCATCGACTCGTCGGCCCTTGCGGCGCTTGCGACGCGGCACATGGATCGGTCGCGAATGAATACCTTCAGTATCGGCTTCAACGAGGCAAGTTTCGATGAGTCCTCCTACGCGCACCGCATGGCCAAGGAACTTGGCACTCAACATCATGCCGAGGTGCTGTCGCCTGACCGGGCACGGAATCTGCTCCCGGACCTGGCCCGGCAGCTTGACGAGCCGATGGGCGACAGTTCACTGCTACCCACCTATCTGCTTTGTCGACACGCGCGCGCCAAGGTGACGGTGGCACTCGGTGGGGATGGCGCGGATGAACTGTTCGCCGGTTACGACCCCTTTCGGGCTTTGCGCGCGGCTTCTTTGTACGATCGCCTGATGCCACGCCCCTTACACGAGGGCGTGCGTTTGGCGGTGTCTCGGTTACCGGTCTCACATGTCAACATGAGCCTAGACTTTCGCCTTAAGCGCCTGCTGCGCGGACTCAGCTACCCGCCGCGGCTCTGGTGTCCCGTCTGGATGGCTCCACTCGACCCGCGGGAGTTGGGCGAATTATTTCGCGAAACCGTCGATCTCGAGGAGGTTTATAGCGAGGCCATCGAACAATGGGAGGCGTGTCGCCAGCCCCATATCGTGGATCGGGTATTGCAGTTTTACACCAAGCTCTACCTGCAGGATGACATCCTCGCCAAGGTGGATCGCGCCAGCATGATGCACTCCCTTGAGGTCAGGGCCCCCTTTCTCGACATCGATGTGGTCGATTTCGTCCGGCGGATCCCCCATGCCTTCAAATTCCGCAACGGCGAGACCAAGTACCTTCTCAAGAAGGCACTCGCGAATGTCCTGCCGCGCGAGATACTGTATCGGCCAAAGAAGGGCTTCGGGGTACCGATCGGCTCCTGGTTTCGGCAGTCGGTGCTGACGCCCTCGCCCACCGCCGATTACGGTCCGCTCGATCGCGCCTTCATCCAACGCAAAGTCGATGACCACCGGACCAACCGCAGCGACGAGCGCGCTTTCCTCTGGAATACCTGGCTATTTGGCGAGTGGCGTAACCACAACATGCTGTCCGTGCCCCCAACCGTCGTCGGAGGAATGTCTTGATGAGGCCTGACCAAGAGACCGCCGATGCATTCGCCTCGTCCTGGAATAACCTGCCTTCGGGTTCAGTCTATACCCCTGATCAAGTCGCGGACTGGTTTGCCCCCCTCGGCGAGGCACAGTTCAGAGGATCGCGCGTGCTGGAAATGGGCTGCGGTAACGGTAGCCTTATGGTCCACTTACTGGGGTGGGGTCCGGCCCAGCTCGACGGCATCGACCTGGGTGCATCCGTCAAGTCCGCGGTCAGCAACCTGCGCGCCTCGGGCGGCACCCATTGGACGGTGAAGCAGGGCGATCTCACAACCCACACCAGCGACGGCTACGATATTGTCTATAGCATCGGTGTTCTGCATCATCTGCGCGATCCGAAGCTCGGTTTCGATGCAGTGATCCGCAATACCCGGCCGGGTGGTCGTTTCCACTGCTGGGTTTACGCGCGGGAGGGCAATGGCGTGGTGATTGGGATTGTCGACCCCATCAGCCGCCTCGCCTCCCGACTGCCGTGGTGGCTAACAAAATACGGCATCGCTACCCCCCTGGTGGTTCCCTATTACCTTTACGCCCACCTATTAGCTGAGCTGCCACGCTGGAAGACGCTAAAAAGGCTACCGTTATACGATTACAGCCTCTGGATTGCACGGCGTGAGTTCGCCTTCTTCCAACATGTGGCGTTCGACCAACTCGTGACCCCCCACACCGTTTATCTCAGCCGAGAAACTATCGAATCCTGGTTACGCAGCAATGGCCGTATCCTCCCTGAAAGTACCTACCTGCTAATGCGTAATGGCAATTCCTGGAAGTTCGGGGGCCAGGTCCGTTGAGAATCCTGCTGGTTAATTACGAATACCCTCCCGCCGGCGGTGGCGCGGGCAATGCTACCCTCTTTATGGCGCGCGCTTTGGTGAAACTGGGGCACGTACCTACGGTCTTGACAGCCGCTATTCCCGGATTGCCTCGCGAGACCCACGAGGATGGGTTTCGGGTCCTGCGCGTTCGATCGCTTCGTAAGTCGGTCGAAAGCTCAAATCCTCTCGAGATGGGTATTTTTCTCGTTTCCGCTCTATGGAACGCTGCCCGGCTCGCTCAACCACTCGGCATTCAAGGCGTGGTCACATTCTTCACTATTCCCTGCGGACCAGTCGGCTGGCTATTACGTCGCATGACCGGCATTCCTTATATCGTCTCCCTGCGCGGTGGCGATGTACCTGGCCACGTCCCTGGCATTAACCTAGTGCATCGCTTTGTCGCGCCCCTGCGCCGGATGGTGCTTAGAGAGGCGTGCGCCGTCGTCGCCAATGCACCTGGGCTTGCACAACTCTCGGAGCGAACCGATCCCATTTCCGTTTGCGTGGTCCCGAACGGCGTCGACCCTGAGGTGTTCAGGCCTCCCCAGTCCGGCCACCCAACGGTGGAAGACGGTGCATTCAGAATTCTCTACGTCGGACGATTGCACGAGCAGAAGAATGTGGACCTGCTACTCGGCGCTATCGCCGCGCTGCGTCAGGAAGGCAGAGACGTCCGACTCAATCTCGTCGGTGATGGCCCCGAGCGGGCCAACCTCACCGCCCTCTCCTCCTCGCTGGGACTCGAAGACGTAGTCACCTGGCTGGGTTGGCGAGGGAAGGAGCAAGTGGCTGTCCTATATCGCCGTGCCGATTGTTTCGTGAACCCTTCACGGTATGAGGGCATGCCAAACACAGTCCTGGAAGCCATGGCCAGCGGACTGCCGGTGGTGGCGAGTGACGTTGGCGGAAATAACGATCTCGTCCGTCATGGTGAATGCGGCTACCTCTTCAGCCTGGCGGACGCCGAGGGTCTGCGCCGGGCGCTGGCTAAACTGCAAGACGCGCCAGCCTTACGCAAAAACATGGGCGACATGGCCCGTGCATGCGTTATGTCCGATTTTTCATGGCAGAGTGTAGCTACAAGCTACGTGGCAATGCTCGGAACCCAGGTAAAGAGTGTCCAGCAAAACATAGGGACACCCCAAGCCCAAACCACCAGATCCCAGGTCGGTCAGCAGCAGGAGTAATACGAGTGATGGGACACTCATCCAGAATCGAAGCAGCGCCAAGGTCACTTCACCTAACCTGGGATCACCTGTCCCCGCTAGCGACACTGGGACTCTACCTGGCCTTTGCCGCTCTCGTTTATATCGTGCAGGGCCCGGAACCGACGCAGAGCATCGACCACATCAGCTACTTTCGGATCGCTGACGAAATTCGTGCTGAGTTCCCCGACGGCGCCTACTGGCGCGGCATGAACTCGGTGCGGTCTTACGGGGTCATTCTCGCCTACCTATACGAATACACCGGGTCCCATGTGACGAGCCTGAAGCTCCTGCTCGCCGGCATGACGGTGACTTACCTCGCGGCATTTCAACTCTTCATGGGACTCACGACCCGGTCGCGAGGAGATGCCGTGCTCTTCTCGATCCTGTCGGCCTTTTTCGTGTCTTTCGGCGCATCCATCTGGGGAATGACGGATTTCGCGGCCTCACTGAATCGGACTATCATCATTCCCTTTGTGGTGCTGGTCGTCTGGTTTTTCTTTCGCGTCTTTGCAACTCCCTGGCGCTATGCCATCTTTCCCGCCCTCGTCCTCCTGTCCCTGCTTCACCTGAGCGCATTCCACGTCATCATGGTGTTTTCTGCCTTTGAAGTGCTCGACTTCGTGTTTCGCCGACGATTTCGCATTGATCGTGACGTTGGCGCATTAATCATCGCCGTCGTCATATGCGTGGCGCTGCAATGGTCTTTTGAAAGGGCAGGGATAGGCACAAATAATTACATCCCGAAAATGCTCGCTGCCATGGAACTCCCAAAGTTAGCGACCAAGGAAGTCGTGCCACCCAAGGAAGTCGTGTCACCCAAGGAAGTCGTGTCACCCAAGGAAGCCGCAAGGTTGGAAGCCAAGGAAGCTTGGGAAATCGAATTGTTCGCCTTTCCGTGGCGTAACATGCCCCCTTCGCTTGCGACGATCGTAACGATCGTGGTGTCCTACGGCGTCATATTTCTCTTATCCTGTTCGGGTGCCCTGTTCGCGCTCCGTTCCGGAGAACCAAGGCAGCTCGACCGTCTGATGATCTTACTGGCAGTCGCCATCATACTAGCGGCCTACGGTCTTCAAACGCTCCTCTGGATCTTGCGTGGGATCTTCGATATCCGCCCTGTAAACTTCGAGGAAATTCGAGCCATCAATCTTTTGATGATGCCATCGATGTACTTTTCTTACCGCCTGTACGAGCATCTTTCTAAGAACCTTAAAATGCCCCGGTATGTGCTGCAAGGCTTCATCTCAGCCGCTATTGCGCTTCAGCCCATCCTGATCCTGCGCGCCCTGCCGGTTGCTTGGCGGGAAGGGATTCTCGATATCGCGATCCAACAACACTGGATCAAACAAATCGATGCGCCGCGGGTCCTTTATGCAAGAACTTTCCTGGGGTTGGGCGAGGAGGGCCGACGCTTCTACTACTCAGCCCTTCCAGCCATCGCGTGGCTTCAGCGCAATGCCGGGCCTAACGATGTCGTGCTCACCAATGCCAACGATTTTTATATCCTGCGTCAAAAAACGCTTGGTACCTTTCTCAGCGTCGTGAATCTCGATGCCTTCAACCCTAAGCGCAGAGATTGGGTTGACTCCCTGAAAAAAATCGATTCCGTTCTCGCGACGGGTGAAACCGAAAAGGTATTAGCTCTGGCCCGGGAACTTGGTACTTCCTTCGTGGTCGTGACCTGGCCGGTGGAGAGCGCTGCCTATCAAGACCCGTATTTCTCTATTCTCCGAGTGAACTCTTGATTCGTCTCACACCCATTGTGACTACGTTACACCAGGGCGACAGCATGGCCGGAATTAATCAGGAGGAACAGACAAAGTGAAGCAATTCGATTTCGGCCAGAATTGGGCGGATTTTTCATCCAAGGGAGTCACGGAGGCGTCCTTTAACCAGGCCCGGGCACACTTTGCCGAACTCCTGTACGGTATCGAATTGGCCGACCGAAGCTTCCTTGACATTGGCTTTGGGCTGGGTTTTAGCCTGCTATCGGCTCAGGCGCTCGGCGCTCGGGTCGTCGGCTGCGATATCAATCCCAAGTGTCACGAGGTGATCGAACGGATTCGGCAACGGTTCCCCGCGAGGGGGGCTGGCCCAATCACCCTTGTCATCGGCTCGATTCTGAATGATGTCACCTTGATGGCCCTGCGGGCCTGCCCGTAAGCAAACAAGGGTGTATATGACATTGTGCATTCCTGGGGAGTCCTGCACCATACCGGCAATATGCGATTTGCGCTCGCCAATGCGGGATCGCTCGTATGTAACGGTGGCTACCTTGTCATCGCCATCTATAACCGGCACTGGTCGAGTGGACCTTGGCGGGCTATCAAAGCCCTGTATGTGCACTCCCCCCATTGGCTGCAGCGACTCATGATTTGGACTTTCTACCCTGAAATATGGCTGGCAAAGTGGCTCGCTACGGGAAAGGACCCGAAAGCCTAGGAACGCGGCATGCATTTCTTCTATGACGTCGTGGACTGGGTTGGTGGCTACCCCTACGATATGCGACGACCCCCGAAATGGAAGCAATGTGTCGTCCCCTTGGGTTCAGGTTGGTGCGGGCCATCGTCGCAATTGTGCCGACCGGCTGCAATGAATTGGTGTTCCTTAAGTATGCCTAGTACTGGACCGAAGGCCTGCCGGGACGGGGTGCGAAGCAAGTGAAACAGCGCACCGCTGTTCTCATCTTCGCCGCCAAGCTGGGCCTGTCAGCAACCATGTTGGCACTGGTCCTTGGGAGTGTGGATCTTTCGAACATCCTGGAAGTTCTCCACGGCATCAATCCCTGGCTCGCTATTGCATGGTATCTGCTCATGCCGATATCGGTTGCCCTATCGGCCTGGCGATGGAAGATACTAGCACCGAGAGTCCCGTTCCGTACCGCGTATAAATATACCTGGATCGGGGTTTTCTTTGGCTCCGTGCTGCCAGGCGCCATTGCGGGCGACATCGCTAAAGGTGTATCCCTTGCGCTTAAGGACAGTGCCGCGCGCACGGGCCTGGCAGCCTCGATCGTAATGGAGAAGGTCATAGGTCTCGCCGCCCTGATCGTCTTCTTCGACATCGCCTGCACCCTGGTATTCTGGCTGCATGACGACCCATCACCACAGATCCGCTATCTGGCCCTGATGGCCTTGGCGCTGTCTCTGCTGGCGGTATTGGCTGGCGGTATGACAATCCTGGCCGCGCTGCGAAGTGATCCCCTAGGTTCTCCGTCCGCCACCGGTCTTGTCAGCCGATTAACGGCGGACACGGTTACGGCCGTGGCCTTCTATCGCCGTACGCCGCAACGCCTGCTCAAGGCCTTCGGCCTTAGCGTACTGATCCACCTCGTTAACATTTTCGCGACCTGGCTGAGCTTCCAGGCGCTAAGCATCCAGGCCGACTTGCTCTTTGCGGCGATCATCTATCCGGTCCTGTCGGTCATGCTACTGATACCCATCAGCATCTCCGGCATAGGGGTTCGCGATATGACCTTAGCCGGTCTCTTCGGCCTGTTTGGGCTGCCGCTTGCCGCCGGGGTAGCGTTATCCTGGCTCGCGCTCCTCGCCACCATTCCGAATCTGGTCATCGGCGGTGGAATACAGCTCTGGGAAATGTATCGACGGCATTAAATGTTCAAGGTGTTCGATAAACTGCGATCTAGTATCAAAGTGTCAAGCACCAAGATGTTGGCGGCAGGACAGCTCGGGAAGATGCCAGAAAAGGCGTAAAGCAGGACCAGGTCAGTGCGTCTTATTCTGGTATATCCATGAATCGATTAGGTTTCCGGAAGGATTCATTGCCGATGGAAGTTGTAAGCAGGCGCTCATAGTGTCGAATCGCGCCAATTTTGAGAGAATCATTTTTAGTGTAAATAAGTTGGCGATCACCCGTATAATAGAGGCTCCGATCGATCCGCCCATCAGCACCGATCTTAATTGCAACACCCGCGCGTCCCTTGACTACATTAGTGTAATTATCGCGAAGACTACTTGGAGCATTGAACACGCTAAGGTATAGAAATCCAACCATGGCCGCAATTATGATTGGCAAGTAATTTCTTCGTGGTGGAGTGACTTGCGCTTCAATTACCGTTGAATAACTCGGTATGAACAGAACTAGAAATGACAAACCCAAGGGCAACAAAAAGGCGAAGGTGTTCTGCAGTCGTGGCGCATGCAGGCCGAGCAGGCACAGATAAGTGGTGGCAGCAAGATAACCCGCAAGACTAGCAAGAGAGTACCACTGTCTCAAGACAAGAGCGTAACCAAGCATTACACAGAGCCATACTAAGGGAATCCAAGATAAATGGGGGGTGAATTTCGTAACCGCCAGTAATGAGAGCGTAACCAAAAGGGCCCTGAAGTGGGGAGTCTTATGGAATCCAACTATAGTATTTGAAACCGCACCCAGCGACCGGCTTAGTTGGAGGCAGCAGATGACAAGAAACGCTAGAGAAGCCGGTCCCTGCAGCACCTGTACGTCTTCATTAATTCGCGCATTAACCAGCGACACTAAACGGAAAATCCCCTCGATGGAGAACAAATCGGCAAGAAACCTAGCGATAATAACGCCGCCGGAAGGCATCCTGGCCAAGAAATCGGTATGGCAGTCGGGTGTCCAGGCATGTGAAGGATCGGCATAGGCACAATAGAGAGCTATTAAACCATTGTTTTCAACTACATAATGCCGCTGCAATGTAATATCGATGACGATAGGCAATAAAAAAATCATCAAGGATGCTACCATAATACGGACCGGTACCCGGCCGGCAGCGAACATGGCGATTCCAAAAAATACAGGACCTGCGATCATCATGGGGCCTCGAATGCCCCCCGCTACGCCGAGACAAAGGCTACCGACTAGCAGAGCGAGATGATGCTTATCCTGCACGCCGATCAGCACTAACAGTATCCCGGACAGCGTGATTACAAGCGCTGGGAAATCAACCGCCGTGGTCGCGATATTGAGATAATGCCAAGTACTCGTAAAGGTCGAGGCTAGTAGCGCCAAGGTTAATATAAATGCCCGACCAATTCGACAGCGATGGACGTGAAAAGTCAAAAATGTCACGAGGCTTAATAGCCAAAGGGAGAAGAAGCCTGGGATGCCCTCGATACGGCCGCCCGCAGCTAATATCGAACCCCAGAAGAGACCCACAGTGGGTCGATATAGATAGTTCGGTGGGGGATAACCGAACAGAAACGATAGAGCACCATCAAGCCAGGGCCCCAGGGCATCAGAATAAGGGGCCCAAGCCGTTCCGAAGGTCGGAGCCCTCATGTTGTCCGGGGTCATAAAGTCCTGGTAAAGACCAAAGGCAAGACCCACCAGCACGGCCAGAGCTATTGCTCGCCATGCAAAGTTTAGAACAAAACGATTTTGTTCGGATTCGCTAATCATATCGGCAACGAGACTTAACAGAGACTAAGATGCATTGGCTCATACTTAAAGGATTCGCAGAGAAGCACTCTAATTGGAGTAGCAAACACGCCCGCCACATGCCTAAAGCAAATCATGTTTTTCTATTAATTCTGAGCCTGAATTTTTTTAATGTTGGTTCTTTGAATTTCATCTTACGTCACTCCAACGACCATGACTTGTCAAGGTATATCTTGCGTTCTTGTTAGGTTGTGATCTAGCACTAGCTTGGAACTCCCCTTACCATGAATCCTACCATCCAAAGCGCTTTGTTGAAAATTTACCGTCGTGTTGGTGACATGGGCATCCTCTCGAATGGCCCTGGGCGCTGGCTTTTCGAAGCCACTTACCTCACCTATAAATCCCTGGAGGCCGGTCCCGTTGATCGCTTAGCCTCTTACGTTACCCCTGGTAGCTGGGTGATCGATGTCGGCGCTAACATCGGCTTCTTTACCCGACGCTTCGCCCGATGGGTTGGGAAATCCGGGGGACGCGTCCTGGCTATTGAGCCCGAAGACCACAACCTTGAACGGCTTAAGTATTGGTTAGGAAGAAATCATTTAGGGGATCGGGTTGAAGTCCTGCCCGTAGCTGCGGCGGAGCGAGACGGAACTCTTTTTCTCGCCATTAATCCGCACCACCCCGGTGATCATCATCTGGCCAAAAGTGGGGTGCCGGTGCGGGTGACTACACTCGACACGCTGATCCGCGAGCGTGACGGGCCATCAGTATCCCTGATAAAAATTGACGTCCAGGGGGCTGAACATCGTGTCTTGATGGGGGCTACCGAGATCCTCCGGCGCGATCACCCGGCTTTATTTGTTGAGATGGACGAGCGACGACTTCAAGAAAATGGTTCCTCTGTGATCGGTGTGGCCGCATTTTTGGGTACATTTGGATACAGTCCCTTTCGAATGGACCGCAGTGGCGCAGCGCCCGTCAGGGACTTAGCCACTGAGGCTGCGTGTTGGCGCGGACGGGACAGTTACGGAGACATCCTCTTCCTACCCCAAACCCCGGATTCATCCCTCTCCTCAGGCAGCAGCCCTGCGGCGTGTTCATTTGCCGTTCGAGAATCTCGTCCACCCAACCCATGATAACACTCACCACTCGTCAGAAGCTTTTCTTGGCCCGCCGCGTGCAGTCTCTCGTGATGGCCGCGCTTCGGATCTCGGGTAGCGCGCCTGAGGTCACCTGTGTACGCCGCGGAATTCGCTGGCGGCTTGACCTGCGCGAGGGTATCGACTTCTCCATCTGGCTCTTGGGTGTATTCGAGTCTCGCACCCTGATTTATTATTTAAACCACCTCAAGTCCGGCGATGTCGTGCTGGACGTCGGCGCCAATATCGGTGCCCATACTCTTCACCTGGCGAGGGCCATTGCTCCCACGGGCCGCGTGATCGCCCTCGAACCGACGGATTACGCCTTTGCAAAGCTCCATGCCAATCTGGCCCTAAACCCCAAACTGGCGCCGCTGGTCAGGGTCCATCAGGTCATGCTGGTGGAGCAGTCCAAAACAGGCACAGTCCCCAATTTATACTCGAGTTGGCCGCTGGAGCCGGCAGGGTCCGAAACCCATTTACTGCACGGCGGCCAACTGCGGACATGTGCCAGCGCACGCGCAACGAGCCTGGACGAGATTATTGATACCGAGGGGCTGGAGCGGATCAACCTCATCAAGTTGGACATCGACGGTCATGAGTGTCCTATGCTCCGCGGCGCTACGCGCACGTTGGCCCGATTCCGCCCACCTATCATCATGGAACTGTCGCCCTACTGCAGGGCGAGCGCGCATTAAGGAGCTATAAGATAGTAAGTTACGGCATGATTGA
>ERZ1645187.1106-NODE-1106-length-25362-cov-21.022326_pt1 | contig 25362 bp, 21 predicted proteins | sample MGYA00575352_ERZ1645187 | MGnify/ENA primary metagenome ERZ1645187 (study PRJEB40837, sample SAMN11349314) | freshwater sediment metagenome | isolation source: river sediment | host: Sediment | place: India: Wazaribad , New Delhi | collected 2017-02-21 ...
TATAACCGCTCAAATTCCGGCAGCATCTCCAATGGATGCGGAGCATTATCTTTTATTTCAAAACAGTAGCTGTTTTTCCCATTGGTGACCATCAGATAAGTTACCTGCATGGTGATATTGTAAGTGGCAATCTGCTGCAAGGTTTTGTCGCTCAGCTGCACATGTTCCGCCTTGCACTCAATCAGCACACTGGGTTGCAGCTGACGATTGTAGACGACCACATCATAGCGCTTGCTGAGTTCATTTACTTTCAGTGTTTTTTCTACGGAAATATATTTTAGTGGATAGGCGTATGCTCCGCACAGCTGATGAATGGTAAACTGTCTCACTTTTTCCTCCGGAGTCAGTACCACCCATTTTTTGCGCACCGGACACTGAATATACCGGATACCGTTTTCTGTCTTTATGGAGGGTGCTGGCAGCGGCATTATTCACATAAACTTTTTACACTGCGGAACATGCGGTTCCAGTGGATAGAGGATAAGCCCGGATTGAAACTATCTTTGGACAACCATACAAACAAGGGCTTGCCTACAATATGATCTTCCGGCACAAAGCCCCAGTATCTGGAATCCAGTGAATTGTGGCGGTTGTCACCCATCATCCAGTAGTAATCCTGTTTGAACGTGTATTGTTTGACGGGCTGTCCATTGATCAGTAATTTATCGTCTATTATCGTGGCATTCGCATGCTCATACAGGACGATAGTTTGTGCATAGCGGTAAAGATTATCCTTGTTGGTAACGTCGATGGTCCAGCCTTTTGCAGGAATTACCAGCGGGCCAAAATCATCCAGCGTCCAATTGTAATACTGCGCAATCAGCGAGTAAATCCATGCACCCTGAACTGATGGAGCCGGTGCAGGTTCCACTGATTTTATCTGTGTATTTTTCTTCAAGGCGGCCAGTTGTGTTTCCGTCAGCAATACCATGAGTGAATCCTTGTTGACGGCCAGAAAATCATTAAACTGTGACAACAAGATATCGCTTGGCGCGACAGGACTGCCCATTTCATCACTGTAGCCGGGATAGCCGTTGCCATTGGCATCCACATACACCACTTCCGGAAAGTCATTATACCAGTTCAGTCCCAACGATTGGATATACTCCAGTGTCAGAGGGGTGCCATTGGTTTTCACCAGATATTCCAGCTGCATGTTTTTATAATGTGGCACTCTGACGGAATTCACATACAGTTCGCGGTTTTTAACCTGCAAAGTATCGCCGGCAATGGCTACACAGCGCTTTACATAATTTTCTCTTTTATCGAGCGGGCGTTCCGGATACTGATACGCATCGCCAGGATAGTTGAACACCACGACGTCGTTGCGGCTCACTTTTTCAAAACCGGGCAATCGGTGATAAGCCAACTGTACAACCTTGGAATAGGCATTGCCCAGTCCCAGCGGCATGGTGTGATGTGCAAACGGAAATGCTACCGGCGTCATCGGCGTGCGCGCGCCGTAATTCAGTTTGCTCACGAACAGGAAATCACCTGCCAGCAAAGAGCCTTCCATCGATGTGGTAGGAATTTTATACGCTTCAATCACGAAAGAACGGATAATAGTAGCTGCCACAATCGCGAAAATGATGGCATCTGCCCATTCACGGGCAAAAGAGCGTTTGATATTTTTTTCCCGATCATTCAGATGGCTCGGGCCTTCATAATGAGTATTCTTATCGATTAAACCCAGAAACGGGAAATATAAAAAGCCTGCAAAGATGGCTACGATATGTTGCCACAGCGAACGCTTTCCGAAGGAATTGCAAATATCTGTTGTCCATGTAAGTCCGAACAAGAAATTGACATAAGGCACCAATCCCCAGTACGCCTGTTTTTTCGGTCGACCGATGATCTCCATCAGACTCATATCCTGAATCAGCGGAATGAAGGCGTGCAGCGGATTTTTTCCTGCTTTTTTATACAGGCCGACACATGGGATGTGCAGTAAATAATGCAGGAGATAGGCGTATACAAGACTTAGCATGATTTGTTTTATTTTGTTTCAACAGATGAATGAGTCAGCAGGCTACAGGATATATTACATTCGTGCCGTTAAGAGATGTTATTTACTTTGTGAATCCCAGCACATCTTCCATGGAATAGGCTCCTTTCTTGTCCTTGAGCCATTCTGCTGCCAACAGGGCACCGCCGGCAAATCCCTTGCGATTGTGGGCCGTATGGATCAGTTCAATTTTATCAATATCAGATTCATAGGTAACATAGTGTGTGCCCGGTACATCCGGTTCGCGCTTTGAAACAATAGTCAGGATATCTTTTTTTCTTTCCTCATCATTGTTCCAGATACTTTTTCTATCCAGACGTTTCAGCACATCCAGTGCGGCATGCAGGGCGGTGCCACTTGGCGCGTCCTTCTTTTCCGTATGGTGAATCTCTTCCATGATGACATCATATTCTTCATGCTGATTCATGATTTGCGCCAGATAGCGGTTAATTTCAAAAAAGATATTCACTCCGATACTGAAGTTGGGAGCGAACAAAAATGATTTATTATTTGCTATTGCATATTGCTGCAATTCCACCAGCTGTTCTGTCCAACCGGTACTGCCCACCACCACCGGCACATCCGCGTCAAAACACCAGCGGATATTGTCCACAGCGGTATGCGGCGAAGTAAATTCGATAGCAACATCTACCTGCTGCAGCATTTCTTTGGTTACAGTCGCGCGGTTATCAATATCTATTATCAGGGAAATATCGTAGTGGTTTTTACCCAATCGGGCATTTTTCTCCTGAGCAATTTCATGGATAGCTTTTCCCATTTTTCCGTATCCTATCAATGCGATTTTCATGTCTGTATTTTGTTTGAGCAGTTGTATTTATTTAATATTCAAATGTACGGCTAATCCTGTATAATAGGTCAAACCGGCGGTATAAATTTGTGGTGAGACGGGTTTTATTTGTGGCTGTATTTTCATAGACAGATTGTCCGAGATATCAAAAGAACGCATGTGCGCATCCACTACCGCGTCCACGATGGAAAGTCCCCAGACGAGAACCGTGCCAAACGAAGCGAGCTGCACATTGCGCCGGTAGGAATTACGGTAGGTTTCCAGCTGACTAATCGTCAGATTAGTATAGGGTGACGGAACCGGCACACCTTCATAGGAATTGCGGATATATCCGTTGAATTGACGGAGTTTCTGTCCGTTTGACACCACGAAATAAGTGACAGTTCCCAGCAAACCATACACGATAGGCAGCTTCCAGTAGCGCTTGTTGTAAATTTGCCCCAAACCGGGAAAAGACGCACCCCAGATGGCGGCTTTCTTCGGTGAATAATAAGTAGTGTCGGGTTGTTTAACCTTTTTTGTTTTTTTGTTTTTTACCGCAACCAAACTATCTGTTCCGGCTGCTCCACTCATTGCAGCAGCCATGACGGCGGTATCAGCCGGAGCGAGGGAATCCAATACATTGAGGAAAGGTGCGGCGCCAGAACTATCAGTAGGGAAGGCAGCAAGAGCAGGATGTGCAGACATCAGACACCACCACAGGCAGCAAGAAATACCGGCCTTCAGCAGATAGCTAATAGCATTGATACGGGCTGCAGGTTGCGGAAACGCCGTGTGTGTCATCTGCGATTATTCTTTCTCAATAATATCCAGCAATCGGTTTAAATCGGCTACCGAATAAAACGGAATTACGATTTCCCCTTTGTCGCCGGCAGTTTTCTTGATTTTCACTTTGGTTTCAAAGATATCCATCAGTTTGGTTTGCACGCTTTTGTAGGCTACCGGCAGCGGCTCTTCTTTTTTCTCCGGCTTTTTCGGTTGTCCGGATGAAAGCAAACGCACCAGTTCTTCCGTTTTGCGCACAGACAATTGTTTGCTGTTGATTTCTTTCAGTACGTACAATTGCTTGTCAACCTCCGGAATGCTGATGATGGCACGGGCATGTCCCATTGACAAAACTTTGTCGCGCAATGCCTTTTGTATCTCCGGCGGCAGTTTCAGCAAACGCAGATAGTTGGTCACCGTAGAACGATCTTTACCCAAACGCTCGCCCAGATTTTCGTGTGTCAATTCGCATTCATCTATCAGTCGCTGATAGGTGAGGGCTACCTCTATCGCATTCAGGTCTTCCCGCTGAATGTTTTCTATCAGGGCCATTTCCACCACTTCCTGGTCATTGGCGGTGCGCACATAGGCCGGAATCTCGGTGAGTCCTGCCATTTTGGAGGCACGCAGACGGCGCTCACCGGAAATAAGCTGGTATTTTTTGTCGGAAATCTTACGAACGGTAATCGGTTGAATCACGCCGTGCACCTTGATGGAAGAGGAGAGCTCTTCAAGTGCCTGCGGATTGAAATCTGCACGCGGCTGAAAGGGATTTACCTCAATTAAATCCAGCTTGATCTTGGGCACGGTGTTGATAATGGAATCTTCGTCTGAAGCACTGATTTTGAGTACTTCTGTTTCTTCATCAATATCCGATAATAATGCCCGGATGCCTTTGCCTAACGCGTCTTTTTTCTTACTCATCATTGCTGTATTAATTGAGATTTTCGTTTACATTATTTCCCTGCTCTTCGGGCAGTGTTTCTTCTGCGGACAGTGCCGTCAGGCCGTTATTCTGCAGTATTTCCCGCGCCAGATTCAGGTAGTTTACCGCGCCCTTGCTCTCCGCATCATACATGATGATTGGCTGACGCAAACTCTGGGCTTCGCCCAATCGGGTATTTCTGTGGATAATGGTATTAAAGACACTGTTTTCAAAACGGCGTTTCACCTCAGACACCACCTGATTGGACAGGTTGAGGCGCTGGTCATACATTGTCAGGAGGATACCTTCAATCTCTAAATCTTTGTTTAAACGAGATTGAACTATCTTTATGGTATTCAGCAATTTACCCAATCCTTCCAAAGCGAAGTATTCGCACTGTACCGGCACGAGTACCGAATCGGAGGCAGTGAGTGCATTTACCGTAATGAGACCCAATGACGGAGAGCAGTCGATGATGATGAAATCAAACTCTTTCCGGAGGTCTTCGAGCACGTGTCCGAGTATTTTCTCGCGGTTCGGGTGATTGATTAATTCAATCTCAGCACCTACGAGGTCGAGATGAGCCGGCAGCAAATACAGATTCGGCGTGTCCGTTTCCAGTATGATATCTTTTGCTTTCACGGAGTCAATCAGACATTCGTATAAACTCACCTTGATATTTCTCGGATCAAAACCGCATCCACTCGTGGAGTTGGCCTGCGGATCGGCATCTATCAATAAGGTTTTCTGTTCGAGGATGGCCAGACTGGCTGCCAGGTTGATAGCGGTAGTCGTTTTTCCAACGCCGCCTTTTTGGTTTGCTATGCTAATGATTTTTCCCATTTTATACGTCCTTCGTTATGAGACAAGGTATTTTATTGCTTTAAAAATAAAATGCTATCCACTTGTTATTCTGTTATTTATAATTCAATTGTTTCGCCAATATTCAGCAGTATCAATTCTTTGCCTGCTGCAGCAAACTGTTGTTTGGCGGCTTCGTGGTCAATGACAATATAGCCGAATGTATCGTAATGCACGCCGATGATTTTATCGCACTGAATGAAATCGGCAGCAGCAATAGCATCCTCTATTCCCATGGTGAAATTGTCACCAATTGGCAGGACCGCAAATTTTAATTTCGCCCATCTCGGAATCAGCTGCATGTCCATGGTCAGCGCGGTATCTCCGCTGTAATAGAAATCGCCTTCCGCTGTATTGAAAACGAATCCCATCGGATTGGCGCCGTAGGTGCCGTCGGGCAGACAGGAAGAGTGCTGCGCCACCACACATTTCACACTGCCAAAGTCGGAGGACCATTTGCCGCCGGTATTCATCGGTCGGAAATTCGCCACACCCTGTTTGGACATCCACTCATAGATTTCAAAGGCACAGATAACGGTAGCCTGCGTACGGGTGGCTATCGCCACGGCATCTGCAATATGATCCGCATGTCCATGTGAAATAGCGATATAATCACAGGCAATATCTTCTATACGAATGTCTTTGGCCAGTTCATTGGGTGTAATAAACGGATCGAAAAGGATGCGTTTCCCATTGCATTCCACCAAAAAACAGGCATGTCCGTAGTAAGTCAGTTTCATTTTTTACGCGATTACAGTTCAACCATATCCGGAACAACGAATGTTCCACGCTCAAAAATAGGGTATTCACAGCAGGTATTTTCATCTGTTTATTCAAGAAATACGCACATTTTTGTGTGGATAAATGGTAACCTCCTGTGAATGAAGCGATTTCGTGGAACAAGCCCGGCTAGCTTGCAGATTTTAATCTCATTTGATGCATATTCTCCGCAGTCACCGGCTGTTGATAATTCGGAGCATGCATTCATTGAAGTAATTTTACTTTTAGCTTTTAAATTTATCCAGATTATGCTTACTATTTTTCACGGCACTGCCCGTATCAACAGCAACTCCCGCAAAATAGCGGACTATTACGACGAAGTATTGGGAAAAAGGAATATTCCGCACCAGTTTTTTACGCTGGAAAATGTGGATGATTCCATTTTCAATAAGACCTTTCACAACCCCAAGCATCCGCAATTGCAAAGTATTGAAGATCATATTCTGGGACCAACCTCTAAATATATCTTCATCATTCCTGAATACAATGGCAGTTTTCCCGGCATGTTCAAGGGTTTTATCGACGCCTCGGATGTAAAGAAATGCTTTCACAACAAGAAAGCCTGCCTGACCGGTGTGGCAGACGGACGCGCCGGCAACCTGCGCGGAATGGAACACCTCACTAATATTTTCAATCACATGAAGATGAATGTGCTGCATTTTAAAATTCCCATTTCGCAGGTTTCTACCCATCTCGATGCGCAGGGAAAATTACAGAGTGACGAAATAAAAGCGATGATTGACCAGCAATTGGATTTAATGCTGGATTTCTGATAAGCATATGATTCGGAATATTGTATACAGTATAGGTTATTTCCTGCTGCTCTTGTCAGCAGGCGGCTGCAATCAGTATGCCGGCAGGGCAAAAGATGTATTTCATATGAATATCTCTGCCGGACTGACCTCGCTGGATCCGGCTTTTTCCAAAGACCAGGCCACCATGTGGTGCGACGCGCAAATCTACAACGGACTGGTGCAGATTGACGAGCAGCTGAATGTGCGCCCGTGCATTGCGAAGCGCTGGCAGATCAGCGAAGACGGCCTTACCTATACTTTTATCCTTCGCGATGACGTTTACTTCCACGATCATCCTGTATTTCCGGACACTGTGGGGCGAAAAGTAACGGCAAAGGATTTTGTATACTCATTAGGACGACTGATTGACACCACGGTGGCATCTACCGGCGGATGGCTGTTCAACGACAAAGTGGATAAGCGACAACCATTTACCGCACCGGACGACACCACCTTTGTGATACACCTGAAGACGCCGTTTCGGCCGATGCTGAGCCTGCTTACACTGCCATACTGTTCGGTGGTGCCCAAAGAAATCGTGACGCATTACGGAAAAGACTTCAGGTCACATCCCGTAGGTACCGGTCCCTTCAAGATGGTGCGCTGGGAAGAAGGCAATGTGCTCATCCTCACCAGAAACACCCGTTATTTTGAAAAGGACAGCAACGGACAAACCTTACCCTATCTGCAAGGTGTTCGCATCAGTTTCATCGCCGACAAAGGCACGGAATTCCTGCAATTTTCACAGCGTAAAATCGACTTTATCACAGGGCTGGATGTGGCTTATAAAGATGAGCTGCTCACCGGCAACGGCACGCTGCAAGCAGACTGGAAAGATAAAATCATCTTTGAGAAGATGCCATATCTGAATACCGAATATCTCGGCATTTCGATGGGCAAACAGCCGGTGGAGGCATTGAAAAATAAGAAAGTCAGACAAGCCATCAACTATGCCATTGATCGCAGAAAAATGCTGACCTACCTGCGCAACAACATCGGCACTCCGGCAGAACAAGGCATGATACCCAAAGGCGTTCCCTGTTATGACAGCAGCATGGTCGGATACACCTATCAGCCGGAGAAGGCACGAGCGCTGCTGGCCGAAGCCGGATATCCGAACGGAAAGGGGATTGCCCCTATAAAAATCTACTCTAATCCAACTTATCAGGATCTTATTACCAATATTGCCAATGAATTGTCCAACATCGGTATTACCTGCTTGATTGAAAACAGACCGGCCACCTTCCTGCGGGAAGCGATGCGCAAAAATGAAGCGGAATTTTTCCGGGCTTCCTGGATCGGCGATTATCCGGATGGAGAAAACTACCTGACCTTGTTTTACAGTAAGAATGGCGCACCACCCAATTACACTTATTTTAAAAATCCAGAATACGACCGATTGTATGAGACAGCCATGCGTGCTGTGGATGAAAAGGAAACCTGCGAGCTATATCGAAAAATGGAACACATCATTATTGATGAAGCGCCCGTAGTGCCTTTGTTTTATGATGAAGTCACCCGATTCAAACACAAATATGTAATAGGTTTGAAAAACAACGCGATGAATATGGTGTTACTGAAAGAAGTAAAACTGGATTTCTCTATTGTAGAACAACCGTAATATCTTAACACATCAAACGTCAGCATGATTAAAAGTATCATCACACATAAACCCACCAAGCTATTCATTTTCCTTGGCGGATTCTTTATTGCAAACGCATTCATCGCGGAAGTAATCGGTGTGAAGATTTTTTCACTGGAAGACACACTCGGCATACCGGCCGCGAATATTTCACTGTTCGGCAATCTATTCTCCTTTAATCTAACCGCCGGTGTATTGCTGTGGCCGGTGGTGTTTATCATGACCGACATCATCAATGAATACTACGGTGAACGCGGCGTACGTTTTTTGTCCTATCTCACCGTTTGTCTGCTGGCCTATGCATTCCTGATGTATTATCTGGCCATAGCGCTCGTGCCTGCCGGCTGGTGGTCGGGTTCGCGTACTGAGCAGGGCGTGCCGGACATGCAAAGTGCATACAGTCAGATATTCGGACAAGGCATCGGCATTATTCTGGGTTCTCTCGTGGCCTTCCTGATCGGACAGGTAGTGGATGTCGTCATCTTTCATAAAATAAAAAAATGGAGCGGCGAGAAATATATCTGGCTGCGCGCGACAGGCTCCACACTGGTGTCACAGCTGATAGACAGTTTTGTGGTACTGTTCATCGCATTTTATATTTATCCGACTTTATATCCGGCACAAGGCAAGCCTTGGGCCATCAGTCTGGTGCTGTCGGTGTGCATCGGAAATTACATTTACAAATTTATTGTCGCGGTGCTCATGACGCCCGTGATATATGCCGTTCACGGAATGATAGAGCGATATCTGGGAGAAAAGACCGCGGCAGAGATGAAAAAATCTGCGTTAAAAGATGCGGATTAATTTTGAAAAGCCGATTGTCTGACTTACTTTTACCTGCGAATACAGGTTCTCCGTTTCAATGCTGAGATGAAAAGGGAAACAAGTGAAATTCTTGTACAGTCCCAGCTGCTGTAAGCACATTCCTGAGCAATCAGGCCTGCTGAATTCTACAACCACTGCCGGCAACGGCGGGAAGGTTTCAGTACGGTGCGAGTCAGAAGACCTGCCTGCATTCTTATCACTAAAAAAGTGTTCTGAGGAAACATTTTGCAGTACCATGAAGACAAGAACTTACATCTATGTCAGCATGATGTGTTTTTTCACATGTATGTTAATGCCATCCGCGAAGGCAGACACGCTTGTTTTGCCCGAACTCGAAGTGCAGGCCAGCCGCGAATTTTTCTTTGTAAAAGACAATAAAACCTATCGGTTGGATTCCTTCCGCAGACAGTGGTATGGCAATAATCACCTCGGCGATTTGTTGCAATACAGTTCCTTTGTTCACATCAATAACTACGGCATGGGCGCATCGTCCACTTTCTCTATCCGCGGCACTGCGGACGACCAGTCGGCCGTATTGTGGAACGGCATCAATATCCGTTCTCTGTCATTAGGCAGTACAGATGTATCCATCATTCCGGTACATGAACAGGATCAGATTTCCGTTATCACCAACAGCGCCTCGTCCATATATGGGAGCGGTACTTTCGGAGGTGCCATCCTCATCAATAATGCCGCCAACTGGAACAACCGGTTTACACTGAACGGAAAATATGATTTCGGAAATTTCAACAGTCATAAAGGCGACCTGTCGCTTGCCGCGGGAAATGAAAAAATACAGTTTCAAACCTATGGCACGTATCACAAAGCAACCAACAATTTTCTGTATTATGATACCTACAAATCGGGGCAACCGCTGTCGGTATTGCAGCACAACGCATTGGAAAATCTGGCGTCCATATCCAATTTATTCTGGCGTCCAACCGGCAAAATCCTGATACAGGCAGGTAGCTGGACACAACAAAAATACAAGGAAATACCTGCCATTATGGGCGGTTCGCCGGTAAGCAGTAAATGGCAGGAAGACTTTACCACCAAAAATTATTTTTACTTTCAACAACAAACCCGAAAAGGAGTGTGGTATAATCGGGCCGCGCTCGTGTATGACCGGCAGCTATATTCCGACAGTCTGTTTGGTATTGATGCCAGCTACGCTATGTATAAACTGACCAACAGCATCAATTACCGGCATTATTTCAAGAACCGAGTTATCCTGGATGCCGGCGCGGATTATTATTACGACCGGGCGAAAATCACCAACTATCATTCCATTGTCAATGAACACAGAGCCGGCCTGTTTGCAGGTGTGAAATACAACAAAAAAGAATGGACATTTTCCGCGAGCGTGCGGCAGGAAATTCACCGGTATAGATATTTCCGTCCGCTGTTCAGTGCGGAAATCGTGTATAATCACCCTTCTGGCAGGATACAAACCGGCATCAACTATGCGGACAAATACCGCATTCCTGATTTAAATGATAAATACTGGCAGCCCGGCGGCAATCCGGAGCTAAGACCGGAAAATGGCTGGACACTCGAGTGGAACCAACAGTTCGAGCTATTGCCGCTACACCATAAACATCAATTGCAGTTTTCTTATTCGGGCTACTATACCCGCATCAAGGATAATATTGTGTGGACACCACTGACTGCCACTTTATGGTCGCCCAGAAACGTAAAAAACACGCAGCACACAGGTATTGAAGCCCGACTGAGCAATATGCTGCAGGCAACAGCAACTATACGCATACACACATCCATATTATATCACTACAATCATTCCACCGTAACAAAAGATTACAATCCACTGTCAGAAGGCAATTTTATCCGATACAAGCCACAGCATTCCCTGAAAATAAATACCAGCCTGGAAGATCGCAATTTCATGTTAGGATTTAATTACAATTATATCAGCGCCCGATTTACCGATGAAGAAAATAATCCGTTCTATGCGTTGAAGGCCTATCATCTGCTGGATATGTTCATCGGATTTAAACTTTCTTACAAATCGTTTACCCCGCAATTTCAGTTTCAGGTAAACAACCTGTTGAACACGCGCTATGAAACTATTCGCTCTTATGCGCAACCACTCCGAAATTTCCAAATACGCATATTATTTAACTACTCAACACCTAAATCCAAAAAAAATGATTAGAAAAAACATCCTGTTACTGACAGCTCTGTCTGTTTTCACATTGATCTCCTGTAAAAAAGAAGAAAGCAATTTCAGCTTCGACGGTACTTACATTGAAAGCGGTGCGGCCATCGTTGTAAATGAAGGTTCTTTCGGCTCCAACAACGGCTCAGCCAGCTTCATCAGCCGCAACGGACAAGTCAGCAATAATATTTTTGAGGCAGCCAACGGCGGAGATGTATTGGGCGATGTATTTCAGTCCTACAGCAGAGTAGGCAATACCGGTATCTGCGTGGTCAACAATTCTCAGAAAATTGTGTTGGTGGATGCACGCACCTTCAAATACCTTGCTACTATCTCTGATGCCACAAAGATTACCTATCCGCGCTATGCGGTGGCCAAAGACACCAGTCGCCTGTATGTATCCAACGGCAGCGGAACCGGCACCGTACTGGCCATTGATTTAAAAACGAAAACCATTGCGAAAACTATCGCTGTTGGCAGCGGTCCCGAGCAGATGGCCATTTTAGGCAACCAGTTGTTTGTAGCAAACAGTGGCGGCTTTGGCGTTGACAGCACGATTTCTGTTATCAGTCTGACTACAGAAACAGTGACCAATACCGTAAAAGTGGGAGATATGCCGACGAAAATCGTGAAAGATGCACAGAATAATTTATGGATACTTTGCTATGGCGCGACGGATTACAGCAACTGGCCGGACATCACCAAATTAACTCCGACAAAACTGGTAAAACTGAACACCAGCACACTTTCCGTAGAAAAATCATTCACGCTGGTGCCGGCTAACAGTCCTAGCTACAACGCAAATCTGTGTATCGGAGATGCCGGACAAACGCTGTATTACAGTGTGGGCGATGAAGTATTTGCCATGTCTATCGCGGCAACAACGCTACCGGAGGAACCACTGATTTCAGGACGTGAATTCTACGGATTGAATGCCAATCCATTTAATGGTGAATTAGTAGCCACCTATGCGCCTTCCTTTACGCAGAGTGGCTACGTGCTGAGATACAGCAGTACAGGCACATTGCGTGATTCTCTCAGAGTCGGCATAGGCCCCAACGCGGTTATATTCAATTGATTCCAACAACTATCTTCATAATACTACAACAGGCCATCAAATGATGGCCTGTTAGTTTTTATTGTTGGTGAAAATTATCTGGCTTCACTGCCATCATAAACCGGCTGCATATCGACTTTTTCTTCTGTTTTTTCAAGTGCCGGATAGTTGATTGACTGAATATAGGTGGACGTTTGTACCATATCCATTTTGTGATTGAAGAAAGTCATCAACTTAATAGACAAGAGGGAAAACAACGGTGCGAAAATCACATCTACCGTATAATGTACTTTCTGCCATAAAATCATCGTAGCAATTAAGACAGTAAAAGTAAGAATCAGCTGTTTCAGACGTTTGCCATCCGCTACGAGATAAAAGAGAAAACTGGACGAAACATGTCCGGAGAAAAATAAATCATTTACCACCAGTCCGTTTTTATGCATGTACATCGATGCGAACGGATCGCGAAGAAATATCATATCCACAGGAGCTTCCAAAGGAATAAGATAGATGGATACCGTGCGGAATACCATCAGCAATGAATATGCCTGCAATGCAATCATCAGTCTTTTCGGATGTTTCAGCAGGGAAATAATGGCGAACACCAGAATCGCATGAAACATAATAAATATCTCTACCGAGAAATCGACCGGTTTAAAAAGCGACAACAACGGATCATTCAGCAAAGTACCCGGACGCGTATTAAATATAGCGATGTATTCCTTGCAATACTTGGCAGCAGCAAAAAACAAAATCAGGGTAATGATGAAACGAATCCTGAAGCCAGAGGAATCCCAGGTTTCTCTCCATGAATTATTGATATGTTTTATGGATTGTTTCACGAAAATTTTCACAAAATTATTGCATAAAAAACAAAAAAGTGTAACTGTAAATAGTTAATTTTTTGAAAAAAATGACTTTCTTGCAATCAGCAAAAGTGCTATTCACTAATTTTATACAACATGTATCTGTCACAAAAGTTTTGCGGGAACTGCGGCAATCTGGTCGTTGTCAAATTTGCGGAAGGCCGGGACCGCGTGGTATGCGAACATTGTGAGGTAATACATTACACCAATCCTAAAATTGTCGTAGGAGCATTGGCAACCTGGGAAAATAAAGTGCTGCTCTGCCGCAGGGCGATAGAACCGCGCAGGGGTTACTGGAATTTGCCGGCAGGATATCTGGAAGATTTCGAGAAATCGGAAGACGGCGCCATCCGCGAAACCTGGGAAGAAGCAGGCGCTCACATCAAAATAGAGGGCGTGCACACCGTATATAATTTGCCGCAAGCCAATCAGGTGTATATCCATTTCCTGGCTCACCTGACAGACGGCATCATCCGCAACGGGGAAGAAAGCATCGAATCAGGATTATTTTCAGAAGAAGAAATCCCCTGGGATGAACTGGCATTCACCTCTTCAGCCTATGCTTTACGGAAATTCTTTGAAGACAGAAGATCCGGCGTTCGCCAAACACATCTTGGCGCATACCCTGAAAGATAACCCTTTCGGTGAAAGCCAAACATATCAACAGCTGCGGAAAATAATTCTCAGATTCGCGCCCAATACTTGCCAAATTCTCATTTTAGTCGTTATATTTGTAGCGTTATGAAAAAGTCTGTAAATACTCCATACGCGTTGATTATCGGTCTTATTGCCGCTACTGTCATCTTCAGAATCATACCGCATCCGTTTAATATTACGCCTGTTCTGGCAGCTGCTCTTTTTGCAGGCGCTCGCGTATCCGACAAAAAATGGGCCTTCATGCTGCCTGCAGCAGCCATGTTTATCAGTGATGCGGCATTGGCCTACATGAACAACTATCCGCTGTTCCACAGCACCATCATCTTTGTTTATGGCGCGTTGCTGTTATCCGTGTTAATTGGTCGCACAGCTTTGTCCGGTGAGTTCAATGCCGGCAAAACAGCCCTGACTACCATTGCTTCTTCCGTATTGTTTTTTATCATCACCAACCTTGGTGTATGGCTGATGGACGGTATGTACAGCCTGGATTTCAGCGGACTCACCACTTGCTTCATCATGGCAGTTCCATTCTTCAAATACAGCATCGCAGGTGATTTGTTCTTTGTAACCGTATTATTCGGTGTGTACGAACTGGCTACCAGAAAAACGAATGTACTGGCGAAAAAAAGTGCGTAGTATTTAATATACTCCATACACCATATTAAACTAAGTGTATTTAATCCTTAGTACAATGTTATTTTAACAGCTGTTAGAATCTTTACCGGTTCAACATGCCGTTTAATTGATACTTTTGCCCAACTTAAAATTCAACTGTTTTGACTTTAATTAAATCCATATCCGGCATACGCGGTACCATAGGAGGTAAGCAGGGAGACGCATTGACACCGCTCGATATTGCTAAGTTTACGCTCGCGTTTGGTACCATATTAAAACAAAACGACGCTAAAAAAATCGTGGTGGGCCGCGACGCCCGCATATCCGGCGAAATGGTACATCATATTGTAGTCGGCAATCTGATAGGCCTAGGTCTCGATGTTATTGATCTCGGACTGGCCACCACACCTACCGTGGAAATGGCTGTTACGGCTGAAGACGCGGATGGCGGTATCATCATCACTGCCAGTCACAATCCCAAACAATGGAATGCCCTGAAATTACTGAACAACAGAGGCGAATTTATTTCAGAAAAAGTAGGACAGGAAGTGCTCAAAAAAGCACAAAGCGCTAAATTTGAATTTGCAGAAGTTGATAAGTTGGGACAGGTAACCTCCAAAGATTATCTGGATTACCATATCGAAAAAATACTGGCACTACCTTATGTAAATGTAGCAGCCATCAAAGCAAAAAGATACAAAGTGGCACTCGATGCGGTGAACAGTGTGGGCGGTATTGCCGTTCCTAAGTTGCTGAAAGCATTGGGTGTGGACGAAATATTTGAATTATACTGTGAGCCAACCGGAAAATTTGCACATAATCCGGAGCCGTTACCGGAAAATATTTCCCACCTCGCCAGTGAAGTAAAACAATACAAGGCCGATATCGGTATTGCTGTCGATCCGGATGTAGACCGACTCGCACTGATTGATGAAAAAGGAGAGCCATTCGGCGAGGAATACACCTTAGTTGCCGTTGCAGATTATGTACTGTCACAAGTAAAAGGAAATACGGTTTCCAATTTATCTTCCACCAAAGCATTGAAAGATATTACAATCAAACACGGCCAACAGTATTTTACTTCCGCCGTCGGAGAGGTGAATGTGGTGGAGAAAATGAAAGAAGTAAAAGCTGTTATCGGCGGAGAAGGCAATGGTGGTGTTATTCTGCCGGAGTTGCACTATGGCCGCGACGCACTCGTAGGCATCGCGCTATTCCTGTCGCATCTGGCCACCAGCAACAAAAGTGTGCACGCTTTGCGCGCGCAATATCCCAACTATGTCATTTCCAAAAACAAAATACAACTGGAAGATGGCATGGACCTGAAATTCATCATTCAGCACATCAAAGAAAAATATGCGCAATATCCGCAGAATACGGTGGATGGTCTGCGCATCGACATCGATGAAGACTGGGTGCATTTGCGTGCTTCCAACACCGAACCTATTATCCGTATCTATGCGGAAAGTTCCACAGAAAAGACCGCCAACAACATTGCGGATAAGATGAAAATGGATATCACCAATGCCATCAAACATCAGCAATAGGGAAGTGTTACTTTCTTTCTATTGGTGTGTTTGAAAACTAAAGGAAAATCCGCTATCTTACAACGCGCACAAGCAGTTGAAGTATGTCAGCTACATTTGATTCCATCCGTAAAAATATTCTTGCCGGCAAGTTCGAGCCTGTCTATTTCCTGTGCGGTGAGGAACCTTATTATCTGGATATCCTGGAGCAACTCATCGATGAGAATGCACTGGCGCCACACGAAAAAGACTTCAACAGTGCTGTTTTTTATGGCAAAGATGCCGACCCGATTCAGGTGCTGAATGAGGCCAAACAATATCCGTCCTTTGCGGAAAGAAGACTCGTCATTGTGCGCGAAGCACAGGACTTCAAAGTCAAGGATTGGGAAATCTTTGAGAAATACCTCGAACATCCCGTCAGTTCGTCTGTGCTGGTGTTTGTACACAAAAATAAAACACTGGACAAGCGCACAAAGATTGCGAAAGTCATAGAAAAGCAGACAGTATATTTTGAATCCAAAAAGATTTCAGATGACCAGTTGCCTGCATGGATTTCGGATTATGTGAAAAACACCAAATTCGGTATCACTTCGGATGCGGCCCGTATTATTGCGGAAAACATCGGCAATGATTTATCCCGAATTGCCAATGAAATTGACAAGCTGTCGGTGATGCTGGCAGAAAACGCGCAGATTACGCCTGAGCTGATAGAGCTTTATATCGGCATCTCCAAAGAGTATAATGTTACGGAGTTTGTGAAAGCGGTAACCACCCGCGATTTTTCCAAAGCCATGCGCATTATTCTCTATTTCGAGAAAAATCCAAAAGCCGGACCCGCCATTCAGATTATCGCGTTTCTTTACAATTTTTACAGCAAATTATTTGTGGTACAAAACAGTACGCCGCAGGAAGCCTCGGCAGGACTGGGCTTTAAAAACGGCTGGATTCCTGATGACATCAAAGGTGGCGGAAAATACTTCCATCCACAGCAGACGATGCGTATCCTCGAATTGCTCTGTGAATACGACGCGAAAGCAAAAGGGCTGTACGCCGCACACCTCAGCAACGCCGATTTACTGAAAGAACTGGTCGTTAAAATACTTCGTTAATGCTTATTCAAAATAGCGCTCAATCGCAGTGTCGTACAATTCTTTGTATGCCGCTACGCTGCCGAAATGCTGTCCGTCAATAACCACATCACTACCCTTAACAATTCCGAGTGCACGATATTCAGCACCTGTATTTTTCAAAGCTGTTTCAAATGCTTCTTTTTTATCCGGCGCAACAGAAACCACTACGCGGCTTTGTCCTTCGCCAAACAGACAAGCATCTTTGCGGATGCTGCCACAGGTGGTAATATCAAAGCCCAGATGTCGCGACATCGCACTTTCCAACGCGGCGATAAATAAACCACCTTCGCTGATATCGTGGCAGGATTGGATCAGTTGCTGTGCAATGACAGCACTTACGGCATCCTGTACTTTCGCTTCTTCCTGTAAGTCGAAATGCGGAGCCGGCGACAAGGCCACTTTGTGATAATCATAAAGATATTCGGAGCTGCTGATGTCATTTTTGCAGGAACCGATGAGATAAATCAAATCGCCTTCCTGTTTGAAATCCAGCGTCATGATTTTGTCAACATCTTCAATTAATCCCAGCATGCCGATGGTTGGCGTTGGGTTTACCGCTCTGTTCGGTGACTGATTGTAGAAGGAAACGTTTCCGCCGGTGACCGGTGTTTCAAATTGCAGACAGGCATCGCCCATACCTTGCAGGGCGTGCACGAAGTTCCAGTACACTTCCTCGTCGTACGGATTACCAAAATTCAGGCAGTTGGTAATCGCGAGCGGTTTGGCACCTGTACACACGATATTTCTCGCTGCTTCCGATACGGCAATCGCGCCGCCTTTATAGGCATCCGCATGCACATAACGGGAATTGCAATCCACTGTCACCACCAAACCTTTCTTGGAATGTTTCAGGCGAATCACAGCAGCATCACTCGGGCGGTTGCTGCTGGCATTATTAACGCCCACCATGGAATCGTATTGTTTATAGATAAAGCGCTTGGACGCGATATTCGGATTTTGTACCAGATGCTTTGCCACCACGGTCAAGTCTTCCGGCTGACTGATCTGCTCAATGGAAAACTGATCGCGCTGCGCATGGTAGGATGGCTGCTTGTATGTTCTGTGATATACCGGAGCACCACCGCCCAGCACCAAAGTATCGGCAGGTACTTCCGCCACCAGCTGATCGTGCATATAGTACTGAATGAGATTGCCTTCCGTCACTTCACCGATTACGGCGCAATTCAAATCCCATTTTTCAAACACCGCTTCCACTGCAGCTTCTTTGCCTTTTTCCACCACAATTAGCATACGCTCTTGTGATTCGGACAGCAATATTTCAAAAGGCTGCATGTTTTTCTGGCGGGTAGGTACCTTGTCCAGCCAGATTTTCATACCGTGTTTGCCTTTGGCGCTCATTTCATTGGTAGAGCAGGTGATACCTGCCGCTCCCATATCCTGCATGCCCACGACGGCACCGGTTTTAATTACTTCCAGCGTAGCTTCGAGCAGTAACTTTTCTGTGAACGGGTCGCCCACTTGTACTGACGGAATTTTATCTTCAGCATCTTCTCCCAAATCCTCCGATGCGAATGTTGCACCGTGAATACCATCTTTTCCGGTAGCGGCGCCGACGATGTACACCGGATTGCCGACACCTTCGGAGGTAGCGGAGATGGTTTCTCCCACACGCACAATACCCACGCTCATGGCATTCACGAGCGGATTCACCTGATAGCAGTCGTCGAAATATACTTCACCGGCTACGGTTGGCACGCCGAAGCAGTTGCCATAATGAGAAATCCCTTTCACCACGCCTTTCAGCAGGTGCTGGGTGCGTTTGTTGTCGAGGTTGCCAAAACGGAGCGAGTTGAGGGAAGCCACAGGGCGGGCGCCCATTGTAAAGATATCGCGGGAAATACCGCCCACACCGGTAGCAGCTCCCTGGAAAGGTTCCACCGCACTCGGGTGATTGTGAGATTCTATTTTAAAAGCACAGGCCCAGCCATCGCCGATATCCACCAATCCGGCATTTTCCTCTCCGGCTTCCACGAGCAGGGCTTTCCCTTTGCGGGGCAGTTTTTTCAGATATACAATAGAGTTTTTGTAGCTGCAGTGTTCACTCCACATAACGGCATAAATACTCAATTCTGTAAAGGTGGGAATGCGACCAAGGATATCCTGGATTTTCTGATATTCTTCCGGTAATAATCCTAATTCTTTGGCAATTTGTTCGTTCACTGGGGGCTGATGTACGGGCGTAGACATAAAAGTTAAATTCTTCCCAAAAATAACGAATTCCAAGCAACCAAAAAGTAAAAGTTATTATCATTAGAATAAATTCTGTATTTTTATTTCGCGATTGCTATGATACTGGAAATACTGACCCCTATTTTCTTCTTTATTCTATTTGCCGCCATCATAAGTAGCCGATATTTCTTTTGCAATGACAGTGTATCTAAACAAGTATTGGTTGTAGGCTTTTTTTTGAAGTCATTTTCCGCATTATTATTCGGATACTTATACAAAATTGGCTTTCTAACAGGAGGAGACACTTATCTTTATTTTCATGACAGTGCTGTTGTGTATAATTCAGCCTTTGACAACATTTCTGTATTTATCAAGCTTCTGTTTGGTACTAATGATTACACACCCGTTCCAAATTATATACTCCCATATGTAGATAATATGCATTTCTGGTTTGACAGAAGTAATTACTTCTTAGTGAGAATAAATGCCTTTATACGCATCTTTTCTTTCGGGATATACAATGTGCACGCAGTAATATTTGCCTTTATTTCATTTATAGGATCCTACAATATATACCTGTTTTTTGCGGATAAAGTATTTAGCAAGAGGTTGCTTCAATTTATTCTATTTGCTATCCCATCGGTTGTATTCTGGACCTCGGGCGTCCATAAAGAAGCAATTGTTGTCTTTGCATTAGGATTAATCCTGAATAATTTCGATAAAATAATATCAAGACAAAGCTATTATTACATAGCAGTTGCTATATTTGGAATTATTATATTAGGGTTTACCCGCGGATATTTAGTAATATTTCTATTGCCTCTTTTACTCGCAATATATGTATCTCGCAAGCTAGGATATCCAAAGCCTGTAAATGTATTTATAGCAGCAATCGTGTTGTTTGTTTCCCTCACTGCAATGGTTGATATATCATTTTCGAACATTAGTTTATTTAATGAGTTTGCTGTTCGAAGAGACTATTTCTTAAATTCTGAACCTGGGAATATGACTTTCCCTGTAAAAGAAACTCCAAAGTCAATATTAGGTATCTACAACTTACTGACGGATGCCATATTAAATCCAGTTATAAGACCATTACCTTGGGAAGGTAATAGACTCCTTTCTTACATTGCTGCTGCAGAGACAGTCATTCTGCTATTAATAATAGTTGTATTACTCTTAAAAGCACGGCTTATAGATATTGTAAAAAACCCTTATGCGATTTTCTCCATTCTCTTCGGACTTAGTATCCTGTTTTTCATTGGATTAATTGTCAATAATTCCGGCGCGATCGTACGATATCGTTCTATCGCTATTCCATTTATTTTAATAGGATTATGCCTTTCTAAAAAGGAAAGTCATAAAAAAGTAAAGTTTTCATCCTAATTTAATGTAAAACTTTCTGATTCGCTTTTAATCTTGCTTTTTTTTTATCAATTTAGCATACAAACAAAGAAAGTATGTCAAAAACAAGATTTAATGCGTTATCCGCATTTGCATCCAGACCAAAACTGAATGTAGAATTACCTTCAGAAAAGATTTCTGATTTCTTCGCGACAGCTGTTTTCGGCGATAAACAAATGCGCGAATATCTTCCGTCAGATGCCTACAAAAAGCTGGCAGCCTGCATCCGCGACGGCAAGAAAGTAGACAGAGATATTGCAGATCAGGTAGCAACCGCCATGAAAGCATGGGCGATGAAGCAGGGCGCTACTCACTATACACACTGGTTTCAGCCGCTGACCGGCACTACAGCAGAAAAACACGATTCATTCTTTATGCCGAAAGGCGGCGGTGGCGTGGAAGAATTCAGCGCCGAGTCGCTCGCTCAGCAGGAACCGGATGCATCATCATTCCCATCCGGTGGTATCCGTGCTACTTTTGAAGCACGCGGCTACACGGCCTGGGATGCTACTTCTCCGGCATTTATCATGACAGTAGGCAATGGAAAAACATTGTGTATTCCTACCATCTTCATCTCATATACCGGTGAAACACTGGATTTTAAAGTTCCTTTGCTGAAATCTATTCAGGCATTGGATCACGCGGCAACGGAAGTAGCGCGCTATTTTGACAGAGACGTGAAACATGTATCTACGACATTGGGTTGGGAGCAGGAGTATTTCCTCGTAGACTCCGCGATGTATTATGCACGTCCAGACCTCGTGATGAGCGGCAGAACGCTGCTTGGGCGTCGTTCTCCGAAAGGCCAGCAGCTGGAAGACCACTATTTTGGTGCTATTCCGGAAAGGGTATACGCCTACATGCGCGATTTCGAAATCGAATGTCTGAAACTTGGTATTCCGGTGAGAACCCGTCACAACGAGGTGGCTCCGTCACAGTTTGAATGCGCACCGATGTTCGAAGAGGCCAACCTTGCGGTTGACCACAACTCCCTGCTGATGGACGTAATGGACCGCGTTTCCAGTAAACACAAACTGAAAGTATTATTCCATGAAAAACCATTCGCCGGCATCAACGGAAGTGGTAAACACAACAACTGGAGTATGGGTACCGACACAGGCATCAACCTGTTGTCGCCGGGCAAAACACCGCGTACCAACCTGCAGTTCCTGACGTTCTTCATCAATACCATCGCGGCTGTCAACAGACACGAAGAAGTACTGCGTGCATCTGTGGCCACCCACGGTAATGAACACCGTCTGGGCGCTAACGAAGCACCACCGGCTATCATCTCCATCTTCGCGGGATCCTACCTGAAAGAAGTACTGGAAATGATTGAAAAACGTGTAGACGAAGATAAATTCGACGAACAGGATAATATCACCCTGCGTTTGGATATCCACAACCGCATTCCGGATATCATGCTGGATAACACCGACAGAAACCGAACTTCTCCGTTTGCTTTCACCGGTAACAAATTTGAATTCAGAGCGGTAGGTTCTTCTGCGAACTGCGCATTGCCTATGACCGTATTAAATACCATGGTGGCAGAACAGCTCATGCTCTTTAAAGCGGAAGTAGACGAATACATCAAAGGCGGCGACTACAAAGACGTGGCTATCCTGAAGGTATTGCGTAAAACCATCAAGGACGCGAAACGCATCCTGTTTGAAGGAGATAACTACTCCGATGATTGGGCGAAAGAAGCTAAAAAACGCGGACTGAGCAACAACAAATCCGCACCGGTAGCACTGGATGCTTTTGTTTCCGACAAATCCATCAAGCTGTTCGAAAGCATGGGCATCTACTCACACCGTGAGCTGGAAGCACGCTACGAAATCGCATTGGAAAACTACGTGAAAGCTATTCAGATTGAATCCCGTGCGTTGAGCGAAATTATCACCAACCAGATTGTACCGGCTTGTATCGAATACCAGAACAAACTGATTACCAATATCAGAGGTTTGAAAGAAGTGGGTATCGACGCAAAATTGTACGACACACAGGTGAACCTGCTCAAGCAATTGTCAGAAGGCATCGACAAAATGCTGAAAATCGACAAGCAAATGCTGGATCTGCGTATCAAAGCCAACGAAATGAGCAGCGCCCGCAAACAGGCTGCTGTTTATTCCGACAAAGTGAAACCAATGATGGACGAAATCCGCGAAATTGCCGACAACCTCGAAGGCATCGTAGACGACGACCTGTGGCCACTGCCAAAATACAGAGAGATGTTATTCTCTAAATAATCACAAAGGTGGATGTTCAGCATCCACCTTTTTTTTTGATTTTATGCAGATTTAACAGTACTTTTACCAAGTATTGCGTTATATATTTCTAAATACTTGTTCATGAAAAATGTCGTGCGTTTACTGTATCTGCCAGCCATCGTGCTGCTGTTATCTGCCTGCTCCGCCACTTCCAAAATAAAAGACGGCAATACAGCCTATACCTACAAAAAATATTCGCTCGCCACCACACTGCTGCCGAAGGAATATCAGAAAACAAAAGTGCTGTCCGAACAATCCGCCATTGCCCTCAAAATCGCGGATAGCTACGACAAGCAACTGAAATACGACGACGCGCTGCCGTGGTACAAGATGGTGTCCGAAGCCCGCGTGCTCGACAATGCCATCATGTATTACATCAACGCGCTCAAACGTGCAGAAAAATATGACGAAGCCTACAAGGCGCTCGACGATTACATCAAAGCCAACCGCAGCGAGAAATTCAGGCTGCAGAAGGAACTTGACTTCCTGAAAGATGCCGCCGAAAAACGTAAACTCGGCAAATATACCCAACTCGAAAATCTGTCTTTCAATACTTCCAGTATCGACTTCGCGCCTTTTGTCAAAGACAATCAGCTGTATTTTTCGTCCACACAAGGCGCCACCAAAGACAATCAGGACCAGTGGACCGGTGAGGGATATGCAGATTTGTATGTTGCTTCCATTGCAGATAAGAAAAAGGCCGGTGCCGCTACTGCACTCAGTTTGCCATTCAATACAAGCTATCACGAAGCATCCTACATCCTCAGCAAAGACGGCAAGACTGCCTACTTCACGCGCTGTGGCAGTGCTTCCAAAAACGACAACGACTATTGTCATATTTACCGTTCACAAAAAAACATAGACGATACCTGGGGGGAGCCGCAACGCCTGAAATTGCTGGCCGACACAGTGAACGAAGGGCAGCCGTGGCTTTCCGCGGATGAGAAGGAACTCTATTTCGTATCGGACGACAAAAACGGATATGGCGGCAGAGATATCTATCTGGCGAAAAGAAATATCGCGGGCGAATTTGAGAATCCCGTGAATGCAGGCGGTAAAATCAATACGGCAGGAGATGAACTGTTTCCGGTCATCGCCGCCGACAACAAGCTGTATTTCTCTACCAACGGACGACCGGGCTATGGCGGACTCGATCTGTACAGCGCCACCAGAGACGGCAAGATTTACACCAATGTACAGCACCTCGGCTATGGTATCAATTCCGGCGGCGACGACTTCGGCATTCAGGTGATGAGTAGCAAGGACGACTCCGTGATACTGACCGGCTACCTGACGTCGAACCGTCCGGGTGGCAAGGGACTGGATGATATTTACTTCTTCGAACAGCGCATCCCTCCGCCGCCACCGCTGCCGCCGGCAGTATATCTGCTGAAAGTGTGGGTGCAGGCGAAGAAATACCAGGAGGAGAACAATCCGAACTCCACGCTATTGGGTGTGCTGCCGGTGCAGGATGCCACGATAGAATGGCCGATTTTCGGCGCTAAGGCGCAAGGCAATCAGCAGGTGCGCACCAACCCGGAAGGCACGATGCAGACGATTGTGCCGCAGGGACAACAGTTTGTGCTGAAGGTATCCAAGCCGGGCTATCTGACACAGGAAGAACCGGTGAGCACCGCACTGTCGGCGAGCAACGGCGATACTATTACCATTGAAAAAGTGGTGGTATTATCCCGCATTTACAAAGATGTGGAGATTACCCTCAACAATATCTATTACGACTACGACAAATGGGATATCCGCGCGGATGCGGCACAAAGCCTCGATACGCTCGTGGATATTTTGCTGAACAATCCGGGCATTAAAATTCAGTTGTCGTCGCATACCGACTGCCGCGGCAAGGATAGCTACAATGAGACGCTGTCACAGAAACGCGCGGAAAGCGTGGTGCAATACCTGATTGGCAAAGGCATCGACGCGGCCAGACTGACGGCCAAAGGCTACGGCGAAACCATGCCGATAGAAACCTGCGAATGCGACAACTGCACGGAAGCCCAGCACCAGCGCAACCGAAGAACGACCTTTAAGATTCTGAGTGAGTAGGGAAG
>ERZ1645187.1107-NODE-1107-length-25355-cov-31.369170_pt1 | contig 25355 bp, 27 predicted proteins | sample MGYA00575352_ERZ1645187 | MGnify/ENA primary metagenome ERZ1645187 (study PRJEB40837, sample SAMN11349314) | freshwater sediment metagenome | isolation source: river sediment | host: Sediment | place: India: Wazaribad , New Delhi | collected 2017-02-21 ...
CACGGGAGTGTCGAGGATACCGTGAAGGCGATGTATCGGGCCATGCAGGAGAAGGTCAAGCGCCTCCGAGCCGAGGCCGACGCCAAGTCCAAGGAGGCCAAGGACATCCTAGACAAGGCCGACATTCTCACCAGCGCCATGGCCGTGCTGTGCGAAGACATGGCTGAAGCCGCCTAAGTGGAATACTCGTCGGAGTATCTGACGAAAGGTCCCTGTCCACACTGCGGATCATCCGACGCGAACGCTCTGTACACTGACGGGCACACCTTCTGCTTCTCCTGCGAGACCTACGTCCCAGGCGAGGAAGAGAGTGTGCCCGTCTCTTCGCACGGTGGAGGACGACTGTCGTCAGCATTGATATCTACAGACCCTCCGGTCGCTCTGCCCAAGCGGGGCCTCACGGAGGAGACATGTAGGAAGTGGGGGTATGCCCCCGCCACCTACCGAGGAGAGACCGTCCAAGTAGCTACCTATCGGAGCCCGAAGACAGGCGAGAGGGTTGGCCAGAAGATCCGCACAAGGGACAAGAACTTCTCGTTCCTTGGGGACCTAAAGGAGTCCGGCCTCTATGGCCAGCATATGTGGAAAGATGGTGGTAGGCGAGTGATCGTCACCGAGGGGGAGATCGACGCCATGTCGGTATCCCAGGTTCTCTCCCATAGGTGGCCTGTCGTATCCCTTCCGAATGGAGCCTCAGCAGGAAAGAAGGCATTGGCTCGGGAGCTTCAATGGCTCCTGAACTTCGAAGAGATCGTCCTTTGCTTCGACATGGATGATCCAGGACGGGAAGCCACGGCTGAATGTGTCTGCCTATTCCCCCCAGGCAGGGTCCGTCTGGTTGTCCTGCCCAGCGGGTTCAAAGACCCCAGCGAAATGCTGATGGCCGGGGAAGATGGAGCCCTGATCAGAGCCTTGTGGGATGCCGCAGCATACCGGCCTGATGGGATCGTAACCATCGAGGACATCGAGGAAGCGGTAATGACGCCGCCCTCAAAGGACCTTTCTTGGTGGTGCTCAGGTTTGGATGGGGCAACGTATGGGAGGCGCTATGGGGAAGCCGTAGCTCTGGGGGCAGGGACTGGTATCGGCAAGTCCGACTTCATGGCCCAACAAATAGCTCACGACCTGAACAACGGAATACCTGTCGGGGTGTTCGCTTTCGAACAGCACCCGGTAGAAACCGTCCAACGGGTGGCCGGGAAGATGAAGGGGAAGCTGTTCCACGTCCCCAACTCAGGGTGGACCAAGGAGGAACTGGCAGCTGCCGTAAAGGACCTCAAGGAGGGAGCCCCCCTATATCTATATGATCACTTCGGAGCCTGCGATTGGGGCATCGTGGCCCAACGCATCCGCTTCCTGCACCATTCAAACGGTGTCCGCGTCTTCTATCTGGACCATCTAACCGCCTTGGCTGCTGAAGCCAATGACGAGAGAGTGGCCCTTGAGAAGATCATGGCCGAAATCGGGTCTCTCGTTAAGGAGTTGGGCATCTGGCTTCTATTCGTTAGCCACTTATCAACACCTGATGGAAAGCCCCATGAAGAAGGGGGCCGGGTCATGATCCGGCACTTCAAAGGGTCAAGAACGATCGGGTATTGGTCCCATTTCATGCTGGGTCTCGAAAGAGATCAACAGTCGGGGGACCAATCAGAGTCAAACGTTACTGTTCTCCGTGTTCTCAAAGACCGCTATACGGGTCGGGCAACTGGGGCGACGTACGCCCTGGCTTATGATCGGGATACCGGCATCTTGAAAGAACGCAACGACTGCTTCACTGTAGTCGAGGAGAATAATGACTTCTAACTGGTGTGATAACACACCCCCTCTTGATCTTAAGATCTCTGTAAAAGGGGGAACAATAAGCTTAGATACCGACCTTACTTCAATGTCCTTCAGCATTGGTAACTGGAAGGTTCTTAAGAAGACAATCGACTCCATGGTGAAAACACCATTGAAACCTTCATAAACCAGGGTTGGTGATGGCTTTAGTATTCGACATCGAAACAGACGGCCTACTCGACAAGGTTTCTAAGCTCCACTGCTTGGTAATCTATGACGACTTTCTAGAAGAACTCTACTCATTCTCATCGAGCCTGAACAATCTGGAAGCCGGCTTGAAGATGCTCGAGGATTATGAAGGCATCATTGTTGGTCACAACGTAATAAAATACGATGTCCCCGTCCTGAAGAAGTTATATCCTGGGTGGAAGCCCTCTGGAATTGTCAGGGATACGATGGTTCTCTCACAATTTCTGTACGGAGACCTAGTGGATGCAGACTTCGACAAAAGGAAGCGGAGTTCTAAATTTGCCTCGGAGTTTCCCGTGTTCCTCTGTGGGTCCCACTCCTTGGAAGCATGGGGGCGACGACTGAAGTGCTTCAAGGGGGACTTCAAGGGTCCTTGGGGATCCTGGACTCAGGAGATGCAGGACTATTGCGAACAGGACGTGGAGGTCACTCTAAAGCTTTGGAAGCATGAGCTGGACCTTCTGGATGAGTGGGGCCTACCTCTGACCAATGCTGACCCCAAGAGAGACGCCGCAGTCCTGGAGCACGAAGTTGCCGAGATCATCTTCCGGCAGGAACAACGGGGTTTCGCCTTCAATTCCCGGAAGGCAATAGACCTCTACGCCGCCTTGGTATCCAAACGTACCAAGATCGCTGATGAGCTTCAGCTCATGTTCCCTCCTAGAGAAGTCCAGACGGTGTTCATCCCAAAGGTGAACAACTCCACCCGGGGCTACAAGAAGGGGGAACCGTTCATCAAGAGAACGGTCGTCTCTTTCAACCCGGCCTCACGTCAGCAGGTGGCTCAGCGTCTACAAGAACTAGGGTGGACCCCTACCGAATTCACTGACGGAGGTCAACCCTGTGTGGATGACAGTGTTCTGTCCACCCTACCCTACCCTGAAGCAAAACTCCTGGCTGAGTTCTTCCTTCTGGAAAAGCGGATCGGGCAGCTGTCGACCGGAAAACAGGCTTGGCTGAAGTCGGAGATCAACGGTCGCATCCATGGCCGCGTTAGGACCAATGGGGCGGTCACGGGTCGAATGACTCACTCCCACCCAAACATGACGCAAGTCCCCTCTGGAAGGGCTCCATATGGACACGAATGTAGAGACCTGTTCGAAGCTGGACGAGGATATGTCCTCGTTGGATGCGATGCCGACGCTCTCGAGCTTCGTAACCTTGCAGGCTATATGGCCCGCTATGATGGGGGAGACTACATCAGAACCGTCCTCGAAGGAAAGAAAGAGGATGGCACAGACATGCACACCATCAATGCCAAGGCCCTCGGCTGCGATCGGGACACAGCAAAGACGTGGTTCTATGGGTTCATCTATGGGTCCGGAGATGAGAAGTCTGGGCTCATACTCGGGTCCTCTCCTGGGACAGTGGCTGTATCAGTGGGAAAACGGGCAAAAGCTCGCTTCATGTCCACCCTCCCTGCTCTCGGAAAACTGGTTGAAGCGGCCCAATCTCGGGTATCTGCTGGCTACCTCACTGGCCTTGACGGTCGCCGCGTTCGTATTCGCTCTGGCCATGCTGCTCTGAACACACTCCTCCAGAGCGCCGGGGCAATCATCATGAAGAGAGCCCTGGTGATAATGGACACCACCCTACAGAGCATGGGGATGGTTCCAGGCGACCATTACGAGTTCGTGGCAAATGTTCACGACGAGGTCCAGGTAGAAGTTCGCCCAGATTTAGCAGATGAAGTTGGGCGTATTCTTTGCGACTCTATTACCAAGGCCGGGGACTTCTACGAGTTCCGCTGCCCCCACAAAGGAAACTACGTAGTTGGTAAAACGTGGGCAGAAACTCACTAACGGGTGGGTCTACGTCGTCTCCAACCCCGCTTGGCCGGGGTACTCAAAGGTAGGCCACGCCCTCCGCTTGGATAGACGACTGGGCTCCTACAATACCTCCTCTCCGTTTCGCGATTACGTGGTCGAGTACGCTGTCTACACGGCGGACCGGCTGTCTCTTGAGAGGAGGGTTCACGACTGCCTAAACGGTCTGAGGGTCGATGGGGAGTGGTTCCAAATACACCCTGAAGACGCTCAACGGATCTTGTCTCAAGCTTTCAAGGATACTTTCTATGAGTGAAGAAGACGCCAATCAGTGGGGGGATTTCCTCAGGGCTAAGTATGGGATTAACCGGGCCGTGGCTGAACCCAATATTAAGGAGGAGTTCACGGATGAACTTTCTCTAGAAGTTGAATTAGCCCTAGCAGATTTACCCACGGATGATCAGATCACGTTCGATGAGTATCTCCGTTACCGGCGATGAATGCCATTAGAAATATGACTACCCTTCTGATTGATGGAGATGTGTTCGCCTACAAGGCGGCAATGTCCTGTCAAAAGGCGCACCGTTGGGACGACGACATCATCTCCACGCATGTCGATCTCAATGAAGCAAAGGACACCCTGGACGGTCTCCTTTGGAAGCTCAAGAATGACCTCGGAGCAGACGACATCATCGTCGCCCTGACGGATCGGGGAAGCGAGTTCCGCAGGGTCTTGTGGCCCTCCTACAAGGGGAACCGAACAGGTCCCAAGCCGTTGGCCCTCAGCGCCCTGAACGACCACTACGTGGGGGCTTATAGGACCTACATCCGCCCCACTCTGGAAGCGGACGACATCCTCGGTATCCTGGCCACCCACAAGTCCCTCGTCAAGGGTCGGAAGATCATCGTCACGACGGACAAGGACCTCTCTCAGATACCGGGCCTCCACTTCAATCCAGACAAGGATGAAGATGTCCGGACCATCAATGAGGAAGACGGGAACTTCATGTTCCTGATGCAGACCCTCACCGGGGATACCACGGACAACTATCCAGGGTGCCCGGGATGCGGCCCTGTGAAGGCTACGAAGGCTCTGGACGATGACCCCTCGTGGGAGACCGTGGTCAAGCAGTACATCAAGGCTGGGCTTACCGAAGAAGACGCCCTGGTTCAGGCGCGTCTCGCGAAGATCCTCCACTCGTCCGATTACGATTTCAAGAAGAAGGAGGTGATCCTATGGTCCCCGAAATGAACCCCACGTGCGCCTCAGATGGCGGCTCCACGGACTACTACACCATCCCCGAGGGTGCCTCCGATCTCCTTGACCTGATCGAACACAAGAAGATGGACTTTTCCACCGGGAACATCTTCAAGGCGTGTTATCGATTGGGGGAGAAGAGCGGAACCAGTAAGCTGTACGATATCAACAAGATCATATTCTTCGCCACTCGGATGAAGAATGCTGAAGAGAGGAACAACAGTAAATGAGCGGCCTCACCATCACTATCGACTGGCTGGAAGACTCTTTCGACTGCGAGACCTGTGGTACCAGTTATGCAACTGGGGCCCGCATCACGATGTATGACGGCCGAGAACTACTTTTGGAGCCCCGAGCGCATTGTTTCGATGGGATCAGCTATAGTACGGAGGATGTCTACAAGGAAGTCCTCCACCTCCTCGGGTTCAATCTAGTCGAGGACTCGCGTGTCGAGGATTGATAGGACCGGAGGAAGGTCCATTAACCCCCCGAGTCCCAACACCTCCCCCGGTTCAGACATCTTAAAGGTTCCCCCTTGGGTCTCTGACGAGCTTCTTATCTACTTGGAGGCTTGTTTCCCAGACCGAATTCCAGACCCTCCGTCTAAGAAGGCCATGTACAAACGGATTGGGTGGAGGGAAGTGATCTCCCACCTAAGAACCCTACACAAGGCTCAGACATCGTAAATGTGTATTGGCAGCGCACCCAAAGCTGAAACCCCTGCGGCGGCACCCGCCCCGGCCCCTGAACCGGCCAAGGCTCCCCTCATCAACGCTGATGCTCTCAACGGGTCCTCCCGAATGAAGGCCATCAGGAGCGGTCGTAACGCCCTCCGTATCGATCTCGCCAATACTGGCGTCCAGGTCCCCACGGCCTGACCATGTGTATCGGCTCTTCCTATGAGAAGACGCCGCCAGTTGAGCCCAATGCTCGACAGGCCAATATGGCGTTGACAATCAACACCGGATCCAAACAAGTCGCCAACCCTGAGACCAGTTTCCAGACGGCCCTGAAGAAGACGTTCCCGTCAACTCAGGCCGCACCTGGGAACCTGCCTCGGTTGGTGAGTTCTGATACCGGACTCAGTACCGGAAATCTCCGCATCTGATGGACGATACCGTAACTGCTGCGAAGCGGTACGACGCGCTGGCCCCAGATCGGGAACCGTTCCTGAAGCGGGCTAGGGACTGCTCCCAGCTCACCATTCCGTTCCTCGTCCCTCCTGAGGGATCTGGATCGAGTACGACATACACCACCCCCTATCAGTCGTTCGGAGCCAGAGGTGTACGCACCCTCTCTTCAAAGCTTCTGATCTCTCTATTCCCCACCAATACTCCGTTCTACCGCTATGCGATGGACGACCTTACCGTAGAGAACCTCGGGACCCAGCGAGGCGAAGTAGAGAAGGCCCTCTCCGCGAGAGAACGGGCCACAATGACCGAGATTGAAGCTGCGGCTTTCCGTCCAGTGGCCTACACGACTTTCCAACACTTGGTAGTGGCTGGAAATTTCCTGTTGAATGTTCCTGTTGACGGAGGACCGGCTCGTGGGTTCCGCTTGGATCAATACGTAGTCAAGCGTGATCCTTGGGGGAACCTTCTGGAAATCGTCGTGAAGGAGACCTTGTCTCCCGGATCTCTACCCGAGGACGTTCGCTCTCAGGTCATCGCCAAGATGGATGGTGAGGTTCCCAAGGAGGGAGCCGACACACGTACGGTGGACCTCTACACCCACATCTATCTGGACGCCAAGATCGGTAAGTACGTCGTCTACCAGGAAGCCGCAGGAATACGCCTCTCTGGAGATGGAACCTACACCCCTGATGACCTGGAATGGCTCCCCCTCCGTCTAGCCTCCCAGCCTGGAGAGGACTACGGCCGATCCTACGTAGAGGAATATCTTGGGGACCTGGACTCCCTTGAAGGGTTGACTCAGACCCTAGTGGAGGGTTCTGCGGCCTCTGCCCGTGTGGTGTTCCTGGTGTCTCCGAATGGCGTCACCAATCTGAAGGTGGTCGCCAACGCCTCCAACGGAGATGTCGTCTCTGGGGAAGCCAACGATGTGTCTACCCTACAGGTGAACAAGCAGGCCGATCTGGCGGTAGCCAAGGAGTTCGCTCAGGAAATTTCCCAGCGCCTCAGCTATGCCTTCCTCATGTCATCCGCGATCCAACGGAACGGGGAGCGAGTGACGGCCGAGGAAATCCGGGTGATGGCTTCTGATCTGGATGACGCCTTAGGCGGTGTCTACACACTCCAGTCTGCAACATTCCAGCTTCCTGTGGTTCGCCTGTTTGAGAAGCGGATGGAGAAGCGGACCAAGGCTCCCCCCTTGCCGGAAGACTTGGTCAAGCCTGTGATCGTTACGGGCATGGCTGCAATCGGCCGAGGCAATGATCAGACCAACCTCCGAACATTCCTGACCGACATGGCTCAGGTATTCGGACCAGAAGTTCTGGGGAACATGATCAACCCCGCCGAGGCGATGTCTCGTGCGGCTGCCTCCTACGGAGTCGATCCGAACAACCTCGTCAAGACCCAAGACCAGTTGGCCTCAACGGACCAACAGGCACAGCTCATGGCTCTCGTACAGCAGCTTGGACCCAATGCCGTCAATCAGTTAGGCAACATGGGAACCAAGGCTATGGACATGGCCGCACCCGCACAAGGACCAAATGGTTAAGACTATTACTGCACGTGGTGTCCCCACCACCGATCCGACCGAAACCGCTGAAGCTGTTCTGGCTGTCGAAGAGGCCGTTCGGGTACTCGAAGAGAAGGCCCTCGCTGCCATTACCGGTGTCCCTAAGTCTATAGATGAAATGTCTGGTGGAATCAAGCGGGAGAGCTTCTGATGGTGGATGTCGTCAACATTGCGACCCCTCCGACTGGTCCAGATGCTCCGCAGACTGTCGTCAATGATGTGAATGCTTCGGCCGGGGCTCAGTCCCAGCCGGAGCGTCCGTCCTGGCTCCCGGATCAGTTCAAGACTCCTGAAGATCTCGCTGCATCCTACAAGGAGCTTCAGTCGAAGTTCACGCAGTCCCGTCAGACCGCTCAGACGACCCCTGAGGTCCCCGTTACGGAGGGATCTGAGAGTAAGCCAGATCGCCACGCCGGGGAAGAGGAAGCAGCCAAGGAGGTTGCAGCATCTGTTGGGTTGGATCTCTCTGAATGGTCTGATGAGTTCTCCTCCACCGGGGATGTCAGCGAAGAAGGTCGATCCAAGATCGCCGAGAGCTTGAAGAGCGTCTTTGGTGATAAGGCCCGAGAGGTTGTTGATCAGTTCGTTGACAGCAAGCGCAGTCTCAAGACCTACGCTGATCAGCAGGCCGAAAACGAGCGGAAGATGCTCCTAGAGCCGCTGGGCGGGGAAGACGGGTTCTCTAAGATGGCCTCATGGGCCACTCAGGGGGGACTCTCTCCTGACGAGGTCACGGCCCTCAATGTCCAACTGGACAGCGACAGTAGACAGGCCCGAGCATTCGCCCTCGAAACCCTGAAGAGCCGTTACGAGGCCGCTAACGGTAGACCGGCCAAGCTCATCGGTGGGACTATTCCCTCGGCATCCTCGGACACGTTCACTTCTACGGCCCAGCTGACGGCGGCAATCAACGATCCCCGATACTCAAAGGACCCGGCATATCGAGCTTCTATTGAAGCGAAGCTGGCTAGGTCGAACATCCTCTGATGGCCCTTCCGTTCCGTTACCGTTGGCTGGAGAGCAAGGGCGGTCCTAAGATCATTCTGGTTGCTCTGTCTCTCTATGGAACAGAGGAAATTCCAGGTGGTCGATCAAATCCAAAGATCATCTCTTGGGCCAAAGAGCTGGGAATTCCGGATTACACTGCGGACTCTATCCCGTGGTGTGGGTTATTCGTCGCTTACGTGGTGTTCAAGGCTGGTTGGGCTGATCATATTCCGGCCAATCCTTTGTGGGCTCGTGATTGGGCCAAGTTTGGCCAAGAAGCGAGCAAGGCCAGTCTCGGAGATGTATTAGTGTTCTCCCGAAACGGTGGAGGCCATGTAGGCTTCTACGTCGGGGAAGACGATGATTGTTACCACGTTCTTGGTGGTAATCAGTCGGATGCAGTCACCATCACTCGCATCCGTAAAGAGAGGTGCATCGCCGTTCGAAGACCGAAGTGGCGAGTTGCGCAGCCTCCGGAAGTTACCCCGATCTTTCTGGAACCTACCGGAAAGATCTCAACCAATGAGGTATGAAATGTTCGAATGGGCCTCGGCGAATGTCGAGGGTATCATCACCGTCGTCATCGCCGCCCACGCCCTGGCTCTCGCCGTGGTCAACCTTACGCCCACCCCGAAGGATGACGCCGTCGTCGCTAAGATCTACACGGTTATCGAGTGGATCGCTGGCGTAGTCACCCGCAAGGCCAAGTCGTGACCAAGTTCCTGAACGCTATGACCTTTCTGGTGGGGCTTCTGGATAAGCTGGTTGCCTATATCTCCAATCTAAAGGAGAAGAGGGCGCGTGAAGCTTCTGAATACGTTCGCCGCGATGTTGCTCGTGGTGTCGATGTCCGCTTGTCAGACGACGGGTTCCGTCGCGACTGACGATGGATGTCGGTGGATCAAACCCATCTATTGGTCCGCACACGACACATTGAATACCGTGGGTCAAATCAAGTCCCACAATGCTGAATGGAAGGTAAGGTGCGGGGAGTAATCCCCCACCGCCTTCTATGTCCTGGAGCCTGTGATCACCGCAATAAAGCGGGCTCACCAAGGCCCCTCAAGATCGCTTGAGGCCCTCTATTGTCTGTTGGGATACAGAACGAGAGGACAACCCAAGGCGTCTAGGTGCGGGCCACTTATCGCACCAGGACACCACATAATATGACTACTGTTCCGGCCCGTTTGGGTCAGGTTAATGGCGCTGGCGATGTCCAGGCCATGTTCCTCAAGATCTTCGCTGGCGAGATCCTCGCTGAGTTCGAACGCACCAACGCCTTCAAGGATCGTCACTACATTCGTACGATCAAGGAAGGCAAGTCGGCTGCGTTCCCGATGATCGGCACCGCCTCTGCCTCCTACCATACCGTTGGTCAGTATATCGACGGTGGTCAGATCGGCACGGCCGAGCAGGTCATCACCATCGATGATCTTCTCCAGGCCAACGTCACGATCCCGAAGATCGACGAGGCCATGAACCACTTCGACGTTCGTCAGCCGTTCTCTCAGGAACTCGGTCGGGCTCTCTCCAAGCAGTTTGATCAGAACGTCGCCAAGGTCGGCATTCTCGCCGCCCGCGCCTCCTCCCCGCTCACCGGTCGCCCCGGAGGTTCCCGCCTCACCAATGCCAACATGGCCACGGATGGCGCGGTCCTTGAGGCTGCTCTCTATTCTGCTCAGCAGACCCTCGATGAGAAGGACATTCCGGAAGCGGATCGAGCCGCCTTCTTCAAGCCGCTCCAGTATTACACCCTGGCGCAGCGCGAGAAGCTCGTCTCTAAGGATTACGGCGGCAACGGCTCTATTGGCGACGGCGTGATCAACACGGTTGCGGGCCTTCCGATCGTGAAGACCAACAACATCCCGACGACCAACGTCACCACGGGTCCGACCAAGTACCAGGGCAACTTCTCTGGTAGTGTCGGCCTCATCATGAACAAGATGGCTGTCGGCACCTGTAAGCTGCTCGATCTCGGTTTCGAGTCCGAGTACGAAATCCGCCATCAGGCTACCTTCATGGTTGCCAAGTACCTGCTTGGTCACGGCATCCTCCGCCCGGATTGCGCCGTGGAACTCGCCACTTCGTAATCAATAGCCATAGTTAGGCACAACTGACCCTCACCCCTGAAAATGGGGTGGGGGTTTTTTTCGTCCAAGGCCCAATGAGCACCGAATACCTGACCCCCACAACCGAGCTTCAGGCCGTTAATTCCCTCCTCAGGTCTATCCAAGAAAGCCCTGTGTCCATCCTTGATGACTCGTTCGTGGACGCTCAGTCGGCCTTGGACTTGATCCGGGAGGTGTCGAGAGACCTACAAGGAGACGGCTGGTCTTTCAATACAGAAACCTCCTATACAATCCCACTCAATTCCGACGGCCGCGCTGTAATTCCTCCCACTGCGGTCAATGTTCGGTTCCCCGAGAATTCCAACTACACGCAACGTGGTCAATACGTATACGATACCGTTGCTCATTCCTACGTCCTGACCGACGCCCCGTCTGCATCCGTCGTGTTCTGTCTTCCGTTCGAGGAGTTACCCGAACAAGCCCGAAGGTTCGTCGTCATCTCCGCCAAGCGCCGGTTCCAGCAGGAAGTCGGGGGGGATCTGAACGTGGTCCAGGTGGACTCCAGAGAAGAGGCCCGTTCTTGGGCTGAGTTCCTGAATTCGGAGGCTGAGTGGTCGAAGCTCAACGTCCTCACCGGGAGTTCCTCGATCAGCCGCATTCTTCGGGCTCGTTGACATGTCCCGCATCAGCAGTCGAATTCCAAACCTGATCAACGGGGTGTCTCAACAGGCCCCGGCCCTCAGGCTCCCCACGCAGGGGAAGTCACAAACAAACTTCTATTCAACCGTTCTGGATGGCTTGGTCCCCCGGCCCCCGCTCCAATGGGTAGCCAAGGTGGCATCTACTATCCCGTCCTCGGCGTTGTTCCATGCCATCGTCAGAGACGATACAGAGAAGTATTTCGGTATTTTCTCGTCCTCTGGGGTTCGTGTCTTCACGTTCGACGGGGTTGAGAAGACAGTCACCAACTTGGGGTCTTCTTATCTGGATGGGTTGAGCAATCCCGCAGAGGACCTCTCGGCCATCACGGTTGCCGATTACACCTTCATCGTGAACAAGCGGAAGAAGGTTCTGGAAGCCGGGAGCAGCACTCCTCCGACTGATCATGAAGCCCTCGTCAATGTGACGGCCGGAAACTACGGAAAGACCTATAAGATCACCATCGATGGGTCTGTAGTTGCAGAGTACCAAACCCCAGATGGGTCCACGGCCTCTCATACATCTGCTGTAGATACCGTGTGGATCGCTGATCAGTTGAGGCAGGACCTCGTAGCGGCCGGCTACAATACATCCCCTTGGTCGGTTGGAAGATACCACAGCACCCTGCACATCAAGAATACCTCTACCGATTTTTCCATTGCTGTAGAGGATGGGTACAACGGAAACAACATGAAGGCCATCAAGGAGGAGCATCAGAAATTCACTGATCTTCCTTCGTACGGGCCTGAAGGGTTCACTGTAAAGATCACTGCGTCGGACGAGACTGGGTACGACGATTATTGGGTGTCTCTGACAAAGACCAATTCCGCCAATAACTTCGGTACGTGGGAGGAAGTTAAGAAGCCTGGAGTGGCTACCTATCTCGACGCCTCCACCATGCCCCACGCCTTGGTCAAGAACACCGATGGATCTTTCACATTCAAACCGTTGGTGTGGGACATCAGAAAGACCGGAGACGAAGAAGGAAACCCCCCTCCGTCCTTCGTCGGGTCTTATCTGAGTAAGATCATCTTCCATCGTGGAAGGCTTGGCGTCTTATGTGATGAGAACGTGGTGTTCTCTCGTAGCGGCCACTTCTTCGACTTCTATCGACAGACGATGACCGCCCTTCTGGATGATGATCCACTGGACATCGCCACCACGCATACGAAGGTGTCGATCCTCAATCACGCCGTTCCGTTCCAGGAAATGCTGATCCTGTGGTCCGACCGCTGCCAGTTCCGCCTAGCTGGTAACGACCTCTTGACTGCCAAGACGGCGAGCTTGAAGCCCACCACGGAATATCCCAACTCCCCGAGGGCATCTCCAGTGGTGTCTGGGGACCGTATGTTCTATGTGGTAGATCGGGGGGATTGGTCTGGTCTATACGAATATATTGTCGACAAGGCTGTAGAGACGGGAACCGCAGCAGAGGTGAGCAGTCATGTCCCGGAGTATATCCCGTCAGGGGTATTCCGTCTTCAGTCTGCTCCTGAACATGAAGTGTTGGTAATGCTTTCCTCAAAGGAGCCCAACACTCTGACGCTGTACAAATATTTCAACTCCAACCAGGAAAAGCTTCAATCGGCATTTTTCAAATGGGTGTTTCCTGGTGTAACTGAAATCCTGGACATCCAGTTCGATAAGCACAAGCTGTTCTTGATCACCAAGCGACATGATGGTGTTCATATTGAATACATCCGCATCGACCAAGGCGGCAGTGATTCAGGATTGTCCTACTACATCAGGCTAGACCAGCGTATTCTGTATACCCCCACACTGTTGTCTGAACCCCCGTTTGGATCGGTAATCGAGACCATCACTTCAACCATCCCGGTCAACTACGATACTGGAGTGAGTGTCGTCGGTGTGACGGCTGCTGGTGGGGCCATGCCTCCAGGCAGGGAGGTGAGCATCTCCCGAAGTGGGGCGTCCATCACGGTCCCCTACGAGTATCGAGATCAGCCCATCTACATCGGCATCAAGTTCTCTTCTACGTACGAGTTCTCCCCTTTCGTGTATCGTCGTACGATGCCTAATGGTGGTACTGTTCCAGAGATGAACGGAAGGTGTCAGGTATCCGACCTAGCTCTGTTCTACGATGCTTCGACATATTTCTCTGTGGAAGTGACCCCACACGCAAGAGGGAAGCGCACGTACACCTTTGAGGGTCGGGTTGTTTCAGACTTCTCTACTCCAATGGACTCCCTCCCGCTATCTTCCGGTCGCTTCAGTGTGCCGATCATGTCCAGAGGGGACAGAGCAGAGGTCAGCATCACTACAGACAGCTGGTCTCCACTGGCGATCACTTCGGCTGAGTGGAGGGGAACCTTCAACCCAAACAACAGGCAGATGTAATGGAGAGAGTAAGGCCGGCAACCGTACCGGACGCAGTGTCCATAGCGGCTCGTCTGAGGGCCGCAGACAGGGAAGAATGCTTGGCAGCTACCGGACTACCCCCGGAGATCGTTCTGCCGTCCTCGGTACTCCGGAAGCCGGTCAATGTGGCTCTCAATGACGATGGAACACCGGAGGTCCTGTTCGGGGCTGACGGTGTCCCTTCCCACCCCAATGTAGCCGTGGTTTGGATGGTCTCTACGGGGGCCATCCATTCACATCCTACAGAGTTCCTCAGGCAGTCCCTAAAGTGGGTAGACTGCTGGCATGAGAAGTTCGATGTTCTAACCAACTTCGTTGATGCCCGGAACACACTACATCACAAATGGCTCCGATGGTTGGGGTTCTCCTTTCTTAGAAAGGTGGACTCCCTGGGGCCATATAGCCTTCCATTCTACGAATTCGCAAAGATCAAACATGTGCGTTGACCCAATCACCGCAATTGGAATCGGCTTGTCCCTTGCGCAGGGTGTCGCCGGGTATGCTCAAGCCCAGGCTCAGGTGGATGCACAGAACCAGCAGGCCGAGCAGAACCGGCTCAACTCGCTACAGGCGATGCGGGATGAGCAGTCCTCCCTTCAGAGGAAGCTGTCCCAGGAGAAAGCAGCCTCCTCTACCGAGATGTTCAAGGACCAGATCGCAGCGGCAAAGGCGGCTTCACAGGCTTCCGTTGCGGCTAATGAGGCTGGAGTTACCGGGATGTCCGTAGATGCCCTGTTGGGGGATATCAAAGCTCAATACGGCCGACAGAATGATGCTCTAGACAGCAATTATCAAATGTCTAAGGCCAGCATCAGCGACGAACTCGTCCAGACCCATAACCGAGCCAAGTCCCGTATCGACAGTGTTCCTTATGCTGCCGACGCGAGCCCGTTCCCGTTCCTCATTGGTGCAGCAAGTGGCATCCTGAAGGAATACAAGGACTATAACGTCAGGAAGTTGAAGCTACAGGCATGAGCCGAGTTACCACACCAGATCTGAAAGACCCGGTTCCCCTTCGTCCGCCTCCGACTACCAATGTCGTATTCAAGACCGCCGCCAAGCCAATCGTGGGTAACGACCTTGGTCGTCTTGCTGATGCCCTCGGGACGTTCAACAAGAACCTGTCAGACTTCACCACGTCGGTTACGGATGCCGAACGGGAGAGGGCCAAGAAGGATATCGAACTTCGCATCGCCCGTGTCGAAGCCGATGCCGATCCCTCCCGTCGGCGGGCTTCGTGGGACCAGATGGCAGCGTCTGGGGATTTCCAAGGACCCATTGCCCGAGCTGCGCTGGACAAGGCACAGGCCAAGGACGAGGCGGAAGCCATCGTTCAGCAGCTCAGGAAGGACGTCCAGGATGGTAAGGTTCCTCTCGGGGAGGACGGCTTCTCTCCTGAGAACCATGTGGCCGAGAGGATGGCTTCCCTCACCGCTCGTTACAGTAATTCCGTAACCGGCCTCAGGTCCATCGAAAACGAAGCCGTGAGGGCTGCTCTCAGTCTCCGGAATGACCATGATAAACTGGTGTTCCAGAGGCAGGACAAAGAGCTTCTGACCACTGCCGGCAACTTGATTGCCGACGAGATCGACAAGGCGGTCAACGCCGGGCCGGTTGACGGGCAGACCCTTTCAGACACCCTTCGCAAGGTGATGAGAGAGGTTGGACCGAGATCCCTCGGAGGATCTCTGGATATTGGTCATAAGCGGCTTGACGGACTCCTTCTCGGCATCCTGGAGAAGAGGGCCGCAATCGATCCGCGTATCGCGGCGGTTGCTCCGGATCTTCTCAGGGCCTCTCGTGTAGATGAGAAGGGGAATAAACTTCGGTCTTTCGACGATACGTTAGAATACCAGGATGTCGTGAAGCACATCCAGGATGTATCCCTCCGTGCTCTGGGAAAGGATTGGAAAGACAGAACCGAAGCTCGTCTGTCTGGACAATTGGCAGATGCGGCATTACGGGCAGATGGGTCCCTGGACTTTCTAACCAACATTGACGACATCAATCCGTACACCGGGGAGAAATTCTCCAAGTCAATTACTGAACAGCGGAAGATCGCTTTCGATACAGCCTTGAGAACCATCCAATCGGAGGCTGGTAACAAGGTGGATTTTGAGAGGGAATACAAGCTGTTCGTGATGAACAATGAACAGCATCCCCAATGGAAGGCCGAACTAGAAGGCGGTTTCAAGGGGGCTTCATCTCCGGATGCATTGACCACCCCCGGCGGAATGAAGAGAGTTCTGACGGACCTGGCCCTGTATAGATCCCTGGCGGATCGGCACCAGCCCTATGTGGATTCCTTGCTCAGCAAAGAGGCTAGGGATTGGTATCAGACCGTCAACGCTCTCACTCAGACTGGCGGGCTATCTCCTCAGCAGGCTCTCATGGATGTTGCTGCGGCACAGCAGGAGATCGCCACCAAGGAAGGGTCAGAGATGTTCGGAAAGCGGCGTGATGCCGTTGCCTCTGCCGTTCGAGGGATGGACTTCAATGGGTGGTTCCCGGGAAACAAGACCCCAGAAAACCAGATGCTCCTCCAGAACCGCGTGATCGATTATGCTGATGCGCTGGTCAAGGTGCGGGGGATCACTCCGGAAGCTGCCATCAAGGAGGCCTCAAAGGCGGTAGAGAGTTCTGCCGTCATCGTCAACGGTAGGGCCATTATTCACCCTGGACTCGTGGCAAACGATACTTTGGCCGTAACCCGTCTTCTGGGGGACTTCTACAAACAGAATGAGAAGTTCCTGAAGGGTGAAGGGGTCTCATCTCCTGAAGATATTTCCATGGTTCCTCGTCGAGGCGGTGTGTTCCAACCTATCCACGCCAAGACGGGAGTTCCTCTCCTGATCAAGATGGAGAAGGACGGAGTCCCCACATTGGGTGTTCCCTCACTGTCTCTGGGGGACATCCGAAAGACACAGGCCGACATCAGGAGCCAAGAGGAGCAGGCGGCGCTGGCGGAGAAGATTACTTCTGTAGCCTTCCGCAAACAGCTCAACACCCCTGAAAACACGTCTGCAATGGATGTCGCCATCAAGAGCGCAGGGAACCCCGTAATGACCGCCATCGAAGCGGCCAAGGTGGGGGTTTCGTTGTTCAACTCGGCTGTCGGGGGCTACGACAAGAAGGAGAGCGACTCCATCCCTGTCCCCCGGTCCAGTCCCATTCCTGATTTCATGAAGCCTGACCCCACGGAATCGAACCAAGGCAAGTGGGACAACCTCTTCAAACGGTAAGTAATTGGACTACGAAACAGACTCGTTCAACGCCGAGCTTACGGACCTCCTGGGAGTCAACACCTCCCAGGGGGATCCCAAAGCCCCCGATACGTATCTAAGAGATCCTGGACCCACTCGCAGTGTTGTCAATGACGTTGTGGAGTCCTCCTACGCACCCAAGGCGTCTTCCTTGGCCGGCCGAACAATCGGTGGGTATGTTGCTTCAAAGTCCCAGGCTTACACCGTAGGTGAACACGTCAATATGGACCTGGACCCGTCTGTGGCTCAGGCCCTGGACGCTGTTTCCCAGCAGACGGGAGCCCCGTTCCAGGTCATCTCAGGGTTCCGAGACCCGAACAGGAACGCTGCCGTAGGTGGAGCCCGTGGCTCTCAGCACCTCTCCAAGAGGGCTGTAGACATCTCCCTCAATGGCCTCGACGAAGCCTCTCAAAAGGCCGTGGTGTCCTCTATCCTCGCCCAACCCGGGGTTAACGGTTTCGGATACTACCCCAACTCCAACAGCATCCACTTCGACACCCGAGAAGGCTACAGAGCCGCTTGGGGCCAATCTCGTTCCTCCGACAGCATCGGTAAGGGGTGGCCCTCTTGGCTCACTGATCAGGTCTCCCAGTGGCATGGAAGCGCTCCCACCGTGTCCTCCATCAAGGGGGCATCGAAATTCTCCGGGATCCTTTCTGAAGCCTCCTCAAAGACTGGGGTTCCAATCGACTATCTGATCCCCGTTGCCAAACAAGAGAGCGACTTCAATCCAAATCTGGTTGAAAAGGGAACGTCAGCCACGGGGCTCTATCAGTTCCCTGCCAAGTCTTGGGAGTATCTCCAAGGGAAATACCACAAGGAACTTGGAATTGATCCAAACGCTCCAGCTACAGACCCGAGGGCAAATACGTTGATTGCTGCTAGGTATACCAAAGATATCCGAGCTGCGATGGAGAAAGCTGCCGGCCGAGAGATTGGATGGGATGAAGTCTATGTTGGACACTTCATGGGTCCTACCGGAGGTGCTCGTCTCTTAAAGGCAGCTGAGAACATCCCGGATGCCAAGGCTGCCGATTTGTTCCCTGATGCTGCCCGGTACAACCCGGCTGTATTCTATAAGGATCAGCGAACCAAGCGAAATCCCAGAACCACGGCAGAAGTGTACGCCTTCCTTACCAACAAAGTTCGTGGGAATAAGGACTGATAAAGGACTAAATGGACATCACTGTTACCCTCCCTGATATCCCCGGGATCAATCCGGTGGAGAGCACTACTGCTGCGCAACCCGCCCCGGCCCCTACCCCCAGTCCTTCCCCGGCTGTGGACTTCATGGACCCCGTGGGGTTCAACGAGGGTACAGACTCTGCTGCTTCCTTGATGCAGGGGCAGGACGCGATCTTGTCCAGGGCAGCTGCTAGAGAGCACCTGGACAGGCTGGAGGCAGAGTACGGCTTCCTTCAGGCCACTCAAGACGCTTTCTCGATCGACACCACTGTAGGACTCATGATGCAGGACAAGGGCAGGCCCGACTTCGCGCCTGACCCTACGTTCACCGTGGATCACTTCAAGGATCGGGTCAAAAAGTCTATGGGGGAAGGAAAAATTCCCTCTGAGTATGTCGATAGGTTCTCCTCGGCCATCAGTGACGCCCATTACGATTGGATCGAGCAGAACATCCGGGAGGACATGGACAAGCGGCAGAAGCTTGCCGAACTCGGGTGGAAGGGGGTTGGTGCCCGCCTCCTGGCGGGGGCTCTCGATCCTGGGGCCATCGCCATTGGTCTAGCCTCCGGTGGCCTCGGCGCTGCCGCTGCTAAGGCCGCTCAGGTCGGACGCATCGGAGCAGCCGCCATCTCCGCTGCCTCTGGCGCGGCCGGTAACGTGGCTGTGGAAGCAGTCCTGGATGCCGAGGGGAAGCCCTCCACGGCTGCTGACTATCTCATGGCTGGTGCCCTAGGGGCTGGTCTAGGTGGCGCTGTGGGGCTCCTCTCCACCTCCCCCAGAGAGGCTGCGGCCATGTCCAAGATTCTCCAGGAACAGGCTGACTACATCCTGGCGGTGGCCAATGACATTGCACCACCGGCGCGGGACATCACCCCAGATCCGATGCGACCGTTCAAGCCGACTGAGCCTCTTCCTGAGTCTCTCAAGGGCTCGACGTCCCTCTCAGCCGCAGCCCGTCCAGGCGGCATCGATACGCCGTTCCTGACCAAGGAGAACCTGGAAGTCCTCACCGACGAGAACGTCTCCAAGACGGCAGGTATGTGGCGTTACTCCCTGGCTGGAGACCTCGGCAAGTCCAAGAACCCTCTCTCCAGAGTGCTGGGGATGCACATGGTCAACGACTCCGTTGGCCGAGAGGGACACGCCGTGAACGCCTTCCCGGCAGACCTGGAGATGTCCAGGCTCTCCGAGAAGCGAACAGCAGAGTTCCAGCGTACCCGCCATGGGGCTTACGAGACGTGGAGGGAGAGGACCAAGGCCGGGAATGATGGGCTCATCCAGTTCGACAAGGCCGTCCTTCGGTTAATCCGTACCGGAGAAGCCGCCGATCCCGAGGTGGAGACCACTGCCAATGCCTTCAGGTCCTCCATGAAGGAACAGCGTCTGGATGCTCAGAACCCCGGCCGTAACGAGGGCAAGGTCTTTCGTCCTGTCCCCGGTTCTGAAGATGTCCCTGAGGATGATGGGTACGCTTGGCGTCTTCTGGATGCGGCCAAGGTAAACCACATGGTGGAGACCTATGGAGAGGCCGAGGTACGCCGGTTGGTTCGTGAGTCCATCTTCGATGCCCAGCCCTACATTGATGCTGATATTCTGGACAAACTCTCAGAGGGGTATGTCAGAGGACTTCGGCGGAGAGCTGCCGGCATTGAGGACGACTTTGCCCATGCCTTCACCTCCGGAAACCAGCAGCGATTGGCTGAAATCCTGAGGACCGATACAGGGTGGTCAGACCAAGAAATCGAAGCTGTTATTGGTGCTGTATTCCCTGGCGGTAAGTCTCGGACCACCAACCTCAATAAGCGCATCCTCCTCAACGAAGGATATAAGACAAAATCCATCAACCGAGTTACGGGCGTTTCTGACGATATATCCTTCCTTGACCTTCTGTCCGATGATCTGAACTACATCCATACCGCTTATACAAGACGCATGTCTGGTCAGGTGGCTCTTCAGCGGGTCAGGATTGCTAACCCCGAATTTGGGAATGTCCCCGGTGCTGCTGAATTTCTCGTGGATGGGATTGCAGATCCAAGCGAGTTCAGCCGCCTTCTTGCTCATGTCCGAGAGATGGGGGCAGACTATGGACAGTCAGCTGATGAGATTGCCAAGGACATCTTCAATCTCAAATTTGCCTACGATCGCCTTCGCGGTGTTCCTCTGGACGCTGAAATGGGAAAGTTCGCGGAAAACCTCCGTAGGCTTCGTAAATTCAACTTCGCACGGATGATGTCGAATACTGGGTGGTCGATGGCTCAAGAGCCTGCCACCCTGATTTCCCAGTTGGGTATCAAGTCCACCTTCAGCCACTTCCCGGCTCTCCGCAGGGCCATCACAGGGAAGATGGAGAAGAGCCTGATCAACGACATGGGAAGGGAGTTGGAGGCTCTCACTGGGCTCGGAACCGATCCTCTGAGGGGTCTGGAAGCCTTCAGGTATGACGAGATGGTCGGAATGTGGGAAACCAAATCCGGGTCCACTGCCGGCGCTCGTGTAGACATGTGGTTGGATAAGGCTCAGCGCTTAGTTGCCAATCTCGGCATGTCCCAAATGACGATGATAACTCAACGATGGACCGCCAAGGCTATCGTCCAGAAGATCGCGGATTTCTCCATCAGAAACCCGTCCTCTTGGGAATATAGGCGAATGGCTCAGCTTGGGCTTGATGAATCAATGACCAAGCGCATTTTCACTGAAATGGAGAACCACTCCACATTCGAGGATGGCCTGTTCTTCTCCCATAAGGTGAAGAGGATCAACACGGAAAAGTGGACAGATCTGGAAGCTCTCGCTTCTTTTGAAAGAGCTATTTACCGATATACCCACAAACTGGTTCAGAATAACGACCTGGGGTCCATGGCAACTTGGATGTCCCACCCGATTGCTAAGACTATTCTACAGTTCCGCACCTATAATTTGGTGGCTTGGGATAATCAGCTCCAATACAACCTGCATATGAGGGACCCTGCGGCATTGAGCTATTTGGCTATCAATGTTGCCTTCGGAGCGCTCATCTATGCCGTTCAAACCCAGCTTTCATCGTTGGGGCGGTCTGATCGTGACGAGTACCTGGAGAAGAGACTGTCGTGGGACAAATTGGCAGCTGCCGGGTTCTCTCGGGCTTCCTTCTCCTCCATCATCCCTGCTCTGTTTGATACCGGAGCTTTGTTTTTCGGTATTCAACCCATGTTCGACTTCAGATCCTCTGGACAGGCCCAGAACCTCTGGTTCGGAAACCCCAATACCGGGTTCATCTTCGAGGATGCCCCTAAAGCGATACGAGGGCTACTCAACGCCACCATCGGGGAAGACGAGTTCACCCAGCAGGATCTCCGCAGCATGAGCCGTACAGTCCCCTTGGGTAACTGGATCCCGGTTCAAATACTCCTCTCCATCCTGTCTCAGGGAGTCCCTGAGAAACCCTACAACCGCTATTGAGTGAATGGCGACTAGAAAAAGCTATATCGATTACGTCGGGACCGGGTCTCAAACTCTCTTTCCGATTGATTTCCCCTACATTTCCAAGAGTCATGTATACGCCACGGTAAATGGCGTGTCTACGACCATCGGGTTTGCCTCTGAAGGTGTGGTGCAGATTTCCCCTGCACCCACCTCCGGCGCTGCTGTCCATATCTACAGGAACACCCCGGCAGATCAGTTGTCCGTCTTCCCTGCTGGTTCGTTGATCCGGGGAGAGGATCTTACCAAGGGACTGTCTCAGTCGGTGTACATCTCCCAGGAAGCCTTGGATACGGTTGCCGATACAGAAGATGCCTCCTCTTCGGCTGCGGCGGCTGCTTCCTCTGCCGTGTCTGCGGCTGCTTCGGCCGTGTCTGCGGCTGCTTCGGCTTCCCGTGTGTTCGACACGGTAGCAGACGTTGTCGCGTCCTCTATTCCCTCCTCCGTGTCATCCATTTCCATCCGAGGATATTCCTCTGTGAACGATGGTGGAGAATGGCCCCTGGCTGTGAGGACTACTTCCCCTCCGTCCCACTCTGGGAAGATCCAATCGGCGGATGGAGCATGGTGGGTGATCGTCTCCAATACCCTCAATCCGAGGATGTTTGGAGCGAGGGCCATCACAGAGACCGGATACGCCACTTATGATAGTCGAGCGGCGATCCAGGTGGCTCTGGATATCCTTAAAAACCCTCCCGAGACTAGCATCCCCGGGAATTGGAACTATAAACGAAACCAATTCCGAGGTCGAACCTTGGATTTGGCCGGAGGTGTGTACTTGGTCAGCGGTCCTTTGGACTTCCAGCTGGCCCAAGGCATCACCATCCAGAATGGAACCATCATCGCCGATGCGTCTAGTTCCTTGTGGACTGGGCTCATGGAGACTGATCCAGAGACGGCAGTTCTAACCAACAAGGGTGGACGAGTCACCAACCTCAGTCTGCGTAACGTCACCATCGAGTGTAATGAGGTTACTAACGGTATCTACCTGGATCGGCCCATCCACGGCTCTGTTGTGGATGTCGAGGTCTTCGGGTTCTGGAACAAGTCGTTCGGCATCAAGGTAGACAACTCCACCAATCCTGGCGCGACGTATGCCTCCAATCTGGTGCTGGTCAATCCTAAGACCTATGGTCTCATCGGCGGTGACAATGCCATCCTTTCCAAGATGCCCACCGCCACCGGCATCCTCATGCGCAACGGCGACTGCCAGATCATCGGTGGCGAGTGTAATCGTGTGTTGGTCGGTATCGACTGGACCGCTGACGGCATCGTCAACAACTTCCACTTCAGCCCGTACAAGGTGGGCCTCCCGGCCGCCGCTGCCGTCACCAACGGGTCCGTCACCTGCACCGTGAACGTCGGGAGTACCGGTGTTGTCATCCGCCCCTATGATAGCCTGTGGTTCGACAATGACACCTCTCGAACCTACACTGCAGTTGCCGTCAGTGGGGCGACCGTAACGCTCGACACGGCCTTCCTTGGTCCTACTGCGACAGAGGTTGCCACGGTTTATGGAGCCCATGACATCGTGGGGTTCCAGGCCGTTCCTGCTGCCGGTAATTCCGTTAACCACCAGATCAACAACTGCTATTTCGACCACACGATTGCTCGTGTACATCCTCGATATAAGCATTTCGTTGGAAACCAGTTCCGACACACCTCCATCTACGGGAAGTATGCCGTAGTCTTGGAGTCTCTACAGCCGAATGAGGTGGTTCACGCCTTCACATTCGTTGGAAACTTCGTTGATTTGCGGCGTGGTATCCAGTGCTTCGTTCGTAATGGGAGTTTCGCTTCCGAAACAACCAGAACCAACATCGCCAACAACACCGTGATGAACGACACCGGCCAACTCCCGCTTGGGTTCACTCCCGTCGTAGAGACCGACACCGTCACCAACGGAAACATTCGGTTCCCTGCGACCCGTCTACCCAGTTCCAATGTGAATACCCTCGACGATTACCGAGAGGGAACTTGGACTCCCACTCTGACGGACGGGACCAATACCTGTACTGCGTCCTCTGCAACAGGATCCTATACCAGGGTCGGAAACTTGGTGTTTGCCAGCGGTCAGATCACTCTGTCCAGCGTCAATGGAGTTACCGGGAACCTCTATATCGGGGGTCTTCCGTTCCAAATTAACGCTGCTGTTCTAGGAGGATCGATCAATCAGGCTTCTGGCATGGCCCTTGTGTCTAGTACGGCCATCACTCTCTACGGAAACTCTGGGGATAATAAGGCGTATCTACAGAGGGCTGCTTCACCAGCCGGAACTCTGACTGTGACTGGGGCTCATTTGACAGCCTCCAGCTCCTTCAAGTTCTCGTTAGTATACTTCACCTCGTGAGAATAGCATTGGCAGACAGCAACGAAATACATCTCATGTTAGGACGGATGGAGGGTAAGACCGACTTCCTGATCAACCTCGTAACAAACAGATTTGAGGATCAGGAGTCCCGTATCCGAACTATTGAGAAGCGACAATACCACCTGATGGGTGCTGGGGCTGTTATTGGAGCTATTCTTGGTAACTTCCCCACCATCATGAAGGGTCTATTTCGATGAGTAAAAAGAAGACGGCCAGCGTTGAGGCCCTAGAAGAGCTTCACTTCCTCACTGCTAAGATCATGTTGGAACGATTGAAGGCTGGAGACGTGGACGCCGCCACCCTGGGACAGATCATCAAGTTCTTGTCCAACAACAAGATCGACGCCATTCCAACCGAAGGGTCCCCTCTTGATGGCCTTCGGAATGAGCTTCCCTTCGATACTGAAGCCAGCCTCCTGGCTGAACAGAGGAACCTTAATTGAAGTTTCAAGAGACTACGACAGCCCTCGGGGTGTCGGCAACATACACCGGACAGGCCCGTTCTGATCGGTCTGGACGAGATTTCTTCGTCGCCTCCGCCATTGCCAGCCACGCCTCCGCCGCCAACGGCTTCCGCATCCTGGCCTCGTTCGACGATGTGACCTACCGAGCCATCGCCCAGATGACCCTTCCCGCCGAGGCTCCTAGGGTGATCTCGTGCCCGGCGATCTTCCCCTTCTACAAGGTGGAACTGGTCAACGGGACCACGGCCCAGACGTACCTAACCCTCGCCTCGGGCTTCACCAACAACGTCTCCGAGTTCGGCTCTGTAGAGGCCCTCACCACCACGGTGGTTGGCCCGACGCAGATTGGGGTAGCCGCCGGCATCGCCTCGGCGTCCTCCCTCTCCGCCGCCATAGACCTCGGCGAGCGCCGCGCCGTGCGCATCATCACGCCTGCCTCGTGGACCGCCGCAGCCCTGACCTTCCAGGTCTCCTACGACGGCACCACCTGGGACGATCTCTATGACGAGAACGGCACCGAGGTCAGCTACACGCTCGTCGCCGGCAAGTCGATGCGCCTGCCGATCTCCGATTGGCTGGGCGTCCGGCACCTGAAACTCCGCTCCGGGACGTCGACCGTCCCGGTCAATCAGGCCGCTGCCCGCAGCTTTGTCCTCGTCGCACAGTGAGGTCCGATAATGTTGATTCGAACTCCACAGTCCATTGCCGCCCATAGAACGGGTGAG